>JACCDR012005492.1_pt1 | contig 26425 bp, 46 predicted proteins | sample 7446431 | NCBI WGS metagenome assembly JACCDR01 (sample SAMN15323443, study PRJNA562643) | freshwater metagenome | isolation source: river surface water | place: USA:Blue River Watershed | collected 2017-08-17 | reverse complement strand
AGCTTGGTGGTGATACGCCCTTCGACAATCTGGTTGAGCTTTTCGTCATCGATCTTGCCAGCCGCGGCAGCTTCGAGTTCGGGCAAGCGGTCCAGAATGGCCACAACGTCTTCGACCTTGCGATCGCCGAGCAAGCTGAGCCGTTCGCGAACGCCCTTGTGGTCGTTGCGTTCCCGCGTGAGCGCAACCTGTAGACGGTCGATGTCAGCTTGCGTCTTCATCCCCTCGACCTGAAGATGGAACTTTCCGTCGCGCTCGACATATTCGTTGCGGACATCCGCAGGAAGGTCGTCAACCGAATCCAGAACTGCCTTAAGTGCCATTTGTCGTCTCCTGTTTGCCGCTCATGCGGCGCCGTTTTTGACCACATGGTCAAAACTGATCCGGGTCCAGTCCTGCCGCGCGGAATGCGTCGGCGTGCTTGGAAGCTAGCTCCCGGAGTGTAAGTTCGCGACCGCTGTGGTCAACAAAGCGGTCAAGTGTAAGGCCACCTTGCCTAAACAGCTTCGCGCGGGTCTCCCCAAGCACTTCGTCTTGGAAAGCCTTCGATTGCTTGGTGAGCCACGTCTGGTAGGTCTCGCTCGCAGGCACCGGTCCCACAAGCTCGCGAATGCGGCCGCGGGCCCACTTGTCATAATCTCCCTTGGTTCCGCGGGGCAACTCCGAGCGAGAGTTGATAGTGCCGAGATCGTTCTGTTTCGCGTATTCGCGCACAAGCTGTTTCTCGGTGGTCGGCTTTGCGGGCCTACTGCCAAGCAAGGTGTCGTCGATAGCTGCAACGCGCAACGATCGGCAGTTGAAGTGCAGCGGCGGGCGCGGCCCCTTACCAATCTCGAACTCTTTGCCATCGTTGGCGCGGCACACCGGGGTCGTGCGGCTGTCCAGGGTGGCAACGAACCTCTCCATCACAAAGAGGTCCTTGTTCGAATCGAAGAATGCGTCGCGCGCGCCGTTCGCCACGTGCTGCACAGCGGTCCGCACAATGGTCTGGATCTGCCTTCGACTGACTTCCGTAACACCATCTGCTCCCTTGGCACGCGCTGTCCCAACGACACGCCGCGCAATGGTAGCATGGTCTTCCCCTGCCACCATACCAGCCTGGACCGCGGAGTGGATTCGGCGCACGTCCTCCACTTCCATGGTGTCGGCCCAGTCTTTCAATAACCGCCCTTCGAACGGCCGAGACAGTGCAACAGCCTTCAAGAACTCGGTGCTTGGCAGCACAGTGCTCACGATAACTGGTATTGGCGTCCGATAGAGCGAGTCAAGTATAATGGGTTCCTGATAGGCCAGCTGTTCCATTTCGTCCATGAGGAACGCTTTGGCTTCAGTCCAGGAGTCCTTGCGGATAGAAGTTAGTGCGGCCAGCAGGGCTTGAAGCCTGCGCCATTCCACTGTGGATCGCGTGCCCGCACCGTTGCTAATCTGGTCACGGATGCGGCGTGCAAGGTCTTCTTCGCTCTTGTTGACGATGCTTGTCATGCGGCTTCTAACGTAGCCACTATATCGCAGCAAGAAAATCTGATGCCGTATTACAGCATCGAGAATTTCTTCATTGGCGGTCTTTGGCATTACTGCGCACCGCTAGCAGGTGTGCCAGGCGGGTCACCGCCGGCCCCTGTGCCGAGCGCTGGGGCTTGCGCGTCCTCTTCCGCGATAACCTCCAGCTCCGTCTCGAAGTCCAGCTTGGTCATGCCCTGGTCAGCCATCTGTGCGTGAATGCTGCGCTTACTGAGAGGCGCACCCATTGCACGCGCTGTCATGATGTCGACAAGGTTCTTGCCGCTCATATCGAAATCGCTGAACTCGAGGTTCGGGGTGACCTTAACCTCGTCGGGATTGGCCCCCATCCAGCGAGCGCACGCTTTCAGAATTGCTTCCAGCGCAGCGGCGCCGGTCTCGGCGATCTGGTTGAGGCTGGCAGTCTGTGCAGCAATGCGGGTCCGTTTGGCGCTTCCGCTTTCCTGTGTCGATGCACTCTCGGCAGCAAGCTGACCACTCTTGGCATCTGCCTTCTTGGTGTCGTTCTCGATAGCGAGGCGCTGCTCGGACAGCCCTGAGGAGTTGACGCCGATGTATTTTGCGTCCCCTCCAACTTCGAGACCAATAACGCTCCCTGCCCCAGTGCGCAAAGGTGCGCCGTCAGGCTCAGGTTCCGCGGAGCGCACCTGCCTCTCACCGACAATGACAAGGGTGTCCTGACCCTGCATGAACAACCCCTGGCGATAGTCCGCTTCTCCGCGATAGACAGCACCCGCCAAACGCGCCAACCCCATAAGCGGGGGCTCGTCGGGGTCGGGAACAATGTCCTTCGAGTTGACGAACACAAAGGGGATCTCTTCGAGGGTGCTGCCTCGCAGCATAGGTGTCACCATCAGCGACGGATCATAGCTTGGGCTGCCACCCTCGTTGCGGAATGCAGCCTGCGAGTATGTCGCTGTCCCTTGTGACTCATTGGCGAGCAAGTCACCAAGCTGGAGCACGCGGTATTTCGTGACCGGTATCCATTGGAAGTCGACGTCACGGCGGAACCCTGATTCGTCCAGCACCACAAGGTTGAGCTTCGACTCACCTTCCTCGATCGAACCGTCATCCCAGTTACGGATCGACTCAGCGATATAGAGCGCGATGTAGGGCAGCGGTGCAGCGGGGTCAGGGGTGAGTGGCAGGTCGAGCAGCAAGCCACAGCGCCCGGTGACAAGCTGCTCTTCATTGATGCGGCGCAGCAACAGCACCAAGGGTTCGCCATACACGGTGGCCTTCGTGCGCAGCGGCTCCATGACCGCCGGCAGCTCAATGGTCGGCGGCTTCTGGTGCATGACACCGATATACGCTTCCACCGCGACCTTGACGAAGTCGTGAAATACCGCGCGGAGCAAGTAGGCGTCGTAGGCTTCGCGGCCGGGCTTGCCGACATCCATACCGTCGAGCTTCATACCCTGTGTGGCAGGCAGGTAGATTTCGCGCTTGCCTTTAACAGCGCGCTCACCCTTATAGAAGTCACGGAGCGTGACCCAATCTTCTTTATGAGCGAGGTAAGACGGGTGAAGCGCGTCAAGACCCATGCCGCAATCCTTTGACTAATGGTTGCCGGTTGTTGTAACTGATTTCAGTAATGACCGTCCAGCGGGCCAATGCACGTCTACAAAATAGCCAATCGCTGTGCCAATATGCTGATACTTATTCTTGTCATCTTCCAAGAATGTTGAACCTTCTTTAAGCTGCACAGTAGAGAGTGACTTGTGGCACCACACGGCAGTCTTTGGATTCACAAATAAGCGCACCTCATCCGCAGCGTTGCGAATGCGGGCCCGAACTGCATTCTGACGATCCTTAATTGCAGGGGCGGCAGGCTTTACGCGCCGTTCGAATTTCCAGTTGTGCATCCGCAACACAGTCTCGATTTCAGTATAATCGGACTTGTGGCCGTGCTTTTCACCTGCGCGACCATGCGGATCGCCGTAAATATAGACCAGCTTGTTCTTGTGGTCTTTGAACTTCTCCACAAACTCTTCTGCGGACTGCCTACTGACCGCACTCTCCAAAGTAATTTCGTCCAAGAAATACGGAATACCGTTGCGGATGACCACAATAGCCGAGCTCAGCGGCGTGTAGTTCTGGTCATGCGTCCAGTGCAACGCTTCGTGAGGTTGAATAACTTCGTTCGTGTGGTTATCCGGGCCGTAATCCTCATAGATGCGGCCACCAGCGGTCTCAAAGGTGGCACGGTATTCCTGGTCATATTGCTTCTTGGACATGGTGCGCTTTGCAGAAGCAATGACGTCGGCAGGCAGAATTTCTTCTGACGTCCAGTGGAACAGCGCGTAGTCGGGGTCCCCTGAGTTCTTGGCGTATTCTGCCATCTCATAGTAATGGTTCAGACCGTCCGGCACACCAATGAACCAGCACCAAGCGCGGTAGAAGGGGCGCGTCGGATTTACTGTGTTGAGCGCTGGCATGATATTGGCTTCGAGCGCCTCAGGCTTGAGATCTGCGATTTCGTCTATGACGCCACCTGTCCACTCGATCCCTTCAATGCGCTGTGGCTGGTCCAACCCGATGACGTGAATCTCCGTGCCATTAGGCAGGTAGATGATCAGGTTCGATTCCGAAGGCTTGCGCGGGTGCGTTGCGGACAGGGTGAGCGCCTTCAGGTCGTCCCACCAGATCTTCTTGGCTTGGTTATAGGTCGGCGCTGCCGCGAAGTATTTCTCGTTCGAATACCATAGCGCCTGTTTCGCGATGAAGCGCTTTGCGCGCTCTGTCTTCCCGGAGCGCCGACCTGCGGGCACAATAGGGAAGCGCACCCCATTGTCCACCGCCGCCACGAGCCTCAGCTGTGTAGGGTGCGGGATCAGGGGATACCAGCGCGCAAGCTGGCGCTTCAATAGGAGGCTGCTCATACAGGTGCAGACTGAGCGAAGCCCTTGAGAACGTCGATCAGGTTGTCGTTCGGGTCTTCCCCGTTGTCAGCAGGCTGGAAGCCGCGCATCTTGGCCAGCGCGTTTGCAGCCGCAACCCGCGAGGCGTAGGGGCCCCGCACAGACGCTTCGCGATAGGTGGCAAGCACAAGTGCCCGGTCGCTTTCGATCGCCTTAGCTTCGTCCTGTGCCGGCAAGCGGGTGAAGTGCGCAATGGCGCGCTGAACGTAACCCTCGTCCATGAACCGCTTGGCCCAGTCGACCGCAAAGGTGCTCTGGAAGCCTACACGCAGGCACGCCTGATAAGGGTCCATGTCCTTCAGGTATTCGTTGACAAACTGGTCTCGCAGAATCCGCTGTTGGTCAGTCAGAGGCTGTTCGAACATCCTCCAGTCTGCACTAACATCGGGCGCAGGCGCGCTCATACGGGGTCCCAAGCTACAGCCAACGGATCACCCGCCAGCATGATCGGAGCATAGCTTTATCGACAGTGTAACGCAACGGCACAATCAAGGGGCCAGTGTGCGACATGCTTTCAGAGGTGGCGGTAGCTCGTCAGTGTTCCACTGGACCAAGCGGTCATTCTGCGCAGCGCACGCGCAGAACGCTGACCTCCATGCGTTGCGATCCTCGACAATGTCCCGAGTGACCACAATATCCCGGTCCGCGGCCGCCTTGCATTGCTTAGCCAACCCGTCCGGCGGAACTGGCCGTTCGATCTTGGTGATGACCTTGATCTCGGGCGGTGGCTTATTGCTTGAGCAGCTCGCGCAGATCAGAAGGAACAGGCTGGTCGAGATAGCTGCGAACCGCTGCATTGTTTTTCTCCAGGGATGTGAGCTGTTGCCGAACCCGAGCGTCACGTTCACCAAGGCGATCCATGTCCTGGAACAGCCCCGCCACCGCTTTGGCATCGCGCAAGCGCAGTTCGCGCAGATCGCTGATCGTGGCTTCCTGCGCTTGGTTGACCATCTCGACCTTGTCAATGCGCTGCTCAGCGGCAGTGAGCTTCAGCTGCGCAGTGTGCAGGTCGTTGGTGACCTTGTTCTTCGACGCCCACAGTGTAACCGTGAATCCTCCGATCACGACCACAGCAAGGATCATCACATAGCCGAAGATCAATGACCTTCGCTCAGTGGTGAAGAACCCCGCGACCTTACCAATCAGCGGGAAAGCGAGTAGCTTTGCGAATAGCCCGGTGAACATTTTGACCCTCCGTAGCGTTCAACCTTCGGACTGATTGTCTTCATGGGAATTGGCCTTCTCCCCAAGTCCCAGCTTTTGCCGAACTACCAGCTCCAGCATCCGAATCGTTACGCTCGCCCCCAGCCAGCCCGCAACACCGACAATGACGCCGGTCCACTGCTCGCTCAACCCCATTGCTTGGCAGGTCAGCAGCACTAGCATCCCGACGAACCCTGCGGATGCAGACTCGAGCAGTGCGCGGCCCCAGCTTATCGGGTGGCCTCCGTCAATGGTTCGAAGAAGGTGCCCCATGAACCCGCCGAACGCTGCGAATGCAGCATAACCGGACGCCTGGAGCCACCATAGAATCTTCGGGTCATCGAATGACATTTGGGTGAGCCTCATTTTGTGAACGAGGTGCCCATGCCCCCTCTGAGCAGGGTTGATAGCATAGCCGATCTGCGTCAAGCTATAGGAAATCGCATTTGTTACCAGCGCACTAACGCTCATCGGACGTCACCGCACCAGAAGCCGACACAACGTAGGGTCGCACCGACGCCGGGGGCTTCGTCATAACTGGTCGGCGGACAGCAATGCAGCGAGCTTTGGCGATCGCACCAATGCGGACCGCGTTGCCTTTGTTACCGCCGATTCCGATGTAGTTGGACGCGGTCTCCGCGATGTAGAATTCAACGTGGCCACCGCCTCCAGGTCGCTCGTAGACCATAACGTCCCCAAGGGAAGGCACCAAGCCTCCCACAGCGCGAAGGCGCCCCTGTGTGACCGCTGCCACCGGGGTGCCGAACTTGGCCCAGTTGCGGGCCCACAGCGGGTCCTTGACCGGGGTCTTGCCAGCACGGTGGCACACCACGGCAGCGAACAGCCCGCACCAAGGGATGTCGTCGTCGCTGTAACCGGTGATCTTGATCCCAGCTTGGTTGAGCTCGTCCCGCCAACCAATGATGGTTCGATTGCTACCCTTGCCGACGACTTCCGCTGTCCCCAGCAAGGGGATCGCGGACTGGATGGTGCGGGGCAGTTGCCCGAGGGTGTTCAACCACTGGTATTCGGCTGGCAGTGACATAAGCGCTCCCCGTTGCGTGACCGCTATTAAGCGATCGGGGGAAGGTCGTGCAAGCGCGGCGGCTGTGCCGGGGTAGCAGCGCTCAGCAAGCGGGGCCAGGGGTTTGCTGCCCCCAGCCCCGAGTCAGTGCTGTAGCCCGGCTACAGCGAGCGCCTCATGCTTGCTCCTCAATGAGGCGCAGCTCTTCAATGGCGCGGGTTGCTGCGACATAGCACAGGTTGAGCTCCTGCTCCTTCTGCCAAGGCTGGCGGGCCCACTTAGCGGGGCATTCGCTGCGACCGAGCCACCAGACGCGCTTGGCTTCCAGACCCTTGCTCTTGTGGATGGTGGCGAAGATAACCGCATCGTCCTTGTTGGCAAAGAGCCAGTCGATACCGCGCTCGAGGTCAGCAATGGTGCGGCGGTCTTCGCGCAGACCATCGATCAAGAACAGGAGCGAGCCCACCTTGTCGCTGATTGCTTCGACCTTGGCGTCGTCCTGTTTGGCGCGGGCCTTTTCGACTTCGCGCTCCATGTAGGCTTCGAGCTTGGTGTGCAGCTTGTCAACGTCGGTGGCGTTCATCTTGGTGATGAGCGACTTTAGACCCTGTCCAATCTCGCGGCCCATAACGGTCACCGGCACGTTGGCGCGGATGAACTTGAACGCTGTGGTGATCAGCGGCGCAGTCTTGCGGCAGACCAGCAAGTCACCCGCCTTGAAGTCGGTGGGCGACCACTTGGTGCCCAGCTCCAGAACCGCACCTTCAGGAGCACCCTCGCGCGCTTCGATGTGGGAGACCCACTGTTGGGCATAGGTGACCACACTGGTCGGGCAGCGATAGGTGATGGTCAGCGGCAGGCGGATGGCGTTAAACTCCTGCGCGATCATGTTGAGCGAATCGCTGTCTGCACCGCGGAAACCGTAGATGGCCTGGGCGGGGTCGCCGACCGCAACCAGACGCGAGGCGGGCTTCATAATCTTGTGCAGGATGGCGCGCTGGATGGGGTTGGTGTCCTGCGCTTCGTCAACGAACACAAAGTCGAACTTGGGCAGCACAATGCCGTCCTTGACAGCGCGGTAGAGCATGTCGTCGAAATCGACGCGCTTGTCTGCGTTGCACAGGTCGAGCAGTTTGCGCGACAGCTCAATGGCGCGACCGAATTCAGCAGCTTCGTTTTCCAGCTCCAAGGCATGGTGGTCGCAAAGCTCAATGAAGGCAATTTCGCTGTCCGGCACAAGGCAACCGATACCGACACCGCGGGCGAGACCGACCAAGCGCTCAGCGAAATTGCCATACAGCTTCTTGTCGTCGCCGAAGTGCTCGTTGACCAGCGCGCGGAGCTTGTTTGGCTCGGGGTTGCGCTGACCGCTGGCCTGCATAACCGGGCTGAACGTGAGGCTGTGGAAGGTGCGGGCGTTGACACCCTTGGACTTCAGCTCGTCCGCAATCGCTTTGTTGAAAGCGAGAAAGATTGTGGTTCCGCGGGCCTTTTTCATCCCGTTGATAATTGTGGTGGACTTGCCGCTACCAGCGACCGCCTCAATGATAGCGTTGCCGGTGCCGCTTTCAATGAAAGCGAAGATAGAGGTCTGGTAGGGGCTCCAGGTGCGAGTCGTCATTTGCGTTTCCTTCGGTTGCCACAAGCGGCAAAGCTGCTCTAGGAGATGCAAACGACGATCGCAAGCTCTAATTCACATTCGATGCAAGTTTTTTAGATGGGCGGCGGGGGCGGGGTTGCGTGTAGCTGCCGCACGAGCATGAACTGCTGACACTGATTGTCGAGAATCATATCGACTACCGCGTGAACCATTGCGCGCTGATCGTCCATCGCCTGCGAGTTGTTCTCGAGCGCGGCTGCACCAAACAACGCGAGAGCCGCCTCGTAGCGCTGTTTCATGGCTGCGCATTGCAGAGCGAGCTCCTGGATGCTTTGGGAGAGCTGATCGGTGTTCATACCATCAGCACCGGCGAGACTTCCATCACCAAAGCAAAGCCCCGGGCGTCCCTGAGACCCTTCATGCAGGTGATACGCATGAGCGGACCGTCGGGACCGACTCGCACAAGCACGTCGGTTGACGGGGTGGCGCCGTGCTCCATGACCGCCGCCTTAATGTGACCGGTCAGCTCAGCTGCATTGCGAATCATGCTCGATACTCCGTTCCGGATTGCAGTTTGCCAGTGACCCAAGACTGGAACCATGTCTTGAAGGTGGCTTCGTCGAATTCGACCACAGCTTGCACGCTGGTCCAGGACCCGTCCTTGCTGGGGGCGTGTAGGAAGCCCAGGGTGCGAACACGCCACGGCTTGCGGTTCTGCCGATACATAAGCACCGGGAGCTCGTTGTTGCGCTTAGCAGCGGTGACACACTGTTGCCACCAAGTGTTGACGCTCAGCTGCTCTTGGCGCTTGATCTCAATGCTCATGCCGAAGGTGTTCGTGAGATCGTTACCGCCGACCGCGCTTTGGTTCTGGTTGCGCTGCACCATTGTCTTGGCCTTCTCGACCTCGTCAGCGGGGAACTCGAGCGCGAGCATCACCCCGACGATAATGTCGTTAAGCATCTTGTAGACCTGGCGCTCACCTTCCGCACCCTTGGTTCGCGGGTCAATGCCCATTGTGCCACCTCTTCCAGAACTCGCTGTTCCACAACCTGCGAACGACATAGCTGCGCACCACACTGACAATCGTCATCCAGAAGACCAGAACCAGATTGTCGTGCGGCGACAGGTGGATGTCGTTGGCCCATGCTATGGCGCCCTGGACCACGAAAGCAATACCGAGCCCGAGCAGGGTGTTGACCACAACCTCCACCGCACTGGCCAGCTTGCTCTGACCGCCGCTCACGACGGTTTCTCCAGCTCAGCGATGACCCTGTGCCCCAGCGGAGAGACGACGTGCTTGGCGTCCTTCCCCATCCCCTCGAGACCGCCCTTGACGCTGTTGATCAAGCGGAGGTGCTTCAGGTTGGCAAGGGTGGGCCACTGGAACTCGGTGTTCGAGGGGATGAACTCGCGGTTGCGAGGCAGCTTCAGCAGTGCAGCACTTTGAGCCTTGCTGAGCTTGCGAATGACAGGGGTGAGGTCTTTCATTGCGGGACCCGCTTGAAGATGAAGCCGATGTTCTCGGCGTCGGTCTTGCCAAAGATGGCGACCAGCTCGAACCCGTCGTCCTCCATAGCGTCGAGCGCTGCGGGCAGGTGCGTCGGGTTGATGGTAAGGCCGCGCGCGAACGCATAGCGCCGACCCTTGATGAGTGTGCCGAAGCGGTAGTCCGCAAGGCGCTCGAGACCAGCAAGGTCTTCGGGTTCAGGGGAAGCGGGCATTAGATCTCCATCGTCTGTTGGCCGGTTGCGGCGGTTTCGAGCTTGGCGCGCTCCTGGACAAGCACGCTGCGCAGTGTGCCGAGGTAGACCGGATCACCAGTGCGGTTCCAGTTGATCAGCAGCGCTGCAACGGTCTCAACGTGGGGATCGACCCCGACAAGGAACGTGGCGAACCACTCGGGGCTCGGGAACCACTGCGCCTTCCAGTGGCGCCCCAGTATGCTGAGGTTGATCTCGCGGTCGAGATACCAGATGGACTTGCCGACGTCGATCAGCGGGTCGTCCTTCTTCCCGAGGCGCCAGTTATACTTGAGCACCTGATAGGAGTTCCCCGACAGGCACTCGCCGATGGCCGCGCAAGCGGTGCCGTCATAGTGAGCGGGGTTGAGCGGGTCGTTTGCCATGTGGTCATCCTTCGAAGAATGCGTCAGTGAGGTTGGTGCCGCACGCCATGCAGGTCACGCGGAGCAGGTTGTCTTCCTTGCGTCGGTAGGCGGTCAGCGCTTCGCTGCCGCACTTGCACAACAGCACAGCGTCTTCCGGTTGCGCGCCGAAGAGGTTCTTGCAGACACCCTTGGGCAGCTTGCACTCGGGGCACAGCAGGCCATCTACGACCCCAAGCTCCCCGGTCTGGCGCCATTCATGCCGGCACCCGAGGCAGATACACTTGCCTTCCCAGTGCGGTCGTGCAGCTTTCCGCGCTGCCGCTAAGTCAATGACCTCCGCCATTAGTGCAGCAACGCAATGACGAGCAGCGACGCGGGGACCATCCAGGTGAGGCGGGTCACCGCTTTGCAGAAGAGCGAGCGGCCGTTCACCGGAGACCGCCCATGGTGAACGGATCGGAGGTAGCTGGCGCCGGGTCGATCTTGCCAGCACGTTCCAGACCCTCGAGCACGCCGTTGAGGCGCGCGACTTCCAACGCTGCGGGCTTATACGCATCGCGTTCCTTGAGCGCGTTGTCGAGCTGTTGCTTGAGCACCGCTGCGCTTTCGCGTGCGGACGCACGGGCGTCCTCGGCATACTTGAGCGTCTGTTCCATGGCGGTGAACTTGACTTCGAGACCCTTGTTGATGGCAACGATATCGTCGTTCTCGCGCTTGAGATCGGCAATGTGGGCCCGCAACACATCAACTTCAGACGCAACCGTTACAACTCGTTTCACCCGACCAGCCATGTTCAGCTCCCTTGATTGTGATGACAGTGTGCGCAGCTTAACGGCTGCAAAGATTGACCACAAGTGCCTGCTACTCGAAGCACCCTCCCGCTTGCACCGCGCCGATCAGTTGATTGCGGAACCAATGATCATCGGGGTGAGCGTCGACCCATGCCATAATGACGTCGCATAGCTGCGCCTTGGTGAGACGGTGGCCAATGACCTGGAGCTGAAGCGACTCGGGGTCAGTGCTGTTCAGGCTCACCACAACAGCGCTTGCATCCGCAGCCGCTTGGCGTTCGGTAAGCACAATGATGTCGGCAGCTTGCCAAGGTAAAGTTGTCCAGGGGAGACCGCCGTAGGTTGCAGGGTCGAACAAGCGATCACCGACCGCTTCCTTGCGCATCTTCAGTTCACCCTCGCGGCTGAAGGTGACGCGGTGGGGCACCTTACCAGCCTCGATGAGGTCACTGCGCTGGCGCCAGTATTCGTCCCAAATCGTTCCGCTCGCAGCTCTGGGCGTTGCGGATTCCTCGTAGAACGTATTTATGCGCTCGGACATCACTTGGTCTCCTTGCGCTGCATCTGCCGCAGTCGCCGCGCAGCTTCCCGGTTCTGCGTCGGAGGCAGGCAGTGACCGCGACCGCTGGGAGGGTTGAGCATGGGACGGGGTGCGGGCCCAGGTCGGCGGGGTTCACCCCGGGGCCCCAGCGGGTCGTCGATGATAATTCCGATCGGACCGTCGTCACGACCACGAGCAACACCTACCAGCTCCATGGCTGCCAAAGTGGCCAACGTATAGATACCGCGCATCAGATGTTCCCTTCGTTGTGGAGCACTAGCATGGGCTCCAAGGCCCACTGAAGCAACCCCTGTTTAACGACGCTGCTGGCGTCTCCGCGAGTATGTAGCTGAGTGCGAGCGAAACGCCCCCAGCGGGCCTTATAGGCGGCCCAGCGCCCGATCTGGTGTGCGTCCCTGTGGTGGCGCCGACCGCTTGCGAACCTGCAATACCAGTGGAACCATCCCAGCGGATCTTCATCGAAGATCCATCCGTTACGCATCCACGCGGCGTAGTCCTCACCTGCCTTGGCTTGGTAGCAGTTGCGCAGCTTGTCGAACGGATCGCGCTGTGTGTGCGCAAGCGCCAGGATGCTCGGACGCAACCCTTCAAAGTCGGCATCGGTTGCCATCTCGAAGTAGGAAGCGCCGAACACCCCGCGCTCGAGCATCTGCTCAGGGGTCAGGTGAGGTTCGAACATAGCTTCAGCACCTGTTTCCATCGACGCCCACCCTGTGTGAGCATACGCTCAGCACCCTTGGGAGTCTTCAGCGCGATAAGCAAGACGTGGCTTCCATGCGTGCAGATGCGGTATCGCTTGCCCCCGTCAATCACATAAGCGTTGACGGGGGCGCGACCCTTACCCCTGCGAGGGAAGCTGCGAGGCATAAGCGCAGCCATCAGAACTGGCTGCTGACGTGTTCTTCGACAGCGGCCCGCACCTTGTCGGCTTCGCTGTCTTCGACCTTGTCACCGTCCTCGTCGTCATCGTCATCGTCGTCGCTGTCTTCCTGCGCAGCTTGGATGGCGGACTCGAGCTCGCTGACCAGCGACTCACACTGGTCAATGCGCTCCTGGAGCATCTGACCGGTGTCACCCTGCTGAAGGCCCTCAGGCATGTTGTCGAGGCTTTCTTGCGTTTCGTCGCGCAGCTCTTCGAACCCGTCCTTGATGCTTTCCAGCTCGTCAACGCTGGTAGCAGCATCAATCTGATCGGACAGGTCGTAAGCGGTGCTCAGGAAGCTGCTGGCGGTAAGCTGCGACCGGGGAATGGGCTTGAGTGAGCGGATGGTCTTCGACGAACGCGGTCCCATCATCACTTCGGCGAAGTAGTGCATCTCACCCTTCTTGATGCCGAACTGCGGATGGTCCTTACCTGCCTTGACCAGTTTCGCGGTTGCCATGTGATGTCTCCTTCAGTTCCAAAAGCGGAACAGGCAGCACTAAGCACACCCTCCCGATCAGCGCAAGTAGGCTTGCAACCTGCGAGCGAGGGTGAGCATCTCGGCGTGATATCCCTGTCCCAGCGGGTGAGCAAGATTGACCCGCTCCAGCATTTCGACCAAGCGGTTGGACGCCGCGATGTTGAGCGCAAGGGTCTTGCCTGATCGGCGGTTGTTGATAACCACAGGTTCCGGCTTCACCGCCTGCTCAGTCCGTGCTTTGGCCCTGTTCACCAGCTTGGTCACGGTCAGCTCGACGGCATAGTATGGATCAGCGCCTGGCGGTCCCCTGTGCAGCGGCACATAGTCGGGGAAGCGGGACTGATTGCCCCAGCGCACGGCCAAACGACTGTTCATCTCCCTGTCCACGCTGTAGCCGGCGGCCTGGAGGGCTGTGGTGGCGTCTGCGACGCTCATGGTTGCCATGGGGTCAGCTCCCCTTTGTTGGGCAGATGGGAAGGTCGTCTTCGAAGCGGTTCCCATCCGCATCGAAAAGGTCGTCGAATGCGAAGCTGCACAGCAACTCCCCGTTCGCGTGCCTGAGCGTGACGTAGCGACCAAGCCTGGAGTCTTCAGCCCCAAGCACCAGACCCGCATTGGACAAGCCGCGGACCTCCGCTGCCAGCTCTGAGAGCAACTTGCGTTCGATTGCCATGGTGCTACCTTTCGTTGATGGCGTAGAACAACGCCTGCTTGATGAACTCGCTGATGGACACCCCGTCGGCCGCCGCCAAGCGCTTGACGCGCTCGTGCTCGGCTTCCGTCAGAACGACCCGGTTGTTGACGAGCTTCGGCTTGACCTTGCGCGTTGGTGTTGCAGTGAATGCCATGTCACCCTCCCGTCTTGAGCCAGCGGCCATCGGCCTGGAGCTCATACTTCTGACCGCGCCCGGTCCCCAGCTTGCCACCGAGGCTGGTGAACGCCTGCTCGCAGATGTTACCCCATGGGCCGGTTCCGTTCCGACCAGTGGGCGCATCATACATGACCCCGTTGAAGGGGACCCCGGTGAGCTCGCAGTGCTGGCCCAGCGGGCTGATCCAATAGACCGGTTTCATATCGCGTCCTTTCTGAATGCTTCGATGCGTGCTCGGGTTGCTTTGGCGTTGCGAATCATACCCTCCAGGAGAGCGACCTGCTCGGTTGCTGCACTGGTGGCTTCCGGTGTGGTGGCAGCGGCGAGCACAGCTTGCGCAGCTTCCAACCGGATTTCCAGCTGGCGGATCACTTGGTCGGTTCCACAGGAACGAACACGCGCGAGCTGCCCTTGCGGACCAGTTCCCCGACGCGGGTCTGCACGGTGCAACCCTCCTTGGCCATGTTGGCCTTCCAGGTGCGAGCGGCGGACGTGGCGCTGCTGAGGCGCTTATACGAGAGCGGCTCAGGGATCCACCTGTCCGTCCCCTGCGGCATGTATTCGAACGAGAAGAGCTGCATCCTAGACTCCCTTATCTGCCGCAAGGATTGCGGACTTGGCTTGTGCGACTGTGCGGTAGAAGCATTGCCCCGGATTCGTTCCGGATGTCAATACCCCTGGAACACTGACAATGCAGCCCTTGTGGGCGCGATACCGACGGATCGTCCCTGCGACCTTGCTGCCGCGCATGACCACAACACATTCGTTGAGCATCGGGCGGAAGGTCAGCATCAGTGGGCCTTCCGTTGCTGAATGCTGGTGATGCGCTGCTCGAACTGCTCACGCGACATTGCTTTGAGGTCGGCAGGAGCGATCCACGCGCTTTCCTCGGGACCGCTGTAATCCGGGTCCACAAGGCCCCACACCTGCCACTGAGTGTCGTAGTAGAGCTCTAGACCCTTGGTGGCAGCGAGCTTCTTTCCGGTGCGTGCGTCCATCGTCGTTCTCCTGTTGCACCCCGTATTGGATAGATCGGAGTTCGATGCAAGCGATTAGTTCACGACAAGCGCTGCGCCCCACACAGTGACAGCACAGCGCTTGAAGTGCTCGCAGGACAGACGAGCGGAGGTCAGGGCCGTCACCCTGGACTCGCTGGCTCGTGACGGGAGCCAGCATCAGAAGGCCGGCACCAAAGGCTTCTACGGTGTGATCCGGCTTGCGCCCAGCTTTGAGGGCCTTCTGACTTTGGTTGCTTCCAGGCAGCTTTCGACGACTGACAGCGTATTGCAGTGCGTTGCATTGCGTTCCAGTTGCGTCCGATGAATTATGTGGCCATCTACCCCATCGGAAGGGATGTCTCGCAGGCACTGTTCCCTTTGGATCTCCTAGTGGAGCTGGACCCCGAAGGCAACCCAGGAACAGCGAGCGAGCTCACCAGCATGTAAGCAAGCGCAGCACTCTATCGCAAGTGGAAAGGTGTATCCGGCGCCAGTGACCACACAAGCGCCGGAATCCACTCACTCAGGTATTGCTGTCAACTTCGCTTTCTCGTTCCCGGTCCAGTGCAGCTTCAGCTCCAGCTTGGTCCCCTCGGGCACACCCTCGGCGCCGTAGAAGCAGATGTCCCCCATTGGTCCAACCTCGATGCGGTCCACTTGGTCTGGAACCTGGAACACCCTGAACACCCTGCCCTCCGGCTTGCATAGCTGCGGAGACGCATAGGCACGAGCGACCCTGTAGGCCTCACGCGGGGTCTTCGACCTAGCCCAGCCGAAGCAACCGACGCACAGGTAGTCGGGACGACCATAAGTCATTTCCATGTCGTTTCTCACTTGTCAAAGAACGGAGCAAGCTCCACCACCTCACATGAGCGTGGCCCATGCAGTATAGCACAGAACGGAACGAATAGCAAGATCCCGATTAATCCGATGCGTCCAAGTATAAGTGACAAACTGGCCGCGTTTAGGGCGATTCTATACTATAGGGGAAAAGATATAACTTTATTGTATTATTCACCACTCCTGCTAAGCGTTACGCCGCCCCTCCCGGGGGAGGCTGAGTAACGCTTGCCGCTACTTAGCATTTTCTCGTTGGTTTCATATGTGTTGCAACGTAACGCCCTCCCCGTTACGTTACGGTCCTCACTTCCTCCAAGGAGCCATCCAATGCCCATCGACGAAGCGCTTGCGGTTGCTATTGTGCAGCCGGAAGCCACACACATTGACGCACTTGCGTTCATGGGAGCGCACCGCGCGGCAGCACGCCAGGAACGTGGTGTCGACCTTGGTGACGCCCTGGACTACTGCTCCGAGCAGTCGTTCAACAACTTCATTGCAGCACGCAAGGCATGGAACCCTGACGCACCTCCACGCTTCGCGCTGCCGCACCTTGGGATCCTGCTCCAACCCTACGTGATGGGCACCGGGACACCCGACACGTTCATGACCCTGCTGACCAATGCGTGGCACAGCTTTGCAACGTGGTCACAATCGCAACAGTCCAGCACAGCACGTCCACCAGTGCGGGACGGGGAGACGCCTGAGGAGCGCGCCAAGCGGTTAGCGCGGATCCGTCAAGCGCGGCACCGCCTGCGCATGGGGACAGGTGGCCAAACGGTCCCTAGCGCCGAGGCTGCTCGGGCTACAGCGCTGGCCACAGCTTATTCGCAGTTGCAGGACGCCTATGCTGCGCGACGCACTGCAATCGCGGCTGTGGAGGCCAAGCACGCTGACGTCATTGCGCAGCGCGTGGCAGCGTGGCAGGCGCTCCGTGCCGATCACGACAACGGACCGGAATAACCGGCCCGTTGCTTGGTGCAGGTGTCAGTCTGCTTGGGGAAGGAAGGTTGTGGCGGCTGCAACGTCGAACGCACCCTGCCCGAACAGGGTGTCGAACGCTTCGGCACTAGCGCGAACGGCGTTGATGCCGTGATGCGTCTGCATCTTGAGCAGGGTCTGCCAGCACAGCTCTTCCTCGGCGTCGGTGTGCGCAGCGGCGGGAGCAGGGGTGGGCAGCGCAACGACGAGCGCAAGCTGTGCTGCAATGCGCTCTCGGTCGACCCGGATACACGACTCGTTGGCGTTGATGCAGTTCTGCGCATTGGTCCAAGTCCCCCTGACCTGGATGGCACCGCTGCGGATACCCTCGACCCGGGCAGTGCAGTTGGCGATGCGAGCTTGCAGGCGAGCGATCTCGATAGCGATTTCCGACTTGGTGTGCATGGTGCGTCTCCTGGAGGTTGGTGGGCCCCGAAGGGCCCCGGTTGGCGTTAAGCGATGGGGAACTCCCCGCCGGCTTCCATGTTGGGGTTGATTGCGGCGCTGTTGCAGTTGAGGTAGTCCGCCTCAGCACCGGTTTCCGCTGCAACGCGGAGCACCCGCGAGATCTGTGACCGGTGCTTGTTGCTGTTGAGCAGCGCGAACGAACCGTTGGAGCGCTGGACCTGGACGTAGGCGCGAACGCTTCCGTCGTTGTAAGTGCCATCGAACTCCACTTTGTAGACTTCCGGCTCACCGGCAGTGTTGCGCATACCGGTGAGCAGCAAGCGGCGCACCAAGCGGCGTCCGATGATACCGTGCGTTTCCACGCGGTCCGAATAGATGGTGGCGGTGAACTTGGTTCCGGCTGTGAAGGTCTGCGTCATGTCCGTCTCTCCTTGGTTGCTGCACACTGTATGCGACAGCTTCAGATGCGATGCAACACGAAAGTTCGATTATTTTGCGCAGTCACGAAAATAGATCCCCGCCCGAAAGCGGGGACCCTGTTGCAGCGCTTAGAGCAGGTTGGCCTGGGCCAGCGCAAGGTTGAGCGCGTCGATGAGCTCTTGCTTGTTACCCCCGACCAGCTTGGGCAGCGTTTCGAGCTGGGCACGGAGGGCGCGCTGTGCATCGTCCTGGCGGTTGTGCTCGAGGTGCTGCTCGTAGCGCTCGCGCGTGACGAGGCAGTTCTTCCTCCAGGCGCTGGCGCTACCGATCTGCTGACCGTAGGCGTCGAAGCGCTCGGTGTAGGTGCTGCCCGCACCCTTGATCTCCACGGTCATCTGGCCGGTGGGCGTGACCTTGGTGACCTTACCCGGCACGATGCGGGTCCGGCGGCTGAAGCCGGCAACGTAGACAAAGGTTTCAGCGCCGACTTCGAGGTTGAGCTTGGGCATTGTTTCTCTCCTTGGTTGGTTCCCCACCTTTGGAGGAACTCTTGACCTGATGCAAGCGAATAGTTCGATAATTTTGCGTGGCGGCAAAATTATTTGAACAGCAAGCGCGGCGGGGTGTCCCGGACGGTGGGCAGCAACACCACGTCGGTGAAGAAGGTGGGACCGAATTGCTTGGTGACCCCTTCCCACAGCTCGGGCAGCGTTACCCGGCGACCGACGTGCTTGCGTGCTTCGATGATAAGCAGATCCATCATCTGCTTGACACGGTGGGCATCCGGGTGGCTGTTCTGCATGAGCAGCGCACGGTCCCCGCGGAGCTCCGCTACTGGGAGCAGCTTGATGCCCCGGGGTGTTTGCTTGAGGATAATCATTGCGGTCATGGTGTGTCTCCCTGTGTGGTGCTGTTAAACGAAGCGCGCTGACGAAACGTTCCAAGCGCGGCGGAAGTGGTTAAGCGCTTTCCAGGCGCTTGCGTTCGGAACGACGTAGAACTCTACCGAACCGGTGAACTTGTTGGTGACTTCGATGCGGGTCATTGTGTCGTCCTTCCGTTGATGCACCCTTGTCCGATAGACCGCGTTTGGATGCAAGCGAATAATCAAGGTTTCTGCAAAATAATTGGACCTATAAACGGTCGTTGCGATTAGCGCGCTCCCGCGTTACCGTTGCAAACATCAGGGGTCACCGCTGTCCCCTTGAATTGGTTCGGGGATTTCATGACTGCTCAGCAAGAGTTTGACGAGACCTATATATCGTCCACCGAGATCTGCCAGGAGCTTGGTATTAGTCGCGCGACCGTTGCTATGGGGCGCCGCAGGGGAATTCTGCCGGACGCTGTGGAAGTGCTGCGCCCCGACGGTGCTGCGCACGTTACCTTGTGGAAGCGTGCTGTGGTGCGACCGCACCTGGACAAGTGGAAGGAATCGCTTGCGCAGCGACGGGGTGAACCTGCATGAGCGCAAGGGCAAGCGCATGGGAGCGCTTGCCAGAGGAGCTTAAAGAGTTCGCTCAGTGGGCTGTGGCCGGAGCGGACAAAGCACCTCAGGCAAGTAGCTCAACCGGTAAGCTGCGCAACGTCAGCGTCGTGCGTCCAAGTGAGTGGATGACGTTTGAGCAGGCTCGCCAGCTTGCTTGGGACAACCGAGAGCTTGTCACCGTGCATGTGGACCGGGAGGGTCGCACCATCACGCAGACCGGTCTTGACATCGGTTACATCCTTGCGGAGTCGGACCCGTTCAGCTGCATCGACCTGGACGTCAAGGACGCTACGACGCACCCTAACAAGCCCGAGGTGTGGACCACAAACGAGGACTTCTCACGTTATCAAAACATCGTGACGCACTTCGACAGCTACACCGAGAAGTCGCGCAGCGGTAAGGGGATCCACATTTGGGTCCTTGGCTCCATTGGCCGGGGCTATAAGCGCAGCGGTGTTGAGGTGTATTCGCAGGAGCGCTTCATCATCTGCACCGGTGACGTGATTGTCATGCGGTCTGTGCGCGAGGGCGGTGACAAGCTGCTCAACATGGTGTCGCAGATGCGGCCGGAGACCAAGGGTAACGCGCTCGAGGAGCTACCTGCCGAGGTTGACGACTGGCATATCTTACAGACCGCAACCAATGCGTCCAACTCCGAGAAGTTCTGGAAGCTGTGGACAGGTGCGTGGCACGACATGGGGTTCGGTTCCCAGTCAGAAGCTGATCTTGCACTGATGTCAATGTTCACCTTCTACTCCCCGTCGAACGAACAGTGCCGCAGGTTGTTCCGCCAGTCAGCACTGGGGCAGCGGGAGAAGGCGCTCAAGGACGACCGCTACCTCAACCTCACCCTGACCACAATCCGTGACCGCATGGCGCGCGAAGCGTCCGCTGACGCCAGCGCAATCATTGCGGCAGGTGCGCAGCTCGACGAGCTCAACCGCAAGGCAGCGCTGGACGCTGAGATTGCACGGCTGCAAGGCGGCGTGCCGCCCGCACAGCGTGACGAAGGTGGATTCGCACCTGTAGCACCGAGGGGCGAGAAGCCTTTGCATATCGCCAGCACGGTGCCCCCTGTCGACATTCCACCACCGCCGAACGCTACCATTGCGCAGCTGGCGCCAGTTAGCGCGGAAGCGGTTGCGGCTGGGGAGCAGGGTATAGCGTGGCCTCCAGGCTTCGCAGGTGCGCTGGCGCACTTCATCTATGGTTCAGCACCCCGACCCGTCAAAGAGGTCAGCATTGTTGCAGCGCTGGGACTGCTCGCAGGTCTAGCGGGAAAGGCTTGGCATATCCCCCAAAGCGGTCTCAACCTTTACATCATCCTGATCGCACGCTCCGCGGTAGGCAAGGAGGCCATGCACAGCGGGATCGGGTTGCTGATCACCGAGTGCATGAAGACCAATCCGTTCTTCCATAACTTTATCGACTTCAACGAGTATGTGTCCGGACCAGCGCTGATCAAGGCGTGCTTGGCCAACCAATCTTTTGTCAACGTGAGCGGGGAGTGGGGCAAGCGCTTCAAGCGCCTAGCTGCGGAGGACGGCCGAGACGGGGCGCTTGCAACGCTGCGCACACAGATGACGAACCTGTATCAGAAGTCCGGCCCGTCGTCCATTGTGGGCGGCTTGGGGTATTCCAGCACCGAGAACAACGTGGCGAGCGTGTCAGGCGTTGCGTATAGCATGATCGGGGAGTCCACCCCGGGAACGTTCTACGACGCACTGACCGAGGGTATGATGGAAGACGGCTTCCTGTCCCGCTTCCTGACCATCCAATACGAGGGTGACAGACCCTTGCGGAACAAGTCACCTATCACCGTCCCCGACGCTGCACTGGTGAACTACCTCAACGAAATGAGCAAGGTGGCGGGCCAAGCGTTTGCGGCGCAAGCGTCGCAACTGGTAGAAGCGAACCCGGAGACGTCAGCGCTGATTGAAGCGTTCGGGTTAAAGTGCGACGCGGAGATCAACAGCACCGACGACGAGTCCAGACGGCAGATGTGGAACCGTGCTGAGCTCAAAGCGCTGCGCATTGCTGCACTGTTAGCGGTGGCGGACAACATGATGAACCCCGTCATGAAAGAGCACCATTGGCAGTGGGCCGAAGCTGTGGTCATGCGGGACATTACAGTCATGGCCAAGCGCTTGGATGGCGGGGACGTTGGTGTCGGGGACAACGCTCGCGAGCGCAAGCTGATGAACATCTTGGCGCAGTATCTGCAGAAGCCGATTCCGCCAAGCTATAAGGTTCCCGATACCATGCGGCAGAACAGCATTGTGCCGCGGAGCTATATGCAGACCAGGACACAGCAAGCCAGCGCGTTTAATACGCACCGCCTCGGACCTGTCAAAGCACTGGATGACACCATCGCCAATTGTATTGCAATGGGCTATTTGATGGAAGTGCAGAAGGACAAGGTGATAGAAGCCTACAACTATTTCGGGAAGGCCTACCGGATATTGAGGGTTCCCGACTACCAAGCGCAGTCCCGTAAATAGAACTTGCGATACGGCGCACTCCCTGCCTACAGTAACGCCTGTCAACCAAGAGGAGAAATCGGATGACAATTACTCACCCTGACCTTGTTCGGGCACTGGTCAAGCCACCCATGGACATCATTGCAACCCTCGCGCCGGAGACTGTTGACCTGTGGCACGCTGCCACCGGTATTGCAGGCGAGACCGGTGAGCTGCTCGAAGCGCTGGTCGGCGATCCGAAGACCATGGACATCCTCGGCCAGGCGCCCTGCGAAAGCGGTATCGTCGATCTCGACAACATTGTCGAAGAGCTCGGCGACATCGAGTTCTACATGGAACAACTTCGCCAGCGGGTCGGTATGGACCGCAACCCCGACGTCGACAGCGACGCTATGCTTATCCCACTGAGCATCGGCCGGCTTTTGTTCAACGCTGCACATATTGCGGCCGCGGGGACGGCGGTGCTGGACGCGGTCAAGAAGGCTGCGGTCTACAACAAGGCGCTCGACCTGGAAGCGCTTGCGGACGCTATGGTGCGCCTCGATCTGTTCATGGGTTCGATCCGGTTCCAGTTCGCGCTCAGCCGTGAGCAGGTGCTCACCGCCAACATCGCCAAGCTGTCCAAGCGCTACGCTGCGCTCACCTACAGCGACGCGGCTGCGCACGAGCGCGCTGACAAGTCTTACGACGCCCAGCTCGCCCGCAACTTCATCGGAATGCGCGAGCCGCTGACCGGTGATATGCAGGACATGGTGGCCGCAACGAAGGGTGACCACAATGTCGGCTGACATCGATGTCGCGCCAACATTGGCAGACCTCGCTCGTTGGTTCACCATGAAGGCAGAACTGGGGCGCCTGAAAAGCGCCGAGGGGTTGCTGCGGGCCCGCTTGTTTCGGCATTGGTTCCCGACGCCTACCGAGGGGACGAACACCACACCCCTCAACGACGGGACTGGCGCGTTGCTGAAGGGTGTGCATGTCATCAACAGGGACGTCGATCCGGCGTCCCTGGACGCACTTCGCGCTTCGATCGTTGCGGAAGGCAGCAACCTTCCCAAGCTGGACTTCGGCAAGCTCATCAAGTGGAAGCCCGAGGTGGTGATCAAGGAATACCGCACACTGACCGAAGAGGAGCGCAACCTGTTCGACCAGTGCTTGATCGTCAAACCGGGGAGCCCGCAGATGGAGGTCAAGGTTCCCGGCGGGGGCGCGTGAGAGTCACTCTCATTGTTGACGCCTCGCATTGTCCCGACACCCTTGCCGCAGGGTATGGGTTCTGGATTGCAAGCGAGCGCGGCAAGCAAGGGGGCGGGGGATCGATGCGCAACCCCGTTGACACCTCTAGCGCCGCCGAGATGATGGCGTGCGTCAACGGTCTAGCGCGTGGATATGCTTTAGGGCTTGTGCAGCCAGGGGATCACGTGCTAGTCCAAACAGACTGCGAGCGAGCAATTAGAGTGTTTGAAGGAACGCTCGCAGCCAACACCAAGGATGAGCGGGAGAGCGTTCGCCAGTTCCGCGCATTCAGAAGAGAGCATTCCCTCGGTGTGTCGTTTCGGCACGTCAAGGGACACACAGGGCGAACGGAGGCGCGTTATGTCACGAATCACCTTTGTGACAAGCGTGCAAAGAACGGCATGAGATCGGCTCGTGCTGCAACCAAGAGAGGACCTTTCTGTGAAGCATAAACATCTCTATTCGCTGCTCGACACCACGTTCACGACGATCCACGTTGTGTTCAGCAACGCGGTGCCCGCCGCTAACACTGGTCGCGCAGTGCGTCCCAACGAAGCGCGGTCACCGCTGCGCTATGTCGAAGACGATGCGCCGGCTGACAGCTACGTCTACAAATCACCACTCGACGCCAATGTGTCGGTCGGCGATCACGTCGTTGTGTTCACCCCGCGCGAAGGACTGCGCATCGCCAAGGTGGTCCAGGTGGACGCCGCTCCGGTGATCGACGTCGACGCGCCGTTCGACTACCGCTGGATCGTGCAGCGCATCGACAAGGAAGCATATCAGGAGCGGGTCGACCGCGAAGAGCGCTTCTCGGCCACCATGCTCGAGGTGGAGCGCACCAAGCAACGCGAAGCACTGGTCAACAGCTTTCAGGCGTCCTTGCCTGAAGGCAGCGCAGCGCGTGCGCTGTTCGATGCCACCGCCGGTATGCTGCGCCCGGTTGCACCGGTCACGCCCCCGTTCGCCGCCGGTGTCGATCTCACGAGCGCCGACACCGGCGCAGCGTAACGCAACCTGAACCAAGGCGGGGCACCTGTCAGGGTGTCCCGCCAGTGGGAGAACCGCAATGCAGCTATTCACTCAAATCGACAACGCAATGGCGATCGTTCGCTATCCCAAAGGCGTCTTGAAACAGGTCAAGCTCTATCACCGGGGTGACCGCGTTTACATTCCGCACGGTGGCGGGTTCGTTGAGGTGTGGCGCTTTGAAGGTGCTGGCACCTGTTACACCACGACGCACCCTGATATTCGCCTCATTGACCACAACCTCATTCCAGATCTCGTTAGTCACGTCAGCGCGGTTGGTGGTCGGTGCTTGCGTTACACGGTGCGGCCGTGAAACCGATGCTCGCAAGCGACTGTGTCGAGGCTAAGCTGGTCTTCCCGCTTATCGGGGAACCCAAGATCGACGGGGTGCGCGGCCTGAACATGACCGGCAGGTTGACAGGTCGCAGCCTCAAGCCGTTCAAGAACCTGCACGTCACGGCACTGTTCTCGCACAGCGCGCTGACGGGACTCGATGGGGAGTTTGCTGCGGAGCGGGAGACTCACCCCGACCTGTGCCGGCTTACCTCGAGCGCGCTGGGGACCATAAAGGGTGAGCCTTGGGTCATGTGGTGGCTGTTCGACTACATCACACCCGAGCTTATCGACGCCCCCTATCATTACCGGTTGCAGCGCCTGGAGCAGCGGCACCGGGAGCTGGCGGTAGAGGTGCCCCACATATGGCCACACCTCCGCGTCATACCGTGGCGCCTGATCACTTCCGCAGAGAACCTGCTCGAGATTGACACCGGCCACCTTGTCGCAGGGTTCGAAGGGACCATCACCCGATCGATCCATGGTCTGCACAAGCAAGGTCGCTCTACACCCCGCGAGGGTGGACTGGGCCGCATTAAGCGGTTCGTCGACTTCGAGTTCACGGTGGACGAAGTTATCGAAGGTGAGGAGAACCAGAACGAAGCGCAGATCAACGAGCTGGGGAACACCTTCCGGAGCAGCCACCAAGAGAACAAGGTCGCCAACGGTATGATTGGCGCCATGGTGGGCCGCACGCTAGATGTGGTCATGGACGGGGACAAGGTGCTGTTCGACAAGGGGCAGCAAGTTCGCGTCGGCGCGGGGTGCTTGTCGCACGATGAGCGGCGGTATTACTTCGCGCACCAAGCCGAGTTCAAAGCGCTGGTCCACAAAGCAAAGTTCTTCCCCAAGGGGATCAAAGACAAGCCACGCTTTCCGACGTGGCAGTCGTTTCGCAACCGTGAGGACATGGGCACCGACTAGGGTGTTCGCTTGTGCTCAAACCGCTCACCTCGTAGGGTAGCAAGCTGGCAATCATGGGAAGGGTTATCAAGTGGCATTGCAGTTCACAACAGCGGAGCAGGCGTCACAGATGAGCGGGGTTAAGGTCCTGGTCTACGGTGGCGCTGGTATGGGGAAGACGGTGCTGAACGCAACCCTTCCCGCACCTGTGCTGATCAGCGCCGAGTCCGGTGCGCTGTCATTGCGCAAGGCTAACCTGGAGCGCTTGTTCGGTGTCGGCAACCCTTTCATCACCTATAACATGCCGATCATTGAGATCAAGACTGTTGCGGACCTTACCGACGCCTTTCGGTGGTGCAGCACCTCCGCAGAAGCGCGCCAGTTCGCCAGTATCGGCATGGACAGCATATCCGAAATCGCTGAGACGGTGCTCAACAACGCTAAGCAACAGGTCAAGGACCCGCGCCAGGCATACGGTGAGCTCATCGAGAAGATGGAAACGACCGTGCGGTTGTTTCGGGACATCCCCGGCAAGAATGTGTGCGTGAGCGCCAAGATGGAGCCCACCAAGGACGAGCTCACAGGGTTGGTGAAGTATGGTCCAGCAATGCCCGGCGCCAAGCTGGGGAACAAGCTGCCTTATTTCTTCGACGAAGTCTTCCGCCTCGGGGTTGCCAAGACCCCGCAAGGCGAATCCTATCGCTTTCTGCAGACTCAGCCTGATATGCAGTATGAAGCGAAAGACCGGAGTGGGGCGCTGGCTCCGGTGGAATACCCTGCCCTCAGCGCTATCTTTGCAAAGATCCTGGCCGCCTGATCAGCGCCAGATAACAGGAGAATGATCCAATGACGGTTGAACTAAACTTTGACGCCAGCACGGTCGCACCGGATACGGGATTCGAGACGGTTCCGAACGGCTGGTATAACGTCGCCATCGACGAATCCACCCGCAAGCCGACCAAGGATGGCTCCGGTAGCTATCTGGAATTCCGCTTCAACATCCTCGACGGCCAGTATGTCGGTCGCAAGCTGTTCACGCGCCTCAACCTGTGGAACAGCAATGCGCAGACGGTCGACATCGCGCAGAAGCAACTGTCGGCGATCGGTCACGCTGTTGGCGTGCTTGCAATCGCCAACACGGGCTTGCTGCACGGCTTGCCGTTGAAGACCAAGACCCGCGTCAAGAAGGACGCGTCGGGCCAGTATGAAGACCAGAACGAATTGGTGGCCTTCAAGAACATCAACGAAATCGTTGACATGGCCGGCGGCACCCCTGCCGGTGCAGCTACCATCCCCGCGTCACCGTT
>JACCDR011116127.1_pt1 | contig 26430 bp, 30 predicted proteins | sample 7446431 | NCBI WGS metagenome assembly JACCDR01 (sample SAMN15323443, study PRJNA562643) | freshwater metagenome | isolation source: river surface water | place: USA:Blue River Watershed | collected 2017-08-17 | reverse complement strand
GTCAAGGCTGGTGCGTTGCAGGCGTTTGTATTTAAAAAGCTAAACGACCCCAGCCTTTATGATCCATCAATAAACAACGTAGAGGCCATAGTAAACTCGTTGATAAAATCGGCAATTGGGGGGGACACCCCGGCGGCAAAAATGGTGCTGCAAATGGCCTACCAGATAGATAAGCCAACCGAAACGACCGGGCAGCAAACCAGCGTTTCGCCAATGACCTGGGTAAAGCCTGCCCCGCCCCCGGCGGGGTTTGAAATGATTGAGGATGATTATAAAGCATTGGGAATGAGCGCAAATGACGGAAACTAACGAGAAATTCCAAGCCCTTTACCAAAGCCCCAGCCGCTACTTCTTTGTGTATGGTGGCCGGGGCGGGGCCAAGTCGTTTGCCGTCGCCGAGTTCATTTTGCGCCTCACCTATGAGGCCGGCCACAACATACTTTTCACCAGGTACACCATGCACTCGGCAGAAAAAAGCATCATCCCAGAGATTAAGGAAAAAATATTATTGATCAATGGGGTTGCTGATTTTTCAATAACTAAGGACGCGGTAGTTAATAAAAAAACGGGCAGCACTATAATGTTTATGGGCATAAAGACATCGGAGGGCATACAAACCGCACGGATGAAAAGCCTAAAAAACATTACAACTTGGGTGCTGGATGAAGCCGAAGAATTGCATGATGAAGACATCTTCGATACGATAGATGAAAGTGTTAGGGTGCCGTGGGTGCAAAATCGGGTGATATTTGTCCTCAACCCCCGCCGGGTTTCGCATTGGATTTACAAACGCTTTTTTGCTAAATTGCCCGATTATTTCACGGGCGTTTTTGAAGGCGTGCAATACATTTATGCGTCGTATTTGGAGAACCTAAAGAACCTTTCACAATCCTTTTTGGAAAAAGCCCAGGCCACAAAAAAGAATAATTTATTAAAATACAAACACAGATATTTGGGCAAATGGCTTACCGAAAGCCTGGATGCAATTTGGCGCGGCAACTTGATTGTTTACAAGCAGCCGGGCGAACTGAAAAGGATAGTAATTAGTGTTGACCCGGCGGTAACTAGCAACAAGAACAGCGATGAAACGGGAATAATTGCCGCCGGGGTTGACCAACAAAAAAACGGCTATGTGCTTGCGGATGAAAGCGGGAAATACAGTCCATCGGATTGGGCGAAAAAAGCCATACATTTGTATTACAGGCTAAAGGCAGATAGCATCGTTGCCGAGGTCAACCAGGGCGGGGATTTGGTAAAACAAATAATTAGGCAACACGATCCGAATGTTAGGGTACTAACCGTTTACGCTAGCAGGGGCAAGATACTTAGGGCCGAACCCGTTTTGGCTTTGTACGAAGAGGGGCGCGTATTTCACGCGCGGCCCCTGGTTGAACTCGAGGAGCAGATGCTGACATGGGAGCCGAAACAGGAGACAAGCCCAGATCGAATCGACGCGCTTGTGCATGGGCTTACAAATCTACTTTTACAGAAGCAATTTTACTCGGCGTAAAATGAACATATTGAAGCTTTTTCTAAAATCATTCTCTTTTTCTACTGAAAAGGTTGGTGAGGCTCCCACGCGAGTGCCTGGAATAGACGACTTATTTTTGCGTTTTCCGTTCCGTCACGCGGGCGCGCTTACGGAGTTGGCACAGAATGACGAATCATTTATTCGCTACGGGTTCCAGTACAACGACATTGTATTTGCTATTGCCGATCAAATAGCCGAGGCGGCCTCTCACGTAGACTGGATGCTTGTCAGGGATGTCGACGGCAAGCCCACGCAAATTACAGGGCCAGCCGTGGCCGAGGCCCGGCGGCTTTTGGAACGGCCGAACAACCACCAAACATGGCAGGAATTTTGCAGATTAGAGATGCTTTATTACTTAATTTGCAGCAAATCCATCATCTACAAATTGAGGCAAATGACCGGGCAAAAGAAGGTTTACGAATTGCACAATGTGAACCCGGCCAATTGCAACATCACTTACGAAAACGATTTTTTCAAAACGATCCGATCTGTTTTGATAACATACCAGGGCGTTGGAGGCACTATGCAGCCCAGCCCCAAAGACCTGTTAATTCGTTACAACCCAGACCTAAGAGGCCGGGCCGACGGCCTTAGCAGGTTGGCCCCGGCAAGCCGTACAATTTTGCGCTCCAACAACGCCAAAACGGCCGCAAACGAATTGTATGCAAACGGCGGCGCGTATGGAATTGTAGGCATCGAGGACGAGAATATAACGGCCGACGATGTGAAGGGAATTGAGAAAAGCTACCGCCGAAAGCACAGCGGATTGAACAATCAAGGCAAGATCATTTTCACAAATGGGAAGATTAAGTTTGAAAGAATTGGGATGACCGCCGTTGACTTGGAATTGAGCAAACAACAACTAAATGATTTGCGGGCCATTTGCGCGATCTTTCACGCCCCCAGCCAGTTGTTTGGCGATTCGGAAGCCAGCACATTTGCCAATTATCGCGAAGCAAAAGCGGCCTTTTACACCGGGGCGGTTTTGCCAAACCTAAAGGCCCTTTTTGCAAAAATAAGCTGGGAGTTGCTGCCGGAAATTTCGCCGCAACTGCAAGATGCCTACATCTTGCCCGATACTTCTAAAATACCCGAATTGCAGGCCGATATAGCCGCCCAAACCGAGGCGTTGGCAAAAGCATACTGGATGACAATAGACGAAAAGCGGGCGGCAATGGGGTTGCCCGAAATGCAAACACCAGAAACTACAACCTTGTGGATCAACAACTTACCAATAGAGGCGGCGTATGAAATGGGCAACCAAGCTGAAGCCTGAAAGCTCTTTTCTTAAATGGGAAAGGCGAATGAGGGCACTACTAAAAGACGAATACAAAAGGGCGTTGACCGCCTATCCTTCGCAGGGCGGGGCGGTGGCAAATGGGCTGTTTTCTGACAATAGTTTGACTGTTTACTTGACCGACCTATACAGCGAAGTTGGATTGAAATTCGGCCGCGATGCCTTTGTTGGCACGCAAAAAGCGGCACAAAAAGACGTGTTTGGCGACTTTGCGCTAGATCGTATTTTGCAATACATTAGGCAATTTGCCGGGGCCAAAATAAGCTCTATTTCCGGCACGGCTAGAGATGAAATGTTGGCCGAAATAGAGCGTGCGCAACAAGAAGGGGGCAGCCCGGCGGACATAGCCAGGCGGGCACTAAAGGCCCTAGCTGTGGCCAGTTTTTACCAGGCGGTTAGGATCGCTAGGACGGAGGTTATTGCAGCCGCCAATTTTGGGGCTTTGGAAGGCGCAAAAGCGGGCGGCGTGATGACCCGAAAGGCTTGGCAAGCGGCAAACCAACGAAGGACGCGAGACGCCCACCGGGCCGCGAATGGCCAAATAGTTGGGATTAACGACAATTTTACGGTCATGGGCGAGGCCATGCGACACCCAGGAGACCCCAGGGGCAGCAGCAAAAATGTAATTAATTGCAGGTGTACAATGTTATTTTACGACGACGAAAATTAATAACAATATGCAAAAAGAGCAGTATTTTAAAAACATAACAAAGGACTTGCAAAGCGTTAAGGACGTGGATGTTAAGTCAAAGATTGTAACGGGCTACTTATCTGTTTTTAACATTGAGGACAGCGACCGCGATACGATCATGCCCGGTGCCTACGCCCGCTCCGTCCGCGAAAATGGGCCGGACGCGAAGGGGCGGATAAAGTTTTTGCGCGAGCATCAACGCACATGGAACGCGGGCAAGTTTTTGATCCTAAAAGAGGATGAAAAAGGGTTGTATTTTGAGGCAAAATTGAACGAAACGCAAGTCGGCAAAGACCTCGCTATTCTGTACGAAAGCGGCGAAATAAATGAACATTCGGTTATGTTTACGCTGGTGCCCGGCGGATACTCTCTTAGAGATCAAGCCGACTGGGCCAAGGGCATGATTTTTACCGAGGTCAAGTTGTGGGAGGGTAGCGCGGTGACTTGGGGGGCAAACGAATTTGCCACCTTGTCGGGCATGAAAAGCAAGTTTGAGGCGATGCAAAAGCTTTCCAGCCTGTCGGATGAAACATTGTCTATTGTTTCTGAATTTATTATTAAATTAGCGGCTCAAAACAGCCCCGGCGGGTTGGAGACAAAACAAGCTCCAGTACTCGAACAGCAAAAAGCAAAGGAATTAATTAACGAATTTAAAAACGGTTTTTATGGACGAACTGGGAGTTAAACAAGAACTTGCCGATCTGGGCAAGAAGATCGGCGATGCAGTAGCCGAGCAGGGCGAGAAAGTTGCCAAAAACATGGGCGAAGTGCAAAAGCTTTGGGATGATTTCAAGAAGCTGGATGCCCAATTGACCGCCCGAGAAAAGGCCGCCGAGGCGCGAATGAATGACTTGGAAAAGCTGATTGCGGCTGGTGGCGATCCTCAGCTTAGCTTTTCGCAAAAGTTGCGCAAGTCGCTAATGGCCGATGATTCTCCCATCAAACTCTTTGCAAAAGAGGTGGCAGCGGGCAACCGGGGCGGCAAATTCCGCAAGGCGGTCGGCGACCTGGCCCTGACCAATTTCACCGGGGAAATGGGCACGCGGCAACGGATGCCCGGTGTGGTTGGAAGCCCTTACCGAGTACACGCCCGCGACATCTTGCCCAGCGCGCCCAGCACCGACCGTATTACCGAAATCATTCGCCACACCGGGGGCGAAGGAGGCCCGGCCTACCACGCCGATGGATCGCTAAAGGCCCAAACCGACATGGATTTTACGCTTGTCGAGATCACCGCCAAGCGGATTGCCCACTTCGTGCGCCTCGCGGAAAGCTGGCTAAACGACTATTCCACAATTGTCAGGTATATCGAGACAAACTTGGTCGAGCAGCTTTTCAACCTGCAAGATGTAGAAATCCTCAACGGCCCAGGAACGGCGAACGCAATAAACGGGATAATCACCCAGGCGGCTACATTTACAAGCCCGTTTGGGGCGAACCCGGTGTCGGCCGTTAACAATATCGATGTTCTCGTTGCGGCGTTTGCCGATCTGTCTCGCAAGGGCGTTAATCAGGGCGGGTTTACGCCCAGCGTAATTTTCCTAAACCCGATTGACGCCTACCTAATGATGCTTCAAAAGGATTCGCAAGGGGGCTATGTAACGCCAAATTTGATCACGCAGGACACAAAATCAATTTTGGGCGTGACGACGTTGGCTCACCAGGCGGTGCCACAAGGCACATTTTGCGTGGGCGACCTGAACTATTGCCAACTGCAATTTCACGAGCCACTTTCGGTGGAAGTGTCGATGCACGACCGCGACAATTTCATCCGCAACATGATTACCATTCGCGCCGAGGAAAGCATCAAATTGATCGTGATGAACCCCGACGCTTTTGTAAAAGACACCTTCGCCGCCGCGCGTGGAAAGATCGACTAATGAGCAGGTTTTTTGTTAGCAAAGAAATGACCAATGCCACCGGGGGCGCGATTGTCCCCGGTGGCGTGGTGGAAGCGCAAGATGTTGGCTGTGTGGAGATTGAGCAAACCGCAACCGAGGTTTTTAGCACCCGGTTTTATGACGAAGACAAGAAGGCGGCGTTAATTGCCGGGGGCGAAATACAAGAAATTGAGGCCCCCGAAATAGCGCAAACAGAGGCGGCAATCGGAGTGCCCATCAAACCGCAAAAAAAGAAAAAGTAATGCTAACTTTTTGGAGCGTGTTCAACGACGCCGCGTTTGCAAGGTTCTCGCTCGAGTTTGGCGACCTGGTTGGTGACAGGCCCAGCCAAGCCACTATTTCAAGCGTTGTCATTTTGGAACGGGACAACCAAACTGGGATAGATTTGAAATTGGCCAAAAACTATCTAAAAGTAGATGGGCAAAGCGAAGACGATGTAATTACAATGCTCCTAAATTCTGCCCAAAAAGCGGTTGAGGAAACAAATGGAATTAGCTTGGATGGGCGGGTATTGGAGGTGAGAATCAACCACGACGGGGTTTTTGTGCCTGAAATTTTGCCATATTTTGGGCAAATAACAAAAGTTATTTCGGCCGTGTGCCAATGGCCAGCCTCGATTGTGACCTACGAAATAGAAGGCAATAAGGACGACCGATATGTAAGCGAAGTTTACGGCCTGACTTTGGCAATGTACAACGAAAAAGACAAGTCTCGGCGTGGCAAAAAGATACACATTTAGGGAGCAAATAGAGGTGTTTAGGCCGCAAGAAACCCGCGATGAATTTGGCGGCGTAACAATGCAATTTGCGGCAATGTATTCTGTTTGGGCGACCGTGGACATGAAGCAAACCAAGCCGATGGACTTTGCCACTTACCAAGCCACCCAGCACCTTGCAATAGTTTGCAAAAACTTTCCAGACCGCGCTATTTTTGAGGCCGACAAAATAAAATGGAGGTCAAAAACCTATCGCATTTTGAGTATGTCGGCCGACTATGATTACTATTACCTGACGTGCTATGAAGCTAAAGATTAATGTAATTTCGCACATTAAGGAGGGTGCCGAAAAATGGGTAGATTTGCCAGCCGTTACAAGGGTGCTGGAACGCTACGCCAACAAGGTCAGGAACGGAGCAATTAAGAACATTCGCGGGCATGACCTTATCGACACGGGCAATATGATAAACAGCATCCAGATTGACCGCCCAACCCCCTGGAGCCGGGAAGTTGGCAACACCCCGGCGGGGTATTATGCAATTTTCCACGAAATGGGCACCAAATACTTGCCCGCCCTGCCATTTTTAGGCCCGGCGGCCGACGTAATTAAGCAGGATTTTTACAAAGAAATTAGCAAAGTAATATGACCCCCGAGGCAATTATACAAAAAGCTTATGCCGAGTTGATGAAGGACGAGGCTTTGCCTTTTTTTGACATTATGCCCGCCCGCGAGCAGTTGCCAATTGTTTTGCTTAGAAGCGTGCAAACCACCTACCAGGGGCGGAAAGGGGCCGAATGTATCACCGAATTTAGCATTATTTTCCCTGGGACTTCTAAAAAAGAGCTATATTCGCTCGCTGAAAATGTATTGAAAATCATCGGAAAGGTAGTTGATTACCAAAGGCATTTTGGCCTTGAAAACCACAAGGTTTTGACGACAATGGCAACGAACTACGCCAATTCGGATCGGTCTAATTCATCGCCCGAAATTTGGCAGATGTATAATATCCAAACCCGTATTACTTTAACCAATTGCAGAAATGTGGATTAGGCAGCAAAATGAAGCGTTGGCGTCCGATGTGGCGCAGCGCGTTGACATTGTAACCCGGCGGGCCGAGACCGCGAATTTTCGGCTTAAATTGTATGATCCGGCAACCACGCCCGGCGATTATGACCTAACCGGGGTGACCGTGGAAATGACGATCCGCGCCCGCGAAACCGTGCTGGCTTCTTTGTCTGTTCCCGGCAACGTGAGTGGAGAGATAGAATTTAATTTTGGCACATCACAAATGGACTTCAACCCCGGGTCGTACAGCTACACGATTACCGCAAGCGAGGGCACAGACTATGTTAAGACCTGGCTACAAGGCACCTTAAGTCATGTTGGATTTGGCAATGTAAATTCCTATCCAAACGACTTAGTAAACAAGGCCACCCGCACCGTTCGGGTAAAAGATAAAGACATCCAATTCACAATTTTAAACTCGTAAAAATATGGCATCTGTTGTAGGCTCGCACAATGGCGACTTGTACAATTTAGAGTTATCGCACGCTGGCCCGCCCCCCGTCGCCGGGCTTGTTTTGTGCGTGACCGACCTGGGCGCAACCTTTCAGCGCGACACTTCGGAGGTGCAGGCGTGCCGGGGCGATGTGGTGGCGTCTGGAGGCTGGAAAACCCACATTTTGGGCGACAAATCCGCCGAAATTTCGGCCGAAGGTCACATACGGATGGGTAACACCTGGAACTCGCACACGCTTTTTGGCGCGTTGGACACCGACCAAATAATGGATTTTGAACTTTATCCAATCGACGAGACTGGAACGCAGATCGTTGGCGGTCAGCTTACGGCCGGCAAATGCTTCATTTCCAACCTGGAATTAACGTTCCCGAATGACGACATCGCGGCCTACTCCTTAACGCTCATGGTGCAAGGAAAGCCGACCTCGACCATAATCGCATAGTTTTGTTTTGCTTTTATTTTTGGTGTTTCAAAAAAGGCGGCCTTTGGTTGCCTTTTTTGTTATATTTGCATTGAACATTTAAATACAAAAACCACCAAAAAAAACATGGAAGCATTCGTTAATCACAAAGGCAAAGAAGTTAAATTTCATTTTTCAAATGTGGCATTGATCCGCGCCCTGAAAAGGGAGGGTCTGACAATGTCCCAAATTGGCGACACCAGCGACGGGGGCGGCAAGATGCTGGGTTTTCTGTATTCCTACATTGAGGTTTGCTTGAGCCGCACCGGGATTGTGGAAAGCGAAATAACCCAAATCATGGACACGCTGGGGGCCGAAAAAGAAGCGGAATTGGTGGGGCTCGCAATCAAAAGCATCCAAGATGTTGGATCGGTTTTTTCAAAGGCCGCAGGGGGTACGGAAGTAGCTCAAGAAGCGGCCCAATAATTCAAAAAACCACGGCCCAAATTAACGATGAATTTGAGCAGGATTTTGAAGCCTGGTGCATTGGTTATTTGGGGATGTCCCGCCAAGAAATGGAAACAATTTCTTGGCGGGACTTCACTCTAAAGCGCGGGGCGTATCAATTCAACGAGGCAAAGGAGTGGGAAAAGGTAAGGTTTTTGGCTTACATAGAAATAAATTCCCAAATCCCAAAAGGCAAACCAGGCGTGAAATTGGAAAAAATAATAAAGCTCCCAACCGATGAAGTGTCCCCAAACAAAAACACCGAAGCCCTAAAATCGTTGACAAATTTCATCCAAAATGGCTGATACCAAGAACAGGATCGTTGTAATACTCGAGGCCGAAATTGCAGAAATGCAAAAGAGGCTGTCCGAGGCTTCCAAGTCGCTGGAGGCAACCGGGAAAAGGATGCAGGACGTTGGTTCCGGTCTTTCAGTTGGCGTTACCTTGCCCGTGGCCGCAATGGGCGCGTCGATCCTCAAAACCGCTGGTGATTTTGAGGCAAGCATGAACGAGATTAGGGCGATCACAAACGTGACCGCCAAAGACCTCGAGATACTTCGCCAAAAAAACCTGCAATTGGGGGCCAGTACGCAGTTTAGCGCGCAAGAATCCGCAAACGCAATGTCCAACCTAATTAAAAACGGGTTGACGGTCGGCCAGGTGATGGGCGGCGCGCTGTATTCTACGCTTAAATTGGCCTCGGCAACTGGGACAAACTTGGAGAACGCGGCCAACATTGCCAGCGACGCCTTGGGCCAATTTAGCCTAAAAGCGTCCGATCTGGGCAAGGTGGTTGATCAGCTTTCGGGCCTTACAATAGCATCTAAATTTAGCATTGACGATGTCCGCCTAGCGTTGGCCCAGGCTGGGGGCGTGGCCGGTGCTGTGGGCGTTTCCTTTACAGATTTCGCCGCCTCAATAGCCGCCACCTCCAGCGCGTTTGCGAGCGGGGCAGACGCGGGCACATCGTTCAAAACCTTCCTTACCGCGCTCAATCCGAAAAGCAAGGAAGCGGCCGCAACGATGAAGCAATTGGGCCTTAATTTCTTTTCGGCTACGGGCGAAATGTTGCCGATGCGAGACATTGCAGAGCAGTTGCAAAGGTCGTTTTCTGGGCTGTCCGAAAAGCAAAAACTACAAGCGGCCGAAACGCTTTTTGGGGCAGATGCAATGCGTACCGGGTTGATGTTTGCCAAGGCCGGGGCGAAGGGATTTGACGAGTACGCCGCGAGCATTGATAAGGTTTCGGCCACCGACCAGGCCGCAATTCGGATGCAAGGTTTAAACGGCGCAATAGCTACATTAAGCAGTAGTTTTGAAGCCCTGCAATTGTCTATTGCAAGCAGCGGTCTTTTGGAATTTGCCACAAATTTGGCAAATCGCGCGGCGAATGTATTGCAAAAACTGTCCACCCTCAACCCTGAATTGTTGCGAATAGGAACAATTATCGCGGGCGTTGCAGCCGCCGCCGGGCCGCTGCTTTTCGCTTTCGGCAAAATCGTGAGTATTGGCGGCGCGGTTGCCGGGGCAATATCAACCGGGGCCGTGGCTTTTATGAGCATGGCCAAAGCGGTTGCATTGTTGAGCATCAAATTAATTGCTATTGCAGCAATAATTGCGGGCGCAATCGCGGTAGTTGTGGGCATCGGAATTGCCGTTAAATCCGCCTATGATAGTTTTGAAGGTTTCCGCAAAGTAGTTGACTTTTTTGGAGACACCATAAGCAGCGTGTTTGGCGAAGTAAAGGATTGGTTTGTTTCTCTTTTCAAAACCGCCACATCTGTTTTAAAGCCTATTATCGATCTTCATATCCAGGCGGCGAAGGCAATTGGATTGATTGGCGAAGCCACCGGGCAATCGTCGGGCAAGGGTGTACAAGAAGCCGCGAAAATGGAAGCCGCCTTGGAAAAATCCAATGGGCAAGACTTCGCCGCAAACCTTAAAAAGAACTTTGACGGAGTTGTTTCTTTTATAACCAACGGCGCGGCTGCTGTAAAGAAAAAAATATCAGATATGCTATTTGTGCCCCAACAAGATTTGGGCCAGATAAGCAGCCAGGGGGGCGGGGCAGCACCAGCCGCCGGGCCAGCCGCCGGGCCAGCCGCCAACCTTGCAGCGGCTACCGCAAAAGCCGCCGTGGAAGCCGACAAGCTAAAAGGCATTTTTGCGAAAATTGATGCTGAACTCGCTGGTATTCAAGCCAGAAAGTTGTTGTTTCCTGATTTTGACGACCAGGCGGCCAAGGCAAATGCCTTGCGGTCTGGCCTTGAAAGCTTGGCAGATGCAGGGGTTTCAAAAAGCGATGTCGCCCTACAAAAATACTTGGCCACCTGGCAGGCCACCGACGCAGCAATCAAGGCCGCTGCTCTTGACCAAAAAATAAACAAAACTTTTACTGACGCACAAGCTGGGGTAGCTTTGGCCGATGCTAAATTCAAAGAGTTTGGCGGCACAATGCAGTCGCTGGCCGAAGAAAAAATCGGCATCGTAAAGCAGGCCATGACCGCCCTTTTGGCCGAGGGCGTGGCCCCAACAGACGATAGGTTTGTAAAGATGCGGGAGACGCTCGCGCTGCTGAACGAGCAGCTCGCAGCCGTTCCGGCCAAAACCGAGGTGGTAAAAAGCGCGATGCAAACCCTTATCGCAGACGTTCAAAAAGGAGAATTTTCTTTTCAAAACCTCGGCTTGGCCATTGCCCGCTCCATGACGCAGCTTGGCCAGGAAGTCGCCCAGGGCGGCAAGGATTTGCGCGGCTTCGCCCAGTCGGCGGCCCAATCCATCAAGCGGGTAATTAGCGGCTTAATTGCCCAGGGTGTGGCGGCTGTCGTTTCTAAAACCCTGATTTCCACAGGGATAGGCGGCCCCGCTGCTGTTGCCTTGGCGGGCATTGCCGGGGCATTGGCAGCCTCTTTGTTCAATAGCATCATCCCGAAATTTGCCGATGGGGGCATTGTCAGCGGCCCAACTTTGGGCCTCATGGGCGAGTATCCAGGCGCGCGGAGCAACCCCGAGGTTATTGCCCCGCTGTCAAAATTGCAATCAATGTTAGATTTGGGCGGGGGCCGGGGGATGGATAGCGGGCCAATTGTAGAGGCTATTCAAAACAACCCGCCAACCGTGGTAAACATCGATAAGGACGGGTTTTCCGCGTCCGTAGAGCGCAACTTGCAGCGCGCCCAAATAATTAACCGTCGTTTTAGCTGGTCAAGCAAATGAACCACTTAGTTAAGTTTACCCTCAAGTCGCCCGGCGAACTGGATTTGTCCCCGGACTACGCCCCGATCAACTGGGCGGATTGCGATTTTGGGCTGAAAAGAGACCCGGCCGTGCATGGCATCTTTGAAATGTCCAATGTGCCGATACAATTCCAACTTGCATACAAGGACTTTGTTTTAAAGCAGTATGATTTGCGCGGCGTTGACGCGGTTTGCGAAATTGTTATTGAGGTGCTGGTTGACGACAATAGATATATTCGGGTTTTTTCTGGGTTTGTTGATTTTTCAACACTTGAAAAGGTGCGCCGGGTGGAGGATCACCGGGCGTTATTGCCAACCCCGGATGACTATTTGTATTTGGAATGTGAGATTTTACCAAATGATCCAGCCCAAAAATTGAGAGAACGGGCGGGCATAAAAATAGAAGCAAATAGGCAGCTTTCCGCCGAGGGGATTGTTTTGGAAAACTATGAAATGCCTATTGATTTATCCATGCACAGCCAGGCCATTTTCCGGGGCGTCTATCTGTTTATGAACGACATGGATGGATGGGGCTTTAGTGATGGGGTGATTTATGACTATGATTTGAGGTTTGCTACAAACAACAATTTTTGGGTGCGAGACGAAGCCTCAACCCCAAACATACCTCCAACCCTCGGGGGCATAAAGTACACAATTAAAAACCCTGGAGCTACTGGCCCATTTACATTTACGCACGTTGGGCGGCTAAGAATAGACTATACAATAATTGGCGATTTCCCGGCTTTCGCGGGCTTTGCAATGGAGCTTTTTTACATTGTGAAAAACGGCCTAAGCGAAACCGTAACCATTTACGAAACCATACTTTTGGACAACGCCCAGGGCACAATTGAGCGTAACATATTCCACGAACAGACATTTAACATAAATGCAAACGAGTACTTTTTTGCTGGTGTGGTAATAACTGGCGACATTGGCAATGGCCCCGCCGAGGGCACACTTACGGTCAATTTTACTTTTGAGGGAGATTTAGCAATAGCGACCGCAAGCCAGCGGCCGGCCAGCACCGCACAATCTTACCTTGTGTTTGAAGCCTTGCAAAAAGCGATAGATTTTTGCACGGACAAATCTACTCTTTTGGATAGTTTTACATTCGGCCGGGTTGACAGCACGCCGACGGCCTACCCATACGACGGCCTACATTCAATTACGGCACTAACCAGCGGTTTGAGCATACGGAGCGTGGCAAACCCAAAGGCCCCGCAATACTCATTCAAAGAACTGTTTGACAACCTAAATGCCTGTTTTTGTTTGGGTTGGGGGCCAAAAAGGAACAATGATGTCGTAAAGATAGAGGTAGAAAGGCGGGATTATTTCTATCAAAACGAGGTGATCGCCCGTTTTGATTGGGTGGAAAATATTAATGTTCGCGCCGCGTCCGAGTTGTATTTTCAAAAGGCGACTTTTGGGTTTTCCAAGTTTGAAACCACCGAAAGCGAAAACAGTTTGGATGAATTTTGCACCCAACACCAACGGTTTAATCTGATCAAAAACACCAATAATTCTTACGATTCTGTTTGCGGTTTCGTGGCGTCTGGATATGCGATTGAGCGGTTGAGGAGAATTATTTTTGAAGGCGATCCAACCAAGGGCGACAAGTATGATGAAGACACGTTTATTATCGCCTCGCGCCGCAATAATGCAGGATTTTTGGCCCAAAAAAATGAAGATTTTGAGTTGGTGGAAGGCTGCTTTTCTCCCTCAACCCGGTACAATTTAAACCTTTCCCCTGCCCGTAATTTTGCCCGACACTTGAAGTGGCTAAATTCCGGCTTAGTAAAGGTGCGCGAAGACCTTTCAAAATGGCAATTTGCCAGCGGCGAAGGCAATGTGAATCTAGTAACAAGGAATGGAGATGACTTCTATTTTGCCGACAACTTACTGGAGCGACAAGATTTGTTTGTGGCGCAAACCGACGAGGCTATTTTTGTGCCCGAATTTGTACAATTCGTTGCGCCCTTGGATTTGCTGCTTTGGGAAAAGCTGCTTATTGGCATTAATAAATACAAGATTATAGAGGTCTCCAATAGCGATCAAAACCACCTAAAGGGCTGGATTTGGGATTTCAACATTCAGCCACAAGAAGCCCAAGCCTGGAGCGTGTCAATGACCTTGTTGGTTGCCAAGAGCGGGTTTAGGCCAGACCCGCCGCCCGCGGAGCCGCCCCCGGCAACGGCCTTCGGCCTGGCCTTTATCGCAAACACGTACACCAGGATAGTCCAGCCCGGCGGCGATGCAATCCTGGGCCTGACAGGCATATTTGGCACGATTGACAACGACGACCTTAGCAACCTGTTTCAAGTTGGCGCGCAGTTGGTGGTAAGCTGGTTCAACACAACGCTTTTTACGCAAAATATGGTTGTGGCTCCGCCCTTGGCAGGCGTTCCAAATCTTGTTGTTTTTGCGGATGCCTTTGCTGGAATACCGGGCGTCTCCCAATTTAATGGCATAAACATGAAAATCCGCGTTGTAGCCTCGGGGGAAATACTTAAATTTGGGCCACAGGCGGACAATTTAGTACCTAATCCGTAAAAAGAATGAGGGTATTTAGAAGCAATGGGTTGAAGTTTTACCCGGTTAATTCGCTACTAGTTCCAAACGGCACTAGGTTCCTAGATTTGCCCTATTCGCGCCAAAGGATAGCCCACCAGGTTAACAATTTCTGCCCCGGAAACTGGGCCTGGTTTAACGACATTGTACGGGTGCAAGTAGAATCCGCCACCGTGCCGACCTGGACTGTTAGGAACGACGCGGGCGCAACGTTGGCTAGTGGCGGGTTTACGGACACCGGGCCAATCAGCTCAGGAAGCCCGAACAAGGTTTGGTGGGCTACGATTAGCCTTTCCGCAATTGCGAATAAGACCCCGAACCTAACCATTCTACTCCAGAACACCGGGGGCGCGCGATTCCTTTCCGAGCCAATAAACGACATTGGGCGCAAAGGGCTAAAATTTACCTATTCCAATTACGTAGAAAACTACGATTACGGAGCCTACCGCAACTGCTTGGAAATGGTTGGTTATGTGCGGGGTCAATTAATAGATTACATATTGCCAACTGATAAGGTTGTTTGGCAGGATGCAAAGGGCAGGTTTAGGAATTTGCTACACAATTGGCATGATGGGCGGACGCTTAAAACCGAGTGGCTGACCTGGTTTGAAATACAAATATTGCAAGCGGCACTACATCACGATGTAGTAAAGATTAGCGAGGACACGGGCACCGAAATCGTTACATCGCAATACGAAATATTGCGCGAAAACGCGGGCAGTCTGAACCGCCCCAACGAATCCTACCAGGGCTATGTTTACGAGGTGCCCCTGGTTGAGGTGGGCACATTCGGCCGTCGGCTGGGCAACCCTGTAAATCCATTAAATGCGCTATTGGTTACATTTTTGCCAGAAACAGACATAACGGCGAGCGGGTTTACAATTAATTGGCAGCCCGTGCCCGGCGCGGTTAGCTATACGGTTAGGCTGTCCACTACCCCCAATTTTGGGGCCGGGACGCAAACCTTTACGGGCGTACTGGGCACGTCCTACACCTTTTCGGGCCTGTCGCCTTGCACGAAGTATTACTACGCGGTTTCGGCTATTTCTTGCGATGGGGCCAGCCCACTTGCCACCAACACCAACCAGCACCGCCAAACCGTGCATTTCCGGGGCAACTTCTTGGCGGCAACCCTGTTTTTTGATGAGAAAATAAACGGGCTTGTTGTAAACAATATTTTTAATAACGCGGTTGGCGTGGCCTACAAAATACAGCCGGGCAACGTGCCAGACCCGGCGGGCAGTTCGTGGGCTTTGCTACCCGCCCTGACCCTTTCACAATTGCAAAACAATATAAATTTGCAATCGGGAACCTACACGGTTTTGGCGTTTTGTAATAGCATTTCGGTTGGGGCCGATGCACTTTTGGAGTTTGTTTATTTCGTTCCGTTTTTCTGGGTGCGGTTCGGATGCACCACTTACAATTTTGCAAATGGCATTTCGCACGACGTATTTTTGGGCGGCACCCGGCGTATGCAAATAGAAAACATTGCACTAACCACGGGCGCGGTTTTGGGGTACGAATTGGTTACAAGTGCTTCACAAGGAGTGGTCAATTTCAACCAAACACAAGGCCAGGTGAACGCGCAAATTGCGGCCCTGCAACCAGCCCAATCTTACATGGTTGGCGTTTATGTATCTAACCCGGCCGCAACTGCAACAATAGACGTAACGTATTTGTAGAAATGAACAGCACATTAGTAGGCGTTAGGGGCGATGTACAAAGAAGGGGGCACCGCACATTTGCTGGGGCCTTGCAACTGGATGGGATTAACGACATTTTGGGGGGCGAATCTTCGGGCGGGGGGATCGCAAGTATTGTGAACGCCCTGGGATTTGACAATCGGTGGGCCTTGTCGATGTGGGTTGACACTTTCAACAATAGCGATTACAATTTCTTAAACTTTTTAAGAACCACGCGCGCCCTATTTGCTGGGAATTGGAACCAGTCACAAATGTATCTGACCTACGGCGGATCAACGAAATCCTTTTCGCTTGCGGGGGTACAATCCTTGGTTTTGCCAGCATCGGCCACATACGCAAGCATAAGAAACTGGCCAGCAACGACCTGGAGGCACCTAATAATCAATCATAATCCAACGTCAACCTCGCAAAGCAGGAGCAGTTTTTACGACAATTCTGTAAAAAGCCCGGACGCGCCACCGATTGCGAGCCAAAACCCCGCCTCTTTAAACCCAGCAACAACAAACAATATAGTTGGAATTGGCGCGTACTCTTACAATGGGCTGGCTTTTACTTATTTGCCCATACGAATTGCCGACCTGGTGATACTAAGCAACTACAATATTACAGACGCGCAAGCCAGGCAAATGTACAACTTTGGCACAAACACGGTTTACGCGAATTACCCGGCGCAAGTATTAACCAGCCGTCACGCTCATTACCCATTGGGGGCGGCGTCTGATTTTTCGGTTTCTGGGCCAAATCTCTTTGCAAACGACATAAGCGGAAACGGGCGGAATTTGCAAGTTTTCGGCCAAGGAACAACGCCAAACATTGTATCATTTTTATAAAAAACATGAGAACATATTACGTTTTCAATTCAGAAAAAATCACAATGGCCGAGCAGCTAATTGGGGCCGCCCAAGGCGGGGGCTTTTTTGATTTCAAAGAACATCAAAAGTTGGTCAGGGAAACCAATTTGCCACTTTCAAATACGCAAACCGAAAAGCTAAAACACTTTCGGAAAGTATTGGTTTTAGAAACGGATTTTGATGAATCTGACGCGCAAATACGGGCAGCGGCCGAGGCGGAAAGTGAGTTTTTCAACGACGATGCGCTTGAGATTTTGTACTACTTAAACCAACCAGACAATGTATAATTGGAGCCAAAGCAAATATTTCAAATCTAGCGAATTTGACAGCCCCGACCTTGTTGGCAGCGGCGAAAGGATGCAAATTGAATTTATGCGAAGGTTGGAAGCCGCACGCGAAATTGCGGGCATCCCGTTTGTAATAAATTCGGGTTTTAGGACTCGAGCAAGGAACAAGGCGGTCGGCGGCGCAGCAAACAGTACGCACCTTGCAGGGTGGGCAGCCGACATTTCGGCTGTTACCCCGTCAATTTTTGAGACAATTTTACAAGCTTGCATCTTGGCCGGGTTCCCCCGGTTTGGAATCATGGAAACCGCCTTACACGTCGATTGCCACCCAGCCCGGCCAGCTTCTTTTTGGATTTACAACACAAAAAGCGAGATGCAAAAAGGAAGGTCAAATTATTTTGAAAACATTTGGGACTTTTATTTAACTGCCAAAAAAAACAACCTAATAAAGTAGAATTTTATGAAGCACCTATTTTTGATTTTGGCCTTTTTGGCCTTCACCCTGCCCCTGCTTGGGCAAGTGACCTACAACGCGGGCACCAACACTTACACAGTGTCGGCCAACAACAACGGCAGCGGCATTGTGTTAAATGGTAACAACATGTTGGCCGGGCCCGCCAGCACGCCCGGCGACACCCTAAAAGGTGCGGCAAAAATTGTCCTTATGCCGATCAGCCCTCGCCCCGAGTGGTTGGATTTTAACAACATCAACGGCGGCGGCGGCAATTGGGTAACGGTCACCAACAGTTCCACCGGGATTTTTGTCATGGGCAGCACCACTCGGGGTTGTGTAATAAGAATGAATGATTGTCAAAATATTAGGCTTATCGGCAATTTTGACGGCACCCAGCCCGCCGGGGCTATTGGGACTGGCCCCTACGGCATTGTGGTGGACAACAGCTTCCAGTACTACACAATTATGAACGCGCGCAGGCCACAGCCGACGACCGATCCAATATTTAACGCCACCACTTCGGGCGACCGGGGCTTCCTCGATGTGGACGCGCCGGGCTTTGGGGCCACGGTGGGCAGCCGAAACATCGAGATAATACAATGCCGCAGCGTCGCTAGTTCGTTTATAACTGTCAGGATCAACCGGGGCGATCTGGGAATCATCGGAAAAATCGTGATGACTGATTGCGATTTCGGGCCGAGTGGGTACGAGCAGTTTTACTTCGGCCTTACTGCAAGCAATTCGCAAAGAATTGACAGCGTTAGGATTGAACGCTGCGTTTTTGTACATTCAGGAAACAATTTTGGACAAGTTAGCGGCGGCCGCCCAGGGGCCACTTTTATTTTTAGGAACAACAGGGTTTATAATGCAAGCTCAAGCAGGTGGCCCAACAACAACACCGCCCAGGATGGCGGCCTGGACTGGTCTTGGATTCGGGGCATTTTTACAAACAACGAGTTTATTAACGTTTCGGGCAATGTTTTAAGGTGCCTCAACGGGTCAACAGGGCTAATTGAGAATAATTTGATCATTGCCGACCAGGGCATTTTTCACCAGGGAGGCAACACCAACGCGGGCGACTTTATAGTTCGCAACAATACAATTCTAATCCGCCCAACCAAAGCTTGGAACGGGTACAACGACCGCCCCGCGCCCACCTCGGTGGACGTGCTGAACCTCAATGCAGCGCAGCCAGCGGGTACAATTGTTTGGGAAAACAACATAGTGGTAAACACCGCCACCACCCCAAGGCTTTTCAACCCAGCGGCAGCCAGCGCGGCCAACAATGTTAACAGCTTTTACGACGTTACAATTAACGCAGCTGCTGGATTCAACTCCATCACGGCCGACACGCTCACCCTGCCGGGGAGGCCGGCGGGCATAAACAAAGTCACGCCCGACGTGCGGCTCTCGGGGGCCACCAATGCCGGGCGGGGGGTGAACACCGGGCTGCTCGGCTGGCCACAGCTCAACCTGCCCCCCTCTACCCCGGTCGCGCCTACCATGTCGCTTATAACCTCCAGCACAGCGACAGCAACCGCCCAAACGGTGCCCGGCGCGCTGATGTATGTATTCCGCGTAAACGGCACAATCCGCGCGGACAGCTCCAGCAGCCCGGTTTTAAACATTGTTGGCCTGGCCCCCAATGCTGCCCAGGCTGTCGCCGTGCGGGTAAGGAACGCAAGCGGACAATCCGCCTTTAGCCCAAACGCAATTTTCCAGACCCTGCCCGCGCCCAACCCAAATGCTTTTACGGTTGTGCGAAGGCTCACAAACCTGGTGGAAATCACCCACCCGAACGGGCGGGTTACTACGATACACAAAACCAATTTCGGGTTTGATTTTAATCGCGGCGGCTTTGTTTTGTACGTGCCCGGACAAAGCCAAATTTCTATCCCACTTGCAGACCTGCTACCTTCGCAAGCCAGCGCGGCGGCTGGAATACTTTATTTACAATCGCTAATAGAATAGGCTATCGTTTTCCTGGCTTTGGGAAAACGATTAAAGCAAAAGCCCCCCGGCCACAGCGGCCGGGGGGCTTTTTGGTGATAAAAAAACCATCTTGTTTCAATTCCAAGACCGCCCTCGGTGGGAGGGCGGCCACCCCAGTCCGGGGCCGGTGCGATTAAAGGACTGTTGCGCTGCTCCACCTCACGCCCCAAACTTAGTCCGGGTTTTTGGTTTTTCCAAGCCCCCGGCCAGATTTTTTTAGGACGTTGGCGGCATCGCCGGGGGCCTGGAGCACCTGCCAGGCCAGCCCAGCGGCCACCAGCCAACAGAGCATAGTGAGTATTCTATACACAGTATTCATTTTTTTGAGTAGTTTCCAAAATGGAAACGCTTAGTGCGCTTTTTTGGGTGTTTAGAGATGGATAATTAAAAACTACTTGTAATAAGTTGGGGCATAAAGATTAATCTTCTTGGCTTAATTCCGCTTGCCTTTTAGCTCCAGTCTTGCCAGACCGATTAAGCCTACCGACTTGCGATTGGTAAAAACTCCGCATTCCCTCCATGTCGTCATTTTCAAAAGCCGCGTATTTTTCTTGCAAGCGGGCAAGTTCGCTTTTGAGTTCGTCAAGCTGCCCTTTCAAAGCCGTTTTTTCCTTAGCAATATCGCTTATTTGCCCCTTCGCGAGATTGGACAATTGCTCAAGCTTTGCATAATAGTTTTTGGTTGTTTCTTCAAGCTGCTTTTTCCCCTCGGCTATTTGGTTTTTGGATTCCCCCAGTTCCTTGTCAAGTGCTTGACCCCAAGCTAGGTTTCCCTTCGCCAATTCTTCATATTTAAGGGCCTTTTCGTGGGCTTGAACGAGCGCATTGTCCAGAAAGTCAATGAATTGCGCAGGGGATTCTATTTTCATCAACCCCTCAACCACGGGGCGGGGGAGGCCCGAAACGAGCCTTTGCATCGGCTCAAATTGTTTCCAGGCCGTTGCCGAATTGTAAGCGGCAACCACAACGAAAAGGCAAATGATCAGGGTGAACAGGATGCCCGGCCCGAGGCCGCTAAATTGTTCGGCAAACGCGCCCAGGAGGCAAACGAACAAGGTGGCAAAGGCGGTTTTCAAAACCGCGAAGAAGGAAAGGCCCATGTTTTTTTAGTTTACGGATTGAAAGCGTGATTTTAGATCGTCTTTTTGGAAGGTGCCGGGCGCAACAACCTTTTTATACATTCCACTAAGCAAGTCGGAGTAAAAAGGCATTTGCTGCAATTTGGTGGCAAGGTTGTTGGACAAGAAAGAAATTAACGTGACCGGAACGGCCATAAAAACAATCACCGACAAGGCAAGAAGCAAATTGAAGGAACCGTCAAGGGCGGTCATTTTTAGCATATTGAAGTAGCTAAAGACGCCAATCGTCAAAAATAGGCCGGAAAGGAATTTTGAGGCTCTTTTATAGCCATTCATCACCAGCACGAAATTGCCAATTGCTTGTAAAAATGCATAGAAAACGCCGATCCCATACGCAATAATGCCCGCCCACAATTTGGCACTTGGCACTCCAAGCCTGACAAAAAATTCACTTGCCTTGCCAATGAACATATCCGCAAAGAACAAGGCAATACCTGGTGCTTCTACCAGCGAGGCGGCAATGATCACACAAATGTTCCCGATTGGCAACACAAAGAAGGCGATGCAGTACATCGCAATCATGTTAAGATTTTTCAATGATTGGTGCATTTTTTTGTTGATTTAAGAGTGAAAATATAAATTCCTTTGCTTCTTCAAATTCACCAGGGGCGATCCCCGTGGCCCTTGTCGCCGCCCGCATGCCGTCGTTTTCAAAAACCGAGTTGATCAGCTTGACCGCCCGTTCTTGTGTCATCTTTTCGGGCAGCCTGAACGGGGTTTTTTTTGTATAAGAATACACGGATTGCGCAGACACCCCCAGCCCGTCGGCAATCACCTGGTAGGAAAACCCGAGGGCGCGCAACTCTACCGCCTTGTTTATCTTTTCGTATTGCATTTTCATTTCAAAAGCCCCAATTTTAGCATCGCCTCGGCCAATTTTGCTTCGCCCGATTGGTAAATAAAGTCTCCGCAGTAAACTGGAATTATAAACACCGAAAACGGAGCAACCTTTTGAACACCAACCAATTGCATTACATCAACCTTGGCGATGTTCATGTACAAAAAGCATTGTTGATCATACCTAAACTTCATTGCATTTTGCTCAAAATCTTGAAGATTAAGGGCGTTGGTGGTTTTGAAGTCTGTGATGACCTTGTCGGTTTTGTGATCAACCTTTGCCTTCCACCAACAACCAAGCATCTTTTTGAAATACTCGTGCTCGCGCTTGGCGGCATTTCCGTAAATAAAATTCTGACCGAGCGCAATAATGCAAGATTTTATCATTTGCATTATGGTCAGGTATTCGGCCGTCTCGCTCCCAGCCAAAGCGTTCCTTTCTGGCTCAAGCAAAGCTGAATGGAACAGCGATCCGAAGCGATAGTTTTCAGCTTTGCCGGGCGTTTCCGGCTTTCCCTCCAGCTTATCCAACTCGCTGTTGATTAGCGAGTTGGATAAAAGCCGCTGGCCATTGAGTGGGTGTGTATGCAGCTTGTAGTAGTCCATTATTTTGCAACGAATATTACTACTTCCTCATAATGCACGCCCGGTATTGTTGCGCCTTGCCTTGCGGCCTCGGTGAGCATAAACTCTAGCTTTTCTTGGCCAAAATTTTCTACGTACCACATAGCCAAATTGCCATAGCCTTGGAGGGTGGCTGTGCCTTTTATGCGTTTTTGCACGTTTTTTTGTTTGGCTTCAGGCTCGGGCAGATTTACAATGGCATCGGCCTGGGCCATCAAAATCGCTTCGTTTGCGCTGGCTATTTGCGCGGCCTGCAACGCCCTTGCCTTCGCTTCGGCTTGTTGCAATTCGCCACTTTCCAAGCCGGCCCGGCGGTTGACCAAGTAGGCCGACCATTGGCTTACAATTTCCTGGGCCTGTGGCGCAAATTCGCCAAAATAATCCGCCTTTACCGTGTAGCTTGCCAATGTCTTTTGCGCCTTATCTATCCCATCAAGACCAACCGACTGGCAGTTTTCGGCCAACTGTCTTTGCAGTTCGGCCAGCCTGTTTTGCAGCTGCTCAATCCTTGCGCGCTCAAGCTCAACAGCGATCTTTGCTTCGCGCTCTTTTTTTGCTTTTTCGGCCGCGATAGCCGCTACACTCTTGTTTGCAAGGGCTCGGGCCTGAGCTTCGGCCTCAACAAGGGGCTTGCCATTTTCGCGCTCCCATTCCATCCAATTGGATTTTTCCTTGTCCAGGACCGAAGTAACGGATTTCCTGGCCAACTCCAAGGCCGCAAGGTGCTTTTTTGCGTTAGCCAACGCCTTTGCCATTTCGGACAATTCTTCCTCTGAAAGGATGGGCTTTGAAATGTAGGGGGCAAGCTGCCCAACAATCTGGGCCTGGTGATTTTTCCATTCGGCCAGCACCAATTTTGCATGGTCGGCCACTACCAAATACTTTTCCATTATTCGGGCAGGCTTAGGGTGTTTTCAGGGCCTGAAATTTGCGGGAATCCGCTGGCGAGCGGGTCATACGTGTTTACGCTGCGAGAAAAATTGTAGTAGTCGCTAAAACGCAGCTTTTCAGCCGTCAATTCATAGCTGAACAGCCGGGCGGTTTCAAGGAACGAGGCCCTTTGCTGCACCTCGCCGGGCTCGGCAATCTCAACGTCGAATTTAATTACGTTGAATTTTTGAACGCCCTTTTCTTTTAGCACCAGGCGCGCGTTGACGGTCATCTCGTGAAACTTTGTCAGTTCGCCCGTTGCCATGTTAAGACGAGGGCGAAGCACGGATTGCCGAAATTCGCTGGGCGCGTAAGACCCGGCGATGAGTATGCAACACACCAGTCCGTCGGGGTTGAGGTAATAGACCTCGAATTTTTCTTGGTTTTTGTCATCAAGGCTTTGGCCTTCGTTTAACGTAGGAAACATCACGCCTTTAAAATGATTGAAGGCCAATAGGCGCATGGTGATTTTTTCGCCAAGGTCATCCTCGCCCCTGGCCGCGCCGCCGATGTTGAAATTACCGCCCGCTTTTAGGTTTGCGCGAACATGGAGGGGATTGCCCTCCTCGTAAAATATTTTGCTCATTTTTTGGTGGTTTTAATTTGCATTACAAAAGTAGGCGGCTTATTTGGAAAAACCAAATAGCGGGCCTTTATTTAACACTTTTTAACATCCCGCGCCTGCTGGGCGGCAATAAGGTCGTCGTACATGGCCTGGAACTGCTCGGCCTTGGTCTGCTTGCTCGCCTGGGCCTCCCGGCGGCTTTGCTCCATCCACGAGGCCTTCTGAGCCTCCTTTGCCGCGATGTATTCGGGGGTTGGCTTGCCAAAAAAGCCCGGCCCACTGTGGTCAAGAGCCGAAAAGTCGGGCCTAGTGCCTGTTAGTGCGCGCAAGTCCACTGCGGGCATGGCCACCAGGTTGCACATCTGCTCGAGCCTGGAAACCGCCCGATGGTCGTACACATCAGCAAGTTGGGCCGGGCTAAGGTTGCTCGTGAAATGAGCTTGCAGGCCCAGGTCGGCCCACCACCTGTAAGCCTGTAAAATTATATCCTCCCCAACCTGCTTGATTTGCCCGTACCGGGCCGATCTGGGCTCTATACCAACATCATCCCACGCCCAACGCTGTGGCTTGCCGTGTGGCTCCCAGGGCATTAGGCCAGTCGTCCTAAAATTCGCCTCGACAACCTCAACCCCCTGGAACGCAAATCCGTAGTCTGCCCCGGCCCGGCACAGGTAGCGGAACAGCTTTAACAATGTTGTCTTTCCACACCCTGGCTGGCCGTACAAGTACAGCCCCTTTGCCGGGTTTAGGCTGGTTTCGCCGCCCGAAAAGTAGCCCACCAGGTCGGCGAGTAGGCCCGGCGGGAACGAGGCGTATGCGAAGCGGCCGGCAAACACGATGTCGGCGGCGGCTTGGAACTGCTGTTTTGCGTTTACCATACGGGTTGGGGGGCTACATACGTGCCGTTTTTGCGCTGCTCGTCCTCTATTTTTTTCCTTTCCATCGCGGCCAAATGCTCGGGGCTGTTGCGCCAAGGGTACAATTCCGCCTCGGTTTTTGCCGGGGCCGCGTTGGTGTAGTCGGGCTGGAGCCTGCCAGACCCGCTAAATTTGCCCGCGCTGGTGTAGTCGGGCTTCGGTTGGTATTGGGATACCCTCGCCGCCCAGGATGCTGCCAAGGCCCTCCAATCGCTTATCCCGGCCCACCCCCTGGCCTGGTAGTAGTTCCAGAACCCAGCGGCCTCGTTGGGGTGGCCCAGCCTGGCCAGGCACTCGGCGGCCTCGGCCAGGCTGGGGGGGGCGGGCGCAACCTGGGGGGGCCTTTGTTTTTTTTCTTTTTTGCTAGGGGGTTCGGGGGCAATCCCCGAAAAACCTTCATTCAAAATTTTCCCCTCGCGTGCGCGCGTTACTCGCTTTGATAATTGATTTATATTATTATTTGATTGTTGTATTATTGATTGTGTCCGATTTTCAGTATCCAGAAAATCAGTATCCAGAAAATCAGTATCCAGAAAATCAGTATCCAGAAAATCGGGATGTAGATCGGTTCCGGGCTGTGGCTCGTTGTGAAAAGTGTACTCTATACCCTCAATTTTGCTCGCCCCGCGAATTTGCTTGGTGGTGCAATAGCCAGCCTGCTTCAACTCGGCAAGGGCCTTGTAGATTTTGTGCTTGCCCTCACCTGTAATTGAAATTATCCCTCGCACGCTAAAATCCCAGTCATCGGGCAGAGACATGACGATAAAATAAATACCCTTGGCAAAGACGCTTATTTTTTTGTTTCGCGTGATAAGGTTGCTAACAACCGAGTAATTACATTTCGGCCTGACAATTTTGGATAAAGACATGATTTTAAAGGTTTTGATGGATGGGAGAATGAAAAAAGCCCGCACAGGTGGAAGCTGCACGGGCGGGGCCTGTTAGTCAACTGGCTTTACAAAAGTCTGCTCGGGGCTTCCACCTCCCAAATAGACCTTTGCGCAAAGGTAAAACGATTTTCGACAAAACATGCGATCAGCCTAAAATAGCCGCCCCCTCCTTGCTAATAGTCAGGGTCAGGCTTTCGCCTTCCCCCCTGGCCTCGTCGGCAAAAAGCGAAACTGGCATGATCATGGCTATTATTTGTTCGTTTTCGGAGTATAATTTGAGGCCGTGGTAAATTTTTTGCGTTGTGAACGGCTCAAAAAATACGCTTTCGTAGCCAATTTCATTAAAGAAGTTTACTACTTTTTCAAAAAGCGGGAATCGAAAAACGCCGCCTTCGTAAATTATAAATCTGGGGGCCTTTTTTAATGACCTTATCTCGCTGTAAATGCCCGTTGCTTTTACCCACTTTTCCCGAACCGGTGGCTTTAGTATGGCCTCCAGGTCTAAATCAACCTCGTTGAATTTTTTTAACCTCAACAAGCTGGCCGGAACGGAAACCATTACATCGCCGTCGGTTGCGTAGGCCCGGTCGCCCTGCTTTATTACGCGATCCATCCAAGGGCGCGAGGGGTGAAATTTTGCTAACTTTTGGATCGTTTCTGCTTTTATTTTTTTCATGTCTTTGGTGGTTAATAGCGGAATTTGGTAAAATGGATAATTGCCATTGGCTCGGGCCCTGGGTCTTTAAACCAGTCGCAAAAGTCGTTAAACTCCAACCCGTCGTTGGTGGCAATCACATCCCAGTCAACGCGCTTTCCCGCCACGCGGCCCGCAAAGACGCTGTCTGCGTCGTCAAGTTTTTGCAAACCGATGCCGT
>JACCDR011997871.1_pt1 | contig 26449 bp, 58 predicted proteins | sample 7446431 | NCBI WGS metagenome assembly JACCDR01 (sample SAMN15323443, study PRJNA562643) | freshwater metagenome | isolation source: river surface water | place: USA:Blue River Watershed | collected 2017-08-17 | reverse complement strand
GTTCCACTCCCGGGCCCGCGGCGGGCGCCCCATCAACGACCAGCGCCGCGCGACCGCGTGGTGCGTGCCGGCGGCGATCCGGGCGCTGCGTCCCGAGGTCGTTCTGGTCGAGAACGTACGTGAGTTCGCCGAGTGGACGTTCCTCGACGACAATCAGCAGCCGGTCAAGGAGCTGAAGGGTTGGATCTTCGACTTCTGGCTCGAGAACATCTTCTACCTGGGGTACGACGTCGAGTACCGGGTGATGCGGGCCGCCGACTACGGTGACCCGACCACGCGCGAGCGCCTCTTCATCCAGGCCGTGCGCCGCGACACTGGCAGGAAGGTCACCTGGCCCGCCCCCACGCACGCAGAAGGCGGCAAGGGCGGTCTGCGCCCGTGGAGGTCCGCGCGGGAGATCATCGACTGGAGCATCCCGGGCAAGTCGATCTTCAACCGCAAGCGCCCGCTGGCGGAAAACACGCTGCGCCGCATCGACGCCGGGCTGCGCAAGAACGGGTTCGCGCCAGGCTTGCTCGCCATGGAGCACGGCGGTCGCTTGCTGTCGCTTGATCGACCGCTGCCGACGGTGACGTGCGCCCGCGGCGGCGCGTTCGCGGTGTTCGAGCCGATGTTGATCCCCCAGCACGGTGGCGGGGCGCTCAGGCTGGTGGACATGCCGGTTCCAACCGTCGCCACCGCCGGCGCCATCCAACTTGTCCAGCCGTACCTGATCGAGATGCGTGGAACATCACCCCGCCAGGTAGAGGCGTCGGCGAAATCGATCGACGCGCCGGTGCCCACCGTCACCGCTGGCGGCGGGCATGCCGCGATCGTTCAGCCGTTCCTGATCCAGTACTACGGCACCGGAGGCGCGGACAGCATCGACGAACCGCTGGCAACCGTGACCACCAAGGGTCGGCACGCGCTCGTGCAGCCGCTCGTCAAGTACGACGGCAAGGTCTGGTACCTGGACGTCCTCATGCGCATGCTGACGGCCCGTGAGCTCGCGGCCGCGCAAGGCTTCCGTTCCGACTACCAGTTCCATGGTACCTCCACGCAGCAGATCAAGCAGATCGGCAACGCGGTCCCACGCCACCTCGCCCGAGCGCTCGTCTACGCGGCTTGGAACCAGACCACCGCGGTGCCGTACACCGACGAGTGAACACATCAACCCCGTACAACCAATGAAGCACGCCTACCTGTTCACGCAGGGCGACCACCACGGCGCCTGTGACCTTCCGGCCAGGATCGTATCGCCCTTCCCGCTTGAGCCGTTCATGCTGGAAAACGAGAAGTACAAGCCCGGCTCGCTGCCGGACAAGCTGGTCCGCGAGCTGAACAAGCACAACCTCGGCATCGACTACACGGGCGCCGAGCGAGACTCGTTCCTGGCCCTCCAGGAGGATGTGCCTGCCGAGAGCACCTACGTCGTCGTGGGGGCACCCAAGCGCTGGAAGCTGGTCAAGCATGCCGATGCGCCGAAGCTGAAGCACTACAAGCTGGTGCACACGCATCAGTCCGGTGGCGACACGCACTGCTTCACGTCCTACCTGGAGATCAAGCCGTTCTGGGCGTGCGAGGACATCGACGCGCTTTCCCCGGCGGGAAAGCAGATCGTTCAGCTTCTGGAGGCATTCGACATCGACTACGAGCCCCACAAGGACGAAACCATCGAGCTGGAGTGCCTCGACACGCCCGAGGAGTGGGAGCATGTCGTCTGGAAGCGCGGCGAGTTCATCGTGGAAAAGAGGGAACAATGAGCAAGATGGTTCAAGCTCGTAATCGGAGCGTGCACGCGATCGCGGAGGCAGGCTTCAAGGTCGAGTTCGTCGCGAAGCTGCACGCGTTGGCCTGCCGGCTTCACCAGCTCTACCCGGGCAGCCTCGCGGACAAACGCGCGGACACGTACCGTGCGATCGCGTTGACACGACTTCGGTCGCTCGGGCTCCGCATCAACAAGGTGTCGGACAGCGTGTACGTCTTCGGGGGTGTCGATAGCGAGGCCCTCGCGGAACTGGCCCGTGACGTGGTGCACCTGAGTTCCTCCATCGAGCAGATCTGCCACGAGGCATTCACGGACATCGTCGCCCCGCACACCGGGTGGAACAGGCCGCAGGACAGCTCGGACCCTTGCTGCAGCGAGCTGCAGCGGGTGCAGGTCGGCGAGGCCTTCTGCTGGGTCGGTGCCAAGCACGTGGTACCGATGGTGAGCGCAGCCACGCCGGCGAAGGTGGCGGCGCTGCAGCACACCTTCGAGGTGGTCGTCGTGGATGGGGTCACGTACCAGCGGGTCGGAAACCAGTGGTGCGGCAAGACCGCCGATGGGTCCGTCGTCCGGGCCCGCACGCTCGGGCGTGCTGCACGGGCAGCCAGGAAGGCGCAGCGATGAGTGATCGAGCGTCAGCTGCCATCGCGGTGACCCCGCACGCGCCTGCCTCGAGCACGCCCGCAACCGACTTCCCGGATGCACACGCCTATGCGCTGCGCAGCCGTTACCCGCACCTGTTCGAGCCCGACATGACCGTGTGTCGGCTGCAGGGCGTGTACTCGGCCGGCACGCTCTACATCGTGCCGAGATGATCAGCGACAACCTCGACGGGATCGCCGACGAGTCCGAGCGGAGGTACATCCACGACGTGCTGACGGCGCTGCGCTGGGAGATGTGGTTCCTGTGTGGCGTGCGCATCAGCATCATCCTCCTTGCCACCCTCCCGGGGACATTCCTGCAGGCGTTCGGGAACACCACTGTCGGCGTGGTGACAACGCTGTTCCTGCTGCTCGTGGGCATGGCCGCCTACACGTATCTCGAGGGCAAGATCGTGCATCGCATGATGAGCCTCGCGCTGACGGAGATGATCCCAGGGATCACCAAGCTGCTGCGGCGGCATTCAGTCGACCGCCTCGACATCAATCTCCGTGTCGTGACGCCGCTCGACTTTTCGCTTCGCATCGACGGACGAAAGCATCCAACAAACCAATGAAGACCTACAAGATCCAGGAACAAGGTTCACGCGGCTGGTTCGACCAGCGTGACAGCAATACGATGGACGTCGTTCTGTACGCGCCCATCGACGAGGCATCGCGCGAGATCGCCGACCTGGTCAAGGCCGGCAACCCACGCTCGTGCTACCGCGTCGTCGAGCGCGCCCGCCGCGAGGAGTGGTGCCCATACGCCGACGAGGACTGTCATGGCGGCGTGGTGCCGTCGCACTTCAAGCTCGTCGGGTCGAAACTGGACGATGCCACACGGGCCCGCACGTTCGAGACCCGGCGCGAAGCCGAGGATTACCTGTACGACAACCATGTGAATGATCCTGACGTGGTCGTGCGGGGAGTGGTGGCGTGAAGATCACGGAAGCACACCTCGGCCTGTTCGAGCCGGTGGTGTACAAGGACGTGTGGACGCGGGTGAATGCCACGGTGCGCTCGGTGGAGCTCGCGCTGAAGCGCAGCCCGATCCCGATCCACTTCGCTGACTCGTCCGACCACGGGCTGGAGCATTGGCGTCGCGTCGCGGTGTGGGGCAGCGCCTTGCATGCTCTGATGTGGTACGATGGCAAGAACTACGAGGGAACCTACGGCTTCGAGGAGTTGGCAGACATCCTGGAAAACGTGGTCTTGTGTGCCTACTTCCACGACGCTGGCCGCATCACTGACGACCGTGACATCGCCCACGGAGCGCGTTCGGCGGCGATGATGCCGACGATCCTCCGCGAGGCAGGGCTTCAGTTCGCCAACGAGTTTGATCCGAACGGGCCAGGCTGCATGGTCGACGTGCTCAGCGCTGTTGCGTTGCACTGCCTGCCCGACCACGAGATCCCGGAATGCTACTGGGACAACGACTACACGTTGGAGGTGCTCAAGCAGGCGGACACGCTTGACGCCATGCGGGTGTGCCTTCCCGGCGGCTTCGACGATGTCCATCTCCGTGGTCCGCGGCGCGTGGTCACCGCCGAACATGTGATGGCGATTCTCCCGGTCGTGAAACAACTCTTTGAGCGACGCGACGCCGCGTTCGTCGCCATGGGCTCTGGCGAAGACCTTTCCGGAAAGCTGCTGCGGTTTGTCCACGAAGGCATCAAGTTGTCCAAGGCATGAAGACCTACGACCTGATCGGCATCGCCATGAGCACGCATCTGCTCGCCGAGGTGACTGATGCATTGTTCAGCGAAACTGCCACGAAGGAGCAGATCATACAATCTGCCAACAAGCTGTTTGAGGAAAACGAATGGGTATGCGACTGCGAAAGCTACAAAGTCGTCATCGCGGGCTTGGTCATTCGTGCGTTCGTCGAAAGTGGTAGGTTTCCGATGGTTGTCACAGACAAGCTCGAGGAGATTATCCTGAGCAAGAAAATCAACTACGTGTCATTCTGATGAAAAAGAGAACTCTCAAGAAATTTGATGTCACCAGCGTGGTGAACTACCCCGAACTGGTTGATGTGGCTCTCGACGAGAACGTCAATGCGACCAGCAGCGAGCGCGAGCACCTTGCCGATGAACTCAACGAGTGCTTGCTCAACAGCGACCTCACATGGGGAGGCATCGAGCACGCCATCGTTACCCCTGCGCAATTCTTCGGAGCGATCAGCATCGAAGACACCAACAAACGTTTGGTCGAGGAGATGAAGAAGATCGTCCGCGCGAACAAGGTGAAGTACATCGCACTCTGATGGCCAACAACTACGAGGCTTACGCCTTCGCGATCGGACCGGACGTGCTCGACATGCCCGCGTTCATCAAGCTTGTCGACGAGCTCGACGCGGTGATCGAGGACGGAACCGTGGACTCGAGCGAGTTCAAGGAGTTCTTCGAGCAAACCAGCTCGGGAGACGCTATCGTGAGCCAACCGGAGGATTGGGAGCTCGACGAGAACGGGCTCTACGCCGCCAGCTCCGAGTGCTACCACTCCGACTACTTCACGGCACTGTTCGCCGTCGCAGGCCGCCGCGGCATCATCAAAAAGTCGTTTTCGATCAAGTGCGCACACACGTGCTCCAGCCTGCGTATCGACGAGTTCGGGGGTGACAGCGTCCGGTTCTTCCCGGATGGGTCGCAGCTCTGCGTCGGCACGTCCGACCTGGGCGCCGCCAGTGACGACACGTTCAAGCGGGTGCGTGCGCTGCTCGACTCCGGCGCGCTGGTGGACGCCATCAAGAAGATCTGACCATGGACGACAACGACTTCTTCCGCCTGATCGGCGGCTACGCCAACGAACGTGGCAACACGGTGCTGACGAGCGAAAACGGCGCCTTTGTGTCCTGGGTGAAAGTCCAGGACAACCAGGGGCGTTCCCGTCTTCTCGAGATCCTGTACCAGCCCGCCAACTACCCCGCGCTGGGTGTGTGCTTGGTCGACCCCGGCTTCACCGTCGCGGAACTGCGGCAGCGCATTCTCCAGGCCCACGATGGCTGGACGCTGCACAAGCAGATGGCGGGGTTGGACCTGCACGTCGACGAGGATGGTTGCGTGTCCTCCGATGAGCCGAGCGGCGACGCTTGATCAAGAGGCGGTCGAGGACGCATGCCACTACTGGTTTGCCGCCGCGTTCGACCAAGCCTACCGGGATTGGTGCAGGGCGCAGATCACCCGGTTTGACCTCGATCACCGGTGCTACCACGGCATCGACGAAGTGGCACACATGCGCCGCGTGCTCGCACACCCGGAACCGATCGGCAACAACTGGCTGGCCGGGTCCTACGACGATGGACGGGGCTGGTTCTGCGTCAGCCTGAACAGCCGTGTCGTACGAGGTTACGGCCAGGGCTACGGGCTGTCGGGAGTGCTCAAGTGGGACAACGCGGCCGTGATCACGGCAGTGGCGCAGGACATCGTGCTGGACCGAGCTCTGGAAGGGTTTTCCCACCGGACGGCTTCCTCGTTCATCCTCGACAACGAGGAAGCGATGACGGACCTGACCGCCCGCGTGCTGGCGCATCTTCCGGACTTGCTGGAGGACATCGGAGAGCAGCATCGCTTCGTGGCCGAGGCGTGGACGCGGGAGTTTGTAGCGCACATGGTCGAGCAAGACATTGATGACATCGCCAGCTACATGGGCTTCCTGATCGAGCTGGAACCGGTCGTACTGACCGCGATGGCGACGGATTACCTCGACTCGCTGGACGATGGGGACGCCGAGATCGCCATCCGTGGCGAAGCGCTCAGGCAGTTCGCGCGGTGCTGTGACACCGCCTACACCCCGCATCACAGCGAGATTTACCTGAACCCGAACACCCATTGGAGGGCAAGCTGATGAACGAACCCTACGACCTGCGCAACGTCATCGACGTCGACAGCCTTCTGGACGATGCATTGTCCCGACTTACCCTGTCGACCAAGGTGGAGGACAAGCTGCGCGCGTCCGTGATGAGCATCCTTCACCGTGGCAACAAGCAGAAGGGCTGGACGATCGCGCTGCTGTCGACCGACGACTTCCTGTCCGCCATCGACGAGGACACCGTCCCGGCGCGCCTGCGCAACGAGCTGTCCGACATTCTCAAGATCAACCAGATCGATTACATCAACGCACGCTGACCATGCATGTGAAAGAACTTACCGGGGTGGTCGACAAGACGACCGTCTTCGAGGAGATCAACGATCACTTCAAGCTCGAGGAGCAAAACCGTGACTGTGCCGACGATCTCGATGGTGCGCTGGAACACTACGCGACCGGATCGGCCGACTACACGCTCATCAGCGTGGACACGTTCCTGACGGAAATCGACCTGCCCGACAACGGGAACGGCGACCCCGAAGTGGCGGAGGTGAAGTCGTGGGTCGAGTACCTGCGCAAGCGGTTCAAGCGCCTCAACGTGGAACTGATCGACCTGGAGAACTGACATGAAGGCACTCAACAGATACAGCGTCGAGAACGTGGTCTCGATCGACGACGTCATCGACGCGCTGGCGGACGTCGTGTACAACAGCATGCGCGGGCCGCAGCTGAGCATCTCGAGCGCGATGAAGCGGGTGCTGGAGGTGCTATCCTCCTACGAAGAGTTTCGTGAGTCGCCGCGCCTGCTCCTGCGCTCGGCGCTTCGCACGCATGTCACTCGGATGGTCGACGAGATTTTCTACGAGCGGCTTGACGAGAACAGCGTCGGGCCGGTGCTCTTCGACGTTGCCACGTTCCTCGAGTGGGCGAACAAGTCGCCGTTGATGAAGGCTTTCCTGGAGGAGGCCACGTCGCAGCTGTTCGTGGGTGTCAACTACGTGGAGTTCGAGGCGTCGAAACCCAACCCGATCGCGAACTACGTCGCGAAGAAGCGATGAGCAGCTTCGCATTGGACTTGGTGGGCGTGTCCAACGTCGTGCAGGAAAGCCAACTCCTGGACTACCTCACGGTCGTGCATGGCCGCCCGGCGATGCAGTGTGTCCGCCGAGGGTTGGACAGCGCGTTCAAGCCCTGCCAGGACGGCGACGTTCGCCAACTGGTCGCCCGCGCCGCTTACCTGAACGAGTTCGCCGTGTGCGACGGAGTCACGAGCGACATCTTCAAGAAGGCAGACCTGCTGCTCCAGCCCGCCGAGTTCGTCGAGCTGGACCAGAGCCGACTTTCATGATCGCCGAGTTCAACGCGGACCGGACGCGCCTGACGCTGTTCCCGGACAGCCAAGACCGCCGAAAGATACTCGGCATGGTCCAACGTGGCGAGGCGAGCGACAAGGCGGTCCTGCAGGACCTGCTTCCGCAAACCGGGGAGCTGGAGGGTTGGGAGTTCATCGACCCGATCGAGTGCGGAGACCTCACGGACGCGCCCATCATCGGGTTGCGGAACAGCGAAGGGCTCGTCGTGGAACGATGGGGTTGGATGGACTACCAAGTCTGTTCGATCGCGGATGCAATCATGAACACCGGCAGAGCCGTGTTGGTAGGAGGAGACTGATCATGTCGGAACGCTCTATCATTGTGCAGGACCGCCCCTGGGAGAACCCGGAAAAGCGGTACAAAGCCATCTACGTCCACAACGCGTTCGAGACGTCTTTGTTGCTCGACCACTGGAACACGCATGAGCGCGTGAATCGTCTTGTGCGTGGGCCGATGTTGAGCGAGCTCGGAAGTTCGTTCGCGACGTGCCGTGCGCTCACAAACGCGAAGACGTGGCGATACCGCCCCACGGAGAGGTTGGCCGAGCTCGCTCGCATGCAGGACGACGCCTACTTCATCTTCTTGCACCGGCCGAAGGGTTGGGTGTGGTACCGCAACCCCGCGTTCGTGCGGCGGTACCTGTGGGCCGACAAGAAGGACATCACGACCGAGGAACTGGAGCAGATGTTCGGCGCGCCGGAAGAGCTTCCGGTCGCTGGCTACATCACCAGCGAGGAAGGCAAGCCGTTCGAGGCGTATGACTCCCCGGAAAGGCATCGTTCGGTGTTGATCATCGATTTGCACGGCGCGTTTGCGCAGCTGCCGCCGGAGGAAAACCGGTTCTGGAAGCGGGCGCGAAAGGCCGGTGGTCGCATGGCCGAGAACCTCTACATGCTGGCGTCGTTCGATCACGATACCATGGAGCGGCTGAACAGCATCGTGGAAACCACCGGCGCCGCCGTGGGCGTTGTCGGTGGCGCGCATGAGGCGCACGACTGCGCCGAGCTGTCGGCGCTGATGCGCCGCGTTGGCGCGCGCTTCGACGTGGTGGTCCGATTCGGCTCCCTCGAAGACGTGGACCTCTACCGCAAGCTGTTCATCAGCGGCCCTCGTGGTGCGAACGACCGCGTCGTCGTGGTCTCGGGGCGGATGAACGAACTGATCCCCGACGCCGTGGAACCGCATCCAACGGCCGGCATCGACATCAGGGTGGCCGACCGTATCGTCAAGCAATTCGTCCTATGAAAAACACGAAGCTCAGGTGGTTTTTGATCAACCTTGTCGCGTACTGCATCAGCTACCTTGTCGTGGATGCGTTCGCCGGTCCCGTGCTGGGCACCACCGCGGCGGTACAGTTGGAGGATAGCACCGCCGCCTACGCCGCGTCGACGTCCCTACGACTCATCCTCGCACTGTCGCCGACAGTGTTCCTCATCTACCCGCTCTACGTGGTCATCAAGGCCACGCTCAACACCAACAAGAACCCATGAAGAAGTTCCTCATCAGCATCGTCATCACCGCAGCCGCGTTCCTGTCCGGCTGCCGTCCGTTCAACACGCCCGACCTCCACATCATCGAGGCGAACGAGACCGCGTTCGTGGTTCCGCTCGAGGGCGCCAACCTGTCCACGCAGGGGCAGTTCGAGTCCGTCGAGTTTCTGGAGCGTTCCAAGGTCGCGACGAAGCGCATCGTGGTCGATCGCCGCTGGCGCTCGACCGGGTACCTCTGGTTGTCCGGCGAGTACGTCCCGACGGCGCGTGTCATCACCGTCAGCCGTACGCCCGTGTCCCGCGTCTGGCAGCCGGTTCGTGACCCCAAGAACGGGGGGTACATGAACGGCATCGACGTCGAGTCGAAGGACTCGATCGGATTCTCGGTGGGGATCAACATCACCGCGCAAGTGCTCGAGCCTGAGACCGCGGTGTTCCTCTACTGGTACCCCGGCAAGGACCTTGCCTCGGTGATCGACACCAACATCCGTGCCGACGTGCAGATTGCTTTGTCCGAGCAGTTTGCCCAGTGGGATCTCAACACTGCCAAGGCGAAGAAGAACGACGCGTTCGAGGCAGTTCGGGACATGATCGTTCCGAAGTACAAGCAGTACGGCATCACCATCACGTCCTTCGGCCTCTCGGGGGGATTCTGGTTCGAGGATGAGGTCATCCAGGAGAGCATCAACGCCGCTTACGCGGCCGAGATGATGGTTGCTCGACGTGAGCAGGAGAAGCAGGCTCAGATCTTCGAGAACGAGCGCCTGCTGTCCATCGCGGAGAACCAGAGAGATCAGGCTGCCGCGTTCGCACAGGCCGCGGATTCGCGTAAGGCCCAGGTCCAAGCCGAGGTGGCCATGATGCAGGCCGAGGCCCTTCTGGAGGCGGTGAAGAAGTGGGACGGCACCCTTCCCAACTTCGTCACGATCGGTGACTCCGGTCAGAGCTTGTTGATGCAGCTCCCGACCAGCTTGGGCACGAGCTCCCAGTGAGCGTCTGGGAGTTGTTGCAAAGACTTCCATGAAGCGCCACGCGGCGTACGCACGCATCATCGACCGGTACGCCGAGGCGAACATGGGCGATGCCTCGCTGGCGTGTGTACGCCGCGACATCGCCGCCTCGTTCGAGTCGGCCAAGCTGCCACCACCGCCGTGGCACCTAGTCCCGGAGACCTGGGAAGACACGATGCGGTGGATCGAGCGCACGATCCCTCACGCCCGCCGACGCATCGCGCTGCGCATCCGAGACATCTACAATGCAAAAGCAAACCATCACCGCCGAGTTCCACGCCACCATCCGCGGAGCCAAGTACCTGGACACGAAGACCGAGAAGCTGGTCAAGTTGTCCTTCAAGACTCCTCGCAAGCTGTCCGGTAACCTGTACGAGGTGGACGAGAGCACCCTCGAGTTGCTTCAGACCATTTTCGATACCGACCCGCATGAAACCCTGACGCGCCGGCTGGTCGTTCGCCCCAGAGAAGTGCATCTGGCCTGGCGGCCCATCGTAACCGAGTTGCGAGAACTTGCTATTGCGCACCATGTAGTGTGGGTTGCCGGTGTGCACCGCGGTGTGTTTTTCAAGCACGAACCCTGGTGCCTGCGGCTCATCGGACAGACGATCGTGACGCCGCGAGGCGCCCCCATCGAGCAGGTCCGCAAGGCAGTACAGTTCAACCGTGTGATGACAACCGGGATGTACGACCACATCGAGGCCACGGGCAAGACTTACGAGGAAACCGATGGACTGCACTACCAGCTTGGAAAAACCAACCTTGACGCTCTATGAGTTTCGATGAAGTCGTTGTCGCGAGGCTGCAAGGCTGCCGCGCCACGAAGACGGGAAGCCCCGTGACGCTGCGCCTGGTGGACGTCACGGCGGACTCGGCGTCACGCACGACGGTCCATCTCCGCTGCGTGCTGTGGCACGACAACAACACGATCGGCGGCACGGACATGGGCAAGACGACCTTCAGGGAATTGTGCCGGGATGGCTGGCTGGTCGAGGTGAAGCCCGGCGACGTCCACCCGACCTTGCGGCAGTTCGAGCTGCCTGAAGACGCCATGGTGGTGTGGGTCACCGGGTGCGCCCCTACGAGGCAGACGATCGTCACGCGCGACGGGGTGTTCTCGCTCACGCGGCATGAGACCCAGGTCGTGGGCTGCGACGTGTGCGCGGAGGATGGAGAGGATGAGCTGCAACCGAGCGGCCACGACACGTTCGACGCCGCCGAGCGCGAAACCACCTACTGGCTGGGACTGAGGAAGCTGAAGACCAAGTCATGAAAACCGAACCGTACACCGCCGACGAGTTGGCGAAGCTCCGCGAGTTGCTCGTCGGGTCGACACTGCTGAAGCAGCATTGCGACCCGCGACGCATCACCGCGGTTGACGTGAAGACACGACGCCTGCGCGTGAAAATGCTTGGCAAGTGGTTTGACCTGCAGGAGTGCTCTCCGTTTCACGTAACCGTGAAGCCGTCGATGGTCAGGCCGGTTTTCCACACGTTGGAACTGTCGTCGATCGACCATGTCGTGTGGTGCTACCAGTGGGTCTTGAGGTACGTGAGATTGAGCGCCGTCAAGGTCGTTGACGCACCCAAGATGCTCTTGAGCGAAAGGAGCTGCCAAACCGCCGTGAGCGCTTCCCTGGAAGAGCTGCGCGCCGTCAAGTTCTCGCCGGTGATCGGTCGCGCCGTCGTGACGAGCGACAACGCCCTCGAGACCGTTGTTGTTGGTGAACCTGTGCTCACGCTGCCGAAGGACTGCACGGGTGCGCACACGAAATTCTATCTCGGTTCCCGCTTTGTCGGGCGCCTGCCTGCTTATGGATGAAATCACTTTTGCCACCGCGGCACAACAGATGTGCATGTTCATGCTGGCCGGCATGTTCGCCCTGTTCCTCACGCTGATCGTGTCGGACAAGATCGACGCCTGCTCGGCCCGCGCCACGAGCGACTTGGGGCGCATCGCGCCGTGGATCTTCGGCGGGCTGTTCATCGTGGTCGTGCTGGTGGTTCTCCAGCGCATCGCCTACGCCATCGTGCAATGACGCATCGCGACACGCGCGCCACCGTGGTCGACAACCAGATCAGGCCAGGCGTTCTCGTCCGACCCGACGTGAACCCGGGGACGCGCTCGCGCATCTTCGCTGCGCTGACGAGCCTTCAGGAGCGTGGCAAGCTGCCGTGCGACCACGACAACCCTCGGTTTGCCCATGTCTACGAGGCGGAAGCGGACCCACGCAAGTATGCCTGCATGCTGTGCGGCTGGAAGGCTTCCGTGAGCGAGCACGCATTCCTGCCGCAGAATCGGTCGGATGCGCGTGGAATCCTGCTGGCCTTTCTGGTCGGCAGCGACGGTGACCTTGACTTCGAGACGATTCGCGTCGCGGACGAGGACAACCCCGACGTGTACACCTACCACCTCAACGACGTGTTTGGTCCGGCGGCGCAGCTGGAACGCATCACCGACAAGGGGCAGGTTCAGCCGGTGCTGCGCTTTTACGCGTCCACGAGGCTGCTCACGAACGACGCCGCCTACGCGGCGTTGGTGCTTCGGGCGTGCGAGCTCACCTACACGGCTCCCTGGGTGCGGTGGCGGGTCAGATGCGCGTCCAAGCCCCTCGCGCGGTGGACCGAGGAACTCGCGAGCGTCTACGACGAGACCTCGCAAGGGGCCAAGCTGTCCCGGGGTAGTCGTTTCGTCGCCATCGACGACCGGCATGCTGTCATGTCGGTCTCCTTTTACGACAGGACCACGAACACGATACGAACCGTCATGGTGTGGAAAATCGTCGACGCGAACGTCCGGTTCCGGTTCGCCGAACTCGTCTCCGCGGACATCAAGAAGGTCACCTACGACCTCATGCGCGCCTGGGAATGGCACCGGCTGAGCCGTACCGAGGACCTGGACGAGGAAGCGGCCGTGGGCATCATCGGACGCGTCGTGGACGGAAGCATCAGCCTGTAACAGCATGGATTCCCGCAAACGTGACCTGCGCCGTCTCGAGGAGCGGCTGGCCAGCACGACGCGACAGCTCGAGGTAGCGTCGAGCGAACTTGAGCGCGTCCGTGCCGAGTTGGAGGACACGGCGTCCAAGTTGACCTCGCTCACCACGGCGTACCAAGCCTGCGTGACCGACCTGGAAACGACGCGAGCGCAGCTGGAGGAAGCACGGAGTAAGTCTGCTGCTGCCGTGAAGGCGGCCGTGCGGGACTGGCTCGACGACATGCCCGCGCTGCTGCAGCCATGAAGCCACGCCCCCGTGTCCTGGACCCTTGCTGCGGCACACGGTCCTGGTGGTTCGACGAGAAGAACCCTGACGTGGTGTTCGGAGACATCCGTCGCGTGGACACCGTCGTCACCGATCGTTCGCATGGACGAGCCGACGGGAAGCGCGTCCTGTGCGTCAACCCGGACGTCGTCATGGACTTCCGGGCAATGCCCTTCCTGGACGAGTCGTTTAACCTGGTCGCCTTCGATCCCCCGCATCTCGTGAACGCCGGCACCAAAAGCTGGCTTGCCGCCCGGTACGGGCGCCTGAGCGAAGACTGGCGCGCGGACCTGCGTGCCGGCTTCAAGGAGTGCTTCCGCGTGCTCGCGCGCTCGGGTGTGCTCGTGTTCAAGTGGAACGAGACGCAGGTGCCCTGTTCGGAGGTGCTCAAGCTGAGCGAGGTGCCACCCCTCTTCGGCACGAGAAACGGCAAGCGGTCCGGAACGCACTGGATCGTGTTCATGAAGCCATGAGGATCTCCAAATTCACGCCTCACCCTGACGACATGTCCCGCTGGCGCCGGTACACCACCGACAACGTCCAGCGGGTGGAAGGCATCCCCTTCCACGATGAGCTCGCAGGGGCTGCCGGCGCGGACTTCTACCTGCTCGTCTCCGCGGACGAGCACGCGGCGAAGTTGCAGCAAGCCGGGCGGGCCCTGTGCCGCAATCGAGACGTGGTCGACCTGTTCTGGGTGGACCTGCGTGAATGACCAAACCAGCCACAAGCATGACACCCCTGACCAAAAGCGCCATCAGCTTCATCGTCGACTACGCGGTCGACCATGCCTTCTACGAATACTCCCGTGACCGCCGCGAGCTGATCTGCCCCCACGTGAGCTACATCGCCCTGCGCGGCGTGCATGTGTACGAAAGCGAGAAGGCCAAGCTTCGCGTGCTGCGGTCGGAGTGCATGAAGCCTTACGTGATCCAGATCCCGACTACCCCGGCTGAAACCAGCTTCGACTTTGTGTTCCTTCGACCGATGCTTGGTCTCGTCAGCGCGGCCGCGCAGGACGTGAAGGCGCATCTCGAAGAGTATGTGCGCGTGAACAAGTTCATCCCCACCCGCGGGCTTCAGCCGCACACGGACCTGATGCAGGCCGTGAAGGGAATCGCCGTTCGTGCCATCGAGCGGGAGCTGGCCGGCAAATCCAAGTCCGAGCAACCATGACAAGTAACCTTTTCGCAGAGCAGGTCCGAACGGTCCTGGACGAGGCGTGCGCGTGCACGGCCGCCGAGGCATCTTTGTACCGCCAGGGTACGCCCTTCGTTGACCTCGCGATGAGCAACCTCTCGCCGATGGAGCTCTTGCGGCTGTGCTTGTACACCAAGGTGGGTGGCGAGCACCATTGGCGCCCCGCCTCTTCGCACCGTGACCACGTGATCAAGCAGTTGATCGACTTGCTCGTGGCAAAGAACACCGCCTACGGAAACTCCGTTCTGGACCCCATCCGGGTCTACTCGAAGGCAAACAGGGTCGAGCAGTTGCGCGTGCGCATCGACGACAAGTTGTCGAGGATGTGTCGTGGTACCATCACCGACGTCGTCGAGGTCCAGGAGGACACCCTCACGGACCTGAGTGGCTACGCGGTCTTGCTGGTGATCGCCAGCAACCAACCGAAGCTGGTCGAACACAAGCTCATCTTCCAGCGCAGCGAAGACGCGGAAGCGGCTCACGTGGCGGTCTGCACGTTCAAAGCGAAGCCCACGGACGCACCGCTGGATCTGCTCAAGGCCGCGTTGAGCGCGTGGTCAAAAACCGAGGATGGCTGGGAAGCTTTGAACGACACCCGCGAAAAATTCAACATCGGCGACGCTGCCGTTTACGTGGGTTGGAACACGCTGGCCCCGTTTGGCGTCCACCAGTTCCGCGTGGTTCTCCACAGCTGCGAAACGCCCCGCGTGGATTTCGATACGGTGCTGATGCACAACGGCGATGAGTGACATCATCGTGAAGGTGCGGCGTCGCTCGGGCGGTCCAGAGTTTGACGCCGCGCAGTTGCCGCCATGGAACAGCACCACGCACGGGGACTGGGAAGCGATAGCGGCTTGGTGTCGCGGAAGAATGACTTCCTACCGGAACGCGGGCACTGGTGAACTCAACGTCTACATCGTGCTTCCCGTAGCGGACCTCTTGGCGGCACACCCGGGTGAATGGATCATACAGACCGAGATGCATGGCGTGTGGGTAGTGACCTCCAAGGAGCACTTTGACGAAAACTTCTGCGTGGTCGTCGAACAGAAGTTGTACGACACCACCGCGGTAGCCTCCGCCGAGAAGGCCAACGACACCACCCCGGTCGCCGTCGACGAGCTGGAGCGGTTGCGCGCGGAGATGGAATGGCTCAAGACCGCGCACGCGAACGAGATCGCCCGTCGCGATAGGCAGATCCGCGAGATGGCGGACCGCTTGGTCGAGCAATCGTCCGCGGCGACCAAGATCTACCTGCAGAACGCGGAGACGATCGGATCACTCACCCGCGCCCTTGAGGTGCTGGTAAACCCGTTGGCGACACGCCCTCTATGACGCCGAAGCGCTACCGCAAGCGGCCTGTCGTGATCGAGGCCATCCAGTTGACCGACGAGGCCGACTGGCATGCGATCGCAGCGTGGTGTGGTGGGTCCGTCGAGCTGGCTCGCGACCACACCGACGAATACGAAAGCTGGATTTGTATTCCAACCCTCGAGGGCGACATGCGTGCCAGCGCGGGGGACTGGATCATCCGCGGCGTCGCGGATGAGTTCTACCCGTGCAAACCCGACATCTTCACACGCACCTACGAGGAGGTTCAGCCGTGAGCGACAACACCCGGGAGGACGACAACTACATCATCTGCCCGACCTGTGATGAGCGGGAGCTGGCGGTCGAAGAGGATTACACGGCCGCATACGAGCGAGTGCTTCGTACTTGCCGGCAGTGCAACAACGCGTTCGTCTACACGACGCTGTACCGAGTCGCGCACCGGACTCGCCCTTTGGTCAACGTGGAACAGGTTGAGCCGCAGCCTCCGTTGCTGCCCAACGAGTGGGCGAACAGCGACGACAAGCGGGACTACAAGTGGGACGTCGCGTCGAAAACCTGGAAAGAAGCATCACAGTCATGACCGAGTTTCTGTTGATCTGTTGGCACGCCGTCGGCATTGGTGTTCTTTTCACGGCCATGTGCTACAACGCAGGCGCGAAGAACTTCAGGGCTCAGCACCCTGTGGCCTACGTCATCGCTGGCGGCTTGGCCAGTGGGGTATTCGCGCCGGCGTTTGTCGCCGGAGTGATCTTGGAGCACTACGAGAGGAAAAGAATTGTCGCGGCATGTGGTACCTGGAGCGGGGCCGAAGCGGACAAGGCAGTGATGGCCAGCGGCACGATCGCTGCGTCGAAAGGAGGTAGCGATGACGAACGAACGCGACCCGGTTGACGACAACCTCTACCTGGCACGATCCGAGGCGGACATGGCTCGTTCCTGGATCGGGACGGCAAAGTGGGACAAGACGTTGGACAGCATGGAACAGGCAAAGCGGCTGCTTCTGAGCTCGGTCGCGTTCATCGACGCAGCCATCGCCGCGGCGAAGGAGGGCAAGACGTGAGCCTCCTCCCGCGCGACCGCGCCTGGAGCGACTACCCGGTGGGCACAAAGGCCCATTCGGTCCTCGGCGGTTACTGGCTGCGCACGAAGGACGGATGGCGGGCGAATGGTGGCGACGCCTTTCCACACCCTGGCGCGGATGCCTCCGGCGACTGCATCGAGCTGCCGGATCCTGAAGTCACGCAGCTCATTCGGGACGTGGAGAACCTCACCGAGGTCATTGCCGGAAACATGTCCAAGCCTGTTCCGTCAACCACGCTCGTGGTGCGCCTAGACGACCTCGCAAAGCAGCTCGATGATCGGGTGGCGGCGTGGCACAAGTCGGACACGAACCTGAGCCTTCAGGAGTTCCTGAGCATGACGCCAGACGAGTTCTCGTTCTGGGCCAGGACAGGCGTCGTGCCAGTAAGCTGGGAGATGCGCATGGTAAACCGCCATGAGTGAATCTGTACATCAATCATACGTCTTGACCACCATGACCACGCCGAACGAAAACGCCGAACTGATCGAAGCGCTCCGATACTGCGCCGTCCTGCTGTGCGACCAAGCTGACGTCCATGCCGATGTAGCCTCGAATATGGGCGAGGCAGATGAGACTCAGAAGCTCTTGAAGGGTGAGCGAATGAAGTGGAGCGAGCAGGCTAGGAAGCATGGCGGCATGCTCGACGCCCACGCTGACGCCCTGAGCAAGCCCGCCGCCCTCCCGTGGCAACCGATCGCGACCGCGCCGAAGGATGGGCTTGTTACTGTTTTCGCTTCCAAAGTAATTCATAAATGCTTTTACGATATAAAGCTACACAGGTGGGTCACGCTTGGCCAAGAATCGGAGGGTTTTTACTATCACAGGATTATTATTGAGCCCACCCACTGGCTCGACATCACCCCTCCCGTCTGACCATGACACGGACCAAGAAGCATACCATGCGGGGTAACGGCGCACGCTGCACAGGATAGCCCCTTGTATGCTAGTATTGCGAAGTGAGCTCCATGACTGACCTCGACCACCACCCGGACGATCTCGTCAGCACGCTGCCCTGCCCGCCTGCGTTTGAAAAGCTGGTCGACTTTCCACCCGAGCCAGCGATCCTGCCGAGTAGCGCTGCCGAGGCACGTGCATGGCTCGCGTGGTTGGAAAACCCCAGTGCCTACCCTGGCAAAGGCCGCAGACAAGACGCGACCGCGTGGTGGTTGAGAGAAGCCGCCCAGCGGTTGGACGATGGGCGCCCGCTCCTTGCCTTCGCCGCGGCTGCGGAGGTGTTCCGCGTACCGAGTTGGTCCGTCGCGACCTGGGTCGGAATCGCGCGCGCCGCCCTTGCCCAGCGCACCCTTCTCCACCAAGAGCGCCCAGCATCAAGAGAAACACAGCACCATGACCACGACATCCATCAACACTAAGTCTGACCCGTTCCTTCCCTTCTACGAGCAATTGCCCGAGCCGTGGCGTTCCGCCGCGCGCCGCGCGAGGATGAGCCACTCAACTCGTCGTGAAAACGGCAGTACGCCAAGAAACTTGATGGAGGCATTGATCGAAGGGTTCTACTGGGGCGAGACACACGAGCCCACGGAACTTTGGAACGTCATGTATTTCTCGACAGCCGGGAAAGTTTCCTACCCGACCTACCCGGCTAAACTGCTCAGCGATCTTGTCGCTTGGGGGAAAGAGAACGACGTCGCCGCACCCACGTGCACCATCACGAACCCGGCAGACGCGTTGCGGCGCGCAGCTCGACTCTTGAAGAATGAAGCTGCTCTGGGTGAAAACTATGCCGGTAGCAACCCTGCCTCGGACATGTACTACCGCGACGCCGCCGAGCTGGAGGCGCTTGCCGACATGCTACCGCGGCTGCTGACGCACATGATCATCCTCAAGGGTCGAAGCAACTGTGAGTGACCTACCATTCCGTTGCCCGACCCCGAGCCGGCATAATTCCGCTTCTCTCTACATCGAGGACGACCCGGAACATGACTGCTACTGCATCCGCTGCAACGACTGCATCATGGGCGTGAGCGGGTACGCGGTCTGGGACCGTGCCAACGCCGACAGGAACGCGATCAATGAGGAAGCCAAGAAAACGACCAACAAGCAGTTCCCACCGACATGACTGATTCCCAACAACCTGATACGCTTCGCGCGCTGTTCTTCAAGGCGCGCGAGCCCGTCAAGATACCCCCGGTACATGCGTCGGCGGGCGCACCATGCACTACCGGGGCGCACGGGGGCACGAAGAAGCGCACCAAGTTGCGGAAGCACTTGGTCCGGAAAAGCGGAGAACGCTGGTGAGCCGACCATGAACGACGAACTATACCATCACGAGTTTACCCCTTGGGGGTTGGTCAAAGGACAATTCCAGACGGAGGACCTTGAGCATTGGCTCGACGTCGTTCGCTGGGACGAGGCGGCCGCCGCGAGCGGCACGCGCCCACGTGTGCTTTGCACCGCCGACTGGCTCGATCCGCTGGTCCCTGCTGGCCGGCTGTTGAACCTGCTGGGCTTGGTCCGTGACACGCCGCACCTGGACTGGATGCTGGCCACCAGGCACCCGAAGCTGTGGCGCGACCACACGACTGCCGCGTTGTTGTGCGCGTTGGATCGAGGTGGCATTGACGATGAGGTCATCGAACTGATCAAAGGGTGGCACAGCAAGGGCCAGCCTCCCACAAACCTCTGGCTCGGCGTGGCTGTAGAGAACCAAGAGCAGGCCGACCAGCGCATCCCGGCGCTGCTGGCGATCCCGGCGCGCGTCCGGTTCCTGAGCTGCGAGCCGCTGCTGGGGCCGGTGGACCTGGGTCTCTATCGGGTCTCGGGAGACGTTGTCGATCCGCTGTGCGACGACTGCGACGAGCGCCACGAAGGCCACTGCGAGGACGGTATCCACTGGGTGATCGTTGGTGGCGAGTCCGGTCGCCACGCGCGTCCGACTCACCCCGATTGGGTGCGGTCGCTGCGAGACCAGTGCGGGGACGCGGACGTTCCGTTCTACTTCAAGCAGTGGGGTGACTGGGTGCCGGAATCGGAAGCTCCGCGTCCTCTTGTCTTCGAGTCGGCGTTTGATGTCGTCGACTCGGCCATTTACGTCGCCGCCGACGGCACGAGGCGACCCGCGAGCTACGGTGCTCGCCGCAACGACGTGACGATGCAGTGTGTCGGCGTGAAGGCGGCTGGACGCAGGCTCGACGGTCGTGAGTGGAGCGAGCTGCCGAGGTAACACACCCACCCTGAACCACCATGCAAGAACCAACACCCACCGATGTCCAAGCTCGAGACGACCTTGAGCGTCTGCGCGGCAATGCTGAAGATGCCGATGCTCGCCTCGTAGCCGAGATGAAGCGCCGAGAGCGCGCCACCATCACCGACCAGCTTGGCGCGTATGGCAATGCCCGTTTCCACGCGCTGTACGCCCGGATCTTCTGGCCCAGATCGCGCACCGCGCGTGGATGGCGCCACCGGTTTGCACGGGGCTGGCAGACGAGCGGAAGGAGGGTATCGTGAGCGACGCCCTTTCCCTCGCCGCCGCGCTCGAAGGCTTCCCGACCGCCGTGGGCAACGCGCAGCGGGCCCTCGTCCAGGCCGCCGAGCAAGCTCGCCGCCTCGCCCAGCGGGGCAGGGCCCTCGCCGAACTCACCGCGTGCGATGACGAGACGGTCGCGGTCAACGGCGACGCCGAGGCGTGGGCCAAGCAGTGCGACCAGGACGCGGTGCTGCTGGATGGGCTCGCCGTCGAGTTGTGGGGCCTGATCCGTGACGCCCACACCGCCCGCCTGATCGACCGCGACGGCATCCACCTCGTGATGGAGCACGGCCATGCGTGGAGGCACGGCAAGGACAAGTGGCAGCTGCGCGGGCAGGGCCGAATCCACGAGGAGTCGCTGCACGCGCTGGTGCGGCGGCTCTCGACGAAGGAAGGGGGCGCGTCGTGAGCTTGGTCCTGAGTAGCCACACGCCGCGCGCGGCGAAGGAGCACCGCTGCTACCTGTGCAACCGCACGATCGACGTCGGCGAGAAGCACGTCCTGATCAATTCGATCAGCCCGGGAGACTTTTGCTCGTTTCGGATGCACGCGGCTTGCGATGCGTTCGCCGACAAGATCTACCACGACGAGGACGACTGGGAGTTTCACGACCCCTGCGAGTTCCGCGAGCTCATGGCGCAGGAAGGCGGTGTGTCATGAAGGTCGCACCGATCCTCCGACGTTGGTGGTGCCGTCACCGCGCAAGCATCGCGTTGGCTCGCGCTGGTCTCAGTGAAATGCGGTCCGCTCTGGAACGTGGTCGCGCTATCCAGAACCAGGAGGAGTCGCGACGGTATCACGCGGACATGGAGCGGCACGCGGACGAGGCGCGGCGACTGGTTCAGGCCGCCATGCGGGAAGAGAGTCGGTCGTGAGAACCGGCCCTACCATCTGCACAACCTGCGGTGACTGGCCTGCAAGCCACTCCGACTACGGCTGCCTGTGCGTGGCTTGCTACCACCGCGAGATCGCTCGACGCCACCCGGCACCGTTGCCACGCGACCCCTCGACGCTGCGCTACCTCGCCTCTGCCGGTGTGCCTGGGGCCAGCGACGCATTGCGCGCGCTGGAGCAGAAACCCGTGACAACGGAAGGAGCCCTGCCGTGAACGACGCTGAACTGTTTCACGCCATCATGGCGAATCGGCTGACGGTAGAGCCGCCCATCGCTGATGCCGAGGACGAGGACTCCATGCAGTGGCGCATCATGTCACCAGGAATGCCGTGCACGCGCAGCGTGCATCTCAGGGAGGCTATCCGTGCGCATGTGCGCCTGATCAAGTCGAAGCCTCGTCCGTTCGATCCGCGAGGATGAGGTCGGTGGTGTAGTAAATTTTCTGAAGGAGGTGTGGTGTGAGCACGAACGATTTTGTACCCGGAGACCAGGTGGACGACAACGAGGTCATCTGCCCGCACTGCGGGGGTAGCTGGCAGCCGGAGGCCGGAGACTTCGACGAGCACGAGGAGGAGTGCGAGTGCTACAAGTGCGGTCGTGTGTTCATGGCCCGCGCTGAGTTCAGCGTCTCGTATCACACCCGTGCGGTACCGCCAAGAAATCAGGAGGGAGCGTCATGAACCATGCCACGGTCCCGATCACAGACATGAACGGAAGGTGGGATGCCGGGTACCACGTCGGGCTGGCCCATTTCCTGAAGCATGGCTACCAACCAGGTGCTCTCTCGGAGACTGGCGTGCTGCGCAAGATGCCCTACGCGTCCGCTCTTCGGGCCTTGCTCGTGATCGACCGAATGCTTGCCGCGGGTGACGTTCATGCGCTGAGCGCGTTGCTGAACCATGCGCATTTTCCCGCAGAGCGAAACGTAACCGTGCGGGAAAGACTGGGGACGCTGCTCTGCGCGATCTGCTGCCACACCCGGCTGGATCTCAGCACGCAGCTGCCACGCGAAACAGGCGCCTTCTACGATGTCATGGTGCAGGCCACGGCAGACCCCAACCTAGCGCATTGGCAGAAGACGGAACCGCTGCTCATGGCCTACACAGCACGCCTGAATAAACACCGCGAAAAGCTGCAGGCGACCATCGACCTGCTACACACCTGAACCCTAACACCATCATGGACGCAAGTATCGTCACCTACCTGGTCATCGCCCATCTCGTCGGCGACTTCATCCTGCAGAACGAGGCGATGCAGCGGAAGTCTTCGAGCTCACTCGTGTGCACCAAGCACGTGGTGGCCTACTCGCTGCCTTTCCTACCCCTGTGGGTAGCCTACCTTGTACCGACGTGGTTGATCGTAGCCATCTTGGTCCAGCACTGGTGCCAGGACCGGTGGGCGCTGCACCTGCGCTGGATGAAGTGGTATCGCCAGACGCCGCCCGACCGCTGGCCGGTCGGTCCGCTGTGCGTTGACCAAGCGTGGCACATCGCGTGCATCGGCATTTTCTCCTGGGTGGCCAAGTACATCGGATGAGCGCGCAGCTGTCCAAGATGTCCATGCCGTATGACAGCCTCGTGCTGCGATGGACTGAGGAGCAGCGCGAGAGAGCCTACAAGATCAGCAACGACATCTCCGAGGACGAGGATCACCGTGAGACACGTGCAGAGCTTCGGATGGCTGTCGCCATCTACGCCGACCACGCGTGCGATATCCAGTCGTACTACTTGGTTCAGTGCATGAACCGCGACGCGCGGATCAAGGAGCTCGAGCAGAAGATCGCGGAGCTGTCAGCCGCGCTGGAGAATCATGACACCTGACATCCCGCTGTGGGTCTGGCCCACGGCATTGATCGTGTGGTCGATGATCGGGGGCGTCGTGTACGCCGGCCTGTACAGCCGCCAGGCCGGGTACCTGGTGGGGCCGAGCAGGCCGGTACTTTCGATCGTCCTGTTCCTCGTGTTCGTACCGATCCTCGGCGTACCTGCCGTACTCCTGGCCGTGGTCTCCGGAGTCATCTCAGCAATCAAATCCAGATGAAGCTTCATCGTCTCGTTTTCATCAGAAACTGGCACGACGACATCCGTGTCGCCGTGTGCACGTTCACGTCGGAATCGTCAGCGCCACCGCTCGAGCAGCTTGTTCGTGCGCTCACGCAATGGGCACAGACCGAAGAGGGTTGGCAAGCCTGGCGCGACAGCAGCGAGGACTTCAACATCGGCGACGCCAGCAACGTGCTGTCGGCCGCGACGCTCGAGCCGTACGGCATCCACAGTCTCAACATCGACATGCTGGACTCTGACAACGCCGTCTCGTACGACAAGGTGCTGATGAATTTCTACGACTTCGTTGACAGCCGCGGGATTGGCGCCGACAAAGGCATCCCGTACGACAAGGCGCTTATGGATGAACCGCGAGAGGAGGAATCATGAAACGCGGCAAGCTGTTTTCGTTCCTCGACCGCCTTGCCGGGCTGGATCGTGCGGTGGTGACGACTCCCCCGATCCCGCTTCCGCCACCGCCGAAAGAGGGCGCGTCCGGACCGTCGTGCGTGTCGGTCTGGGGTGCGACAGGCCCGTCGCACGGCACGATCACCCGGTCCAGCTACACGGTCGACTTGGCTGCGTGTGCGGATGAGTTCCGTCATCTCGAGATGCTGAAGCGCATGGAGGCCGACGCGGCGACCACCATCGCCGATCGCTACGCCGCCATGGCCGATGCCTGTCGGCTTGCCACCAAGCAGCCTGCCCCTGACGGTGGCGCAACGGAGTGCAAGCCATGAAGCCCAAGCTCCCGATATCCCTGTTCATGGCGCTAGGCGGTCTGTTCCCGCCGGAAATACCGACCCGTGTGATACGTTCGCAGCTGTCGACACCGCCGGCACCCGAGGAGGAAGCGCGCGAGCACGAGCGCCGGCGCAAATGGGAGGCCGCCGCGCGTGCCAAGGCCGAGAAAGACCGCGAGCTGCTGGAACGCGTTCGCGCTTATGAGAAATCCCGAAAGAAACCATGACACTCACTAACCTGCGCGCCAAGCTGGACGCAGCGCATGAGCGCATCCACGTGCTTCAGCACCGAATCACGAAACTGGAGCGGGCATGAAGACTCGCACAGCCGCAGAAGTGCTGGGCTACCTCGGCGCCCGGAGCGACATGCGCGAGCGGTACGAATCGGACAAGTTCGCTGACGCGCTGGCGCTGTTCGACCTGAGCGAGTACATCTGGATGGCATTCCGTCTCGACTTCGGTCGCGACGTGATCAGGGCGCTGTACCGCGAGCGCAAGCCTCCCTCCAAGGCGTCGGCACAGTACCCGATCTACCGCGCTCTCGGCGAGTGGGTCATCGAAACCGGGTCGGTGATCGAGCTGGAGATCCTTGCGGCCAGGCACTTCAAGGAGGGATTGGATGAGCGCGCGCTGGCCTTCCTCGCGAAGGCGGCGTTGGGGTACGCCGAAACCGACCGGGGAAGGCTCACGGCTGCCGCCGCATTCGCGACGGACGCCGTGAACGCCGACATCCCGTGGCCGGACTACCGGGACACGCGGGCAACCCGCTTCCAGCTGATTCGCCGCGCCGTCCCGCTCACGCGGATCCATCATGCCGCCGAGACGCGGCTCACCCTCCCACCCCTGTGACAGACGTGCTTGTCCGTCCCGCCCACCCGCGCGTCGGCGGGGTCGTGTCGCTGTACTACGGTGGCGACTCGTTCTGCGTGCTGCCGGCGAAACCGATCCCGGCGGCGAAGCGAAAGCGCGACGAAGAGCGCGCCGCCTACAACAAGGAGTTGCTTGAGCGACTCGCCAAGCTGACAGGAAAACCATGAAGGAAATGAAAGAGCTGCTCGTCGATTCGCTTGCTCGCGAAGTGGATGCGGCGTCCCCGAACGAACTTGTGATCTCGCATGCAGACCACGGCGTGAAACTGCTTGCCTGCTCTTTTGCGGACGACCTGAAGAGCACGATCAGGCGCTCGGGTTGGTCGTGCACCGGCGAAGCACTCAGCATGAGAATCCACATCAGAGTCCGCCGACCTGCGTCGCACTTCCGCAAGAGGGACAAGGTTCCGAAGCGTGGTGTGCCGGCGACCTACGAGACGATCCTGACACCATCCATCAGCGCGGTCTGTGCGGAGGTGATGAAGGCGTGCACCGGCATCGTGTTCGCGCACGAGAAACAGATTTCGTCGTGCGAAGTGTCCCGAGTCTACGACGAAAGGCAGTGTCGGAGCGGCGCGAGGGTGGTTGTTACTCGCGAGGGCGTGACAGTTCATTTTCTCCTATGACCAAAGAAACCGAGGAGCACCAGGTCTGCATCGTGCACCACCCCGCGGGAGCGCGTCTGGTGCCGTGCTACCTCTTGCTCGAAGACCCCAGGCTCATCAAGATCGCGGGGCCATTCACGGTCAGTTACCCGTGCGTGCTTGCCGTGAGGTACTTCCTGATGTGGGTGGCCCTGGACACCCAACTGATGGAAGTCACCAACGAGACGTCGCGGAAACCCAACAACGACGCGTACAAGCTGCTCTCCGGGTTTTCCGAGGCGGTCAAAGCCATCCGCAATACCCGGGCAAGCGAAATTCACGCTGTTGCGACCTCGCCTGCCGAGAAGCAACTCGTACAGGCTGCGCTCGACGTCAGCTGCCGCGGATGAGCAAGGAAGTCTACTACGCCTTTCGATGGCTGAAGTGGCGCCGAACGCGCATCGGCAAAGCGTTCGCCTTCGTGGCCGACGTCGACGAGAAAACCAGGTACGAGGTCCTCAAGGTCGATGATTTCTGGATCGTCAGGCTGAAGGGCTTGGTGCTGGACACCGCCGTCGATTCCTGGAGCGCTCGCGTCGCGGGCGAGAGCGACTGGAACACCCGCGTGAAAACCGCCTTGGCAGTACGCGAACAGCGCGAGCTCGTCGAGCTCGCCATCTTGGTAGAGCAACGCAAAGAAGCATGCAAGAAACACCATCAGCGGTAAAGTACGTCATCGTCGAGCTTGGCACGGGCCTGTTCTACAGCCGCGCCACCGGGCATTTCTCAAGCAAGTCGGCGCAGGCCGACCCGATGACCCACCTCGAGAGCCACGAAGGCGCGGTCAGGCACCACAAGTTGCTCGGCATGCCCGACACCGCCGTGTGCCGCCT
>JACCDR011457565.1_pt1 | contig 26456 bp, 35 predicted proteins | sample 7446431 | NCBI WGS metagenome assembly JACCDR01 (sample SAMN15323443, study PRJNA562643) | freshwater metagenome | isolation source: river surface water | place: USA:Blue River Watershed | collected 2017-08-17 | reverse complement strand
TACTTGGACGCCCATACCGCTTCTAGTTCGGCCTTCGCCTTCGCCAGAGCGACTTCCGCCTTCTCCCACTTCTTGCGAGCGGCTTTCACCCTCTCTTCATACGTCTTCTCGGTCATTTCCAGTCCTCTTGGTGAACCTCCTTTAATTTTTACAACGCTTGGTCTGGCTTACTCAACTCCCTGCACGGGGGTTGGTCAGGAATCGAACCTGTTACGGTGTCTAGCCAACTGCCGTTACCTGTTTATAGACTTCCAGGCGTCGTTTGTGTGGACCGCAGGAGAGTCGAACTCCTACCTTCTGGTTGCAAACCAGATGTACTCCCGCTATACTAGCAGCCCAATTTTAACCTAATTGTCAAAGAATTAGTCCTCGTAGTCGCAAGTGTAAATTGAACACTCCGAGAACTTTTCATCCATGTGGACGTGCATAGTTCTTTTCCTATCGCCGACCCGGAAGATCAACGTTTCCGTCGCCCTCTGGGGATGATCGTACCGGGTAAAGTAAAACTTCTGCCGGTGATGATCAATCTCAACGTAGTCAAGCACTACACAGTGCCCAGGATACGCCACACTCCACTCAGAGTGTTGCGTTCTGTAGGAAGTATCACGATACAAGTGAACAACCAACTTCGTCCCTTTGGTAAGGGTGATGTTCATGTTGTCCGCAGGATCAATGATCTCTCTTTCTTTCACTCTAGGCGTAAACACTTTTATCAAATTTACGCCTTCAGTCAAGTCTCTACTGAATTCTTCAATCGTGACTTTACTTCGTCGGGGCCGGCACACCGTAATCGGCTCTGCCGCCATCATGCGACGAATCTGTTGCACCATGATTTCTTCTTCGTCGATGTCCAAATCAACATCTTCGTCGAAGTCGCTGGTCACTTCTCTCTGGCGAGTGACCCAGAAGTGCAACATTTTGTCAAACTGAGGGTTGTGTTTGTTGTCGCTGTCCAGTGCCCTCAACTTCAGCGTCCCAAGCCTCATTCTCTCAAAGCCGGGAGGTAAATCATGTAGCAGATTTTTTACCAGAATACGCTGGACCCGTTTACCGTTGATCTGGCGATTCTGCAACTCCGCAATGCCGTAGTGGTCTGCGTTGCCACTGGCAAATAATTTCCATTTTCCGTTCGGCAAAGCCCTTGGCTCTACCATCTCAACCAGCATTTCTCGCTGGCGAGTCTCAAAAATAATCTGTTCGTTGTCGCCAGGATTTAAAATATATCCTGCATCTTCGTCTATCCGTCTGACAGTGCATCCGGTCGTGTGAGCTTCGTTGCCCACAGGATCTCTGCCCGTCCAGACAGTCGCTTCCATAAGGTCGAAAAATTCGCCCTTATCCCGCTCATCCACTTTCAGGATGACCTTCAACTTACCGACGACCGCCCTGCCTTCATAGAAGAAGATCGTAGCGATTTGACGCTCCGGTTCTTCCATCTTCTGAACCTTCATATGGTCAGCCGGGTTCACCCGGAACCAATAGTGGTTCTGCTGTATCTCAGGCGCTTTGAAAGCGGCCATTGGGAAGATTGGAAAATTCCCACGCCCGTCCCTATCAAAGCCGTCAGAGAAGAACGTCTCCCAACGAATCGGCTTTAGCGAGATCGTCTTCTCAAGCGCTGCCCTGGTGGTGTCTAGATGGTCTGGAATGTTCCAACTGACACGCTCCCTGGCGGTAAAAACCACCTGTAGCAATTCTTGCGGACGTATCTCAACCGTTTCACGCTGCGGGTTGAGGACTGTAATCGTTTTCAGGTCAGGGGTCATTGCCTTATCCCAAGGCCAAAAGAAAAAGCCTAACCGAATGTATTACCCGGTTAGGCTTTGATTATACCATGCAAACCGATCCGGGTAAAGATTACCTCAGACCGGCGTTTCGATCTGAGACTTAAAACATCTGATTATCAAACTTGGGGGCGGACGCTGGGCGCACAGCATTGGTATGCCCACTAATTGTCTGCCACAAAGATTTATATTGATAACACATTTGAATGCTTTTAGTCTCTAAATACAGTGTCTCTATATTCTATCTAGTAGCACGGGTTATTTTTTTTGTGCTACACCGAAAAACTATTGAAAATCTCTTATCTTGCACGGGAAATATTTCGTGCATCCATTTATTTCGGATTTCGCCCTGCATCTGAACAAGGCTTCTCGGTCCTAGAACAACTGAGTGTTGTTGTTTCTGAAATTTAAAGTTTATAGTCGCTTCGGACAACAGGCTTATTATAGAAATGATCTCCCCGCTTGTGGGGCTATCAATATGTGCTTTTATCACCTGATTCTTCAAGTATTCGTTGATCGTAACCGAATCAGGCTTTAATGTCAATCTTTCTGTAGTTACCAAACGTTCGCACAAATCCTCCAGATATTTCGGTATAGTCTTCGATGCCATGTGGCTTGAATATGGCACACTAGAGCCATATCGCCAGATGTTATTTCTCTCTGCGCAAGTGCGAACTTGACTTTTTGGAATCTGTTCTAAAATGAACTGTTCTTCTTCGGACGTGATGAAGTTTGGTTGGTAATACAGTCCAAGGCTTTGTAATTCGGGGGAAAGCATGAAATATAAATGAAAAAGGGGGGATTTCTCCCCCCTTGATTACAGTCGTACTCTGCTTAAATCTCTCGGCAGTTCTCGCCGTGTGGCCGGATCAGGTTTAGGCTTGGGCGGCGGGGCTGGACTCTCATCAACTTCGATGTCGATGGCCGCTTCCTCTTTCTCCTTCTCTTTGGCCGCAGCATGTTCGGCTTTAAATTTTTCGCCGTTCTCTGCCGCTTGGCGCATCTCTGCTGCCATCAGTTCGCCACGACCCATGAAGCAAATCAGCATCATTGTGATTGCCAGGGTAACGTTACCGTATAGCAATCCTAGCACGGCGAGCATCATGCCTAACACCATTGAGATGTAGACGCACACACGGGTGGCTCTGACGTAATCCATGAAGAACGACAACACGGCTCTGAGCATTCTGCCGCCATCCATCGGGAAAATTGGCAGGATGTTGAATAGAACGAGCGCTGTGTTGATGGCAAAGAAGTAGAACCATAATCCCGTAGGATGGAAGGCTCTAATCAACTCGCCAGACTGCGTCATCTGTACGGATGGTCCTTGCAGTATGAACATGCCCAATCCGATGATCGCTAATACGAAGCTAACTGCTGGGCCGGCGGCTGCGATGACCAGTTCTCGCCACTTCTCCATTTTGACGAGGCCATTTTCAAGGAACGCAATGCCGCCGATTGGGTAAATAACAATTCGTTGAGTGTTTATCTTATAGATTCGTGCCGCCAATGCATGACCATATTCATGCGGCACCACAGAGAGCAGAGCTATAAGCATTAGTCCAGCACTCATTGGGCTGGAGACTGCGAGCCACAACAATACGAGCAGCACTGACCAGTGAATAGTTGTTGTGATACCGAAGGCGGTGGTCAACTGAATGTTAAACCACCGACACACTTCAAAAAAGTTGCGGATTCTTTGATTCCAGTCAACTTTCTTTTCTTCGGTTCCAACAACCTTTTCTTTTAGTGCGCTCAGTCTAGCCTTCAGGTTTTCAAACATCTTTTACACCTTGAGGGGACGATAGCGTTTCACAATGAAGAGGGAAAAGAACAAGACTCCAAGCAAGCCAAGCATCAAGGAGGAGCAAGTGATGATAACTTTTAGAACGATATTTTCAATCATCGCTTGGCCGAAGAGTCCAACTCCAAACAATATGAATAAAATGGTGGTCAAGAAGATCAGCACGTTGTTGATGTTCTTGATCTGCGGCTTTTTAAATGTTGCGATGGCTATGTCTCGCCACTGACATCCAAGTCGAATCGCCAACACCTTCGTGCCGTCCTTGCTTTGCAGAATGTATGGCTGGTAATCGTATTCGGTCTGCTCTAATAGTTCAAGTTTCCTTTTAATGTGTGGCGGGACGTTGGCATCGCACGGTACCGTCACCGGCTCCGTTAATTTCATGAACGTCACTTCGTCCATGTCGTTCGGCAATTCCACCGAAGCGCTGCCTTTGTCCCAACGAATGTGGCTGATGGGATAGGTAAAGACCTTGTCGCCATCAGCTTGTGCTTTAAGATTTTCAATCGCTTGCTTGAGATAGTTCGGATACCATTGCAAAAACTTCTTCCATGTCCAGGCCGCTTGTTCAGACGGTGAGTTGGATATGATCCAGTTTGAATCAGACCGGAACATACTGTTGCGGACAATGGGCCTCTCTATAACGATGGAAAGGTCTTTGCAGAGTTTATCAATTAAATCTGATGTGCGGAGACGGTCGTTCTCAAATTCTTGCCGCCAGTTCCAAGGGGTAGCCGGTACTTCCTCGCTGGCGATCCGGCTGAGGCGAGATTCAGCAAGTAGCTCTCGGCTCGCCTCTTCGAAGGTCATTCTCTTCATGAGCCTGCTATTTTTGTTTGGGGGTGACGCTATATTACAACCAACCACTATAGAGGATCACACAAAATGAACGAAGGCACAAGTGCAGTTCTAATCATCGGCGATGAGTCGTATGAAGTCAGTTATTACAAAATCAAAGAGCGTGTTGAAGATAAGTTTTTTGAAGGTGCGTTAGACCTAACTCTCGATGATAATATGGAGCCGGACCTTGAGCCGGGCGAACCATACGTTGCTCGTTTAGAAGTTAATGGTGACGCCGTATGGTACTTCCCGTGGGTATGGTTTGAGAAGACCGATCTGCCTCAGATGAAGGCTACGACTCACGGCGCAATCTTCTGTCCGCTTGGCCTCTCCGACGAAGACGAGGAGAAGTACGACAGCATTAATTTAATTATTGCTTCGGACGTATGCCACGCAATGACGGCAGAAGTTTGGAAAAACCTCTTGGATGTATTCTCAGATTGGCTAAAGTCTAAGTCTGTGCCGCAGCACCAAGAGTTCTTGGATCTGTCTGAGTCCATCGAGATTCCCGAAGATGAACTGCTGGATGACGAGGAATACGAAGAGGATGAGGAAGACGAAGACGAGGAAGACGACGAAAACTAATTGGTGTTGACAGGCAATTTTTCTCAGTTATATTTGGTGCATACTCAAATTGAAAAACTTAAAAGGTGAGACTAATGCCTAAACTAAATCAGATTATCGCAGTCACGACGGGCAAGAAAACCCGTGCAAAAGACGCAATGACGAAAGCCTACCAGATGCTCCAGAAGAAAGAGCTTTTGGAAGGCATCACCCGTGTGTACAAGCCGAAGGACGAAGAGGGCGACCGCCTTCCGTCCGAAGAGAAGAAAGTCCAGCTTCGTGTCCACAGTGCCCTCAAGGAAGCAGCACTGGAGTTGAGCGAACTGTTTGACGTTGTCTTCACTCAGGATCTTGCCAACTGTACTGCCAGAGCAGACATCGTCGTTGACGGTCGGCCTCTGGTCAAAGCAGTTCCGGTGACATATCTCCTCTTCCTTGAGAAGCAACTAACCGATCTCCACACGTTTGTAGAGAAGCTACCGACTTTGGATGCTGCTGAGGATTGGCAGTTCTCCAAGGAAGCGGATGCTTACGCCTGCAAGTCGTACGAGACGACACGAACTAAAAAAGTTAAACGGAACCACGTCAAGACTGAAGCCACGAAGGAACACCCGGCTCAGGTTGAGACGTATGATGAAGACGTAATCGTTGGTTTCTGGAAGACAACGAAATTCTCTGGTGCGGTTCCGTCCCAGGACAAGAACAAGATGCTTGAGCGGGTAGAAAAGCTGCAAGAGGCAGTGAAGTTTGCCCGTGAAGAAGCAAATAGCACCGAAGTCAAGACGATGAAGATTGGCGAGAGCCTTCTTGATTTCGTTGTAGGAAAATAATGCTGACCGCTAATAGATAGCGGTTAGCACTATAGACAGTGTAGACTCAGTTTAAAGTTTAGTCTAAACAACATCTTACAGTGTTGGTTCAAATCCAACCCCCTGCACTAAAAACCACGCAGGGGTAGCCCAAGTAGAGGCGAGATACAAGCTCAAACTATCACTGCAAACTGATCAAAAAAGTCGTTCCCTTGAATCGAGGTTCGGGTCACTGCTCAATGATGTTGGTTCAAGTCCAACCTCCTACTCTTTAAATTTTACTCATGTAGGAGTCGTATAATGGCATTACAAATGAGCTTCAAACTAAGGCTCGAATTAAACGGATACCGTCAAGGGGTACCTGATTAACGACAATACTTTGACCAAGAAGTATACTCCGCCCCTGGCAATTTAGGGTATTTTGCTGGGGGCTTTTTTTTATAGGTTGTTATGATTTACGAAGAATATAAATTACCAATTTGTCCACGGTGTCACGACACCCAAAAAGTTGAAGTCATGAACGTCTGCACTTTACTTTATGTGCATGTCGCTTACGATTGGTTTGAATGCAAGGAATGTGGAGTGAAGTGGCACGCCAAGGAAGGTCTGAGAGAAAAAGACGACGATAGACCTTGCTATAGGTGAGACATGCGCCCACAGAAGACAACATTCATCTGCTCGTTTTGCTTCCGCTGCTTGCCTGTAGGTAACTGGTACGAAGGGCATTGGGTGTGCTTCAATTGCCGTCATAATGTCCAGAGGAACCCCTCTCAGGACGCAGAGGATTCTTTGCGCTCATTGGTCTGTCGGATCAAGAAAAAAGTTAAAATCGAAGAGATTGAGTGTGGAGGCAAATTATGAAATGGCTGAAGAATTGGTGGTGTAGACAGTTCCACGAAAAGGACTTCTATTGGGTCAACTACCGCCCTACAGATTGGGACCAAACCATTCCTTACGGGCCGCACAAGGCATGGAATGTTAGGCTAGAGACTTGGGACAAAAAACATGCTATCTTAGACTTAGATTACATCTATTGTCCCAAGTGTAAAGAGATCGTCTTCCAACAAAAAACCCCTGCTTGATGGCAGGGGTTTTTTATTTACGCTGTGTGTAGTTCACCAGTTGCAGTCCAGAAGTCGTCTGCAAGGTTGTAATTTGTAAGATAGTCATAAGGCATGTAGCAGTAGCCTTTATCGCCCCACTCTGCGCCCCAACTGTTCCTTACGATCCACCACTGCTTCTCGTCGCTGTATCCAACGATCACGATAGCGTGACCGCCGAGAAGTCCTTCGGTCATTTTCGGCATTGGAACGACGCCAGTGCTTGTTACGGCGTCACTCTCAAAGCTCTCGTATACGCTAAAGCCACCAACAATCGGATAGCCGGCTGCTAGGATTTTCTTGAAGTCATCTTTGGTCTGACGCACACGGGCAGTCCCGGTCGTCAAGTGCTTCAAGCCGTCAGCATAAACGCTCTGGTTTGGCTTGACGGTATATTTGGTTGTATTGTACCACCAGATAGCCTCGTTAGGTCCACCTTGCTTGCGCATAACTACAGCGCCATCAGTCAAAGAAGCCCCAGAGTCCCAACTTACTGTTCCCTCAAGAACACGTTCGTTGTAATAGATGAACAAACGAGACGGGATGTAGGCGGTCAGCCCAGCCTTCTTGTGAAGGAACTGGTGGACGGCGGCCCAAGCCTGTGCCGTGCAGGAGCCGAGATCGCCCTGATCGTAGACTGGTGCAAATTGCGCACGCAAATCTACTGCCAAAGGAATCGGGCCTGCGAAGTGCGGCTCCGCAAATGGAGCCTTAAAATCAGGCAATGCTGGTCGTTTCCAACCAAAGCCTTTATTCAGCTTTGCATGCAAATGTAATTTTTTAGGCATATTTCTCTCCAGATTGAATTACAAGAATTCGTCTGTACCTATCTACATTACTGATGTGAATAAAAATCATACCTTGAAGAAAATTCGGTTGTTGAGTAAGAGGCGGGGCAGGGTATTGTTGCCTACTGTCGGTGAAGGAAATATGAAGGAATACTTCAATCACGTCACTGTTCTGGATGAAGGTTTGACCGTGTTTGACCTGCCTTTGGAGCGGCAATACGCTACAATAGCAGGGATTCTTCCAGTTTGTTCACACAAGAATTTTGACCGCCCTGGCTTTGACAAGAACACCAATTTGTACATTTTTTACATCGATAGATGTTTGAATCATTTGGAGCCGGGCGGCGAATTGATCGTCCAAACGCCCTCAAGTTTCCTAAAGAATTGTCCAGAGTTGAATAAGAAAATCTATAGTCGGGGAACTATCACCGACATCATCAACACAGACAAAGTCAATCACATCATCTGGAGATTTGTTGACGGAGACTTCACAAGAAAAACGTTGGTGAATGGAATGTGGAAGAAGCTGACGTATTCCAAAGGTCAAATTATGTTCTTGAACAAGGAATACAAGATTCCTTTCTCAGACTTGTTTACCATCAAGGTTGGCGCAATCAGCGGATGCAACGAAGCGTTTGAGCATCCTGACGGGAATAGGGATTTTGTTACCTGTCAGACACCGCTAACAGGACAGACAAAGAAAGTGTTTTTTAATGTGAAAAGCCCTCACTTACAGCCATTTAAAGAAAAGCTGATGGCTCGCAAAGTTAAAAAGTTTCATGAGGGCAATTGGTGGGTCTGGGGCAGGAACCACCACATCAGTGATGATCCCCGCATCTATGTCCCTTGTAAAACGAAATTGGAAAATCCCTTCTTCCATCACCCATGCAAGAACTACGACGGCACAATCTTGGCGATTTTCTTCAAGCCACATGTAAAACTTAAACCACCAAAGGTGGTCAATCTGTTCAACAAGATTGATTGGGATGAATTAGGATTTCGTGTGGGCGGCAGGTATCTCTTTAGTCAGAAATCACTGGAGAGCGTTCTTTTGCCTGAAGATTTTGCATCTTGCGTTGAGGTTTGACCTTTTTGCCATCCTTGTATTGCAAATTAGCATTGTAGAATTCTATCGTCGGTTCTTCCAGGCCGAACTGCTGGAAGAAGGCTTTCCTCACCGCTTTAAATTTTACAAAAGGCTCGTAATAGATGACATATGGACTTTTGTTCACTATTGAAAGCTCTTTGTATATGTGTTCAACGGCGTGACGTATACTCACCCTTGCTGCTTTACCATTCTTGGCGTGCTTATTCTTGACCTGAGACTTGGCGCACATGTCCTTATCTCGGATTATTAAAATTGGATATACCTCGTAACCTTGCTTCTCCATTCGCTTGATCAGCTTGGATGCTGCTGGCATGATCTTACCGTGGGGTACGCTCCGTCGAATAGCAATCATCTCATGACCGCCATTGAAGCCTTCCTTATCCAATCTTTGTCTATGCGTGCCGTCGCCATACATTCCTAATGAGAGGAATGCTTGCGTCATCATTCGTGTGCCACTGCTTTCGGGGCCAATAATAAAGAATGCTCGTTTCATTCAGAGTTTCCTTCGCTGGTATATTTCTCATTTGCGTCATAAAATGCCATTACAGGTTCAGGTAATCCCAAACTGCGGAAGAAGGCTTTGCGGACGCCCTCGTATTTTACAAAAGGCTCATAGCAAATCACATGAGGGTCTAAGCCGGCTTGAGACAACTCACGGTATGCGAAGTCAATAGCGAATGCGATGTTGGCTTTTGATTCTGGTGCTGCTTTGGTGTGAGCGTGGCGAATCTGACTTTTAACTGTTGCTTCCTTATCACGGACGATGAGGATGGGGATGACGACTTGATAGCCTGCTTGTCTCATAAGGGCAATCGTATCTGCAATCGCAGGCCAAGCGTCACCGTGCGGTAGACTGCGGCGAATGACTATCTTGTCTGGGGTCTTCGAAAAGTCTAAATCGTCCATTCTCTGCTTGTGCTTGTAGTCTCCATAGATGCCGAGCGTGCAGAATGCCTTTGTTAGCATACGGGTGCCACTAGACTCTGGCCCCAAGATGAAAAAGGCTGTCTTCATGAATTCTTCTCTCTTTTAAAGGACATAGTGCCTTAAAAAAGTAATCCGTGAAAAAATCTCTTGACAAAGTCTTCTTTCTGTGCGATAATCCTCTTGCGGTCGGGAGACTGAGCAAAAAGCACCTTGGCGAAGGCTAGGGGGCTAGTTGCGGAGTAAGCCGACGTGGTTGATCTCTTCTTCCTACGGAGGGGATTTCGATCACGTCGGCTTTTTTCTTGGAGGGAGGAGGACAATTGGTCAATGCTATGATTTTGAAGCTGCCACGGGGCGGGAAGGTGATCAAGTGTCGAGTAACGACGGAGTTAAATCGATACGACATGATCGCCGTCGCCATCCACGCCCGACGCCAAGGTGAAAGGGTGAACAGGTCTATCTGCATCTACTACATGCGTAAGATGCTAGAAGATCACGGGGTTGAATGGTTCCTCGATACCTACAACGAAGCATCTGACGAGGAACGTGAGCCAGCCGAATCTGCGGTCGCTCGTCTCTTCCCCGAACTTGCTTGAGCAATACAGTCACTTCGCTACGATTTCACGAATCCCCTGATACTGACTGTCCTTTCCCACGGCTCGCAGAGAGGCGAGCTTCCCTTCTTTCGATAGCCTGCTATAATCTAACTCTTCGCTTACTAAATGAGCGAAGAGTTTTCGTTTTTAAATTTTGCAGGCGATCCTATGAGCGACATTGACAAATTCATAATCGGAACTATTCTAGGATTCGTCCTACCGTTCCTATTGGTGCTACTACTGTGTTCTATCGTGATCCACATTTAAATTGTTCACATCCTGGCTACACAAGCTATACAAAAACTTCAAGGCACGGCACGACCACAATGGTCTTCAGGTGTTCTGTGTGTCACGCAGAACTGTTTGAACGCCCAGCGTATCGTGATCAGTGGAAGAAAAAAGAAAATCGGTTTGAAATCGTAGATCGTATTATGTCTTACGCACAACCCGGCGTGGGTTGACGCTAAATAATTATCGGGTATAAAAGATCAGGCTTAATTTCCTGAAGGAGAACAGACGTGGCTAAGTTCATGATGTCGATCAACGAGGAAGAGGGCACTATCGCTCAGATGGCGAAGGCTCTCAACATCACCAAAGGGGAAGTCGTGATTCTTTCCCTGAACGTACTTTACTATGTATTGGAGCAGCGGAAGTCCGGCAATCATCTGACGGTCGGACCTGGCACCGACAAGACGGCGGACATCCTCAAGGAAGCGGTCGGAGACGATATCAAATTTAAACTGAATCAGTAACGAGGGGGCGATGGTGTATTCTGCACCGCAAGCGACAGAAAATGCATGGAGTTATTACGAGAACGGGTTGCGATGCCAATACCGTTGCGATCTCCGTGCGGCAGCTTATAACTACACTGAGGCTGCGAACCGCTACGTTGCAGGAGCGATGAAAGAGCGAGCAACCTCAGCAAATATCAGCCGCTTCAATGCGGCTATTTGCTACTACTTGGCTGGCAACTATGACAAATCGCTCACCTGTCTTGACCAAGTAAATGTTAGCAAATTAGAAAAAGACCAGAAACAGGACGCTGAAGTTCTCTACGACGAGTGCCGCAAACGAAAGCGAAGCTCGTATTGGGAGACAATTAACGGCGACCTGACCGAGATGCGCAGCAAGAAAATGCACAAAGCGATCTTGGATTTGCTAAAAGATAATCCTTACATTTTAGAGTCTGCCGACTTCGCTAGGCAATGTCGTGATTCCTGCTATGCTCTTGGCATGTGGGAAGTAGCGAAGTCTTTTGAAAATGATATGACGAGAATTCAAATGGAGTTAGACAAGTCCAGCAAGACATGGAAGGAATACGGCTATGTCTCGTCCTACTCGTCACGATGAATCATGGTTCGCCGTAGTCTTGGGGCTTCTCATCGCTGCGGCGTTCTTTTACTTCTGCACCTTCCCGAATTTTCTCTTTAAAAGATAGATCGCCGCTTCTCAAGGATGTTATAGACCTGGCGCAGACTGTAGCCTGTTAGCTCAGATATGCGCTTAGCGGACACCCCTGAGTCCGAATAGTGGAAGATCGTTTCATAATTTAAATCTGCCTTTCGTCTTCCTGGCGAAATAGAATGCTTCTGCAAGATACGATAGATTCCAGCGGTAGAAACGCCCGTCATATCACTTATATCTGATATCCGATAATGGTTGCGGTCGTAGTACATGTTCATGATTTCGTGTTCCGTGTTTACGTCCACCGCTTCCGAAAACACAAACTTCTTGAAACTATCCATGCAGTATTTAGCAGTCACGTTGCAATAATCATTCAGTTAGTTAACATCGGAACATCAGACCAACACTTAGCAGGACAAGACAAATGGAAAAGGTAACTATCGAGTGGTTGAAGCACGCCAACCGGAGTATCGCTCAGATTTATTCGTCTGGGCTTGAGTATGCTCTGGTAAATGATAAGTTACAGCAGTGCCATGACTTCGTTTACTGTAAGGATTTCATCCAAGACGCAGTTCACGGATCGCTCTACGGGCACACCGCTTCCATTTACGGCTTTTCCTACAATCCAAAAACGCAGCCCCCGTTGTCCCTGGATCAACTCCGGGTTGTTCTTGTCAACAATGCTGACAAGAATATGCGGGACAAGATTCCCAACGTCATCGACTTCTTGGCACAGTTCTGCAAGAAGATGAAACTTAAACCGAGCAAAGCCTACGAGGCTGCGAATCCCCCGAAGGGCTACAAGTCAGGGGCGTTCATGATCGTGGGCAGCGGCATGTGGCTCAATGCTCCGGTTCTCGTCAGCATGTATTCCCTGCTCATGCGTGTCGGATTCGTCCACACGAAGGGCGAGGATGCCATGAAGACGATTGACAAGTTGGTCAGTGGGAAGGTGAAGCCCTACCAGAGCAACGACACCTACCAGATGACCAGTGCCAAGAAGGGCATTGAGCAAATCTTAAAAAACGGCTACCGGAAGCACTTCTTCATTGACACGAAGAAGAACTACCCGGAAGGGTGCAACATCGGCACCATGCACAACAGTTCCGGCATCGTGGCCTTCTCGCAAGGCTCCAGCAAGAGCGTGTGCAAGTATTGGACAAACGTTGAAAAGCGTGAAGCCAAGAAGGCGAAGGTCAAGGCCGAAGAGATTGCGGCCAACAAGAACAACCTCGCTGAAGGCGAAGTTGTCGTCCCACCGCCGGCCCCGGTGGTAGAGGAAGACCCGGCCAAGGCCGAGCGCCGTAAGCTCTGGGAGCAGTTGAACAAAGAGTTCGGAACTGACTCTAAAAGTTAAAAACCCCGGCAAGACACACGTTCTCCAAAGGAGAGAGACATGGCGAAACTGATCATGGGCACCGATCCTGAGTTCATGCTGGTTGACGAGCAGGGCCACCTGAAGTCGGCCATCGGCATCGTCCAGGGCACGAAAGAAAACAAGATCGATCTGGGCGGCGGCAACAAGTTGTTTTACGACAACGTGCTGGCCGAGGTGAACATCAACCCCGGCGACAGCGCCGAAGCGCTCTTCCGCAACGTCTACGGTTGCCTCCACTCGCTCGCACGGGCGGTCTACCCCTGTCGGCTCCGTCCGCAGGCGTCGGCGACCTACCCGGCCAAGGAGTGCCAGCACGAAGACGCTCAGGTCTTCGGCTGCGAACCGGAGTTTTGCGCCTACGACATGAACATCGTCCAGGCACCGGAGTGCAAGACGACGTTCCGGTCGGCGGGCGGTCACATCCACCTGGGATACGCCGAGCAGGAGTATCCGCTGATGGCACCCGTCGTCGGCGAGGACGAGGACCGCACCGAGCGGGACTGGGGCCGGGTGTGGGTGGTGCGGATGATGGACCTCTTCATGGGCATCCCGTCCCTGTGGATGGACCAAGACCCCACGTCCCCGGCCCGGCGCAAGCTCTACGGCAAGGCCGGCACGCACCGCCCGAAGGAAGAGTACGGGGTGGAATACCGGGCCACCAGCAACTTCTGGCTCCGCTCCCCGGCGATGGTCAAGCTCGCCTACGGCATCAGCGAGTTCGTGGTGAACTTCGTCAAGGAGAAGAAGCACCTCGAACTGTGGGAAAACGAGGAAACCTGCAAGGCTTACGACGTGGAGGCGCTGCGGGAGGCGATCAACAACTCCGACAAGGAGAAGGCGAAGACCTTCCTCAACGGGCTGTGCAAGAAGTACATGCCCGGCGATCTCTACGGTCAGGTACTCGTCGCCTGCGAGCCGCAGCCGCAGCAGAACTTCTTCAAGGATTGGGAACTGTAAGAGTAACCGGCAGCATGTGGGCCGCTTCCCTGAAGCGGCCCTTTTCTTTATAACAATTAACACCCCCGATATGAGGAAGAACAATGGCGGCTATCGACAAATGGATTATCCAAGGCAAGACAGACAACCCCGTGGGCTGCATCATCGCTTTGCCGGGGCGAGGCATTCCCGGTAGCGTCATGGAACGGTTCATGTACTTCACCGGCCTGTGGCGCTCACTGCAAATCATTCTGGAACCGGAAGGCTATCAGTGGTATCCTGCCCCCAACGGCCCTGAAGACCAGACCGACGCAATCAACGGCCTCGCCGAAGCACGGGCGCTTCTGGAGCGGCAGATCGAACGCATCCAGCGGGCATGGGGCTTCAAGAAAGAGCAGATCGGCCTGACCGGCTTCTCCGCTGGCGGCGTCATGAGTATCCAGATGCTCGCCTACTCCGACGCTCCCTACGCTGGCGTCTTCAGCATGGGCGGTGCGATCCTTGATCCCAAGGGATTGCCCAAAGCGAAGCACAACACGCCCGTCCTGCTTCAACACAACCGGGACGACGACTGCTTCAAGTGGGACGAGCGATACGTCCCAATGAAGGAAGCGATGATCGCCCAAGGCTACAACATGGACTTCGCTGAGGGCTGGGATGGCGGACATAACATCTCCCAGGACGAAGTTCACCTAGCCCGCAAGTTCTTCTCCAAATTGTTCGGCTACTGGCAGGACTTTGAGGAGATTGAGCCGGTGCGGGACAACGAGCCGGCGGACGACGAGGACGACGACGCCGACGTTCATTAAGACTTTTTCTGTCTTTTCATATACAAATAACGCCCAAGTTGGGTATCACGATAGGTGGGCTTAACGGCAGTTACGCCCGCCTTATCTATTTGTTTTTCACGATCTACGGCCATTTCACGAATGACCCACTCTTTAAATTTCATACATCGTATTTATGAGCAAGAAACTTGAATTCTTTGACATATACACCAACCGCTTCAAATGGCAAGTTACACCAATCGCTGTCAATAGCAAAGCCCCAATTCTAAAAGATTGGAACAAGAAGTACGACAAGTTATACATCCGAAACCTCATAGAAGAAAATCCCGACTACAATCTCGGCCTCTGTCTGGGGAAGATCGTTGACGTTGAGGCTGACACTCCTGAAGCTAATAAGACTCTTACTCAGATGCTAGGGGACTACCCACACCCTCAATACCGATCCAGTCGTTCGGTCCACCACCTGTTCCTCACGCCTGATCCCAAACTTACTAAAGTCATCGTAGAGGACATAGAGTTCAGAGGACACAAACACCAGTCCCTATTGCCTCCCAGCACGGTAGGAAATGTAGATTACAAGTGGATCAACGCTGAGTTCCCCATCCCCCCACTGCCGAAAAGCCTATTAAAATTCTACTGGAAGTTCGTGAGGCGGTTTGTAAGGCCGGCGGAAATCTGGACTTGCAAAAAGTGCAAGAAAAAGTGTATAATAGAGACACGCCCCACATCAGTAAGAAGGAAATCACCTCCCCATGAGTGCCTAGTAGGAGATTAGGCATGGCACAGAGAATGGCTCCGCACGCCCTTTACAGATTGCACGTCTTGGAGCAGCGAGCGGCCCAACTCAACGATGGCGAAAAAGGGCAGTTCCGCAGCCTCGATGAAGCGGCTGAGGACTACTGCCTGAAACTCCTCGTTCATGAGGAGATGCTTCACTTTGAACAGAACAACAGAGAGATAGTGAATGATCCCCGATGACTTAGGAACACTACACCAACACCGTTGGGTGCAGGGCTGGCACTTGAACGGATTCGGAACCCTTTTCGGCGGGCAGTTGCTTAGTTGGGTCGATGAAGACACCAACATGCTCTGCTACAACACGTCCGAAAAGGGTTCTCACTTTACCACCGCAGGCTACGACAAGGTTTCCTTCCTACGTCCCTGCAAGACCGGGGACAGATTATATTTTAATTACAGAATAGTCCTAGTCGGCAACCGAAGCGTGATGGTAAGGTGTCAAGTTTATAATTGCGGAACTGATAGCCTTGATGAAGGTTTAACATTTTCTTGCATGACCACGATGGTCAGAACCGAAGGCAAGGGATTGTTCCAAGAATTCATTGACAGCATGGACAAGGAAAGTCCGTCGTGGAAATACGCTGAACTAATCAGGAACGAGAGAAAGAAATTCCCCCCCAACCTGGGTGACTATTGATGTTCGTAACACGCATCGCACCGTCGCCGACCGGCCACATGCATGTCGGCACGGCTCGCACCGCCTACTTCAACTGGCTTGCCGCTAGGTCTTCTGGCGGCAAGTTCATCTTGCGCATTGACGACACGGATGCCGCCAGGAGCGAGGATCAATACACCCATAGCATCATCACTACGATGCAATGGCTTGGCTTGGATTACGACGAGCGGTTCTTCCAGAGTGCCCGCTTTGATCGCTACCGTGCGCTTGCAGAGAAGGCGATGAGCGAGGGCTGGGCTTACAAGGACGACGGCGCTGTAAAGTTTAAATTGCAGCATCATACCAACAACGAGTGGGTGGATGAGATCAGCGGGAAGAAATCCATCACTGCCGACGACTACCGTATCATTGACGGTGCGGTGTTGATGCGGGCTGACAACACACCGACCTATCATTGGGCCAGTGTGATTGATGACATGGACTATGGAGTGAACTTCATCATCCGTGGCACCGATCACATCACCAACACCAACAAGCAGATCGTGCTTTGGCGCAAGCTGGGATATCCGATCCCGAAATTCGCTCATGTGGGATTGATTGGAGAGAATGGCAGGCCGCTCTCAAAACGAGAGGGCGCAGCGTCCATGCTTTACTACAAAGAGAAAGGCTATGACCCTGATGCTGTCTTGAACTTCCTGGCGAGGCTGGGTTGGGGGCCGAAGGTGGATGACAAGACAACTGCCGTCTTGCCGAAGGAGCGGATGCTAGAGTTATTTTTAAACGGCGGAAAGATGCGTCCCAGCATTGCCAACATGGATCTCAACAAGTTGGAGGCTTATGACAGGAAGTACAAGGCACGCAAAGGAGTCTGGCGTAATGCCGACAAATTGATCTAAATGAAACCCGCCGAGAGGCGGGTTAATTTTTATATTTGATAGTCTTCAGGAGATTCATTGACTGCGTCACAAACCGCCTCTACATCTATCTCGCATTTGTAAATTGATGGGATGGTAAAAGTCCTTGTTTCTTCTTTCAATCGCTTCTTCATTTCTGCTCTGAGTAGCCAGAAATTCAACACATTATCTGCCATATGCTCTCCTAAAGATATACAGTAATATAGTCGGAGGTTAAATGAAAAAGCCCACTTTTCAGTGGGCTTTGCTCATTATCGTTTTTCCAGTCGCTCAAGGCGCTTCATAATGTCCGTAATGGACTCAGCGGTGAAGTCACCACCTATACGTCCCTGCGGTGCAAATCCTGGCTCTCCAGGCTGCGGCTGCTGAGACTGAGGCTCTGGTGCAGACTCAAGGCGTTCGCCCGGAGGAGGAAGCAATACATCCTCTTTCTTGAAGTCACGCATACCATCGTCATACTTCTGGTTGACTTTGGACTGTGCCAACTGCTCACGGACACTCTTCAGGAATGCCTCTTCAGAAGGATCGTAGTCCTTCGGGCGGGCATACTGTTCGCCTTCGTTCTTCATCTTCTTATCCATTTTTTCGTCACATTTCTTGCACATTTTGCCGTCGCTGCACTTCTTGGATTTGCCAAGAATGACTTGTTTCTTGTCCATCTCACCAGTGCCGCATTTTTTCTTCATTAGGAAGGTAGGTCCGCCTTCTTCTTTGCCCTTCTTAGGCTCGTCAGCGTCGTGGACGCCCTTTGGCTTCTTGCCCTTACTCTTGAATGCTTCTGGACCCTTGACACCGTCTTCTTCCTTAGCTTCCTTCTTCATGAACTTGCTCATGAAAGGAGAAGGCTTCTTGCCAAGGCCAGGAATTGCGCCTGGGGTTGGCGGGCCAGACAGTCCGGCCATTGTTGGGTCCATCATAGGATCGGCCATTGGATCGCCCTCTAGATCATCGCCGCCTTCAACGTCATCGTCGTCGTCAAGGTCGTCTAGATCATCTTCGTGATCCAACTCGTCATCTTCTTCGTCGCCTTCTTCGTCGTCGTCGTCGATGTCGTCATCATCCAAATCTTCGTCACCCAATTCCTCATCACCTAGCTCGTCTGGTGGTAGTTCGTCATCCTCACCCGGAATCGGCGGCATGTCCTCTTCACCTGGGGCTGGTCCCTCTGCTCCTGGGATTGGCGGCTTGCCCTTCTTGGCGCTCAACTCTGGCGGCAAACCAACCTCCGAAAAGCCTGGCCTGTTGCTTGAAATTCCAAGCGACTGAACGGGCACTACTCCAAGGTTGAATTGACCTAGATGTTCATTGAGCAATTTATATGTTTTATAGTCAATCATTGTATGCTGCTCCAAAAATCCTGTCTTATTTATGGTTGAGAGTCTTTTTTCGCAACATTTAATTGCATTCAACCACGATGTATAATCTATATATGAAGTATGCAGAAAAATGACATAGTATTTTTGCTTTCTGGCGGACAAGATAACGCAAATCCACGACGTTCTATTGGTGGTGCGCCGGCAAGGATACGCATAAATGAACTACCTAACAATCTATTTGACGATGTAACCAGAGAACATTCATTCTCTGGCTATACTGACTATCGTTGCTTCTATGTCATGAATATCAACGAAGATGAAAAGTTTAAAAACGTTCATCTCTTCACAGCAAAGGCATTAGAAGGCTCTGAGATCCAGTTAGGGCTTTCACTTCAAAATGAAGTCCAAGCACTAATGTTCCCAGAGAAACCAGTCAACGGCTCATTTCAATTGGTATACACTATCAAGCATGGAACTGAGGCATTTCAACATACCACAAGGGAAATCAATTGGGTTCCCGACGCTGTCACTATGTCTCAGAGAATTGCTGCTGTATTAAACTCTTTAGATCAACTAGAGGGCATACAAGTAGTGGGGACAGAGACGAATACTGGATTTGATTTCTTGGTTACTTTCGCAGGAGCGTCAGGCAACAGAGGGCAAGAAATGCTAACCACAGTCAATCAATTGGGAGTTGGTATAAACGTTAGCAGGGTTGCGAAGGGTGGGCCAATCAACTCTATTGCACCCAATGTTGGCATTGCTAATAATCCGCCAAGCGGGGTTACATTCTTTGATGCAAGTAGAGATTCTTCTGTGCTTGTAGGGACGTTGTTTCCAAATGATTTCATGCCGGTGTGGATCAAACGCATCGTAGAGAGGAACACGAAGGCAGTTCATCCAGATCAGTTCAAATTTAAAATGTTCGGTGATCCTAAGCCAGCAAACCTAAGAGTCAGGGAAGATAGAGCATCCTCGACAGACATTCAACCTTTGAGAAAAGATCCTAAGATGCTTCTTTGAAGTATCTCTCAACGCCTTCATCAATAAAAACGGATGGATAATAACCCAAGTCACGATTAGCGTTGTATAGGTCGCAGGAGGTAAACTCTTGATATTGCTTTACGAAGGGATTGTCAATATACTCTACTTCCGTGTTAATGTTTAACACTCGCTTTAGCGTGTAGAAAATCTCATTGAAACTGGTGGGCTTGCCTGAGCCAATGTTATAAATGCCATTCTTGAATGCGCCCATAGCGAGCATGTTAGCATGAACAACGTCGTCTATGTAAACGAAATCTCTGCTTTGCTCCCCATATTTGAATAGTTGAGGTTTCTTGCCGTCTTTCATTTGATTAGCCAGTTGCCAAATCATAGAAGCGCTCTTGTCTTTATGACCCTCGCCAGAGCCGTAGACGTTGCTGTATCGCAAGCCTATCGTCGTCATGGAATTGTTCTGCCACGATATCCACTCATCAAACATATACTTGGACATTCCGTAGTCATTGAGCGGTCCGTGACTGTCTTCAGTAAATGGCCCTTTGCCATACACAGCACAAGAGGAAGCGTAAATGAACTTCTTGACGCCGTTCTTCAGAGCGTCGTTGTAGAGTTTTCTTGATTGATCGTAGTTTACGACGTAGAAGTCCGAGACAGGCATGTGGCGGGTGTTGGTGATCGCTGCTTGATGGATCACTATGTCAATTGGAGAAATACTATTCCAATTAAGGTCAGAAAAAGTGTATGATATGCATGGGCAGCTTGTAGCCTGTTCGTTGTTTCTTCCGGTCACGATTAGTTCGTGTCCTTTGGAAACCAAAGAACGAAAGATCGCATTGCCTACAAAGCCAGTCCCACCAGTTAAAAGAATCCTAGCCATGATGTTATTATATGGTGGCTTCAGGGAAAAACATCATGAAACAGTCGGAACAACTTCAATACTATCAGAAGCACGCAAAGGAAGCCTTCCATGATGGCTTCACCGCCAAAATACACAATAAAGTGGAAGGCAGTGAGGTTTACGAGGTATTTAAATATTATCTCCCTTGTCACTTGGCTAAGAAAGTCAAGTGGGTAAGGAAGTATTTTAAATTTCAAGACAACCAGCCCATCGACATCATGTATAAGCGGCGGAAGCACTTCTGTGAGTTCGCCGAGACTGCGATGATGATACTCCATCGCATCCACTTCCTCACCAGCAAAGGCCACGTCATTGTTGCGGGGAGTAGTTATATTTGCGCCTTGCCGTGGGCAATCTTCGGGACGGCTGATCCGTCCCGTATGGCGCAGCACAACTTTGAAGACGTGAACGAGATCGCAAGGTTCTACCACAACGTCTTGCATGGGCCGTGCTATCCCGTGGATCTGTGCTTCCGTCACAGGGACGGCAATCCGCCAGACCTGTTGCACAGGATCGCAGACAAGTTCCCCAAAGCGCCCAAAAACTCGCCGAACTACTGGATGGCAGTAGCAATTGCGCTAATGTATGACATCATTCATCTGTGTGGCCCAGACACAAGTGAATTCTTTGAACTATTCACGAATGACTATCGTGAAAATATTGACAACATGGACATAAGAGCGTGGCAAATACTCAGATGCAAAATGCTGGGTGTGGAGCCGCCGCCTGAGTTCCGTGAAGTGTGGAGGACTGATCGTATCCCCAAAGGGGCATACAGCATCATCCCCCGCAAGCCTCGTAAAATGAAAACGGAGATCAAGGAGATTTCCAACTGTCAGGACTTGGCCTTGGGCGAAAAAGTGTACCCACTGTTCATCAAGGTGAACAAGGCTGACGATGATGACGAGCCTCTGGGGCCGCTAACCTCTGAAACGCTGCGTCAAATACCTATTCCCATTCCTTACCGGGCTGATGACATCTGGCCTGAAGACATTGGATGCGGTGTCCATAAAATAAGGCACGGTGGTATGCTTGGTTTTAACCCTCGGTTATTATGATATGTTAAAGACAGAATGGCATGATTTCGTAGGTAAAGTTCTTCGCAAGTATGCTATGGATAAAGCATTTCCAGAAGAGTTTGACTATATCAGAAGTCAGATAACTACAATGCAAGATTTAGGAACATTGATTACTTCTTTGACGAAGGCGAAGGACAAGAAAATTAGATATTGTCCAGGCTGTTTCTCAGATTTGCAGCACATTATCCAAGCACGGAAGTTTGGTTGTCAGGAATGTTACAAGGTTTTTGGCGACGACGTAGTTACCAAAATATTCAAAATTGCCAAGCATGTTGGCAAGCACCCTAGAAAGAGCAAGTATGTGGAGCAGTTAATAGTTAAAATGAACGTTGCTGCCGCTCAAGAGCGCTACGAGGAGGCTGCTGAACTACGCAATCTGATTAGAGAAATGAAAACGAGAGAATGAAGCTACTTTTGAAGATGAAGCATGGTCTGGGAGATAATGCTCAATTTACCATCGTGTTGCGACACCTTCGTCATTATTACCCTGATTGGGAAATTGACATGGAAATTGGAGTAGGAAAGGAATCCTATTTCTTGCCATATACAAGAAAGTTGTTCAGAAGGAAGCAAGACAAAATACCTAGAAGAAGGTATGACGAAATCTTGGATGTAAAGTATCCAACCCCAGAGGTTTGTCAGAAAGAATTCCCTTCTTCCAAGCCATGCCGCTTCATTCAAAAGGTAATGAGAATAGAGCCAATTGAGTCTTTCTTCAAAGGCTACGACATAACTGTCACCGACGAAGAACACGAATTGGCTGATACTTATATCAAGAAACTTCCCAAACAGCCCTTCGTTCTCATACACTACCTAGCCAGGACTCTCAAGCATCGCAAGAGTTTGGGTCATGATGACGCCGCTTTCATTTGTTTGAGATTGTTGAAAATGGGCTGCACGCCAGTTATCTTGGACTGGAAAGGTGAGTCTCCGATACCTAATCAGAAACACATCTTTAACCCAGGAATAGATGATCCTCTCTGGCGTGGCACCCATCTACCTACAGCCGGGACTACAGCCGCCCTCATCCAGAGGGCGAGGCTGTATATCGGCATTGATAGTGGCCCGCTTCATATCGCAGGATGCACGAAGACGCCGAGCATCGGGGTCTGGTATAAGCACCACCCTATTAACTTTTTTGATCTGTGTGACAACGTAACTCACCTGATCCCATATATCTGCAAGAAAAACAAATACATTAGGGGTAAGCACAAGGTAAATGCGAGACAGTACTTTGAGAAGAACTACAAGCATATTTACTACAAAGACTTATCCAAAGAATTAGTAGAAGCTATAGACAAGGAATTGAAATGAAGGCAATCGTAACTGGCATCACAGGGCAAGACGGCGCATGGCTCGCACAGAAATTGTTGAAGGAAGGATACACGGTATACGGGGGCGTCAGACGCAACTCCAACAGAAACTTTGAACGCCTTGATCGCCTGAAGATCACCGACCAAATTAAATTTGTTGAGATGGATCTTCTGGACTATTCTAACCTGTTTAGCACCATCAAAGACTTGAAGCCAGACGAATTCTACAATCTGGCTGCTCAGAGTTTCGTGGGAGTATCATTCAAGCAACCAATATCTACTTACATGGTAGATGCGATGGCTGTGGGATACATTCTAGATATCCTTAAGACCGTCTCCCACGATACGAAGTTTTATCAGGCTAGTTCTTCCGAGATGTATGGCAAAGTCAGGAAGGAAGACATTCCGCTTGACGAGAACGTGCCTTTCCATCCTCGCTCCCCCTATGGAGTGGCGAAGGTTTTTGGGCACCATGCCACGGTGAACTATCGTGAGAGTTACGGTATGTTCTGCTGCTCTGGCATTTTATTTAATCACGAATCAGAGTTGAGAGGACCAGAATTTGTTACCAGAAAGATTTCCCTGCACGTTGCGAAACACTATTTGGGCGATAAAGATGCTGTGCTGGAGTTGGGTAACATCGATGCGCTGAGGGATTGGGGACATGCCAGAGAGTATTGTGAAGGTATGTGGATGATGATGCAACAGCCTAAGCCTGATACATACGTCCTGGCGACAGGAACAGAAGTCAGTGTACGTCAATTCGTAGAACTGGCCTTCAACGAAATCAACAAACAGGTAGAATGGACTGGTGAAGGTGTAGCTGCCGAGGGCCGCTGCAAGGATACAGGTAAGTTATTAGTAAAAGTTAATCCTGAGTTCTATCGTCCGGCAGAAGTGGATGTATTAGTCGGCTGTGCCGATAAGGCCGAGCGGGTGTTGGGCTGGGAAGCAGAAACAACGGCTGATCTGTTAGCTGAACAAATGGTAAGAGCAGACATAGACTACCTGAGCGGGGCAGAAAATGAGCAATGAGGCTGTCAAATTATATGAGAAGAAACTAGAGGAATTGGGTCCGCTGATTGATGCGGAGCGGAAGGCCCATGAGAACAATCCCTTTGCGCAGTTGGTTGATGATCGCACGGTTCACATGAACATTGCTTGCGCCGTTGCAAACCAAGGCCATTACAACCAACACACGCCCGATGCCAAGATGCCGAAGTTCTTGAAGCAACTCAGCATCCCGTCGATGCTGCATACCTTAGCTGGGTTGCCACATGAGATCATCTCGTTGCAGGCGTTGCGGGATTCAAAGGACTTTATTTATAACTTTGATAAGGCTGGCGAAGTTGCAACCATGCACGCCAAAGAGGTTGTAGCGTCTACGGACCCTATGATCATTATCAATGACGTTCAGCAAGTAGTTAAAGAAATCCCACAGAAAGAACTGGCGATGCATTGCGTGGAACTGTCTATCAACATGACAGACAAGACCACAGACGGCATTCTAGAGCAGTTGGTGAACCATGCCGCCACTCAGCTAACCGTTGAGTTCACGACGCCTGAGAACTTGCTACAGACGATCAGGAATGCCAGTGACATTCTGCGTGAGAAGATCGGGCGGTGCGCCAACTTCATTGTGATGCCGGTACTGTTCGCCCGCATGTTGAAGAAGTACATCACGTCGGAATACGACTTTGATGCGCTGCCAATCAATATTAAACGAATCGGCTACTTGCAGAACAAGATGGTGCTGTTCATCAACGGCTACGAGCGCACGAACATTCTGATGGGCTATCGTGGCTGTCATCCAGCAGACGCCGGTTGGGTCTTCGCTCCGTATCTTTCCTTCTTTGATCCCATCAAGGAAGAGAAGCAATACATCGTCCAGCACAGAGCGGTATCCAAGATGGTCAGGAAGGACTATTTCGTATCTTTGGAGATGATACCGTCAAGGACTGCGTCGGCGATGGCTAGGTATCGGTAATTCTTAAAGAACCTCTCCTTGCCTTTCTCAATGAAATGAGTCTTGTGTTTCACTACATGGGCGATGCCTAAAGCAATATTCTTTGGGTCGTCGTCTGTGTAGTGAACAGCATCTCCTCCCGTGTAAGGCAAAGCACAAAGCCTATTACTCACCACTGGCACATTCATCGCCATCGCCTCAACCATTGGCACACAGAAGCCCTCATGCTTGCTTGTAATGAGCAATGCGTCAGCGATTAGATAGCACGCCTTTAACGCCTCAAGCGTCACCTTTCCTGTGATACAAACGTTCTTACCAATACCTAGTTCTTTTATCTTAGCCAGGACTTCATTTGCATAAAGCCCGCCAGCATCCCCGACTATGATCAGCCTGGAGTGCTTGTTGAATTTATAATACTCCCCAAACGCTTCAATGCCCCGCATGACGTTCTTGTTGCGGGCCACCCTACCGACCATGATGATGTTTGTATTCCAGTCGTCGAAGTGCAATACGGACTGGTAGTCTGGCATCACGTTTTCCATCATCTCCACTTGATTGTATGGCGGAATGACGGTGTATTCAATGTCGGCAAATTCACGAAGATGCTCGCCGTTGTATACAGAGTCCGCCCATACCTCGCAAGGCTCATCCAGAAGCGTTGAGATTTGATCCAAGCCTCTCTGGCAAGCGTCGGCTACGTCTTCTTCAATTGGGAAGAAATGGGGAGGAGTGATGTTGTGATACTTGAGGATTTTGCGACAGTCAAGTTCTTTAAATTTACGCACTCCACTGTCGCAGACAATGGAGTGGTGATAGATAAAGATATCAACGTCTTTCAGGTGTTTAAGTTGGTCGCATTGCCAAGCGATTCGTGAAGTGTCAGCATACAATCTAACTTCATAGCCAGCCTCCATAAGAGTCCGACTCATTCCGATCACGTCATTGCCGACAGCGTCTCCTTCAATCAGAGTGGGCGTTGCTATTGCTATTTTCGTCATATACTAATGCAGTTTCGTCTTCGCCCCATGAAACTTGACCGTGGCACATGAAGTGATACTTCTCAGAGCCACCTACGTCTTCACAGATAGTTTCACAAGGAACTGTTACATGTACTTTATTAGCAAGCGTTTCAACTCCATCTACTACGACTCGCCATTTTCGGTGCCCGGCGTCCATTTCGTGCTTAGTATTGAAGCGGATTAAAATTCTACTCATGTGATGTTATAGTTTGATTATATTTTTTTCAATTAGGAGTTTGGTCAGCGCTGTTCCCATTGCCTTCCAAGTGAAGTTTCTGGCTCGTAAGAACGCTTTCTCACCCTTGGCCTTTGCTTCATCCGCATTATGATACACATGCCGCATTTTGTCAATAATATCTTCATCTACAGGCGGTCCCCAATGCCCGTGATATGCCCCACCCTTCGCAGGCACAATCTTATGCTTTGTAGGCCATCCGACCGTGTCATCAAAGTATTCGGTCACAGCGCTGTATTCGGTACTAATAATAGGTCTTCCACACGCCATTGATTCAATTAAATGAAGACCAAAACCTTCAGCACAAGATCCGTTCACAAAGCAAGTGGTAGACCTGTACCAATTAGCAAGAGAAGGTGGCGGAAGCATGTTCCTCTCAATCTCCACCCTCTTATCCAGACTGTTCTGCAAGGGACAGCTTGGCGTCACTTTAACTTTTAACTTCACGTCCTTCACGTTAGGAAAAGCCTTCTG
>JACCDR010485406.1_pt1 | contig 26458 bp, 26 predicted proteins | sample 7446431 | NCBI WGS metagenome assembly JACCDR01 (sample SAMN15323443, study PRJNA562643) | freshwater metagenome | isolation source: river surface water | place: USA:Blue River Watershed | collected 2017-08-17 | reverse complement strand
TGCACCCCGAGCATGCAGGGCGACTTCGAGGGTGTGCGCTTCCTTGACGCGAGCAGCTACCGAAACCTCGAATGTGACGTGCTCATCGTGTCACGGCAGCCACACGCCGTGGACGAAAGCTTCAGGGTCAAGGCCAAGACGCGCCTGCTCTGGGTGCACGACATCCACTGCGGCGAAGCCCTGACCCAGCAGCGGGCTCTCAGGTTCGACCGCATCCTGGCGCTTTCGAATTGGCACAAGGCGTTCTTGCTGCAGGTCTACCCGTCGCTCGACCCTGACCTGATTCAAGTGACCAGGAACGGCATCGACCTCGAGAGGTTCAAGGGCGCGGAGAAGCGGAACCCTCACCGCGCCGTCTACAGCTCGAGCCCGGACAGGGGCTTGCTGACGGCGCTCGAGTGCTGGCCGCGCATTCGCAAGGAGGTGCCGGATGCCGAGCTCCACGTCTACTACGGCTTTGCCAATTGGGAAGCGGTGGCGCAGATGTTCGCGGGGAGCCCCGACCCGCAGCAGCGCGCCGACGGCAAGAAGCAGCAGCAGGACATCGCGCAGTTGAAGCACCTGCTCAAGACGACGGAGGGCGTCATCATGCACGACCGGGTCAGCCAGAAGGAGCTCGCTCGCGAGTTCATGCGGTCGGGTGTTCTTGCTTATCCGACCTGGTTTAGCGAGACCTCGTGCATCACCGCCATGGAGGCGCAGGCAGCGGGGCTTCACATCGTCACGAGCCCGGTGGCGGCACTGAAGGAGACCGTCGGTGGGCGCGGAATGATGGTCGAGGGTGATTGGCGAAGCCCCGAGTACGCGGATAAGTTCGTGGAAGGAGTGGTCGGGGCGATGGGGTTGGGCCCGGAGGGCGACACCGTCAGAGCCACTGTCACCACGTATGCCCAGAAGCACTTTGGCCTCGATAGCCTGGCCGACGACTGGGACAAGATGCTGCTCGCGCTGTGCGAGGAGCGGAAGGAGAACCCGATGCCCAAGTTTCACGCGGCGGAGGTGAGAGCGTGAAGCCGCTAAGGCCCTGGTACACGGGATATGTGGCGCCGATCGCAATCGCGGTCTGTGTCGGGGTGGTCGCTCTCGTGTGCGTGATGATTGTTGCTGACCACGTGGAAGAAGAAGCCGCATGCGAACAGAGAGGCGGCGAACTTATCTGCCCGTACAAGAGCCGCTGTTACTGCATCGATAGGAAGGCATTCCGATGATTCGCTTGAACATCGCGTGTGGAGCCAACATCTTCCCGGGCTGGGTGAACATCGACCGGGTGGATGTGGAGGAAGCCTATCTCAAGCACCTGCGCGGGCACGGGCAGCTACAGCTCGAAGGCTGGCCGGAAGGGCAGCGAAAGCTCGCGGTCGCTCTCGATGCGGGCCAGGTGCAGTTCGAACAGCATGACTTGCGGCGCGGGTTCCCGCACTACGCCGACGGCACCGTAGACGCCATCTACCTGGGCCAGATGATCGAGCACCTGAACCGGAGGACGGAGGTCGAGCCTTTCCTGAAAGAGTGCTTCCGGATGCTCCAGAGCGGCGGGTATCTGCGCCTTACGACGCCGGATGTGAGACTCATCATGTACCAATGGGAGCGCCGGGAGCTAGGACAGTTCGCCAGCGAGCAGCCAGCATTTTTCGCCGAGGCCGAGAACGACGACCAGCTGAGCTACCTGCTGTTTGGAGCGAGCGGCCCGGACTGCACCCGCGAGAACTACGAGGGGCACTTCCATGCCTACTCGACTGTTGGAATGCGGGCGCTTCTAACGAGCGTCGGTTTTAAAGCTAGAGACCTTCCGACAGGGAACACCTTCACCGAAGTCGTGGACATGGGCATGTCTCACTCGTTCGGCATGACTGTGGAAAAACCATGACCGAACACACCTTTTCATTCCGTGGAAAGCCCTTCGCCATCAAGGAAGGCAAGGTCCACCCGGCGTACTCCATTGCCTGCTTTGCGGAGGACGAGTCCGAGTTTCGAAACCACTACTGGAACGTCAAGGACGGTGACGTGGTGGTCGATGCCGGCGCGAGCTACGGCGCCTACACCCTCACGGCTGCAGCGGTCGGCGCACTGGTGCACGCCTTCGAGCCCGAGCCTCGGGTGTTCGTGGACCTCTGGGAAAACAACCGCGTCAACCACTTCCCGAGCAAGCTTTACTGCGCGGGGCTGAGTGGCGGTTTCGAGATTCTCGACATGGCCAAGTTCGCGCCTCACTGGCCAGCAGGCACGGTGTCGGGGCCCTTTCTGTCGATGCCGCTCGACGCGCTCAACCTGCAGAAGCTCGACTGGATGAAGGTCGACGTTGAGGGCTGGGAGCGTCAGGTCTTGGCGGGCGCGCGCGAGACCATCCTGCGGTGCAGGCCAAACATCATCGTGGAGTGTCACCAGTTCATGGACGAAAACATCTTGGCCCGGTGCAAGCGGCTGCTGGATGCCAAGTACGACTTTGAAGAAGTGCCGAGAGACCCCTGCATCATGCTCGTAGCGAGGCCGAAGTGAAGATCACTTGCGACTGTGGTGCGACATTCGCCGAGGTTGTGTCAGAGGACTCCGTCCAGCTGCGCAAGGTGGTGATGATAGACGGCACTCACCCGAGCGCGCGCGTGGTCAATCTGATTGATGCGATGCCGGTAGGGCAGCGGATTATTTTCCTCAGGCTGCTCCAGGAGCGCTACGGCAAGGACGGGAGGGTAGGCACGTGAAGATAGGCATCATCGCCACGCACAGCTGGCCCATCCCAACGCCCGTGCATACCGGCGATATAGTAATTCTCGACCTGGCTCGGAGCCTCGACCAGATGGGGCACGAGGTCACGCTGGTAGCACCCGAGGGCACGGCGCCGCTCCCGACGGGGCGCGTGCTTCCGATGACGCTCTCGAGCAACGGGCAGGCGACGCCGACGGCTACCGAGTGCGAGCTCGCGGTGCTGGGCCGCTACGGCCACGAGCTCCAGAAGCTCGATGTGGTTCACGACTTCTCGGTAACCAAGGCGGTGGCGGAGTCGATGAACCGGCTCGGCTTCCCCACGGTGTCGACGATTCTGGGCGGCGCCTGGAGTCACCCCAACCCACCGAAAAACATCTGCGTCTGGAGCTATGCGCAGCGGGACAGGCTCTTGCGAGGAGCGACCGACTACGAGGACACGGCGACGCCGCTGGCCGGTGGCCCACCTGTGCAGCCCATCAAAGAGGCCCGCGTGGTGTACGGCGGAGTCGATACTGACTTCTACTGCCCGGACGACTACGACAAGGAAGACTGGTTTCTTTACCTGAATCGGTGGCACCCGGCGAAGGGGTATCGGGAGGCCATCGAGCTCGCGCGACGAAACCCGAAGGTCAGTGTGATGATGGTCGGGGAGGCCATCGAGGACCTGCGCTGGGACGCAGAGAAGGACTACCTACGCGACGCCATCGCGCGTGGCGCGGGCCTGCCCAATCTCGAGTTTAGGTTTCTGCCGAAGGACCCGGACCATCACACCACGAAGCGTGAGTACTACCGGCGCGCGCAAGCGTTGCTCTACCCGGTCCAGTTCCACGAGCCGTTCGGGCTGTCGATGGCTGAGGCCATGGCATGCGGCACACCGGTATACGGGTTCGACCTAGGGAGCGTTGGCGAAGTCATCGCGGGCTCGGGCGGTGTCAGCGTGATAGCAGGCGGCGTGGATGCGCTGCTGATGACTGTTGGCTGGGGCGGCAAAGAGGAGACGTTCCGCGATTGTCGCGCGAAGGCTTTGGAGCGCTTCGACCGCTTCGTGATGGCGCGCAACTACGTCGAGCAATACCGGCTCGCGATGGCGGGAGGGTGGGGCTGATGCGCATAGCCGTCCTATTTGGCCCGCTTTGCCTGAGCTTCCGCGGCTCCTTCGACTTCGACAACATCCGCACGGACCCGCGCGGGCTCACCGGCTCGGAGATTGGGTTCATCCGCATCGCCGAGTGCTTACAAGAGCTCGGGCATGAGGTGTCGCTCTACACCACGGCAGCGCAGAAGGAATGGAAGGGCATGCCGGTCCGGCCCTGGGACAGCGACAAGCAGCCCTGTGATGCCGCCATCGCCATCAACGAACCTGACCTGCTGCGCGACTTCGGCGGCAAGGCTCGAGTTCGCGTGTGTGAGTCTTGGCTGAATGACTGGACCTTCTGCTTTCCGGACTTCGACAAGCACGTCGACCGGTTCATCTCGCCATCGGAGCCCCATCTCGAGCAGGTGCTGAATAATCCCGACTGGCGCCATGTGCATGTGACGGCTGATACGCCGCGCGGTCACCACATGTTCACGCCGGACCCCGCGAAGTGGCAGGTGATACCGCTTGGGTGCGACCCATTCCGTTACGAGGCCGGCATGGCGACTCGGCCGGGAGAGGGACGCACGCCGGCACACGAGGGGAGACCGGTCAAGATTCGTGGCCGCGTCGTCTACTGCAGCTCACCGGACCGGGGTCTCCACTGGCTGCTCCAGGAGTGGCCGAAGATAAAGGTGGCCGTCCCGCACGCCACGCTCCACATCTTCTACCGGCTTCGGGACTGGGTGAAGACGTTCGACAACACGCCCTACTTCCCGCCCATCGAGAAGCTCAGGGCGCGAGCACTCTACATTGCCGAGGCGCTCCGACGACTGGAAGGGATGGACGTCACGGTGCGCGACAGTGTGTCACGTGAAACCATCGAGCGAGAGATGGCGCAAGCGGAGGTCCTGGCCTACCCGTGCGACACCACGAGCTGGAGCGAGGGCTTCAGCTGCACAGTGCTCGAGGCCTGCGCTGCCCGAGCCTGCCCCATCATCACCGATTGCGATGCGCTCGGAGGCATCTACAGGGGGCATACGGTAGTGATGCCGCTGGCAGATATCTCGGCGTGGAGCGACATGGTTATCCAGGCGCTGAGGGATGAGGGCTTTAGGGGGATGATAAACGCGGAGGCGCGCGCCTTTGCAGAGGAAACGACATGGAAGAAACATACAGAAAGCCTGGTAAAGACTATCGAGACGGCCTTGTCTGTCGCCCATCACCCGGTCTAGTCGACGAGCGGGGCGAGATTGTGAACCTGCGCGAGGGTGCGCTCCGAGGCGTGGCGCTCATCAAGAGCAAGGCCGGTAGTTGCAGGTCAAACCATTGGCACCGCGGCTCGTGGCACTGGCTCTATGTGCTGTCGGGGCAGATGGAGTACTGGGAGCGGCCGCTCAACTCGCGCGAGGAGCCCAAGCACTTCACGGTCCGCGAGGGTGAGATGGTGTTCACCGGTCCCGAGGTCGAGCACACGACGCGCTTTCCGGTGGACACCGTGCTCATCAGCCTATCGAGCATGGCGCATGACCACGCCTTGCATGAGACGGATGTGGTGCGACTGAAGGAGCCGCTAGGGTGAGTTGGCTGGACGTTGTAGTCGCTGCCGGGGCGTTCTGCTGCAACCTCATACTCTTTCTGGAGATTGTGAGGTGGCGACGGCGCGCGCTTGCGGCTGAGCTGAAAAACGAATTTTGGACGGACCGGTACGAAGCGGCACTTAACGACTGTGTGAAGTGGAGCAGGATGTATTATGAAAGAGTTCGATATTCGAAAGACGTGTCGCCTGTGCGACGGAACGCGCCTAACTGAAGTCCTGCGCCTACCCGACACGCCACTCGCGAACGAGTACCCGCGCGAGCCGAGCCCTAACCAACAACGCTTCCCGCTCTTCTTGGTGGCCTGCCACGACTGCGGCCATGTGCAGCTGCCGGTGGTGGTGCGGCCGGACCGGCTTTTCCCGGCGGATTACCCGTATCGGTCGGGCACCAACCCGGTATTTCGCCAGCACCTGAGCGAGCTGGCAGAGGATGTGCGGCGGCTCGGCAAGGGTGGTCCGGTTCTGGACATTGGGTGCAACGACGGGACCTTCGTCAAGATGCTGGGAGACCAGGCGCTCGGTATCGACCCCTGCGCTCCCGAGGGCCCGCAGTTCACGCGCGGGTTCTGGTCATCCAAGGAGGCGCGCGAGGTGAGAGGCGCCCTCTCGGTCATCACGGCCCTGAACGTGTTCGCGCACGTCGATGACCTGAACGACTTCGCCGCGGGGGTAGCGACGGCACTCGAGCCCGACGGAATGTTCATCTTCGAGGTGGGCTATCTGCCAGACGTCATCGAGCGCGGGCTGTTCGACGTCATCTACCACGAGCACCTCTCGTACCATCACCTGAGCCCGCTCGTCGGGTTCTTCAAACGACATGGAATGGAGTTAGTCGATGCAGAACGAATTGAAAGCCAGGGAGGCAGTGTGCGCGGCTATGTCAGAAATTGCGGAGGTCACCAGGCGCGCTCAGCTCGTCTTGATGCGCTACTCGAAGGCGAAGTCGGCCCAACGGTTGTACCTGTCCCTGCTCGGGTTGAGGTGCTTAGCCGATGCATTCAACGAACTAAACAGCAAATCATCGAGGTCTTCCGCCAAAAGCGCGGCGGGCAAAAGCTCGCGGGGTACGGGGCGCCGGCCAAGCTCACGACGCTCCTAGCCGCGTGCGGTTTGCAGGCTGGGAACTTCGAGTACGTCGCCGACGACAACCCCAACAAGGTGGGCCGCTACGTGCCGGGAACGGGCGTCCCCATAGTGAGCACATCGGAGCTCGAGACGAATCCGCCTGACACGGTGGTCATCTTCTCGTGGAACTTCGCGTCAGAAATCATGTCCCGCTACCCGGATGCCCCTTGGCGCTGGGTGGTGCCGCTGCCAGAGCTTCAGATGTGGCAGAAGGGCGAGCGTCTCCCCAATCCTCCGGGGTGGCAGACGCTCAGGGTAGGTGTCGACCGGAGCGGAAAGCCGGTGGTGTTGTAATGGCTCTAGAGAAATACAAAGCAAAGCTGGTCGGGGTTGCTCCGATCATGTTCCACAATGAACGTCTGGCGAATCCGACCGATGCCGGCACGCGAGAGCTCAAGAGTCTCACGGGGGGCAGGCAGAAGACGGATGAACAGCTCGAGAAAATCAAACATCTCGAGTGGAGGCTAGGCTTCTACGAGGACGAGGGGCGCGTGGTTGTAACGTCCGACATGGTGTTGGCGTGCATTCTTCAGGGGGCGCGGCGCGAGAAGCGCGGCAAGGACATCAGCGCAGGTGTCCTCGCGGAAGAGGCCTTTTTCCCGCTGAGTTACGACGGGCCGAAGAAGATCGAGGCCCTGTACGCTGACCCAAAGTTCGTGGACTACCGCAGTGTAGTCATCGGCGGGCGTCGCGTGATGCGAGCGCGGCCAATCTTCAAGTCGTGGCAGTTGGACATAAGCCTTCTGTTTGATTCGGAGATTATCAACCGCGACACACTGCACAAAGCGGTGGAGGTCGCAGGCGAGCGTATCGGCATGGCTGAACGCCGGCCGAGGTACGGGAGGTTTCTAGTTGAGTAGATTTCGGCAAGGCAGGGCCAGGCACGGCACGGCGGGGCATGGCCCGGCAGGGCTCGCTCGGGCAGACTCGGGCTCGGCAAGGCTACGTCTCGGTGAGGCGTGATGTGGCGGCGCAGGGCATGGCAAGGCCCGGCACGGTACGGCGCGGCAAGGCAAGGGCCCGCAGAGGGCACGAAAACAAATGAGTGAACTATATCCCCTGGACTTCGATGCCCTAACCAAGGGCGATGTAATCGACCGCGGGCGGCTCGAAAGCATCTATAACGTTCGGAAGCAGGCAGCCCCGGACGCGTACCACCTGTGTCAGCTGCGACTGTGCAGTGACATCGAGCGCGCCCGGTCTGACTTACTATGTTGCATCTCGGGAGACACCGTGCGTGTGCTCACTGATGCAGAGGGTGACGAGCACACCTGGAAAGAGCATAAGCGTGCGGTAAGGAAGATGGAGCGCCAAGTGAGAAGGCGCCGCGCCATCGACCTGGACAAGCTTACAGAGAACCAGCGCAAGGTGGCAGAGTTGCGAGACGCGCACGTCACAGCGCAAGCTCTCATCAATCGGCGAGCGCTAACGAACGCACAACGAGAGATGCGCCTCCTGCCAGGCGCAAGCGAGGACGAATGACCCGCATCCTCCTCACCGGCGGCGCGGGCTTCGTCGGGTCAAACCTCGCCCGCTACATCCTCCGTCACACCGACTGGCGCCTGACCATCCTCGACCGGCTGGACGAGGCCGGCACCTGGAACCGGGTCTCAGACCTCCGCGACGAGTACCCAACACGCCTCACCACGGAGTGGCATAACCTCCGCGCTCCCATCAACGCCGCGAACCTGCCAGGTCCCTACGACTACGTCGCCCACCTGGCGGCAGGCTCCCACGTCGACCGCTCTATCCGTGACCCCATCGGCTTCCTGCAGGACAACGTCATCGGCACCGCGCACCTGTTCGAGTACTGCCGAGCCATCCAGCCCAAGCGCATCCTCTACTTCTCGACCGACGAAGTCTTTGGCCCAGCCCCTGAAGGAGTCGTCTACGACGAGCACGCCCCTCACTGGCCCAATAACCCCTACGCAGCAGCCAAGGCGGGAGGAGAAGCCCTGTGCCCCGCGTACGCCAACACCTTTGGCCTACCCATCCAGGTCACCCACTGCACCAATGTGTACGGACCAGGCCAGTACTCCGAGAAGTTCATCCCCCTCGCCACCCGGAAAATCCTGGCTGGTGAGCGCCTCGAAATCCACGCGGTCAATGGTGCCCCTACGAGCCGGTACTATGTCCACGTCGACGACGTTTCCCGCGCGGTCCTGACGGTGCTCGAGCGAGGTAATACCATCCGCTCCCCCTTCACCGGCAAATACAACATCAGCGGAGACCGGGAGCACGATAACCTCTCGGTGGCCCGAGCCATCGCCGACATCCTGGGGAAGCCCCTCGACGCCACCCTGGTGGAGGACCCACCCAACCGGCCCCGACCCGACCAGCGTTACGCCGTGGCCGGAACCAAGCTCCAGGCCCTGGGGTGGGCTCCGACCGTCGACTTCACTTCTGGACTGAGGGCGACGGTGCTCGGTATTGGTTCCAGGCTGAGCTCCGGGGCTGCTGGCTACGCTAGTCCCTTTCCAGCTTAGGGTGACCGCATGCGCGGATTCTTGGCCGGTTCGCCACCTTTAAGCCGGCACCCTCCAGCATGGGCCCAGCAGAACTCAGACTGGATAACGCGCGACCCTGACCGACCGGCTTGGAGGCTGTCAATAGGCCAAATTCTGTGCCCTAATAGATTCGGGTCCGCCCCGACCACGACTGGGGCTCCGAAAACGGAGGCTCCTACTGGGAGAACCCGCCTTTGAGCGGGGATGCTCAGTAGGGGCTAAGCAATCGGCCGACTGGGCGCCCACTTGATCTGCGGGCCGGTACTCGTGTAGGAACTGGTTCAACCAGTTGCCTTGCCCGACCCCACAGGACCCGAACGGTGAAGGTGAACCCGGCAGCCATCCAGGCCCGGGAGCGCCACGCCAAGTGGTTGGAGCTACGGCGGGAGGGCTGGAGCTATGAGCGCATCGCCCAGCACTTCGACTGCGCGCGCTCGTCTGTTTGGGAGGCAGTCCGGAGCCGACTACGCGATGTCACGGCGGAGCCTGCTCGTGAGCTGGTCACTCTCGAGGCTGAGCGACTTGACGAGCTCTGGTGCGTCGCGTTCGCGCAAGCCAAGGCGGGAGACCTCGGGGCTATCGGCACATGCCTGCGCATCCAAGAGCGGCGCGCGGCACTGCTGCGCCTGGAGAGCGCCGAGCAAGACCAAGGGGGCGAAACCATGGACGTGGATGCTGAGCAGCTCGCAGAGGTCCTGCGCGCGCACGGCTACGAGGTGAAGCGTGGAGCAACAGCAGACGGAGACGAAGGCACCCAGGACGAAAGCACCAACGAAGGCAGAGGTGGCGGAGAAGACTGAACCCGCCGAGCCTGACTGGTCCAAGGACCAAGAGATTCGAATGATGGTGATGCCGGCCAATGTGATGCTGGCCAACGCCGAGAGCAATATGGTGGTGGGTCGTGCCACGAGCCTGCTCGGCGTGAGCGGCATCATCGAAAAGCTCACGTGGGTGCCGATTGGCGTCCTGAGAGCCAAAATCAAGACCACGAGCGGGGAGCATCCGTACCGCTACCTCATCATCTCGAACTCCGGGATGCAGCTCGAGGTGGCGCCGTGAGCTTCCGCGCCTACCAAGACAACGTCGTCATTGAGCTCGAGCCTCTGGCGACCAGGACGGAGAGCGGGCTCGAGCTCAGACCCGACGGCAAGGCGGGAGCGTACGCGCACCGGTTCGCCAAGGTCATCCGGAGCGGACCCGGCTATCACACCCCCAAGGGTGTCTTCATCCCAAACGAGGTGAAGGCTGGAGACCGCGTCGTCGTGTCGGCTCTCGCTGGCCAGGACTTCGCCATGGACCTGACGGTGCCCAGGCACAACAAGTCCTCGCAGTTCCAGGAGCTGTTCGGGGAGCGGGGCGAGTTTCGCATCGTGAGGGAGGACGAAATCCTGGCTGTGGTGGAGGAGCACGCGGCGTGAATGCTCGCCGGTATCGCCTTACCGCGCTTGGCAAGCTGCTGCCCCTGCGGTGGTTCCCCTGGCTCCTTGCGGTGCTGTGCATGCTGCTGAGCGTGCCGCGTGGAGCTTATGAGCGTGCGGTACAGGCGGCAGGCTTGGCGAGTCCGCAGCCGTACCTGGATGACACTCACCCGAAGCAACGGGCGTTGGTACTCGACGAGCGCAAGCGCATCGCCGTGCAAGGTGGCCGGCGTGGAGGAAAGACCCAGGGGCTAGCCCGCCGGCTGCTTATCGCCGGTGACAAGCATCCTGGCGAGACATCCGCGTACGTCACCCTTACCCGAGGGCGCGCGCGCGACATCCTGTGGGACAAGTGCCTCGAGCGGCTCAATCGACGCTACTCGCTGGGGCTTACCATTCGAGAGCTCAGCGGCCTGCTCTACATCTTCCAGCCCAACGGCTCGAAGATTTGGCTCGTTGGTGTGGACGACAAGGGGGAAGTCGACAAGCTGCGTGGCGGGTTCTTCTCGGAGGTCGTGGTCGACGAGGCCATGGCCATGCCCGAGTACCTGAAGGAGCTCGTGGAGGACGCTATCGAGCCGGCGCTCCTCGACTTGCAGGGCGCTCTGGTCATCGCAGGCTCACCCAGTCCGCTCCTGGTCGGCTACTTCCACGAAGCGACGACGGGCAGCAATCCGGATGTCGAGCAGTGGCCGGTCCACCAGTTCACGATTCTCGACAACAGCCACCTTCCGCACGGCGTTGGTTTCCTCGCAGAGAAGCTCAAGAAGGACTACGGCAACAACCCCGAGCACCCGACCTACCGCCGAGAGTGGTTGGGCCAGTGGGTGGAGGACTTGGGTGCGCTGGTCTATCCGTTCACCTACGCCGGCAACGGCTGGTCCCCTGCGGGCGAGGAGCCCTACGGTTTGCCACCTGGGGAGTACCGCTTTGGATTGGGTGTCGACATCGGCTTCTCAGAGAAGTCCACGGCGTTCACCTTGGCAGCGCGGAGGGCTGGCACAGGGCAGCTCTACCTACTCCGCTCCTACACTCGGAGTCGACTCATCCCGACGGCGCTGGCTGCTCACGTGCAGACCGTGCGTGACGAGGTGGAGCGGGTTGCCAAGTGCAGTCTGACCGTGGTGGTGGATGAGGGCGCGCTCGGTAGGGGCTTTGCTGAACAGATGCGCGAGATGGGCGTCGGCTGTCGCGCTGCCGAGAAGAGCGAGAAGCGCGCGTACCAGGAATACGTGGGCGGGCTCATCCGCGCCAGCTCGCCGCCGTACAACGACAACGGCACCTGGCAGGGCGGCTTCGGTGTGCTTGCCGACTTTGGCCAATGCCAGGAGCTCATCGAGGAGGCTCGCAAACTCCAGTTCGATGACGAGACGGGCAAGGAAAACGAGCTCTACCGCCGACACTGCTGCGACTCGGCGCTCTACATCATTCGCGCGCTCATGCCGCGTTACGAGCCAAAGCAGGAGCCTCCGAAGCCCGGCAGCAAGGAAGCCCTCCGGCTCGAGCAAAAGCGGATGAAGGAAGAGACCTGGAAGCGCATCGAGAAGCGCAGGAAGGGCGAGGTCTGATGGACCGCCGGCAATTCATCGGAGCATCGCTCGGTGGGCTCATCGCTGCTCTCGTGCTGCCGTTTCAAGAGTTCGCCGAATGGTGGAAGCGTTGGCTCGGTGTGCGTGCGCCGGTCACGGATGCGTTCCTGAAAGCGAAGATGCGCGAGATTGACGCCCTGTGGGAGCAGCTCGGGGACGAGCTCAGCGAACACATCTGGGGCAGGAACTACGGAGCGCCGCTCATGAGTCTCAACCCAGTGAGGCTGCAGCATGCAACTCGATAAGCCCTGGCATCAGCTGAAGGTGGCCGAGATGGGGTCTGCCGTGCAGACCATGATTGACGGCTACAAGAAAGACCAGGCCGGCCGACGCTCTCAGTACGTGCGGAACCTCGAGCTCTACGAGGGCCGACAGCTCAACGGCTACACCGCGCACTCCTACATGGAGGACCCGGGCAAGACCCCGTTCGAGCGGGACCGTCTCCGACTCATTCGCTCTGCCGTCTCGTCCGCAGTCGCCAACATCTACGCACCGCAGAAGCCCAAGCCCCAGTTTCAGACGCTCGGAGCCACCTGGGCCACGCGGCGCAAGGCCTACCGCCTGGACCGCATCTGCGAGGGTGTCCTCCATCAGCGTCAGGGCAGGTTCACCAGCGTCTGGGGCTTCATCATCGATGCCGCCGTCGACGCCGTCTTGCAGGGCTGCTGCCCCATCAAGGTCACGGCGGACCGAGTGCAGAAGCGCATCGTGCACGAGACGGTGCCGCATCCCGACTTGTTCGTGGACCCGTGCGAGGGACGGGCACCACAGAACCTTTTCCAGCGCGCGCCGCTCGATCAGGGCCTGGCCTACGAGCTCTTCCCCAAGCACGAGAAGGACATCGAGGGGGCCAAGGAATACGAGTGGTACGACAAGGCTTCAGCTCGCAAGCCCCGCGCCTCCCGGACCATCGAGATTCAGTATGCGTGGAGGCTGCCGACGTCACCCGAGAAGCCTGGCCGGTGGTGCGCCGTCATCAATGGCAAGACGGTAGACCATGGCGACTGGACGGCGCCGGCGTTCCCGTTCGTGTTCCTGTACTGGGACTTTCACCGTGACGGGTTCTGGGGCTCGGGCATCGCCGATGAGGGCGGCACGCTGGCTGAGCAAGCGGCGGAGCTACACCTGCGCCTGACCACCCGCGAGCGCATCGCAGCCAAGAAGCAAGTCTTTTACCAAGCCGGCTCCGTCAAGCCCGAAGACCTGACTGGCAACGACGCCGTGACCTACATCGCTTTGCAGGATGGCGCACCGCCGCCTACCGAGCTTTCGACGCCGCCGTTCAACCCGATGGAGCTCGAGTTCCTGCAGCAGGACGTCGTGCACTTCTGGGACAGCATCGGCATCTCGCAGGTCAGCGCCGCTGCCCGGCGTGAGCCCGGCGTGCAGAGCGGCGTGGCCATGCTGACGCTGAACGACACCAAGGCAGGGCGGCAGCTCCCCAAGGCCCAGCGCTACGAGCAGCTCTATGTGGACCTCGCGCACCAATACGTCTGGCGCTTCCGGGAACTGTTCGAAGAAGACGAGGACTTTGCCATTGCCTGGCCGGGAAAGACCATGCTCCGGCAGTACAAGTGGGGTGACGCGGATGTCGATGACGATAGCTTCAACGTCACCGTAGCGGCCGGCTCTCAGCTCCCGCACGACCCTGCAGGCCGTCAGGAGATGGTGCAGGAGATGTACAAGGCCGGCATCATCTCCGCCGACACCGCGCGCGAGATGGTGGGGCAGCCCGACATCGACCGGGAGCTCCAGAAGGCCAACGCGCAATCCGAATACGTCGACATGCTCATCGAGAAGTACCTCGATGCAGACCAAGCGACGTGGGACCAGGGCGAGTACGAGGCACCCGAGGGGTTCCTGTTCAACAAGCCCGCGGCGCTCATGTCCTTTGGTGCTGCTTGGGCCCGCGCGCGCATCGACATGCAGGCACTGCCCCGCGACGAGCGAGCCAAGGCCGAGTTCAACATCGCCTTGCTCACCCGATACATGAAGGAGCTGGACGCGCTGATGCAGCCGACACCGCCCCCGACCGCAATCCCCGCGGGCCAGGCGATGGGGCAGACCCCTCCGCAGCCGATGCCTCCACCTCCCGGCACTCCACCGGGTCCAGGTGGCCCAGTCCCAGCACCCATGCCGCCTCAGCGAGTGGCGGCCTAAGGACTCATGGCGATCACCGACGCAAACGCACCAGTACCCGGCACCCCAGCGCCGCCGCTTGCTGACAAACCCTCACCCCAGGGCGCAGGCGAGAGCTTTGCCGACACCATGGCCCGCCTGGGTGGCTTTAGTGGCGATGATGAAGCGCCCGAGGCGCCTGAAGAGGCTGCGCCGGCACCGGAAGCGCCCGCAGAGGCCAAGGCCGAGCCCGAAAAGCCCAAGCCCAACGGCAAGGGTAAGAAAGTCGTCAAGCCTGCGACCGATGACGGGCTCGCCAAGCTCCAGGAGCTCGCGAAAGAGCTCGATATGGAGGTGGTGGCGGGCAAAGTCCTGCCCTCCGAGCGTAACGACTTCCGCGAATGGAAGCGCAAACAGAAGGAGGCCATGCAGGGCGAGCACCAGACGCGCATGGCAGAGCTCGAAAAGCGCGAGCAGGGCTTTCAGGAGAAGCTCAAGAAGGCCGATGCGCTCCTGGCTGCAGCCGACGCAGCCGATTACGAGGGCCTGGCCAAGCTCCTAGGCCATGACGACTGGGACAAGCTCCAAGAGAGCGTCATCGCTCGCCTGTCCGACCCGAATTACAAGCGTCTCCGCGAGCTCGAGCGGCGAGACCAGGAGCGTGTAGAGGCCGAGGCCAAACAGAAGCAGGAGGCCGAGACGCGCGCGCAGCAACAGCAGCGAGCCCAGGCCATCCAAGCCCACATGGTCAAGCTCGGGCAGCACTGCGCCGCCAGCAAGGACCCCGTGGTGCAGGCCATGGCCGATGAACCGAACTTCATCCAAGCAATCTTCAACATCCAGCGCGAGAACTACGACCAGGAGACGGATTCCACCGTCACTCCCGAGCAGGCCATCAAGATGGCAGTCCGCGGAGCCCCTCGCGCGCTCATCGAGGAGCTCAAGACCCTAGCGGTCAAGCTCAACAAGGCCTTTGGCTCGCAGATGGCCGCCAACGGCAACGCGCCGGCGCAGGCGATGAAGAAACCGGCACCCAAGTCGGCTGTCGTCCCGCCGACCCGTAGCACCGAGGCCACGAGCGAAAAGGTCTCGATGACCAAGAAGGAACACGACGAGTATTTCCGCCGCAGAATGGCGGAAGCCGTCGAGGCCGACCGGAAGGCTGGACTCTGACTTCAATCCGTGTACAATCGACACCCAAAGCGCCCCAGCGCTTTTAAAAATCTGGTGAGCGCCGCCCGGGCGGCATTTGAGCCCCGAGACACCCGAACCCGTTCCCACGGGGAACGCGAGGTCCTGTCTCATGGCTGGCTCAACTCTCACCACATTCGCAGCACTACTCAAGGAGCGGTACGAGGACCCGTCCATCGTCGACCCGCTCGTGTACGGGGAGAACGTCTTGCTCTCGAAGCTCGAGAAGCGCGGCGACTCCGACATGTCCGGTGAACTGCTTCAGATCCCGGTCTTCTACGGAAACCCCCAAGGCGTCAGCGGTAGTTTCACCAAGGCCCAGACTAACGTCTCGAACAAGAAGGCCGTCGCGTGGGCCATCCAGGCCGGCGACTACTACGGCGTTGTCCACATCGGTGACAAGGTCATCGCTGCCTCGCGCAACAACTCCGGCGCCTACCTCGAAAACAAGAAGGTAGAAATCGATGGGCTCTGGGAGACGGCGGGCGAAATGCTCAGCGTCTACTCCTGGGGCAACGGCGGCCAGGCTCTGGGGCGTATTGCCAGCATCAGCGGCAACAACGTCACGCTGACCAATCCGTCCGATATCCAGAACTTCGAAATCGATATGTACGTCGTGGCGTCGAACAACGACGGTTCGACCTCTACCGACACGCTCATCGATTCGTCCGACCAGACCATCGTGACGGCGGTCAATCCGACCACAGGGGTGGTCACTTTCGCGGTTTCGGACCTGTCAGGCCTGGCGGTAGGCGACTACCTGTTCCGGGAAGGCGACTTCTTCGGCGACACCGGCACGGTCGTCATCAAGGGCGTGCAGTCCTTCATCACGGCGACCGACACGCCTCCGACCCTCTGGGGCGTCAGCAACACCACTCGCGCGACGCACCCGCAGCGCCTGGGTGGATGCCGCGTCGATTCGACCCTGCTTTCGGGCAAGTCGTACGAAGAGCGGATCAAGATGCTGTGCTCCCAGATGAAGGGGCGCTTCAAGGCCAAGATGCCGACGGCCGGGTTCATGCACCCGGAAAACTTCGACATCCTCCAGACGCTGATGGCAGCGCGTGGGCAGCGCGACCTGAACAAGGACGACACGCAGTTCGGGTTCAACAGCATCTCCATCGCCACGGGCTCTGGAATGCTGCCCATCTACTGCGACCGCCACTGTCCTCGCGACCAGTTCTTCGCGCTTCGGCTCGAGGACTTTTGGATCAGCTCCATGGAGGAGTTCATCCATCCGCAGAAGGGTGATGGTCTCGAGGTTCTTCGCCGCTCGGACAGCACCGACTACGAGTACCGGCTCATCTCCTACCCCTTGCTCGGGAACCGTGCCTGCAAAAATAGCGGCCGAGTCCCGCTGGCGGCGTAATGAGCGAAGCCATTGGACTGAAGGCGCGAGGCATGCTCGCGGAAAAGGAGCAGGGCCCCCTCAACTGGGTGGGCCCCGACGGTCAGCACTCCTTCCGCGGCCGGCATCAGGCGTTTTTTCAAGGCACCACGGGCCTCATTGCCACGCAATGGGGTCTGCACGGTGTCTCGATTGGACGCCTGCGCACCGGTGTCTACGGCATTGCCTTTCCGCGCATCAAGGACGTCGACATCATCGCCAACGTCCATTCACCGTCGGGCACGCACTACCAGACCAAAATCACCGGCATCAGCGGAGCGGTGCAGGTGGTCGGTATGTCGGGCCTGGCGGAGCTGCACGTCTCGCGCACTGAGGTCGCTCAGACCGTGCAAACGGGTCTGCTCGCCTCGGGCCTGCTGTCGCCGCACAACCCGGTGTCAGGGACCTACATCTCGTTCTGGTTCGACGGCATCCCCAATCCCCAGCTGACCCCCTACTGATGTTCGACGACGAGTACGGCGCACCCGAAACCGACGAGAACTCTCCAGAGATGGAGAGTGGCGAGGGTGCGCCGGCCGTCGACGAATTCACGATGGAGGCGCAGGCCGCGTTCGACACGTCGCTGCCGGTAGAAGAGCGAACCGCAGCGCTGAAGAACGCGATCATGGCGTGCATGGGCACCGATTACGGGAGCGAAGAGCCTCCGAAGGAGAAGGGTGGGCTAGCGCTCCTATTCGCAGAACCGAAGAAGAAATAGGCGAAATGTGGCGCGAAACGTATCCCTCGGGCAGCTCCAGGCCGATATCCTGCAGCAGGCGGAACAGGCGGGCGCAAGCACGCGCTACGTCGCGAGTCTCCTAACTCGCTGGACCAATCAGTCCATTCAGCGCTTTCGCGAGAAGCTCTCGACTGAGGGCGCGCAGCACTTCTTGGTGTCGACCACCAAGACCCTGACGGCCGGCGCGACGTCGCCCTATCCGTTCTACGCCCTGGACCTGAGCTCGGAGAGCCCGAGCCTCATCAGGACCTACGCGGTCGACCTCACCGTCAACGGCATCACCAAGACGCTCGTCCACGTGCCGTTCGCCGACCGGGACAAGTACGGCGGACCCAACACCACGAGCGAGCCCGTCGCCTGGGCGAACTACCAGACGCGCAAGGTCGCCATCATGCCGGCGCCGAGCCAGTCGTACACGGCGGTTGTCTGGTACCTGCCGGTCCTGCCTGACCTCGCGCTCGATAGCGACACCTTCGACGGTGTGGCGGGCTGGGAGGACTACATCACCTGGGACGTCGTCGGGCGCATCCTGGTCAAGGAGAACAACCCCGAGCAGCTCCAGCTCGCGGAGTCGCAGAAGTCCACCATCTGGCAAGACATCGTGCGCGCTGCCACGCGCGTAAGTCATGCCGGCGGTGCGGTGCTCGGCCAGGATACCTTTGCCGAGCGCGCGCCCTGGGCACAGCGACGGAGGCTTTTGCCGCCGCCGTGACCCTCATCCCCCCGCACTTCGCGCGCCTCAAGGAGGACCTGCCGCACCTGGCCGAGGAGCTGGATCGCTTCGTCGACCAGCTCAATGCGGAGCTCCGGCGCGTCGAGGGCGAGGCGGAAGACCAGTTCGAAGTCGACAAGACGCTGTTTGTCGGTACGGCGCTGAAGGTCAACCAGATGCGGTTTGGATTCCTGCATTCCGCAGGGCTGGCGTCTGGCATCAGCGCGCCCAACTGCAACGTGTGGCTACCGGCGGCGACACCCAAGGACCTGGGGAAGCGCACGGCCGTGTGTCGCGTGCACTCCGGCGGCGTCTTCAACATCTACCCGAGCGCGGGACAGAGCGTGCAGGGCGTCTCCACGGGACTCAGCCCGTCGCTCATGGGCATCTACGCCTTTCGCTGGATGGGTGAGGGCCAGACCAGGGGCTGGAGGCTCGAGCTCTGATGCAGAAGCCTATCGACATCGTCCCCGTGCCTGGCATGCGGGAGGACATCTCGGCGCAGCTGGCCGAGCCGGGGACCATTGCGCTCGCGCAGAATGTGCGATGGCGGAAGGGTAACCGTATCGAGAAGCGCTACGGCGTGGACGCTTTGCTTGATGCGCTCGGCGCTCAGCCGACTGACACGCACAGTGCTGTTGGGTGGCTCGGGTCGCTCGGCGGCACGGTGCTCGCGGGCCTGGTCGATCTCGACGGCTCTGGCAAGTACGGCGTGTATCAGCATGGTGGGACCACCGGTGTGGGGCCCTGGTTCAAGCTGGGCAATCAGGCGGTGGTCAAACCGCTCGGAAAGAACGCTTACGCTCGTTCTGAGAGTGGAAGTACGGGCACAGCTAAGCGTTCGGTGCAGGTCGTGGGTAGCTACTTTTACGCTGCCTGGGATGACGGCACGAACATCCACATTGTCGCGCTGAACAGCGAAGGCGTGCAGGTTTGGGCGGCGACGCCTTACGCAGGCGTTGGGACGCGGCTCGTCTACGCCAACTCACAGCTCTGGCTCGTGTCGAGCACCAGCACGGCCCTCGAGATCAGGCTAGTTTCCCTGACCGGCGTCACCTTCTCACTTTCAGGTGCGACCAATATCGGCACGCTCTCGGGCGCGGGAGCGATGTTTGACGCCAAGGCCATGGACGGCGGGACGACGTGGCTCGTTAGCTACCTGAGCGCCGGGACAACGCTCACCACGCAGCTCATGACCGGGTCGACCGTCACGACCACGCGCACGACTGCCACTGGCGCCGGCCCTTCGGGCGTCGGCATTGCTGGGCAGGCAGGCGAGAACGTTTACCTCGGCTGGTACTCGAGCGGCCTCACGATGAACGCGGACATCTTCGATGCGTCGCTGACGCACGTGACGGGCCCCTTCGCGGTGGCGACGCCTGGCGGCTCGTTCACCACCCAGGTGGGCTGGTACCGCATTGACTCCACGCATTTCATGTTCATCGGCGGCGGGTATGTGACGAGCCCCGACTACGCCACGACGTACATGTACTCCATCAAGAGCGATGCCACGGTGGGCACGGTGTCGAACATCTGGGGCTGGAACCTCGCCTCAAAGCCCTTCACTTTCCTCGGAATCACCTACTTCTGGATGCAGTCGGACCCGTACCAGGGCAGCGCAGCCACGGCGACGACGAGCAAGCATTACGCGCTTTGGGACACGAGCTCGCAGGTACACGCTCTCATCACTCACGCGCGCTCCAACGCATTTGCCAGCGCGTGGCTCACCGAGTGTCCCGCCTTGAACGACGCCCGTGGGTTTTCCGTGGTGACGACGCTCCGTTCGCAAGACTCAGGCGGCGTCTCCACACTGGGCCTGGACCTCTACCGCTTCACGTTCTCGGGGGCAGTCAACGGCTCGAGCAACCCCTATATCAACTCGAGGCAGCGGTTCACCGCGGAATGTAACCGCGCGCTCTACATCAGTGGGGGAAAGCTCCAGGGATTCGATGGGGAGGGTGGCACTCAGATCGACGGAAACAACTTCCCGCACCAGCCGTCTATCAGTCCGGCTGCAAGCGCCGGCGCTGGGCTCACGGCCGACACCACCTATAGCTACATCGGCGTCTTCGAATTCGTGGACGCGCTCGGTCAGCGACACCGGTCGGCCCCCTCCACGCCCAAGAGTGTCACGCCTGCCACTACAAACCTCCGCGTCACCACGACGTACGCGACGCTTTCAGGCTCCGGGAAGGGCCTGCACAACGCTGCTGCGCCCAGCCTGCACCTCTACCGGTCGTGGGGAGGCGGGCCGTATTACCGCGTCACGCCCGCATCGGGGGCGCCGCTGGCGGTGGTGGCCGCGTCTGCCGCTACGGCCACCTACATCGATTCGATGACGGACGCCGCCGCACAGGCGCGCGAAATCCTCTACACCGACGGCGGCGTCTTCGACAACAACCCGCCCGACGGCTGCGCCATGATGGCGATGGGTGCGGATCGCATGTACGTCGTCGGCTGGGACCGCCGCTACGTCCAGGTCTCACGCATCATCGTGCAGGGCGAGCCGGTCCAGTTCGTCAACTCAGCGGCGTTTTGGATACCGCTGCCGGAGCCAGCCACGGGCCTTGCCTACTGTGATGGGTCCCTACTCGTCTTCACCGCGAGCGGTGTCTATGTCGTGTACGTCGACGGCGCTGGACCCAATGACCAGGGGCAGGGGAGCTTTGGCACCCTCCGCTCGCTGCCGTCAAATTACGGCTGCATCGATGAGCGCAGCGTCTGCGTCACGGGTATCGGTGTCTTCTACCAGTCGGCGCGCGGCATCATGCTCGTGCCGAGGGGTTTTGGTGCCGCCATCCCTGTGGGTGACGGCGTGCAGGATACGATGGCGACCTATCCGGTCATCGCAGGGGCCGCCTTGGTCTCCGATGGCCAGGGCGAGCGGGTCCATTTCCTGGCGCTCTCTGCCGAGGCCGCCTCGGTGAGCTCAGAGAACTACCGCGTCTTGGCCTATGACCTGCGGCTCAGCGCCTGGAGCATCGACCGGCACGTCTCCTCGTCACGCCTCGGATGCATCGGGGCGATCGAGGGAGTCTTCTACTACGCCATCGCGACGGCGAGCTCCGGCTCCTCCATCCGCTTCCTGACGTCGACCGCTACGACAGAGTACAGCGAGAACTTCGAGCAGCGTATCCGGCTCGCTCCGATTCGCCCGAACGGACCGATGGGCACTGGGCATTTCCAAAACGTGGGGATGGTGGGCGAGTACATCGCCGAGTGCCTGCTCAACATGAGCCTTTCGCTCGATGGGCGGACGGCACAGGTGGGGCAGTTCATCCTGGCATCGGGTGGAGCCTTCACCCTCACTGCAGGCGACCAGCTGTTTCGCGCTGTGCGGCCCCAATACGAGCTCGGAACGGCGCTCGTGATTTCGGTCTACGACTCCGACTACCTCGGCGTCCGGCGCGGGTTCGCGCTGGATTCCATCTCTCTTCTTTACAACCCGAAACCCGGGTTTCGAGGCCTCAACACCGTTGCCCCCGCTGGTGGCTACGGACTGGAGCAAGCGTAATGGGACTCTACGGATACACAGACCCCGCAGACGACACACCGGGCTACAACCCCGGCGGCACTACTACTGGCGGGCCTGGCGGAAACCCGGCGCTCAAAAACCTGATGGGCGGAGTAAATACCAACCCCGCCGGCGGCATGATCAACACCGGAGGAATCGGCGGCAGCACCGAAACCGGCGGAGACTACAACCTCTACACATCCGGTACCGTAACGCCGGGCGGCGCGCACGGTTGGGACCCGAGCCAGCTCGTGTTCGGCGAGGACGCCGCCACCCGCACCGACAACCAGCGCAATAACTTCTACTACGGCGGGTACGCGGGCGGCGCTCAGGACTCCATCGACCTCGCGCGCAACAACGTAGCGCCCTACCTGGACTCCGCCATGGGCTACGGCACTGCGGCGGCTGGGTACGGTGACACCCTCGGGGGTTACGGCGCAGGCTACAACGACATGATGGGCAACGCGCAGAACCGCGAGGCCCCGCTTTCCAACTACTACTTGAACTCCGACACGTACGGACAGAGCGGGCAGTACGGCGCCGCCAACGCCCTCATGGACTTCGCCAATGGCGGACAGCCAGACAGCGCAGCACAAGCGCAGCTGAACCTTGCGCTGAACCAGGGCATGAACAATCAGCTCGCGCTGGCTCGCTCGGGGCGAGGCATGGGCGAAAGTGCGGCAGGCCTGGCTATGGCCGGCCGGAATCAGGCTCAGCTCGCGGGCACGGCGCAGCAACAGGCGGCAGCACTCGCAGCGCAAGAGCAGCAGGCTTGGCTGACCCAGCAGCAGAACGCTTTGGCCCAAGCGGGCGGGCTCTACGGGCAGGGTCGAGCCGCTGACATGGCGGCGGCCGGCTACTACACGGGCTCCATTCAGAATCAGACCGGGCTGAACGATAACTTCGCTCTCGGTCTCGGCGGGCTCTCGAACGACGCGCTGAACAACGCCGGCAACCTGCAGCTCGGTGCCGGTCAGAACGCGCTCGGCGCGGCACATGAGCAGCTCGGCGTCGAGGGGCTAAGCAATCAGATCAACACAGCGGCGCTGCTCTCTAACAACGCCTACGAGCAGAACCTTACGGACATCTACGGCATCAACAAGGGTATTCCCTCGGGTGGTGGTGGCGGGATGAACTGGGGCGGCCTCATCGGCGGACTCGGCGGCGGCGCGCTCGGTTTCATGGCAGGCGGCCCGGCAGGCGCAGGCGCAGGCGCTGCCGGTGGCTACGAAATCGGCACTGGCGTGTCTGGATACGGTCGTTAATGGCCTACGGAAACATCGTCGACTACGAGCCCGCGCCTATCCCGAACGGGTACTACTTCCGCGACAAGTCCGGCGCGCGCAAGCTCTTCACGGGTCCGGTAGCGGAGGACCTGAAAGCGAAGCTCGATGCGAGCGCGGGCATGTCACAGAAGCTCGCGTCCAACAACGCCGCTCCGGCGGCCTCGTACTTCCCTGGACTGCAGGGACAGCTCGGGCCGGGCGGCTCGCCAGCGGCTCCACCAGTGGCGAAGCTCGACGCCGTGGCAGCTCAGCCGCAGCCGGCTACCGGTGGCCAGGGTCCATACTTCCCTGGCATGGCGGAGGAGCTTGCCGCGCGTCAGGCGCAGACGGCGAAGGCTCAGCCCATTACGCTCGGTTTGCGGCAGGACGCGGAGGGCAACGTCTACAGGTACGACCCAGGCGCCCCGGCATCGAAGGGCGGAATGGTGGAGCGCGGGCGCACCATCTCGGGCGGGTTCGAGAGAAGCCCCGAATACGAGGCTGCCATGGCGGGCGCGGCCAAGGACAGAAGAACTGCGCTCGACCTCCAAAACGAAGCCAACCAAGTCGATACGGATCAGGCTCGTCAGGCAGCGGAAGAGGAGCGGATCAGGCTCGAGAACGAAGTAATCGAGGCGAACCAGAGAGCGGCGCAGACCCGTGCGGGCGTGGAAGCGCTGGAGCAGAAGCGAGCCGAGGCGCTACAGACCTATGCGAGCGCGAAGGAAGACCCGAAGCAGGCCGCAAAGGACGTCTACGGCGGCAAGGAAGGCATCTGGGGACTGCTCTCTGTGATCGGCGGCATCGGCTCTGCCATGAGCGGGCAGCCCGACCGCGTGCATCAGCTCGTCGAGAGCGGCATCGAGCGGAACATCCAGGCGCAGCGCGCCGCGATCAACATCAAGCGCGACAACGCCGACAACCTACTTCAGGAGCTCACTCGGCAGACGGGTGACCAGAAGCTCGCAGAAATGACGTTGAAAGATATTCAGCGGCAGCTGGCAGCCAATGCCCTGCAGCGGAAGGGGCTTCTCAGTCAGGACAAGAAGAACCGCGCGACGTACCTCGAGGCATCGGCCATTCTGAACGAAAAGGTAGCGAAGAACGCTGACGACTACAGAATCGGCGCCGAAGGCACCGTCACCAAGTCGATGCAAAACGTTCCCGGCTCGGCCGGTCGCGCGCCTGGCTACCAGCGACTCTCGCTCGATGACTCTATCAAAGCCGCTGACGCCCTGAACAAGCTCAACAAGGACGCACAGCCGGGAGCTGGCGAGGAGATGAAGCCCATCCCGACCGAGCGGACGGAGAAAATCTCGGCGATGGCTGAATCTATCGATGCAGCAGACACGATTGAGGAGAAGCTAGGGAATCAGTCGGGAGAGATTGACGACCCGACGAGCGGGCCGTGGGACAGCTGGTCACTGTCCAGCGAATCCAAGAGAGCATCGAATGAGCTCGACGAGGAGACGCTACGGCTAGCCAAGGGTGCCCAGGCAGCCCGCGGCAAGTCGGACAAGGATGCGGAGCTTGCGCTGGAAGACGCGAGCGGTAACGGGTCCATCGACGCCCGCAAGCGCGGTGCCGAAAGGATTCGGACCCAGTCGGCGCAGAAGATCGCCGTGGAACTGTCGACACTCACCCCGGCGCAGCGAGCAGCAGCGCTCAGGTCCATGTCTCCGCGCGCGCGCGAGCTGGTCTCTGCACAGCTGAAGGGCGGCATGAAGTGAGTCAGGGCTTTCTGCCGATGCTTCCGGGCCAGGCGCCGGCGCCGCAGGGTCAGCCTGTGTTGACGCCGTTCAGTGGCACGGTTGCGCCCGCGGCGGGGCAGCCGATGTCACCCGAGGCCGAGCTCGACGCATGGGCACGCCAGGGCATGGCGCACGAAGAGGAGCGCCTGCGCATCAAGGAGGAGAAAGCGCAAGAGCAGGCGAGGCTCGAGGCAGAACACGGCAAGTTCGGCACGGCCGCTACCCAGTTCGCGCGCGGCGCCCTGGATTACGTCATGGCCCCGGCCTCGTACATCGGCGCCGGCCTCGAGAGCGCGGGCTACCTGTTCGACATGCAGGGGCTCGAGAAATTCGGGCGCGAGTTCGGCAAGAGCGCGCAGGGCGGCGAGCTCATGGCGGTGTTCGGCGAAATTCCGACGGCTGTGCAGTACGGCGCCTCTCGATTGGGTGTGGGTGAAGGGCCGACTGCGGAGGAGAAGAAGGAGTCGATCCACTCCTACGAGCACACGCAGCACGTCATCCACGAACAGGAGCAGGCCTGGCCGATGCTCGCTTCCTACTCGCACATGGCGGGGCAGCTCGCGGCTGGCCTGGCCGCAGGAGGGCTAGCGGCGCCAGCGTCGCTGGGTAGGCAGGCAGCCGTCGCGGCATTCGAGGGCGGCTCCTACGGGGCGCAGTCAGGCTATGCGCAGAACGCAGCGCTCGGCGACGTGCTGACGAGCTCACTCATCGGCGCGACCGTGGGAGCGGGTTTCACCTACGGAGCGCACAAGGTCGGCCATGCGCTCGCGCACACCAAGGTGTTTCGAGACGTAGCCGACGAGAGCGCTACGAAGGCGCTCGGCGCAGCAGGGCCTGAGCTTCGCAACCTGGGCCGGGACAAGGTCCGTGAAATCGGACATGACCTCTTGAGCTACGAGCTCCAATCCGGGCCGCGTGCCGGGAGCCGCATCATGCGCGCGGGGGCCAAGGCGGAGGACATGCTCGACGATGTGCTGCGCGCCAAGCAGGAGGTCGGGCAGCAGATCGGAAAGACGCTCGAGACCCTCAACGACGACTTTGTGCCCGACATGGGCGCCTACTTCAAGCGCGTGGATGACGAGGTGTTGGCGCCACTCCGAGGGTCCGACGTCCCGGGGGTGAACGCTTACGCCACCCGAGTGGAGAAGCAGCTTTCGAAGCTGCGCGCCGAGGTCGAATCAGGCCAGAAGATGACCTTTCAGCGGCTGGAGAAGGCGCGACGCGACCTCCGGAAAGTCTTCCAGCCGACGAAACCGCCGGGGCAGGGGCTGCCACCCCAGGTGCCGGCTCACGCGCAGTACCTCGAGCAGGCCGAGCGAATGCTCTCCGACTCCGTCAACGACGCCGCAGAGCGCGCCATGGCGTCCACCGGTGCCGGCGCGTCTCGCTATCGCGAGCTCAAGCGCCTGTACTCCAACATGGACAAGATGGAGCGCATCGCGACGAAGGCGAGTGACAGCGCCTTTGGCCAGCGTGGCGTGAGCCTGAGCGACTACGTCACCGGTGCGGCTGGCGTCGCGACAGGCGGCATCGGAGGGCTCGGTGCAGCGGCCACCGGTGCTGCCTCCACAGGTCTCCACAAGCTCGTGCGCGAGCGTGGCCGCGCGGTGCTCGCTTATGTGGCTGATGCTGTCGACGTCGAGCTCCACGGGGCACGGCGCGGCATCGCCTCGGCTCTCGATGAGGCGATCGGAAACCCGTCGCGTGTCGGCGTCTCCGTCGAGCAGGCCGGCGGTCGCGAAGCTCAGACCGTCATCAACGAAT
>JACCDR010491157.1_pt1 | contig 26461 bp, 29 predicted proteins | sample 7446431 | NCBI WGS metagenome assembly JACCDR01 (sample SAMN15323443, study PRJNA562643) | freshwater metagenome | isolation source: river surface water | place: USA:Blue River Watershed | collected 2017-08-17 | reverse complement strand
ATTAGCTTCAGTAGCTCTGCTGGCTTGTGACCTTCTTTGACTACCCAATCCGCAAAGTCTTTGTTTGCCTCGTCCTTCAGCGTGAGCCTGATAGCCTTGGCTGATTTTGCAAGATTTGCAAAAACCTTGAGAAGCTTAGCTGTGGCATCGTTACCGCCTTTGTCAGTATCAAGCACCAGCACCATGTCATACTTAGACACCCACTCGTTCCAGTTGTCATCCCATGACCCCTCGCCTGTAGTCGAACACGCAGCCTGCAATCCCCCCTGACGCGCAAGCATGACCTCTCTTTCAGAGGCCATCCAGAAAACAGGCTGGTCAATTCGGTAGCTGGCAGCATCCTTCCAAGGGAATAAATCCCTGCCTCCATACCCATCGAGATTGTAAATCTTTACCTTGGTATTGCTGCCGCGCATCGAAGGGGTCTTGTAGAACCGAAGATTGAGCAAGTCACCCTCGGGTGAATAGATCGGAAAAGTAAATCGTTTGGTTTCTTCGTCGAATCCTATGTCGAACAGTTCGATGGTATTAAGGGACAACCCTGTATCGCCAATAAATTGGCGAGTAGATGACCCAAATTTTCGGATGTTTGCCTTGAGCGGGATGACAGTCGATGGGTCTAGTTTCTTACGCACAAATTCAAAGTATAAATTTCTAGCTGCTCGATCCTCAGATACCTTGCGCAGCTTGGCTTCAAAGTGAACAATGTTGCCTATGGCAACTCCGCATGTAGATGCGTGACATTTAGCACCACCCCCTCTCAGACCTAGCGCCATGCTAGGACTGTTATCAGGATGGAACGGACATACCACATTGCCTTTGTCCCATGTAGGAAAGCGGGATTTGTAGTATGGATTGGGCGATACATTCGCCAGCACACTGGGCTTGTAATCCATTTTGCAATGTTTGCAAAAGCATAGGGAGGGAGTCTATATTGCAAGACTCCCTCCCAGCTTTACAGCGCGAACTACTTGACAGTCAGTTCACTCAGCTCGACGCGCTCGATGCTGCCGTCGTCATCCTCAACAAAGGCTACGGTGCCTTTGATCTTGTTGATGGTCCCTTCCTTGTCATCACCATCATCGTCCGTCCATGTGACCTCGTCGCCTACCTCTGGGTCAGCCTTTGGCTTGGCCTTGCCTGCTTTGGCCTTAGCCTTTGGCTTTGGCTTGTTGACATCCTCAGCCTTGCACTTGTGGATTTCGTCGTCCGAGTCCTTGACGAACACGAAGTCACCCTTGATCTTCGTGATCTCGCCGCTGACGTCATCCCCTTCGATGTTGGTCCCTTTGACCTCGTCTCCGACATCCACGACTTCGTCATCGTCGTCGTTGTCATCTTCGTCGGTCTTTGATTTGCCCTTACTCTTGGATTTGGGGGGCTTTTCATCAGGATCAGGCGAGGCAGGCATTGCAGCACCTTGCAGATACAGGTTGGTGTATTCACCATTCTGCTTGACTTTGATGATGCCTGCCAGTCCAAGCGAAGTGAGATTCTCGATGAAGTCCTCAAAGGATTCATTTTCATCTTTCTCGACATCCAGCGTGGAGAGGTCACGCTTGAGGTAGCCGATTCCTTTGCCAGGATTTCCGCTGTCGTCCACGATGCCGTAGAACATGCGTCCCTGCTTGCCCTCTGCTTCTCCGTCACGACCTGTCCATTGGAGGTAGACAGAGGTCTTCTTGCCGTCCTTCTCGACTCCCGAGCCGGTCAGGTCGCACTCCCACTCTCCTACAGGCATACCAGCCATTGCTTCGGCTGGGTCTGCACTGTCGTAGAGGTCCGAGAGATCGAGGTCTTTGGACTTGCGGGCTGCTGGTTTGTTTGCTGCTGTTTTGTTTTGTGGCTTTGCCATATGTGTGTGTGTTTATGTGTTTATGTTTTGTTCTGGAGAAAGTGTTTGCAAGATTTGCAAAATATTACTTGCGGTATCTTGAGTTGTAGATGCGTAGAGTTTTCTTGGCAAACTCTTCATCCTTGATGAGCTTGCAAAACTGGTTCCACCCATTCGTCTTGCTGGTGATGTATCGCTGAGGTAGGAACATCCTGTCACTCATTCGATTGCCTGCCAGTGCATCTGGGTCGGAGCTAGTGACCATAACGCGGTCCACTTCCCCTTCAGAATTGCGCGCTCCTGCTTCCATGTGCATCATCATGTCCACAGCAGGGACGATAACTTTCGCTGCACCCTTTGGTAGAGTAGTTTCTTTGTAGGTCTTTTCGACCTTGGAGAACTTCTGAATCTCACTCTTGGAATGAGTCGCCCAAGTGATGCTACGCCCCGTTGCTTGGATACGACTGGCGTATTCACGCATAGGCTTGGCAAGTCCAGCTTCCCATCCTTTACCCCATTCAGCCTCTGACAAATCCTCGTATCCATTCTCCTTGCACCACCAGTCAGAAATCATCTTTGACATCGCATCTCCCGTGTCGATAGCGATACGAGGAAACTTGGTAGCTGGCGTAGCTTCAAGCAGTTCCAAAGCTTCCAAGGCGGAGCCTTCAGATGCTGTGGACTTGACTGGTTTCTTCTTAAACCTCTTTGAGTAGTCCCATACTAGGACATCGAAGATATTAGCCTCGATGAAGTTGTGCCCTCGCTCGAAAGCAAGAAACAGAACATTAGGATCGGATGCAATCCAGCTTGTCTTGCCTATCTTCGGTTCCCCGATGAGCAGGATGTTTAGTTTGTTTGGGTCGATTGCAGACGGCTTGCGTCTTTGAGTTGGTAGTGATGCCATTGTGTGTTATTTGCTATTAGTTGATGTAAAAGAGGGGGACGGTGTTATGCTCGCTACTGCCATCATTGCAGCAATCATAGACAGTCTCCCTCTACCTATGTTGCTGTTCAAATGTGCAGCTTCGGTGGCTGTTACTCTTTGCAGTGAGTAGGCTACCACTTCGTCAGGGCGAGTGATCATATCTTCATACACACGGTGAATTTGTGGTAGTGGTGGTGGACCCCAGGCTTTCTGGTTAGCTACAGCTAGAGTAGCTGGATTGCCGCAGCATTTCTTGTATTTCAATACTGAGCCGCATTCACAGAGTTTGTTTCGTTTGTTCATGTGTGTGTGTGTGTGTGTTTGATTTTGCAAATCTTGCAAATTATTCAGGGGCTAGTTCAGCGTGCTTGACTTCCTTCTTAGTCATGAATGCCATACCAGAAGCAGGTCCGAGCTTGCAGATGTCGAAGTAGGGGCACTTCTTAAAGTAGTGGAAGCACGCATCTGTGTTTCGCTCCCGCCCTAGAGCTTCACGCATCCCAGCAGGTGCCTTGTCCATGCCTAGGATGATACGTAGCTTCTTGATCTTGGGAATCAAATCACGCTGTTCAAAGTTTTCGATGCAATCCGCCGTCATCAGACCCGTCTCACGGTAGAAATATGTCTCAGGGCGGGTGATCATATCTTCATACACACGGGCACCGAAGACCATGTTGCTCTCGTTCACTTTCTGCCGAAGCTCTGGTTTCTTAATAGCATTAGGCATAAAGCCCTTGAGCTTCAAACCTTTGAACTCAGGCATCTTGGATGCGAGCCACATGTAGAACATGAACTGAAAGCGGAATGTCCACCCTTCAAGATTGGATTCATTGAGGCGAGATGCTGTCTTATGGTCCATCACAAAATATCCCTTCTGGGATTTGAGATAGGGCAGAGCATCAATCTTTCCAGTGAGCTTGATGCCCATGAACTCGATGGTAGGCTCGAACTCAACTCGATCTCCGTAGTCATTCTGCTTGAACTCTTCGTTGTAGAAGTCGCGATATGCCTGAGTCTGAGCCTTGCCTACTTCGTTCCAGTAGTCCCAATCATTCTCTACTTCAGGTGTGACCATGACATCTGAAGGGAGTGGAGGAAGTTCCCACGATACACGCTTACCTTTCGTGTGGATAAATCCCTCGATCATCGCATGGATAGCTGAACCGTAGTGCAACGCCCAGCTAAACTCCCCTCGCTTGGCAAGCAACCTGCCGTAGCGAAGATACCACTTCTCGGGGCATGTAGTCAATGTCATAAGTTCTGACTGAGTAAATCCTCCCGATGCACACGCCTCTTCGATGGATAGAATGTTTGGTTTCAGAGCTGCTAGTTCTTGTTTCATTTGTTTTTCTTTTTAGGTCTTGGATTGCGGAGTGATATGTCACCCATGTCGAAATTTGTTGTAAGAGGTTCGTCGTCTGACGTTCTCTCGTCTAAACACTTAGCTATGTTGGGCAATACTGCATTTAGTATCTCACTGAAACTCACCCCTTTATCTTGGCAGAAGTTTAGGACTTTTGCAAAACTTGCAAAGTTCCTCACCTGAGGTCTGAACGTAACTACCGTGCAACTACCTCCGGTCATTATATGTCTTTGGCCCATAGTGTTAGTTCTTTCTTCAGGTCTTGTTCTGTTATACGAGATTGATTTACTAAAGCTTTGATGCGCCTATCCATTGTTCCCTCGGTGAATAGATGGTAGAAATTGCACTTGCTGTGCTCACTATCCTTTCTCATGCTGCGCCCACGGCTTTGGACTTCGCTTAATAGCTTGCAGTCACGGGAGTAGTAAATGACATTACGGCAGTTCTTGAAGAAGTTCACTGAGTCTCCACTGCCTACAGTTGCTATAGCTACTTGTCCGTCTCTGTGCCACCCTTCTTCGTCGAAGCGGCTACCTCCCATCATGGTGTAGCACTTGTATTCACTTTGCAAATCTTGCAAAATACGCTTCACAGTGGCGCGAAATCCCGCCCATATCACCACTCCCCCTTCAGAAACCAACCTCGCCACCAGCCGACGCATCACTCGTATCTTGGATGAATCAACCTGCACGATCTGACCAGTCGCTGTCTTGAATACTCCATCTGAAATCTGACAGACCTTGGCTATCATACTCACCGCATTCTTTAGCTCAGTGATTTCTCCACCAACGTCGAATAAAAAATCCTTTGCTTGCTCTAGTAGTTCTTTCTGCTGCTCAGTAGGTGCTACCTCGAACTCACGGTCGCGAGTTTTGATTCGGTCTGAAGGGAAGTGGATTGAAGTAAAGGATGCTATCGCTTGACTGATTCTAGTGAATGAATCAGGACGAGGAACAAACTTCATCATGCTACCAATTGGAATCCTGCGAAGGTATCTGCTGCGAAACTTTGTCAGTCCGCTGCATAGCCGTGTGTGCCGATTGATTGCAAACAACTGCCCCCATACGTCTTCAATATTACGAGCCGTCATTACGCTGCCACCCATGATGGTGCAGTTGCGGACGACCTTGGATATTCTGTTAGCTACTTTGCATAGACTTGTCCTTGCATTTTTGAACTTATACCCCTCATCGTATATGACAGCGTATGTCCGACCATCCACGATGACATCTTCAAACCTGACCAGCATTCCGTGCGACACTAGAAGTATGGTTGGCTTGCTTGTGCAAATGCCTGCCCAGTCCTCTATGCTGCAAATCCTGAACTCCGGTGTGATCATCTTGGACTCACGAATCCAAGACGAGAAGCTCTTGCGTCGGCATACTACCACAAACAGGTTGCACCCTCTTGTGACATCTTTTGCAAAATTTGCAAACCATGCTAGACCTATACGTGTCTTGCCCTCTCCTACTTTATGCCAAACAACTCCGCCGTGAGAACGGCAGAGTATTTGTAGAGCAGATAATTGAGATGCGTCGAGCATGTATTACATTACCATATTTGATCCTTCTTGTCAAGGTTTACATCTATATCAACCATGACCCTAGCCTTGCGCTCAGATTGAGCGTAGCTTTGGTCTGCTATGTAGCTATCCAAGGCATCGAGTATCTCAATGTCTTTGTAGAAGTTGAACTTCCCACGCTTGATTGCAACGAGGACATGGTATCCTTGTCTATCTTCGGTGCATAGAAATTGCTGACGCATCAGGAATACCTTGTGTGGTCCTTCCTTTACTAGCCCTTGCTCGATTACAGCGTAGAATCTGCGGTGATAGATTGCTACCTTTATGTTTGTCCCAACGGGGGCGTCGTCTGAAGGGAGAAAGCCTGCCGGATTTTCCACTAGGCTTAGTGGTTCTCTAGGTCTTTTCTTCCTGTCTTCTGCCTTTGTCTTTGTGTTCATACGGTAGAAGTATGACAGCAGATCGCCTAGTGATACTGAGAGTTTTGAAATGTCTTGGATTAGATCGTCCATTGAAAGGAGAGAAGGGAGGTAGTTTCCTACCTCCCTCCGTGTTATTCGTTTACTTGTTTCAGTTGGTCCTTGGCTGCTGCCAAGAACATTGCGCTATCCACTGTATCTTTGCGCTCGTATATCGCTTCTGAACAAGCGTTGACGATTGCATTGATGATACTACGCCCCGCTATTGGAGTCTTTGCAAGATTTGCAAAGTCCCTAGCTGTCAGATTGTGTGGAGTAGTAGATGGTATCCACTCCTTCCACATGCGCAGTCTTTCCTCTTCCCTAGGCAATCCAAGCTCGATGACCGAGATGAATCGACTGAACATAGCTGGGTCTATCTTTCCCTTGTGATTGGTAGCGCAGATCACTAGACCCTTGTATGTGTTTAGTTCAAGCAGGAGTGCTTCAATCATCCCTACTTTCCAAGTGGACTCGGTGATCTGCTCACGATCCGCTAGGATGTCATCGCACTCGTCGAGGAACAGAGTTGGGCACTTTTTCTTGCGAGCATTAGTGAAGAAGTCCCTCACGTTGCGCTCGCTTTGGCCTGGGGTAGCAGACCCTATCTTATCTACGTTGAGTCTAAGCAAGCTGTCTCCGAGTTGAAGAGCCATCCACCTTGCGCACACTGTCTTGCCTGACCCCGCCATACCATGCAGTAGCACTGCATTGCCGTTCTCCTTGATCTCATCGAGTCCCCATTCCTCCCACTTGTTCTTGAAGCGATAGCGTGCAATAGCTACCTCTAGTTGCTTCCTAACCTTAGGACTTAGGATCGGTTCCATCATCTTTGATCTCGATAGGAGTCTGAAGCAGTGGTGCTGACCTGATTACACCCCCGATGTAATTACCCAGCCCAGCAGAAGGACTCAGCGTAGGTGCAGGCGCGTCAAGATGCAGTTGTTGCTTCATCTGATCCGTAGCTTTCTTGACCAATAGCACTGTAGATGGTGCGATACATGCCACCTTAAACCTCTCATCTATGGTGATGATAGTTTCCATTGCAGCCTGCCAAGAGATGCAATCTCCTACTCCGAATCCCTCGACTCCATCCCCGACCTTGACCACATGCCCTTCATATACTGGACGAACAGCCTTGTCTGGTAGAATTAAGCTGCCAACTTTCTTCTGCTCGCCTCCGTCAATTGGGTGAACTAACAGATACCCAGGCGCAGGTCCGTAGTCTAGTTCGTAGATGTAGGGAATAAGGTGTGTGACAGTTTCCCTTTTGATTTGATCTGGATGCAGCTTGCGCCCAATATAATCTTCAATGTTCATTGTATATTTTTGTAAAAGAAAAGGGGCGCAGGATTTGCAAGATTTGCAAAAACTCCCGCGCCCCTTTATTACCGGTTTTAGATGTGAATCAGCTCAGCTCAGCTTAGTCGTTGCTGAGTCCGCCCCTCTTTGCCTCAGCTTTGCAGAGAGCGATGAAGTCGCCGAGGTCATAGTCTGCTGCTTTGGCTGCCGCCACAGCCTTCGTGACCGCAGTTTTCAGAGAAGCTTCCGCATTCTCCTTGGCCTTAGCCTTGTTCGGATTCTCCTGCTTCTTGCTGCCAGCTTTGATCGCGTCGGTGACAGTGATTTCGCCGTCGATGAATTTCTGCGCGTTGTCTTCGTTCTTGCAGATGGTGAAGATACGGGAGGCTTGCTGTGCAGCATACACCCGCTCGACACCACGAGCTTCCATGATGGAGACGATGACGACATCGCGAGGAATCTCGTGGTCGATGACGAGCTTGACGATTGCTTTGAGCGCCGAGCCGACTTTGCTTTCCGCATCCGCCTGAGCTTTGACTGCTTTGACGACGCGAGCATCCGCTTTTGCTTCGGGCTTTGGCTCAGCTTTCGCTTTGCCTTTCGCCTTTGCACCTGCTTCCGCAGCCGTGTCGAGATTGTCGTCTTCTTCGTTTTCGATTTGCTTTGCTTTGTTTACTTTAGCCATTGTGTGTGTGTTATGTGTTTATGTTTTGTTCTGGAGAAACTGCTGAGCTTTTAATGTAGCTCACTACTGTTGGTCTGTCAACTCCCATGTGATAGAGTCATCTGACCTAGTAAATTTTAGATTGAATCCAGTGCTCTTGGATGCCAAGGCTGGGTTGGATAGGTAGCTGCGAGGGATAGTCCCATTTGCAAAATTTGCAAATCCCTTCTGCTCGATCTCGTAGCGTAACTTGCCTGTGAAGGTAGTAGGGACTTCATCATCTTGGATAGTCACAATCACCCTATCTCTCTTGGCTTTGACTTGTATGCCACGTGGATTTTCCACGCCTGTCTTTACGTTTACACGTAGCATGTGAGGATTGGTGACATAAGAAGCAGGCAGCATAGCATTGCCTATCTCAAGGGAGATGGTGCCCTTAGAGTCAATTACTAAGGTGCGAAGTAGCTGCGTCACGCTCACCCCTTCAGACATGCCGAGGTCTGAAAGGGTGGAGGACAGACAGGAGTCGTCAAGGATTTTCAAGGTTGTAATCATGGTAAGTATATGGTAAAGTTGTTGATGGCTAAAAAGAAACTAACTAAGAAGATCGCTCCTACTACTAAGTTTGAGCGCAAGGATGTCAAGATAAAGAAAGGTAACACCACCCTTTCAGTGAAACCTGCCGAGGTAAAAGCTATGATGGATGCTAAGTCCAGAGGCTTGACCAACAGGCAGATTGCCGACCAGCACGGCGTAGCTAAGGGCACAGTCGATGTCATAGCTCGCTCTGCTATGCGCCCTCGTCTGAACACTGAGGATGGTAAGGTAACATTGAAACATGCATGGTTGCGCACAGCTATCAAAGCTGCGGACGTAGTTGAAGAGAAGATAGAAGACCTATCCGCCAAGGATGCTGCTGTCGTGGCTGGTATTGCCACCAGTAACTTCCTTGAGATGGATAAGAAAGCTAACGATGTCAAGACCAAGGTGAGTCCGCATGAACTGGCTAGTATAGCCAAGTCACTCTCTGAAATCAAAAGACTCAACGCCCCTAAGAGTGTATAGCTTTGCAAGATTTGCAAAATCATTTGACCCAGCGTAGGAATTTAGGTGAGCGAGGTAGGTCTTTCTCGCCTGTGTTGAGGTAGGTGTATGTCAGTTCGCTTCCGATGAGAGTATTTCTGACCTGCCACAGTCTTCCTTTCTCAGCGTGAGATATAGTAGAGCAGCTAACGCGGAACTCTCTCCCCTTCAGATCGCGGCACACAAATGCACCGACCATTTGCAAATCTTGCAAATCATCCTTGCGCTTTGTCTTCTTTAGCAGTCCTGTCTCTGCTACAAAGGATTCAGAGCTGTTGGACTGCTGGCATTCAACTCCTACAACTATAGCCTCTGCGTCAGCGAAGGGCTTGAGCTTGATAGAGATACCCGACGACAGAGGCACACGCCTGAATTCATAGGGTGCGTTGGGATCACGGAGGACTAGACCCTCTCCACCATTGGAGATGATATGCTTGTAGAACTTGCGGATGTCGTCAATGCTGGTGCAGATTTGACTGGATACTACCTGAACTTGATGAATAATTTCATTCACCTTATGCACACGCTTTACTAAATCTTTTAGTCTATGGATGTAGGGGGTTTCTGCGTTATCAAATGAGTCATATACATGTAGTTTCAGCCCCTTAATCCTTCCAGTCTGTGACATCACCACTCTTTGTGTAGCATGGAACCCATCTGGGTGGTGCAACTCCCCTTGAATGCCATTCAATTCTCCATAGGCGTTATCCCACAAATCTTGTAGGATCAGGTTTGGCAACACCTTGTTGCTGCACGAGTAGGGGTTGCCATTGATTCCCCTGACACCTATACCATCAATTTTCTCGGTGGCGATGCAGGGCAGGGTGATCACTGAAGGGGTGAGGTCATCGAGCGTGAGGATTTCTTTGCTCGGTTTCATTACTCTTGGTATCATTGACATGATTGGTATATGGATTCGGGGATTGAAATCCCTGTGTCTTGTTTGTGGAATGTGAATATCTTTTTGCAATGTTTGCAAACTCTGACGCACGACATCTCTTCATTGTGAGAATACTCTGAGTCTGGCACGTGATCATATAGAGAAATCAACTCGTCGATAGCGGGTATGACCTCTGCTACATTCTTAGGACTGCGAGCCTGATTCTCCAAGAGATAGTCTCTTACATTGCCTCTACCGAACTGTCTCCCTTTCAGCCAGCATACCTCGTCGAACACGAGGATAGGCGCGCCTTGCTGTAACTGTAGTATTGCGAATCGAGCCTTCATTCGTTGTAGTATCCAGCCATGAGTAGTTCTTCAGGTGCGTAAACCGTTCGGGTTTCGCAGCATTCGCACTCGTATCTCCGAGCATCGGGTTCGCACCCATCTGCATCTTCTCCACACTTGATGCAGATGCCCGGATTTTCCAGACTTGATTCTCTGCGCTGTATCAGATCAATGATTCGCGCTTCTGTTATGCTTTCGTGTATGTTCATGTTACCAGTAGACGTCCTTTGTTAAGTGTTCGCATCCACCTAGGACTAAGATGACTGCGATTGCTATTATGTATTTCATGTTGTTTTGTTGGTTTGCAAATCTTGCAAAAGTAATACCGGCTCTTCGTCGTGTCGTGTATCAGACTCAGACTCAGACTATCCCACAGAGAACGCACTTGTATCTCTGCCCCTGGGTTGGCTACTCGCTAGCACCGGAAATCTAGCTCACATGATGTGAGAAATCTTGGTATGTTACGGGCTCGAAGCATCACATAGGTGTCGGGTAAAAGTCTTTGTCGTGTCTATCCTTCATTTCGAATTGCGTCTTGGATTTCTTTTATTGAATTGATTACATCTGACACTAGTTTCTCTGGACCGAATCTCATGCTTGACCCTACTACACCCGCCCACCATGCACCATCCGCTGTGCGCATAGTTACCTCACCCCTTTCAGATTCAATCGCAGCTATCAGCGCAGGTGCTCGACCGAATGGGAAGTTCCGAAGGGTGGAGGATAGTTCTTCAGGAGTTAGCGGAGTAGGTGAGGCGGCCATATCTTTATTAGATATCGAATTGATTCACAGGTGGCACATAGACAGCCACCGCCGTTGTCGTTGGGGTTGGGAGGATGCGGTCTTAGATGCTCTATGAGCACTAGCGTTGATTCGTATGCGGCTAAGTCTTGCTCTACTTTTCTTCTACTGGTCGCGTTGACTGCTTCCAGCTTTCTTCTTACCTCTATTACCCTGTCTCTCAGGGTGCAGACTACTCTGAGTAGATATTCTTCGTTGTTTGTCTCAGTGGTTGGCATGTTACGTGATGTGCTTTGCAAAACTTGCAAAAGTATGATCGTGTTGGTTTGTGTTTACCTCTCATCTTGATAGTAGCTATCATAGCTTCCACCATTGAGCTGTATCTTCTTTTTCCAGTCCGTCTGCATCGAGATTTGTTTGTTGTGCTCATGCGCTTTGAATACTTCACGTATGCAGATAGCTAGGATGAATGACCACATGATGATACCTATCATCACTATCACCGTGGTTGGATCACTGAGTAGGAAGATGAGTAGGTCAAGCGTCATGGCTATCTCCGTTGACTGCGCGAAACTTAGTGTCAACCAGCTCATCCAACTCGATCTCCAGTGACTCTATACATTCAGGGAACTTCTTGTATGTGAACGTGACCTCGAAGTGATCTGATACGCCGCTTAGTGTTTGCAAGATTTGCAAGATGTCCCTGAACGTAGGCTCACGATCAAGGCATGACACCCTCAGCAATTTACCTGACTGAAACCCCATCCCCTGCATGAGAATGCGGTCGATGCACATTGAGCCTGTCCACATTTCTGACTTGGACTTTAGCTGCACCAGCTTCTTGCCCTTGATCTTTGACGGTGCTCTCCCTTCAGATGACCCCTTGAAGTAGGCATCCTTTGGTTTGTTAGGTATCACCTTGGCAGTGCGAACATCTCCGCCTGAATAGGTGATTGTCTTGATCCTGCCCTTAGGCTCGGGTTGTTTCTTACTTTGCTTCGATGGTTGAATTTTCTTTGCTGTTGGATTTGGTTTAGGGTTCATATTTTGATTGCGTTGACTGGTTCGCCATTCGATTTGGCTTTTGGTTTCTTACCTGACGTCGAGGGAAATCCTCGGTGATTGGTGCGTGGCACTACAGTCCTACCCTCGTCTGACTTGACATCAAACAGAGGCTGACGGGGCGAGCAAGTTAAACAATATGCAGGGAGGATTCTCCTGTCTCGCTGTTTGCAAACTTTGCAAATGCAGTAGGTAGGCTTGTAGCTCATGAGCCTGCTCCTTTTGCCAGTTGCCCGCGTAGTTCAGCGACTTCCTTGCGCATTTCCTCCAGCGCGAGATTCATCCGCTCAACGTCTGCGCGGTATCTGGCTCGCTCGATTTGGGCCTCGTCCCGATCTGCGCGAATCGCTATGATGCGTCGTTTTGCCTCGGATATGTCAGGGCATCCGACTCCACAACCTTCTGCTATTTCGCACAGGTCTTTTCGTAGTTCATCACGTTCCCTTCGAGCTGCATCCATTCCAGTCTGGCACCCATCGGCGCGAAAGCCTTCCGTTTGGAGTTGTGTTTTAAGCTGCTCTACTTTGGCACGCAGTTCGTCGCGCTCACGGATAATGTTCAAGATCGCCCTGTGCAGTGGGATAGTCCCTGTTTCGTCGGATAGCTGTTCTTTTCCTATCGCATCAATCGCAAACTGGATTCGATTTGATACGGAGTCGGCAATCGCTTTGTATCCGTCGCGCTGTCCTTTGATTGCTTCAACAATGCCATCGAAATCTTTAGCCATTGTTCCGGCGTGCTCTTCGCAGACTGCAAGCTGTTCTCTCAGTTCCGCTACTCCGCGAAGCGCCGCATCACGTTCACGTTCAATTTCTCCTAGCAAGTTAGATACGTCTCCTGCGTGCCATTGACCGCTGCATAGCTTTTCCCATGCTTCTTCTTGCTGTTTACTCATACCAGTTTGAAGTTGATGGTTGCGTCGAAGTAATAAACCTCCGCCTGTTTCGGCGTGAGCAGGAGAGGCTCAGTTTTAGCGTAGGGTCGTTGCAGAATCCAACCGACGCGTGGTGTGTGGCAGAGAGTGACTTCTCGCGGATGTGATTTCTTTTTGGTTTGGAAAAGAGCAATCAGTAGAAACAGTTTGATTGCCTTTGTGCGGATGAGTAGTGCGTTCACTTTGTTAGTAGATATGTTAAGTTTCCTACTACGATTGATGTTATGACGATGACTAGCACGATGAGTCGGATGATACCGTGCGTGATCACTTTGAAGATGTATTTAACTAGTGTGTTCATCTGCCTGTGATTAGGTCCAACTTGTATGGCATAGCTGCTTTCGCAGCCTATCTGAGAAGCCTTTAGCGTATTGTTTCATAGTTTTGCAAAGTCTGATGGTTTCATGTATTGAGCGAAGTAGCAGCCGTCTTCTTGGATGAAGCAGGCGTGCAATCCTTCGTGGCTTTCCTCTCCACAGGCGAAGCCGAAGGGCTTGATGATAGCAGGTGGCACACAGTTTAGCATTGCTTCATACATTATCTGCGTGGTCGGAATCCACCTATCTTGCAACGCAGGATGCCTCATGTAGCGCCACAGTCTTTCCCATGTAGGTAGCTCTTTCATCATCTGATCCATTTGCAAACTTTGCAAAAGTTTGATCATTGGGTAGGGGTTTTCTACTTCTCGAAATATACTGTATGCGTTGCTATTGGCTACGCCACATCTCTGCCCTGCTTTGTAGATAGGGCAATCAATACAGCTATTCTTGAGGAATTGTAAGCACAGAGCGCAGGTATCTTCGCCCGTAACTGAAATAACTTCTTTCCAGCGCAGTCTATGTCTATCTCTGTTGCCCTTTGTTAGCCCTTCCCATTTGTGAAGTGAATGCAGGATTGCATCTTTGGTCTCGACTAGGTTTGCTGGTATCGGGAGGAACTCTTCTTTCCAAGTTTCGATGCTCATTTGATTTGTGTGTTCTGAAGGGGTGTGGTAGGTTGATATTTTGCTTTGGCTAAGGTGCATAGACCAAGCCAGAGCATTGCTGTTGCTGCTATCGCCAGTGGATATATCCACCAAGGCATCTGTGAGTGAGGATCATTTTGCAAATCTTGCAAAAGCCCTTGTCCTTCGCATCTCTCGCAAGATGCAGGTGAGCCGTCGTCTCGTTTATAATCTGGATCGAGTCCAGACCCAGTGCATTGCATACAGAGTCTCTTCATTGGTTAGGCTTGGCGTTGTTGAGTTGTTTGCGTGGTGCTGGTGCGTCCACGTTGTAGTTGCGCCAAAACATTTCGTATCCTCTGATCTGATCTTTCCGCTTTCGCGCTTTGCGGAGTTGTTCTTTGTAGTGATCCCTAGACAGGATGTATGCCGGTGTTGTGTTTCGTGCGCTCATGCTTAGTTTTGGTGGATAATGTGCAGTCATGGCGATTGTGTTTAGATCACAAAAGGATCATTTCGTTGTCTTCAGTTGCCCTGCATAGGTATCCCGACCAGTATGCCCTTATTAGGCAAGGTGTGTCGCGTCTTGTTACGGAAGTGATAGCCTTTGTAGTGTTCTCAGGTGTTGGATTGCTACCTCTAATCATCCCAGCAGCGAACTCGCCGTCGAGTGTAAGTGTGGGCTTCTTCTTCTTTCTATTATTTGCCATTGTGTTTGTATTAGGTTGTGAGAAGCGCAGTCAGATTTTGCAAGATTTGCAAATTGTCCTCTGCGCTTCAAACAACCCGCAACGCGCCCGCCTTATCTAATAATACTCTGCGCGTTACGCAAAGGTTCGATATGCAACAGGCTGAGTTGCGAGTGTCGGTGATTTACATGATAGCCATCATGCGCGGTGCGGTTGGCTGGTCAGCCTAGTTGAGACAATACGCTCTGTTGCGTCCGCGATTAGTGTTGAGGATTAGCGATGGAGTCTAGCTCCTAGTAGTTAGTCTATTTCATGTTGTGAAGAACACCTGCCTTTCTCAGATGCTCAAAACAACACGCAAGCTTTGAGATGCTTGCGAGTGTCCGATAAGATTTCCTGACCTTATCTAGTTTTGTTTCGGCTGTTCATGGAATCTCTATGGATTCTGCCGTGTCGTTTGCAGCTTTTCGGCTGCTTCTTGCCTTGTTATGTCCGCTCGTTAGCCTCTATCTCTACATCCTGAGATAGTTGTAATTGTTCCACGTTTTATCTCTCACGCTTGCTAGCACCACATAGTGTGCATTTACCCGTTTCTATTAGTATTTTAGGGCATAGGCGTTAGCGTGACAGTTTTAGTGTGAATCAGCTTATCAGCTAGACTCGACTTGCTTTGTCCTTTTGCAAATCTTGCAAACTCTCATTCGGCTGGCGGCGGCAGTCTTCGCTAGGTAGCAGATAAGGGATTTTATCCTTTCCACTATCAGCGGGCAGTGCTTGCCAGTCTCGTTTCGAGTTTTGCAAATCTTGCAAAAGCGTCTTTTCAAAGAACAGATGAAAGCTAGTTCATCTCATTGCTAATAACTGTAGCAGAATCTAAAAGTTTGTCAAATTATAATTTTCCTAATTTGTGATGCTAGGTTGAGAGGGTGATTTCGCTGTTTTCGTCTCTTATACGCGCGCTTATGCGCTTTTTCTATATGGTTTTAGTGCTTTCCGGCTGCATAGGTAGTAAACGCATTACGGTATCTCTTAATTATTATTATTTTTCTTTAGTATAAATATAATAATAAAAGAGAGTATCTCTATAAGAGGATAGGTAGGGGATAGGCTGAAATAGGTGGAATGCCTAGTATTTTGCAAAGTTTGCAAATTGTGAGGATAGGTGACGGGATTAGGGCACGAAAAAGGGTCATATCCCTTTCGAGATATGACCCTTTGTGTCACTTGCTAGTGATTAGGCAATTGCTTTTGGATTGTTTCCGCGAACAGTGTGATTGTCTTTGGATACAGTTCCAGTGCAATCTCTGCGATTGCAACGGCGAACTGTTCAGCATCTACAGACTTGGCGAAGTCTTTTCCGCTTGTGGCGATTGCGATAGCAGTCTTTAGAGCGTCAAGAGGGGATTTCTTGTTGCTACCCCCTTGGCGATTGCCAGTCTTCTTGGCAATCCACTCAACCTTGCCATCCTTTGCTTTCTTTTTGGAAGGAGCTAGGGAGCCACGGCTGGCGCTCTTTACCTGTTCAATGTTCAGCTCGCCCTTTTCAAATGCGGCGATTGCCTTGTCTCTGATTTCCGTTCCAGCCTTTGGAAAGGCAATGGCAAGGACGTTGGAAACACGGCTATCCATGTAGGATTTTTCGATGTCCCCCTTTTCCAGATACGGCGCAAAGACTTGCTGTAGTGCCTTGCGCGCTGTATCCTTGTCGTCAAACTCCGCTTCCGTCGCATTGGCGAGCGAGATTTCCGCAGACTTTGCTTGCCCTATGGCGAGCGCGGCTGCTTTGTCCTTAGAGATGACGGCGGAACATGCCTTGACGAATGCTGCCGATACTGCGATTGCTGTTGCCTTTGCTTCTGTTGCTGTTGCTGCCTTAGTTGTCTTTTTCATAGTGTGTATGTGATTTGATTGATTTGTTTAGTGAATAGGGGAATGCCCGCAACTATTCGCTCTAGGCGCGGTTGTGAGCTTCACATGATGTCAGAGAACTAGAGCCGATTGAATCGGCCCTTGCAAGCGGTGGACCGCTCACGATTGATGCACTTTACGCGCTGTATTACGGAATGGCAAGGGGAAATTTTGCAAATATTGCAATTTCCTCTGGAAACAAGGCTGGCAAAGGAGTTGCAAGCGGAGTGTGGTCCTGTTGGCCTTTTGTCCTGTCTGGTCTCTTTTGGTCTCTTTTGGTCTCTTTTGGTTGCGGCTCCCTTTCCAGCGATGAAACAAAGGCTCTCATCGTTCCTCACCCTTCAGACCACGGCACGAATCACAAGGGACTTTTGCAAATCTTGCAAACGAGATGCCGTGCAATGGGCCTGATCTACTATTTCCCCGCGCGCGAGCGGATGCCTGTAGTGTGGATAGATACAGAGATGCAATGGATAGTGTGATGACTAGGAGCGAAGAGAGCAGAGGCTAGGCGCGTATGGATAGCAGTGTGGTGAGCGTGATAGCTAGGTGCATAGATGCCCGGTGCCTAATATGCCCGGACCCCATCACCCCCGAGCACCCGTTAAAATATATACCCGCAGACCCCCAAAATACGAAAAAACAAAGGGTCTCTCGCGGCAAAGAGACCTACCCTCTTGACAGACCCCCTCCCTTTTGCAATACTTGCAAAATATGGCAAAGGCACCAAAGCAACCAGCATGGCTAACCAACCCTCCCACTAATCTGACCGAGCGAGTCCAAGTCCTGCAAGACACCGCAGGGCAATACACACATGACTCACCTGAGGGTGTGATGCTTGCACGCATGATGCGTCTAGTCGAGGAAGAGATGAGCGAGATAGAGCAGGCTCAAATTGCAGAGTGTCCTCCAGCCTTTTTCGTTCCGAGCTACGAGCAGGCTCTGGTCCTCAATGCTTGGATGTATGGAATTGACTTTCTCTGCATCTACGCGAGCAATCGTATCGGCAAGACTACGGTCGAAGTGATGAACTGGATTTTGTGGGCCTTTCCGAACGATCCTGAGTGGATGATCTTTCAGCCCTACACAGACGAGTGGGGCCGCAAAGTCCAAGTCTTTCCAAGACCTAGTTTCGCATCAGTCATAAAAATCCGCGACTGGACAAAGAAATATGGCTGGGTAGCTGACCCAGACCTCCCTCCATACGACCCAATCAATGTGGAGTTTTTGCAAAATTTGCAAAAGCATGATCCTCTCATCCTCACCCTTCAGTTTCCGCGTCCCCCGTGGGACCGGAGTGGTGTGCTGTGGGTCGGGGCACCCGATCAAGTGCACCATGAGCAGATCATCATACCGCTGTGGGAGAAATATTTACCCAAAGGTAGCGTGACTCGTATCTCCTACGCTGATCGAGAGATGACAATTGTTATCAAACCGACTGAAGGGAAGGAAATCATTTGGGAATGGGTTGGAAAATCCTACGAAGTGAAGGATACTAAGTTCTCATCGGGGGCTGTTGATGCAATTATCCTCACCGAGGGTGTCTCTTGGAAGATTTTCAAGGAACTATCGCTCCGATTCAAGGAGCCATCCTTCGGTGGACACGACTATACGCCGTATGACGCAGCAAATCAGGGTGAAGCATCCGCTTTGGCACGTAGTATCCACCTGAGAAACGACCCGCAAAAGATGTGGCCCAAAAGCTACCACACTTTTGTCGGCTTTTCTGTTGCCAAGACGCCGGATCACATCTTGCCTACCTACAAAAAGGAGAAGATGATTGCTCAGTGGGCCAATACAGACGAGGGCAAGGCTCGGTTGAATGGAGAATTCTATACTTCGTCTGGTCTGGTCGTCTCATCGCTTGACAAGGAGCGTCATATGCTGCCGTGGGACTTGAAAGACCTGCTTGAAAAGTTCCCCGAGTGCAAATTGTATCGAGGACTTGATCCGGGCATCGACCATCCTACTGCTTGTGCGTGGGCCGCGATTAACAAGCATCATCAAATGTTTGTTTATCGTATCGTCTCCCGTAGAGGGCTAACTGTGCGCCAGCGGTGTGAGCTAGTAATCAAGAAATCCGGTAACAAGATTGAACCCCACCCCGATAATGAGCAAATGAGAGTGGAAGTCTTGGTTGATGCCAACTCTGAGCGCATCGAGCAGACCTTCATGGATTACCATGCTTTCTCTACTGACGAGAACTCGGGGCAGTCGAGGGCGCTGAACTATATTTTGCAAGGTTTGCAAGTTACCGAGAGCACAACGCAAGGACCAGAGGACCGAGTAGATGCCTTGAATGACAAACTTGCTCCTAGTAAGTTTCTACCTCCAGTATCCAAGCGAGACGAAGAGACAGGAGAAGGGTGTAGGGTCTATTTCCTGATGAAAGGAGAAGGAATCAAAGAGACCATAGCCATATGGGACGAGATGTTCTGGCAGACCTACATGGCAGGAGACAAGAAAGGACTACCGAAAGAAAAAGTCCCCACGCATGGAGACGACGAATTGGACGCAGTTTGCTACGTTACAGGGTCAGGAATTCGCTGGACACCTATATCCAGATTTGATATTATGATTGGGCTGGGCTATAAGGAAGATGCGGACTCAAATGACGAGGACGAGTCAACTGAATAGTTTTGCAAAATTTGCAAATCAATGAGAATCTCCGATCTAATTTCAGACTCTAAGGGTGTTCCTAACACGTTCCCCTTTCCGCCTAACGAAGCTGCTGGTATGCCAGCAGAGTTTCGTAAAAAGGTTGTCCAATACATCCTTTCCAAATATGCATGGCCCTTGATCTTGGCGCGCCGAAGCTACGAAGCCAAGTGGGATAAATTTCTCGCAATGGCTAAGTCGCAGCCTAATGACGATGTCAGGCACACGAAAAATTCAAAGGTAACGGCAGTAAGAAATTTCAAGCTGAAGGACCAAGCACTAGCCGAGTCAGACTTTCTGGCATCTCCTGTAGTTGCAGACTCGGTGGACCGATTGACCGCTCTGAATTATTTTGTCAGCTTCAAGGAGAATATGCCTGGCCGTTTCCAAAAGCCAGACTTCAATCGGGACTCAGTCTCTACCAGCTTCTACACCCCTCAGGAAGATAAAATAAATGCGTGGAATGCGTGGCTGACTTTCAATGCAGACAAATCCAACATACGCCTAGGCTGGCGCAAGGCTTGTGTCAGCCGATATACCTACGGAGTCAGCTTAATTCTCAGCGACTTCAAGTATCGAGTCGGGGCTGAGCCTCAGTGGAAAAATGGCAAGGTAGAAATGGTGGATGTATTGAAGGACATCGGTGTGTCCTTCGAGCCTATGAGCATCCGGCGTGTCTGGTTCAATCCATCTATCTCACTGGATAGCCTGCATCTCAACCCCTGCATCTTTTACTATACGTTGGTAAACCGAGCTGACCTCCATGCTACTCCGTATGATGCTGTCAAGAACCCATTCGGATTCGCCAACCTGTCCACTAGCCATACCACATCTGACCCATCAATTGAAACGGCTTTTAGGGCGTCACGTGATGCTATGGAGAAATCCTACGGCAGCCGAATCTCGTTTCAAACTCTTCAGCAAATTTTCCAAGCTGAGCTGCTGTGGACTTTCCATGTCATCCTGCCCATTGCTGTTACCAAGAAAAAGGTTGAGCCACAGCAGGGGATGTCAGAAGCAGATTTGCAAAATTTGCAAAACCAAGCCAAGGATGAGTGGGTATTGGACGAGGACGGCAGCAAAGGTGTAGCGCCTCTGAGATACATCGTCTCGCTGTTCGGAGACAACCTATGCTCAGGTGCAGTGGATATTGTCAGATTCCAGCGCAATTTCTACCCCGAGGACATGGGACCAATCTACGGTTCGGCTCAGAAGCCTGACACGGAATCTGGTGCATACCCTTCTTCCGCAGTCAGCATTGTCGAGCCTGCCTACGATGCACTTTGCAAAACACTTGATCAATACTTCACCAACAAGGATTTGATCAACGACCCTCCCTCGACTGTTGTTCAAACCAGCCCTGCCATGAACAAGAAATACAACCTCAATGAGCCTGGGGCACGAATACCTGTCAACACTCAGAATGACGTAAAGAACCAATCCTTTGTGGATGCTACTCAAACCACTCCAATGGTTTTAGGATACTTGAGTGATTCGGTTCAGACCACGCTGAAGACTACAGAGGCAATCCTCGGCAAGGCAATGGGAGCGAGAACGTCAGCAACAGAGGCGAGCAATGTCTTCCAAACTGCCATGTCAGGAATCACTTCGGACATTGATGGCATGACTGGGGATTTGTATGAACCCTATGCTCGACGGGTAGTTGCATACAGCAGGTTCCTCGATCCAGATGTTCTGCATAAAGTCTCCGGATATTTCTCGCTGGCGGTTCGATGGGACGAGCTTGCTCTTCTCATGCATGTCCCTTGCAATGCTGGAACTCGCTTTATCGAGAAGCTAACCATGCAAGGGCATGTAAGATATATCCTCGAATCCTCCAGAGGCGAAACAGGGTTGAATCGCTCGATGCTGTGGAAGACATGTATGTCTGCATTTGGTATCCCCGATGGAGATAAGATCGTAATGGATGACGGGATGAACCAAGAGGTCAGAATGGCAACAGACCAAGCTGAGCGCACGTATCTCGGAGAACTTGTGGTGCCTGACCCCGCTCAAGACCACCAAATTGCTATCCAAGTTAAGATGTCCTTCATCAAAGACAGGAACTCGCATTGGAATAAAACCGATGCGGAGAATGGAGGACTCGGTGGGCAAGCACTCATAAAACAGATTGGCATCCATCAACAGTTTTTGCAAATTTTGCAAATGCAGCAGCAACTCTCCACCCCTTCAGAACAACAACAACAACTACAATAGTTTTTGCAAAATTTGCAAATGAATACAACCGTATCACTAGACAAAGATGAGAGGGAATTGCTGAAGGCTGCAATGCCTATAATCAATGCAATTCTAGCTAAGCAGCAGACTGATGCTTGTCTGTCTCTGCCAAATCATCCAACTGAGGACTTGACTTCCCTTCAAATTAAGGTAAAATGTATTAGTGAGGTAGGAAGCTACCTTGCGCTTCACACAGAAAAACCATAAATGAAACATAAACCATCTATCCTATCTGGACAGATTCCGGTTCCATTCCTGCGACTAGCTGCGGATGGTGCTGCATCCGGCACAGGTGGCGATCCATCTCAGCAACAACAACAACAACAGCAACAGCAAGAACCTGCTGACCCTTTCGAGGGTCTGGACCTTGAACTACTACCCGAAGATCAGCGCAAGCTTATTGAGGGTGTTAAAGCCAAGATGAAAGACCTGTCAGGGCAGGCAGCTTCGGCATCTGCACTACAAAGCAAGGCTGATCAGCTCGAACATCTGGCTCGCGAACAGCAGGCTCTTTTGCAAAAATTGCAAACGACAACTCCATCGGACAAGCCTCTGACCGCAGAAGAAATTGTAGCCAAGTCCCTGTCCGAAAGTGGAGTCCCAGCTCAGGTAACAAAGGGGATGGCTCCTGCCTTGGCTCAGTCTATTACTACTCTGGTCGAGCTACAAGTGGCGGAGAGAATGAAAGGGCTTGCTCCTTTCGCTGAACAGTCCAACGCTACCGCAGGGTTCATGGCCATGCAGCAACTTGCAGGTCAGCCATACATGCAGCATCCTGAGATTGTTGAGGCAATGAAGACTCATCTCGGTGACATGATGAAAGCGGGCACACCACCTAATGTGCAAGTCTTGCACAACATCGGTGCTATGGAGTTTGGCAAACTTGCAATGTCTGGCAAGCTAGGTGCTACTCCTACTACACCCGTGCCTGCTGCAACAAAGCCTACAGTAGCTGATCCGATGCTGACTCTATTCGGTATTCCATCCGTGCCTGCAAATACTATCACGCCTGCTACTACTAAAGCCGTGAGCCCTGAAGTTGCAAAATCGATGGAGAGTATCAACGCTTACTGGGATAAACTCACCAAGAAAAAGTAATTTGCAAATCTTGCAAAACTAACTAAATAAATTTATGGCTTCAGTTCAAGAACCAAAGAAAAACCTAGTAGCGGAGGAAGTCTTCGCTCTCAGGAAACTAAAGCTTGGGGACCAAATCTCCAACATGCAAGGCATGGGAGAATTCATGCTCCCAGCTACGTTCAAATCAAAAGAACTTTCTTCAAAATACGTCAAGCTGTCCGAAGTGGAAGCGCACAAAGTAGAGCGACCTATGGCGGGTCTGCCCTACGCTGAGCCTGCATGGACAGTTTGGCTGAGTGGAGACAAAACACCGCATTACGTGCAAAGTGGGGACACTAAATTCGTCCTTCTTTGCCGGCCTTTGCAACAGACGAGGGCAGTTGAAGAAGCGTATGCGGAGCATTCAAGAGACATGCTCAGGAATGATACCGCCACCCGTCACGCACTCGCTAAAAACAAAGAGGGTATGTTGACTGCGGAACAAATCGACGACTAACAATCAATCAAACAAAACTTAAAACAATACTACAATGCTAGTTACATCTCCATCAATCGTAGCAGAAGATACAACGGTCCAAACTAAGGGTCGTGTTCTCGAAGCTGCATCACAATCATGGGTCGGCCCAACCTTGGTCCAGTTCACTGGAACAGGCGGCGCACCTACAATTCAACGCGCTGCTGCTGCTGCCACGGTCCTTGCGGGTCTTGTCACCACAAGCGCGTTCGGCTCGGCTGCCTTGCCACTTCCTCCGGCTGCTCTGACAGGCGAGAAAAATCATCTGCTTCGCACACTCAAGGATGCCATACTGGAAATCTCAGTGACAGACTCCTCCGCATCCGGTGCCAACATTGGCGCTTCAGGTGTTACATGGTCAGGAGCTGGAACCAACGGCGTCGCTCTGGCTCCGGGTCAACAATACGGCATTCTGCTCATTACGAGCGGAGCTAATGCCAACATTCAGACGCTCAACGTCCAGAACACAACTCAGAAGGTGTTCGAGATCGTGGCTATCAAGCCTGGGGTGTCAGTGACTGAACCAAATCCGCGAGTCCTCGTTCGCGTCATTCCGTCCGCAATCCAAGCCTAGTTTGCAAATCTTGCAAAACTGAACAACGACAACAACAACATCAACTAACAAAATACTACAATGGTAACCGCAGAAGAGTTCATCGAACAATTCGATGCATCGTTCACATCACGCCGCGAAGACATCTACGCAACAATCCCGAAGCAATATCCAATGATTGCCCGAGAGGAAACAATGGCAGGTGCCTTCGTCAAAACCACAAGCCTCAGTCAACTCGGAATGCCTGTCAAGGCTACCGACGGAGATGAGGTCACGCTGGATAAACCTGTCAAAGGTCTTCCAGCAGCATTCATCCCCGAGACGTATAAGCTCGGATACTCCATCTCCCGCGACACAATCGAAGATGGCCAAACCTCCACCCTTCAGACGCGACCTATCACCATGATGACAGGCGCTGTTCTGGTTCGTGATCTCGCGGTAGCAAACATCCTGAACAACGGGACGACGCTGCAAAGCTACGATCTCGGAGGTAAGGCTCTGTTCGCGGTTGACCACGCACGTGAAGACGGGCTTGCCAGCTACAGCAACCGGATCGTCACTCAATTGCCGCTCACCGTTTCTACTGTGTTTCAAGCAATCATGGACATGCTCTACAACCTCCGTGATGAGCGTGGCAATCTGATTGCCTACACGGGCAAGATCAACATCGTGGTGCCTGGGATCAGCGCCACACTGGTTCAAGCTGCCATCGAAGTCGTCAAGAGTATGATGAATCCTCATACGTCTGACAACGCTGTAAATGCAGTTACGTCCATGTTCCAATTGGAGCATGTCATCTGCCGATACACGACAGACCCGAACGCATGGTATGTGTCGTGGACTCCGTCCGCTCAGGGATACGGCATCGTGCTCTACAACAGGCAAGAACCTGAAATCTCACCTCTGGAACCCTACAAGGGCAACCGAGATGTTTGGGCCAGCCGTCTCCGTATGCGCTTCGTCGCTGGGTATGATGCGAAGCGCGGCATTGCCCGTATTGGCTAACCAGTTTGCAAATCTTGCAAATCAAATAAACTGATTATGGCAAAACCAACACTCGAATCGCTCGAAAAGCGCATCGCCGAACTCGAAAAGAAGCTGGCGAATCATGATCACGACCGCGAAAAAGGCGTGACCTTTCATGATCTACCCCCTTCAGAAGAGGCACCACCGCAGGAAGGAGAACAAAATGCTCAATAGTAAATCAGCTATCGGACCTTTGGGCGGTGCGGTCCTGTCCACCTTCTTCCGAGTTACGTTCGCCGACGCAACTGCGGTTGCTCGTAAACTGGGTCAAACAATCCGTGCTACTTCGGCGGAGCCAATTGCCTACCGTGTAACTGTCATCAATGTGGTGGCATCAAATGCTGCGACAAGTCACGCCCTCGCCGTGGGTATCACAGGCTCGGCCTATACTGACATTATCGCAGCCGCTGATTTGAAAGCAGCGGTGGGCACAAACACTGCGGCTGGGTCAAATCCAATCCGGATCGCTCGCGCTGATACTGAAATCTACATCAAGCCTACCATTGTCGGAACTCCGACGGCAGGTGAAGCTTTGGTGTGTGTCGAAACTTGGCCAGTGGAAATCACCGGCTAAAGTAAATTGGTATGGCAGGGGCGGGATTCGTCTCACCCCTGCTAACCCTTTTGCAAACTTTGCAAACTTAAATTTTATGTTTGAATCAATTATAGCAGGTGTAACAGAGGTAGATACCGTAACTGCGTCCAACACTGTAATTACAGTAAAGGACGGAGAGGCGGTAGCAGTAGTCGCGCTTACTGCTGGGTCAATATCCAATGCTCTGTCCAAGTATCCACGCGTAAACAGTCCAACTCCCGTAGCTTGTGATCTATCTGCTGGTTCTCAAATGCTGCACCTTAAAAGCATCACACTCGTCAGTGGAACCTTCCAAGTTTTTTACCTCAAAATCTAATGCCCGCTCTCATTGGTAGAAGTTCAGGAGGCTCAGGGGAGTTAGCCCTTAGCCTAAACGGTAGCGCACTAACCTATACAAATGCCGCAGGTATTTCAGAGGTTGGAATTCGCAATAGGGTTGCCAAGTTCTTCAGAGGTCTTGTTGACCTAAATTTATTGGGTAAGCTTGTAGATGGAGGTTGTTATCTTCCGGGATTCCAGTCGTCGGCATCTGCGTTGGTTAGCCTCAGGGGTTATGCATCTACGGTCGGCGGTGCTCCTGTCTTGACGGAAGGCGGGCTGAAATTTGACGGCGTGGACGATTCCGTTACGCACAGCATTCAGAGCGTGCATGGGGCGGGGCGCACGATTCTTTGGTGGGGTGCCGGGAATTTCACGGACGGAACACAAGCGGCGTGGATTCCGATCTCGGTGGTGAATGCCACGAACTCGAATAACGGTTATCACCGGATGCACGTCAGTCCTGTGCATGGCGGTTTTCGCGGCGAGCAATACGATGGCTTTACGTTGGCAGTAACACCCGCCGCCGCAGTGGTTACGCAGAATTCGCCGGAAGCTCATATGCTAGTGACGCGTGACACTAACACAGGGGCGACGACTTCGCTAACAGCAAATGTCGATAGTTCTGCAAATCTCGTTTCAAGCACGACGGTGGGGCCGGTCACAAATTCACTTGAGCGGGTCATCATTTCCGCATTGCAAAGTTCAACAACCATAAACGCATGGTTCAAATCGACGTGCGCGACGTGGCTGGTTTTCAATGTGTCGCTGTCTGATTCAGAACTCGCTGCGGTGAAGACTCTCGTTGAAGCGACTCTTT
>JACCDR011895417.1_pt1 | contig 26475 bp, 27 predicted proteins | sample 7446431 | NCBI WGS metagenome assembly JACCDR01 (sample SAMN15323443, study PRJNA562643) | freshwater metagenome | isolation source: river surface water | place: USA:Blue River Watershed | collected 2017-08-17 | reverse complement strand
CTGCCTTTCTGAATCTTCTTCGGACTCAGCGCCTGCTTCGCCGGCATCAGAAGGCCTTCTGATGCCGGCGAAGCAGGCGCTGAGTCCGAAGAAGATTCAGAAAGGCAGGCGTTTCACGTGAAACAAGCTTCGCAGGCACAGCAAGGGTCTGTTTCATTCGGCTCTGCTGAGTCCGGCCTTTCTGAATCAGCCTTTCTGAATCAGCCTGTCAGCGAAGCAGGCTGATTCAGAAAGGCTGATTCAGAAAGGCTGACAAATCAAAATCAGAAGACCGCTTCCGAATTGCTGCGAAGCAACTCGTTGCCAGCTTCGCAGGCAGACAAGTCAAGACCCAGGATCTTCTCAACTTTACTTCGTCTTGAAACCACCGTTTTCAGTCAGTATGTAATAGTTATGTTGCATGTTGAGTAGCCATATACTGCTGGGTTGTTTGATTGCATTTTTATAACACGTCCTTTTGTTCTTCCTTTGCTTTGCTTTGCTGCCGTTCGCCAGTTGGAGTTGGAGTTGGAGTTGGAGTTGGAGGTGTAGCTGCTTTTCTGGGCTGCCCTTCGGAAAGCAACCGATTCCTTCGGTTGCTTCTTTCAAAAGCGAAGCAAACCTCCAACTCCAACTAGGGCTGTACAACTTTGGTTAGGGTTCCTTCGGAGCGAAGCAAACAAATCTGCTATAACGTCTAACTAGTTTAAATACTTGTTCGATAGCTAGGAAGATTACTAAGTAATACGTGATTTTTATTTAGGTAAAATAAAATTTCCATCTTTAATAAGATATTTGGTCTAATTTTGTTTCGTTAAAGAGAGACCAGGTTTCTTCGCTGTTTTGCAGGTAGGTTGAGTCTAATCGAAACTGTTCCTAGAATACTAAGTTTGAGCCGATCACTCTTCCTCTGCCGGAACCAAACGAGCACCTTTCAGCACATTTAGCTCCGCTCTGACAGACATATATATGTCCCAGCTTATTACTAAGTGTGCTCTAGAGTTCTAGATACATTCTTTAATATACCAAATTGTTCGAAGTTTTTAATAGATTCAAGATCTTTTGTTTTTACGGCGGTAGATACTGATATGTGACATTCTGTACATAAGGCCTTAAGATTAAGTCTTGTACGTGGACCTTCAAATTGGATAGGTTGAACATGATGAAGTTCCATTTTTATTTCGTCATCCAGTAGTGAGCAACAGCAGAGTGCACATTTACCTTTAGATTTTTCCATGATCTCTGCTTGAATACCAGATCTCCAGCCCATGGCTTTATCTTCTAATTCGATTCGATCTAGTGAATAATAGGCGCTAAGACCTAGTTTAATTAAAGGCGTTGACACTTTATGTGAAGAAGGATGATATAGGTAGTAAGGTTTGTTATTACCTGCTATAGCTTTAAGGCGAGGTCCTCTTGGAAGACGCGCCACGGGAATACTCCACCATCTGCCACGTTTCCAATTAGGATTTGGTAAGTGGTAAGTGTTCCAAGCCAGATGAATAGTGAAAGTTTTCTTTTAAAGATTCTCTGTGAGGATCTTTTGAAATCTTGCTTATGGTTGTCCCAGAAATATCTGTAGATTTTGTGCCATAACCAATTATTAATGTCTTGGAAAATTGGTTTTGAATTTCCAGATGAATAGAAGTTACACCAGCCTCTAATAACAAGGTTTAAATTGTAGAAAGCTGGGTAAATTTGTCTTCTATATTTAAGCAGAATTTGGTTTATCTTTTCTTTTAAATTCGTTACTTTTTGAGGTGGAGGGTAGTTGTAAATTACGTTGCTACCTTGATTCCTTTCAATGGTGAATTGAAAGCCAACAAAATTGAAACTTTCGTTTTCAAAGAGTTTCTTTATTTTAGTTTTGTTGATGTTTAGCTCTAAACCTCTAGGTTTTAAAAAGGAAGTAATCCCATTAATTGCCTTGTTACATGCTTCTTTATTGTTTACTAAAATGACACAATCGTCGGCAAAACGGAAAGTCTTGTTCCAAGATTCGTATAATTGTTCAGGGGTTGGGCAAATTCATTTTTCAAAATGGATATATTCAAATGAAAGACCATAATTTTCATATTTTTTCGATCTGAATAAATCTCTAGGTTGGCAAGAGTTTAATTCGAATAACCCTGCTTTGGATAGTTCAAAGCAAATATCGTTTTGATTCAAACAGTTTAAGGTTGATAGAAAAGGTTTTCCATCTTTGAACCATAAGATTTTTGTATTTTTGTGAATTGATTGTCTATCTGAGACATATTCAGAGATACGTACCAAATTATCAACGGCGTTTTCAATACCGTTTAAAACGATGTTACTTATAGTGGGGGAAATAGGTCCACCAACGCCTACTTCAGTTGGAATAAGCTGGTCGTTTGGAGTAACGTCCCCGATAACATCAATATATCCAGATTTTAGCCATTGTTTAATGATTTGGTTTGGGATAACTTGGTATGTATTTTGTTTAAATTTTATGTTTGAAACATGGTCTAGGATAAACTCATGTGAAATAGAATCGAAACATTTTGAAATATCAAGTTCGATAGCGTATTTTGGTATAGTTTTCCAGCAAGTTAGCGTGATAGCTTTTGCTGCCCATCCAGGGCTGCGGAGCCCTGAATGGTCTAAAACCAAAACTGTGTTCTTCAGAGAGTTCCTCTTGAAAAACGATTAAAGCGATATTGTATAAATGTTGTAAGGATCTGTCTAGGTATGTAGGAACAGATAAAGGTCTTAATTCTGAACGACCAGGTAATCCAGATTCTTTTTAAAGGTGTTGAACGGTACGAATTAGGTTCTTTCACGATTTGCCATAATTTTCGAATAAGCTCAAGGTAATGGGAATTTTTGGTAGGACGTTTGTCGTCCGAAATTTCTTTTGATCTAGCGCCTTTAGCAGATATAGTTCTATATACTGCCCAAGATCTTGCTACTGACTAACGTGGTATACTGTTTAATAACTTATTCGATTTTTATTATTTTCTCGAATAGCCACGGCAAGCTGCATCTGCATATCCAAAACTTTCAATCTGAGGTCTGTAACTTTTAACCCATTTGGAGGCCTGAAGGGCTCTCTGATTTGTTTCTTTTTTAAAAGTCGAAGTTTTTGTTTTATTTTCTTTCGACCGGCTTTAAAGAAAAGACGACGGATATTCTTTCTTTTAGTAGCCATTATGATTTTCCTCCTTTTTTAAGAGAAGATCTACGAGGAGACTTCTTCTTTGCTGCAGCTGGAGGAGGAATTACCTCTTTTTGAGGAGTAGAGGAAGATGAAGGAACGAATTTCTTAGTTCTAACTTCTGTAATTTGTCTAGCTGCATTGTTTTGTTGAGTTAGTACAAGTTTCATTAGAGGATCGATATCCTCTGGGATTGTTTCCACACTAAGAGAAGGGGGAAGGTTTCTTGTAATATTTAAGCTTTTCTCAATAGGGAAAAGATTGTTTTGTGTTCCAAGGTTGATACCATCGTTGAATACTAAATCTTTGCTAGAGATGTCGGCGATAAAATACTGAATTGTAATTTCCCCAGGTGTTGAATTTTCGGTTATTTCTATTTCGAAAGTAGGAAAAAAGGGTTTAAAATCTTCTAAAGTTGGGATAATACTAGTGGCATTATAAAGTGAATCAATTAAAGGAGTGCAATCCTGAATAGTTAAGTTACTTGGGATAATACCTTGTAAAATTTCCACAGGAGAGTAGATACCTCTGGTTTGGATGATTCGGTTTTATTCATTAAACCACGTCTGTGGGAAGTTACATTTTCACTTGTTAATAATTTAGAAGGTAAAATTTGGCCAGATGGCCATTTTTCTCTGTCCGGAATTGTGATTAATTCCTGAATAATGTTGTTAAAATGTTCGGATACATTGTTACCTGAAGAGATTTCCTCTTTTTCCAGGTAAAGAGTTTCGCCTAAGGCGTTTGCTGCTAATAAAAATTGGGTAGGAGAACTGCCAGAAATAATAGTAGCAATATTCTTTTGAGTATCCAAAGTTTGTATTTCTTCAATTTTCTTGAAGGAAGGAGATAAGGAAGTTGTGACTTGGATTCTCAAAATTAAAAGGAGAGCCGTATATCCAATCCATACGCCAATAGGCATATATTTAGATAAAATAGATAACGCTGAGATATTTATACCAGGGATAATTAAACGCGGAGTTTTTGTCATATTGAAATTTTAATAAACCATTTTTACTACAAACCGGGTATACCAAGAATTAATTTCCATTTGTCGCGATTAAATTTGTAGTACCGTCATTTGGTTTTGGGAAAAAAGGAAACAAATTGTTAACTAGTTGTGGCTTCAGAGAGAAAATGTTGGTATTGCTCCCCCGAAGGATCAAGGCATATACAGAGAGACTGAGCCGGTCTTAAGAAGAAATGAATTTCCCCAAGAGCATTCTCTTTTCAGCAAAATACTATTTTATTAGTATTAATTGCTAAAAAGAGACGGTATTAACCGATCAGCGTCATTCCGATTCAGTAGATTTGCTGAATCTAACTGTGACAGTTATTGCTTTCGCAAGGACATCTGCTTCGAGAGATTTCACTCGACCTACGAGGGTCGAATCTAGTTTAACTTTTAAAGAACTATGCGCTACCTTAGGTGTCTCCTCTTACCCGATATTCACGGCTTCAACCCACATAAGAAAAATATGGGTCTTTAAGCCTTCTTGTTTTCCGGGAGAGACTCAGAGTGTCGACGGGGTAACGATCCCTATAAGAATATTGTTTATGAGATAGATATCTCGTTCAAGTGTCGAGTAGTAATAGTAGAGATTGGCTTTCGTTCACCGCGGGATTGTGTTAAGACACTAGCCTTTAAACCACATCCACTAGTAGAGCTCATTCAAAACGGAACTATCCGAAGATGTTCTCCGCCCCTTGTCAGATTCTGCTTATGCCTTTTGGATTGCTCCTTAGACACGAATCCTGAATCGCGGAAAAGGAAGTCCCGGGCTGTATACAGCATTTCTTTATAAGCCTTGCACTGTCGCACTTTCCTCTGAAGGAACCAAACGAAGGGTTTCTTTTAACCGTTCTCCTAGCGAAGCAACTCCTTTGCTGCTTCGCCAAGAACCAGGCCTGGTAGTTTCACACCGGCAAGACCAAAGGAGGTTATACTTTTAATATAAAATTTTAATTTTTATTTTCAAAATTATAACATTAGAAATAAAGGGGTATTTACATAATACCCTAAGTTAAATACAATTAAATTATCTAAATAATATAAATTAAATAATATAAAAATGCCTAGAGTATAGGCATTTTTATATTATTTAATAAAGTTATAAATTAGTTGATAGATGGAGCTTCATAAACAGCTAAATCTAACGGGAATAAGCAAGGAGTGGAGTAATTAACGTCCAACAAAGAGGCGAAATTTCGGATACATTAACAAAACGATCTGCCGAATTTAAACGACCTGTTTCTCTACAAAGAACAAGCACATAGCCTGTTTTAGGCAGCACAATTTTGTTTCTTAGCAGTTTAATAAAAGCCTCCAAAGCCTTACACGAACCACTAACGTTTTTATAAGGTGTATCCCCATCTCCATCTGGAGAACCTGAAGAATAACGATTACATTCACTTGAAACGAAATTAAGAGAAATAGTCCCGTCACGGCGGGTTTGAACAGCTTCGTTTGAACTTAAAGAAATTTCAAAAGGTTCATCTGAGTAATTAATCTGCCCTACCTCATTATCCCCCTTTAATAAACCATAAGCTGTTTTCTTAGTAACCGCTGTACGAGCCACCCCTTCCGAATCATACGGAGTCATAATTTTAAGCTGTAAACCCCAAAACTTCACACTAGACGGGGAAATATTTCGTAACAGTTTAACTAATACAGTACGTACTTCTTCTAAAAGAACACTAGTTAATACTCGCCCACCTGACTTTTTAATTTTAAAGAAAAATTTGTCTTCTTTTTTAAGAACCCCTCTATAATGACGTTTTTCTACTGACTTAAAAACCGTAACATAAACCACTGCACCTTTTTCTAACTCAATGTAAGCAGATTTATCCGTTTCGGAATCACTATCGCTATCACTACCCATACCCCCACCCGTCTGCTGCTGAGCACTAACTGGACTAACTGTACTAACTGTACTAACTGTACTAGTTGAACCACCTAGTCTAGTCTCAGCAGGCATCAGTACAGAAGGTTCTACTAATTCTGCAGTTTTACGTCGACCTTTAGCTACACTTTTAGTTCTTAGCACCCCTGGTTTAGTTTCCGGGCTAGATTCATCCGCCGGTGAAGGGTCTCTGTTTTCAGGAGCTGGTGAAGGCGAAGGCGTCTTTTTTCTTGTCTCCAGGTGACCGTCGGCCCTTTGAATAAAAGAAAAAGCTTGACTTTCTGTACCTTCTGTACTTTCTACCCCATTATCTTGAGCAAATACAATTGTTCCAAATACACGAATTTTAGGTTTAGTTTTTTTACCGAAACCTTTACTTTTGTTCTGAATAAATGTCATAGTTTAACGAAAAAAAATTTTAGTGCTTTTTCTTTGTAGAGAATCTCTTTTATTAGAATAATAGGTATAGAGAATCTCTTTTAAGAGAATAGTAGGTGCTTGGTATGAGGAATAGAAAAATTCGAATTCCACCCACACCACATAAAATTATATCATTAATTTTATGTTTATAATAAATTTGAAAGCATAACTTTCAAACAAAAACCAAAATAGGCCTTTCACTTAATTCCCTGCCTACGAAGGCAGGGCTCCTTGCTCCCCTTGCTGTTTGGCTTCGCACAGTTGCTTCGCTACAGCCCCCCTTGCTGGTTGGCTACCGAAGGAGCACAGCCCTAGCGACGCGAAGCAACCCTTGCTGTTTGGCTACCGAAGGAGCCCTGCTGTGCTCCTTCGGTAGCCAACCAGCAAGGGGGGGGGGGGTTGCCTGCGAAAAAACACCTGTATATTTAATTTTAAGGATAATTTTATTTTTCTAAGATAATACGAATGCGTAAGGATTTTAATTCGCTTTCTGAATAGTTTTTAATAGAACAAGGCGTTTTAAAAACAGGAACAAGTTCGCCATCCTTATTTGTATAGTCTTCGATAGATGACTTTACAAAAGCAACAAATTCGCCGTTACTGTCTTGCGTTTCCATAGTTAATTTTCTACTAAACAGTATGCATTTTACGAGGATTTCAAAAAACATTTTTAGCGAACAATCTTGTTCTGATAAACAAAATACTTTTAAAAAAAATTCGTGAGCTCTAGATAAAGGAACCCCTTCAATACTCCCCTCTTCGAGAATATGTACAAACTCACCTTTTTTATCACGCACCATTGGATATTGGTAATAAGCGGAGCAAGTTGCGCCACTAGAGTTAAGAAGTTCCCCTATTAAAAAAAGAAGCCCAAACAAATGAACTGTTTTTTCTTGTAAAAACTTCATAAAGGGGCTAGGTTTGTAAATATAACCGTTAGGGCCCTCTAATATCTGAGGAAAAATACTCATACTCCAGCAATTAGAAGTAACCAATTTTTCACAATCACAATTAAATGCAACAAGAAGAGTATAATAAGGCAAAATCTCAAAAATTCTAGTCATAACTTTTATTTTTTATTTAATATAATTTGTGCTTTCTCTATAAATAGAGCAAGATAAGTTGTAATCCATTAAGTAGGTGCTTGATATATATATATCGAATTTAGCTTGATTTTGTGTCTGCGAAGCGTATTGAACAAAGTTTAATAATAATCTTTTGTGTCAAGTTTCACGATACGAATACGTAAAGATTTTAACTCGCTTTCTGAATATTTTTTTAAATTGCTTTCTAAATCGCTTAATCCACTGTTTTTTACACGAGACGACTGTTCATACGGGTCGAATCGGTCATTTTTATTTTGCGTTTCCAGCGATAAATCCAAGCTAAATTCAATACACTTTAAAAGGATATCGAAAAACATCTTTAGCGAACAATCTTGTTCTGATAAACAAAATGAATCTAAAAAGAATTTGTAAGCTCCGGATAATCTAACCCTTTCAACTCTACCTTGCTCTCCGAAGGGAAGCCTTCTAGCTCAACATTACAAAAAGGGTAAGCGTAAAGAGCAGAGTAGGCCGCGCCACTAAAGTTAAGAAGTTCTCCCACTAAAAACAGGAATACAAACAAATTAACTGTTTTTTCTTGTAAAAAAACAAAAAATGGATTCTTTTTCTTTGTAAGTCTATTATCCGCGTTTTCAGCGCTTTCGTCGTATACGTATTCATAACAATCCCAAGATTTACCAGCTACGCGACCGAATGCTTCAGTCATTAAAAAAAACGGGGATCTGTTAAAAATTCTAGTCATAAATTTAATTTTTTATAGTTACTTTAGGTGCTATAAAACCAAATTTAAACGTTTTATTAAATAAAGTTCTGCGGCTTCACAAAGCAGCACTTTTGTTTGCGCAACTTTAGTTTACAAATTAAATTTAGTTAAAGTTTAGGTGCTTGATATGTAGAATAAAAACCAATTTTAAAATTTAAATTTGAAAGTATAACTTTCAAAAGTTAGAATTTATAACTTACAAATTACAATTACTATCCTATATATACAATATAAATTATATCATTAATTTCTAAATTAAACTTTCTTTTGTTTGAAAGTTATGCTTTCAAATTAATTCGTGTAATACTTTTTAGATTGGCTTTGGAATACGCATGTAAATAAGTCAAAGGAAGTGTAAATAAGTTAAAGGAAGTGTAAATAAGTCAAAGGAAGGCAGCCAGATAAGGTTACTGGCCCTCCCCCTAATTGCCTTTCCCCCAGTCGGTTGCTCTGCGAAGGAAGCTGACTCCGAAGGAAGCTGTTGCTCCTTTCCTTCCTACGGAGTCAGCGAAGGAAAGGAAGGAATCGCTGACTCCGGAGGAAGCAGAGCAGGTAGCCTTCCTTCTATTAGCGAAGCAGTACCTTTTGGGTATCGGAATTGGCCGCAGCAAGTCACTCGTTTCACTAGAGGGGTCTTGACTAGGTCTTCCGAGTTGCTTTTGCAATTGACGTAGCCAAGCAAAAATTGATTAAATTTTATTTTTTGTCTTTTTTTATTTTCATAATTCCAAATGTTAAAAACCATAATCTTAATTCTTTGTTAGCATGGAAAACGTTTCTTACTAAATACGTGTCAGGCGATTCCGTTTCATAACGGAATCCAAATTCCGGGTAAAGTTTTTCATTTAAAAGAGAATCCAAATTTGAATTCACTTCATAAAAAAGCTCTTTAATTTTTTCTTTTTCGAATTCACTGTTCTCCCAACCCTTAGCCCTTTTGCCTAAGGCTACGAGGGCAGAAGGAACCCGCTACCTCATCGCTAATTACTTCTTGATCGCTAATTACTTCTTGCTTTACAGTCACTGTTTCCTTATTTTGGTTGAAAGCTTTGTTTTCGTTGAAAGATTCACCTTTATTTTCAGAATCATCAAAAGTTAACACGTAACAATCTGTTTCTACTATTTGAAGACAATTGCTAAACTTGATTAATTTTTTTAGAATAGTGTAGAATTTTTTAATTGAGATGTTTGGTAAATACTCATATTCTTGCCAGATGAAAATTAAAAATTGAAAATAACGTGTTTGTAAAAAAATGTTCTTTGAATACGTAAAATCACATTCTACAGCATCTACTAAACCCATTCCATTCATGCTAATCATATAATAAAGAACAGCTTTTACGTGCTTACGTTTTAAGTAATTTTGCAGGTCATTTCGGAAGAAATCCCACAACATACCGCCTGCTAAGAACATTCTCTCGTCAAATTCAATATCTCTATAAGAGCCCATAGTTTGTAGCTTAAAAGTCTATTTTGGTGCGTTTTTCTTTAAAATTGGAACTTTAAAAAAGCAAGCAGTTATTCTTTCTTTTGATTGAAAGTTAAACTTTCAAATGCTTGACAGTTGTTATTTTAGAAAGAAAATTTTGTTTTAGGTGCTTGATGTAAAAGAAACTGACTTTTATTTATACATATTATTTAAATAATTTATTACTCAGTACACACATCTAGATAAATTATAACATAGTTTAAAAATGTAAGTTATTTTCCAGTTCTTGTTCATCTTAAAAATTCGAACATGTTTTTAAATTTAAAATAAAAATCAAAGGATTTTTATTCTATTGAAAAATAGATTTTTCAATAGAATAAAAATAAAAGGTTATTTAATTTGGCTTAAAAATGTTTCAGTTTCTGGCTGTTTCAAGAAAAAATCTTGATAAGTATCATTATTTAGTAAATTAATTAAATTATTTAATTTTTCTTCCGTAATAGAAGGGTAAGTAACTTCAGTTTCATTTTTCATCTTTAATTTATTCCAAAACACTTCTAAATCACTGTTTAACGAAAAAAGAAGAGTATTTGAATTGTTAGGGTAAAGAAGTAAATCACGCTTTAGTTGTTTCAAAAATGCAATAAAAGTGTATAAGTTCGCTACCTTTGGATAAGATAACTTGTTATTAACATCATCGTAATCAAAATTAAAATCACCTAAAAATTTCGAATGATAACAACTATGAACACAGTCAAGTAAAGAAAGACAATTAAACTGAACAACACCTGCTAGTTTCGGATACGATTCCACGCTATTAATATGATGGGCATGAATATGTTTCTTCAATTTCCCCTCAAAATTTGCTCCAGTTAAAACACAAGTGTCAAAGAAATCTAATGTTCTTAAACGGAAAACTCTGTGTGATACTTCTTCCTTTTTTAAAAATTTATTGTTTACCAATTCAAAATTCATTTTTTTAGTGTCATATTCCATACGACATTGGTTACAAGGCCAAATTACTTGTCTTTTTAAAGTTTCGGCTTTTCTTGTTGTAATAAAGTTGTGTTTTGAACATAAAATTGGAAGTGTTGAACGTCGTTTACCGAGGTAATCATTAGAATCTTTTATATTAATTATAGTGTATTCTGTATCGTATTTTTTTCCAAATTCGTACAACACATCTTTTAAAAGATTTAAACCTTCTTCTTTTCGACTATTACTTAAGTGATTTAAACAACAAGTTGTTTTACTAGGGTTAACAAAAAGATCTGTTACGGTTCTGTAAGCAGGAAGCCCATCAACACTTGAGATATAAGGTTTTTTTACATTTGGAGGTTGCAAGTAAGAATGCTCTGTACATCGCCAAATAATAAACCCTCTTTTTCGAGTTGAATCATAATCTTTGTCCTCTGTTAGTAACTTAATACTTGGGAAGCGTTTAAGTTGTTCTTCAATACGTTTACCCCATAATCCAGTGTTACCTACTTTTAATGGTCTGCGGCAAGATTTTTTTTACAATTGTCGATTTTAATTTTTCTTAAACAACAAGGAATTCCATGTTGATAATATTTTTCATCTGGGTCAGCTATTAAACAATTAAGTTGAACATCATGTATTTCTTTGTGTGTTGGGCAAAAAACAAATAATCTACTTTTTGGGGTTTTTGTCTCCCCATATAACCAGATATATTGTCTTTTTCGAATGTTTGTTAAGGCTAATTCCTTACATCTTTCACGTTTTTTGTTTTTAGCTTCTGTTTGCTCGCCCTTCCCAATATAGCGTTTAGTCAGCCAAGATGAATCACTTTGTAATAAATTAACGATACCATTTTCTACGAGAGCAGCGGTAAGATGTTTACTTGCACCAAAATTGTGTTCTACAATTTCGGTAAGTTGCTTAGGCGTATATTTAAGTTCTTTCATACTTTAAAAAATTGGATTTGAGTTATTAAAAAAGCAAATTTGTGCAAATTATATAAACAAAAAACAATATTAAAATAAGTACATACAAATAACATACAAATAACATATAAATAACACAAATAACACGATAACATACAGATAACACACATGCTTCGCAGCTGCGCACAGGTAGAATTATCGAATTAATAATTCTACCTGTGCGAAGCTGCGAAGCTGCGAAGCTGCGAAGCTGCGAAGCTGCGAAGCTGCGAAGCTGCGAAGCTGCGAAGCATGTGTTCGGAGAATGGTAAAAAAGAGTATGTGTTAGTGAAAACTTTTTTCTTTGTTTCTAGAGCTTTAGTTGTACATATTTGTACAATTTTACTTATTTTTTATTGTTTTTTATAAAATTTTTGTAATCAAAATTTAAAACGTCGGCAACATTTCTGGTTTCTTGAGATTTCATATTCTCTTTGTGTGATTGGCTAACTGTTAAGGTTTGTTTTATGTAATCAGAATAAAGTAATAAAGGTGAACCTATTTTTTTTTGATATTCTGAAAACTTTATTAATTTAAAAAAGATTTTCATATTTTCTGTGTTAGAATTCTGATTTTTTCGATATTTATTTAGTAAGAAAATGTAGTGCTGTTGAAAGAATTTCGAATTTAAACTATATTCAATATATTTATCAGCTACTAAACGTGTTAATTGAATTAAATTGTTTTGTTGACACCCGTAATCACGCATTTGTTTAATAAAAGTACGATTGTTTTTGTAAAAGTCGTTTTTATAGGTTAAGACTTCTTTTTCTCTTTCTTTAAGCGCCACGGATTCAGGGGGTCAATTAACAGCTAAAAAAAACGTAGCCATTTGATTGTTGTACTCGCTTTTACCCATTTTACTTGAGAAATGCGGGTGAAAAGCAAAAAGCAAGCCATTTATCATTTCACAATCAATTGGAAGATAAAGATCACGCAATTTTGTAGTATCAACGTTTAGCTCGCTTAGTTCAATAAATTCCGTGGCATATGACTTTTTATCCCATTTTTGTATAAAACCAATTCTGTTTAAGTAGAGAAATAATAATTGCTCACCAATTTCAGTCGCGCTTTTTAAATCTTTTATATAAGAAATTTTAAAACCATTAGGTGAACAATCTGGTTTTTCCCCAATAAATACATTACCCGTTGTAGTTATTGCTAAAAAAACACAGAAAAGAATATAAGTTATATTTTCCTCAAAAACTTTAAAAGGAAGAACTTTTTTTGAGTTATTTTTTGAATTTAGATTCTCTAGATAAGTATTTTCCTGATCAAGCAAATCCGTTTCAATTCTTTGAATATTTAAAGAATTTCTGCAATACACCTTTAACTGGGCTTGCACTGATTGAAAATTGATTTTAAAAATACCTAACACGGGGTGAAATATGTGTATATATTTTGTATTTGTATCAAAATTTGGATGTAAAAGTGTTGGCATATAAATTTTTGTATGTAGTTAATTAATTGTTTTTGCTTTTATTCTCTTTTTACTACTAATCGCTTGACTATCTAAGCGCTCCTTCGGGGCGCTTCGCAGACAACTATACAGTTTTACCGCGTAGTAGAGTAGCTTCACTAAGCGATAAAAGCAAAGAAAGTAGGAAAAAAGAATTCATTTTTCACAGAAATGATTTTTTTATTAGTAGGCTACACGTTTAATATAACAATTTTTAGTTTAGATTATCTTTAAAAGTGTAACAGTAGGGGTAAAAGGGGGTAAAAAAGGGGTAAAAAAGGGGTGGTATTTAAAATAAAATATGGTATAATATAGAATATAACACAGAATATGCTGTATTTATAATTTAATATTAAATATTAAATTATAAATTAAATTTTTTTGTGTTTTATATTATATCATATTTAAATTAAATATGAAACTAAATTTTATACCCCTTTTTACCCCTAATTTATTTATTTTTATTGGATAAAGTAAATAACTACATTTTTGTTTGTATTTGTACAACTTCAGGTATAAAAACACCTTCGGTAAATCAACTTTAGATATTAATAATGAAAACTGAATTAACAAAAAACTATTTATTAAATTTAGAAAAAACGATAAAAAACTCGAAATATTTAACAGAAAATAAAAATATTGATTCTATTAACGACTATATTAAAACGTACGCTTTGGCGAAAACACATAGTTTAGCTAGTTATACGGATAATTTTAATGTAAATAATAAACGTATATGGAAAAAAATATTAAGTAGAGAATACAATGATACTTGTTTAATTACAGGTTTAAAAAACCAAGCAACCGACTTTTACTTGATATGCCACGATAATACCTCTTGCTGGTGCCCTAACCTTTCGGGTAAAGTCAACGAAGCGCCTTCTTGCTCTCCGTCTGTCTTTCGGGGGGCAGGTAGTCGACAGTCAATTGATGTGAGTGTTGTAGGTCACCATTTGTATTCGCAAAAAGGTTATCCCTTTTTATCGAAAAATGTTTTTAATGGGATTATGATTGAAAAAAATTTACATATAATGTACCACAAAACATTCGGGAAAAATGCTAAGTCTACCACACCAGACTCTTTTATAGAATTGATTAAATATTTAAAGACAAAAAAAGGCTATTATGTAGCCTTTAAAAAAGCTCAAAAAATTAATGTGAATAAAAAAGGAGGAAAATTGGATTTTTATTTTACAGAAGACGATACTTTAGTACTATTTATACCTTTGGATTTAAATAGGTTGAACATGGCTATCTCATATGTAAACTATTTAAAAAGTTTTATTTATTATAACGAAAAAGATAAATTTTAAAATAAACCAAAAATCGTTACTTAAACATTAATAAACTTAATAACTCTTTTGTTAATTAACTAGTCAATGAGAAGGTAGCTCCGCTTCGTAGGGCTCCTTCGGAGCGCCTGCTTCGCCGGCATCAGAAGGCCTGCGAAGCGCTGCTCCCGAAGGGTTGCTCCTTGTCAACTACCTCCGCCTTCGAAGGCAGGAGGCAGGAGGGGGTAGCTTTCGCACCGGTGCAAAAAGATAAGCAAGTAAAAACGAACCGAAGGTGGTAAGTAAAAAATTCAAACAACATAAACAACTTAAAAAAATTTAAAAATGAAAAAACACGTTACAGAAAACCTAGAAAAGGATTGGTTTTTTTTTGTAAAAAACCCTAACTTGTTAAATGCTATAAATTGGCAATCTTTGAACAAGGATAATTTACCATTTTCAATGATTTGTGAGCTAAAAAATTCATTACGTAACAGCAATCTAGAAAAGAAATTCGACAAATCAATAGCTATTAGCCACCATCTAGTACAAAGTTTGCCGAGAAATCAGGCTGAATTATTTCACAAATCACTAAAAATAACATATCCACACTTATTTACAATACAATTTGTACCCTTTTACGTGCTTTCATCCGCAATAACCTTTTTTTGGGTTACTGGTTTTGAAAATAACGTAGAAATTGAGGCTGATATCGGAAAACTAACAGCAGACCAAACGAACGTTGACATTTTAAAAGAGACACTTGAATTAGCTTTATAATTCGATTCTGGTTTTAAATTTTTTACATTTAAAACGCACGTGTCGCCTATTATTGCTTGTGCTCAAATTTTTTTAATTTCATTGCAAAATAGTGTACCCCCTCTAGAGTGGGATTTAAACCGTCCTAGTAGATTTGAAAATTTTTTTTTAAAAAACGGCAAAAAATATCAAACCGACGAAATACTAAAATTAAAAGAATTTCAAAATAAAGCCTTTTTTGAGGTTGTTTTAAATGGACTAAGTATTTTACTTGTTTTTTTTATCTTTATTCCCCAATAACTCGTATTGTTCTTGATCATTATTTAATCTTTAGTCTTAATAATTATAACGCCTTTTTAGAAAAAGCCTCTTATAACATAAAAAAAGAGTACCCAAAAATAAAAGAAGATTTAATAGCTGCATTACCCCATAATTTTTCATTGAAATTTTCCGGTAAGATGCTTGTAGCTATTATAAATATTTTTAAGAAGCAGAAAGAAAATGATCCTTTGACGAAAAAAAAAACAGAAATAGATTTTGAAAACGTAAATCGAGAATTTCAAATCAAGTTTACTAAACTAAAAGATAAAATTAAAAATGGTAAAGGTGAAATAAAAGAAAGTCTAGAAGATAAATTGGGTATTTTCGCTGATGCATTAAAAAATCGCCCAAATTCAGTTCGTATACAACCAGTCTATTTTTTTTTCTGCTTTCTCAGATTTAATTGTTGAATTTTTAGTTACAGTTTTAGATAAAATTCAAACTTATTCTAAAAACACCCGCATTCGCCAAGGGTCCGAGTGTTTTATAATTACACTTATCGTTTATGCTTTTAAAACGTTAAATGAATTACAAGATCAAAGCTTACAAAATAGAAATTTAAAAGATAATGCGAGTCAATTGCAAAAATTATTATCTGAAATATTAAAATTAATGAATAACTTCTCACTTAAAGACTTTAAGATTTTAAATCTTTTTTTAACTTTTACGAATCTAAAAAAAACAAAAGATATTTCCCCAGAAAATATTGACAAAGCAAAAAAAGTGACTAGCAAAGCAATAAATTTAGCAGACGTTTTAAAAAAAATGGACAAATTACTGAAAAAAAAAGCAGATTATTAATTTGGTTATACACCACCAAATAAAATATTTGAAAAATAGCAACAGCATTACTTAGCTTTTTCAGTTTTTAGGTTAAATAGCTAATCTATTTAAAGCAGTTTTGCGTTTTAATACTGATTCTAATTTCTTTCAAAAAACAAGGTTTTACTGTTGCTAATAAAAAAGACTTTTCTAAAGAAAAAAAAAACATTATAATTGTAAAAGGGGATTATGATTCTACTGGCACACCCCGGCCTTAAATAAGTTTTTCAATTTTTCAATTTTTTTATTTTTGCTTGCGGTTTTACGCTAGTCAAACAGCAAAGGTTGTAAAAATGAACTTATTTTAAAAAAGCACCTTTAACCGATACATCCAGACGGGGTATTAAAGTATTAAAACCAAAGTACTTAGCGACGATGGGAAAATTTATTTTTTTTTTTTAAACAAAAAATGCTTAGTTTTTCAAACATTAGACTTTCAAATAGTTTATTTAATCCTTTCTCAAAAGTAGAAACACAATACTTTTATTTGAGAGAGGCAAACACCCCTGCGAAGCTACATAGGGTTGTTTTACCAGCCAGTTGTTGTTTAGGGGATAGCGCTCAAAATGGGTTCGCTGCCTCTTCATCTACATTAACTATTGCCCCCCCTAGTGAAGCTAATGAAGTTAATGAAGTTAGGGTTGCTCTGTTGTCAGCGATTCCTACGGAGCCCCTTGTTGTCCGAAGGGACTACGTACGTTTACCAGAGCAGCCCTTCGGAGCGACAGCAAAGGTTGATGTAAATGTATCAAAAAGTGGGGAGCTAACTCTGGAAGGGTCGTCTTCTGCGTTAGCTAACAATATCCCGGCTGCTTCTATGGCTCTGGGTCAGGTTGATTCACTAAGTCTGAAACGCCCGGTACATGTTCCGCCTGTAGAGCACGTCCCACCCGTGGAACAGAACAAAATTGCTCAGCCGGTAAATACAAAAAATATAGATGAAGATCCGTTTGATACTTGTTGGAAATTGTTTTTACAAATGTTCAACTACTTAAGAAACATGAAACAAGATGTTTTAAAACAAATTATCGATTCTTCGTTTTTATCAGAAGAAAAGTATAATTTGTTGGATAAAGATTATAATCTACCATTCTGCAAAATTTATAATGTGGAAAACGGCTGGTTTAACGGTTTAGAGATTCTAGAAATAGCTCTTGTTCTATGGGGCGAAAATGACGATAATCCAACGCAAAATAAAAGAAATTTAAAAATTATTGACCAAGTGGTTAATTGTTTACACGAGCTAGACGAAAAATACGTTGTGTTAACTTATTTTGAGTTTGTTTCTCCCATTCTTTCTTGTTTCTTAATGGCTATTTTACCAGTATATCAGCAATACGTTGCAAATAATAGTTATAAAGGAGGTTCGAATTTTGGGAAATTAGACATTTTAGCAGATAAGAGACTTTTTGTAAATGGTTTCGTTTTTTATGCTTTTTACTCTTCGAATTATTACCCCTCGACGTCTAATAATAGTTCTAATTTTCTAATTTTTAATTTCTATAAATTCACTGTATTACGCGAGAATAAGAAGGATGCTAACTGGGAACCACATACGGCACATATGCCTAACGTTAAATTATCTGCTTCGATTATTAACGCAAGTATTTGCTTCTTTCTTAAACAACCGGAAAAACCTTTTACTCAAAAAGTTTCATCTAATTTATGGAAAACGGTTAATTCCAACTTTTTAATTACAGTAAACAAAAAAACAGGTGATATTAGTTTTGCGTTAAAAACTGGAAAATATTATCCTTTAATTTCAAATATAGCAAGAGACACTCTTAAACCATTAACTTTTGTTAAGTTTTTTGATAGCTTTGCAGTTTTTATGCCTGTTACTTTGCTTAATATTAATAAAACATATTTTTCTAAATATGGCCCTTATTATATTACAGGTACATATTGTTTAATTAAAACTCGTTTAAAGCGTTTTAAGGATTTAAAACCCGAAGAAATTTTAAAATTAGAATTAGATAATAAAAAAGAATTAGAAATAAAGGGTTTGATTGACAGTATTGAAAATAATATTGAAAAATTAAAAGAACTAAATCCGAAAGCTTTAATGCTTTTAAACCCACATTTACTTAGTTTAAAAAAACATGCGCCAATTGAAGTTAAACCTGTATTTCGTGATTCTGAATATAAAGTGTTAAAAAAAATTTTAGACACAGATGAACGTCTTCATAAAAAACTTCAAAAAGTAGATTTTTACAAAAAATTCCCATTACAAAGTGAATCGCTAACTTATTTTGATTAATAGTAGATAATAGAAACACGTTAAGCTTAACGTGTTTCTATTATCTACTATTAATCCAATATCTATTTTTAATTTATTTTCACAGTGCATTTTTTTCTTTACAGAAGATTACTGAATTTTCGATAATTATTTTCAAAAAATCAGCATTCTTTTTACTGAGACATCCAAATTTTAAAGATTTTCACATTAACAAAAAAAAACAATTACTAGTTTTATTAAATTACATTATGAAAAATAAATTGCACAGTTAAACCATCGATTGTTTTACGCTTAGCTGGCCGTTGTCGCTTGCAAGGGCTGGAGACGGTGAAGGCGAACGTCTGATTTCTTCAAGTTCTAGCTTATTTAAATCTTGCCCAGTGATAAAACTATAAACTGTACCGGCTTTATCATCACTTTGAGCTGTTAGAATATCACCACTTTGAGCTGATACCTTTGACACAGTTCCGTATTTCCAATTGATAGGTTTAATTTTACCAAAACCTTTACCCGCATTTCCTGAACCTGAATTTTTTTAGCTAAAAAACGTTTCATAATGTAAAATAAAAATTTTAAAATTTAAAGTAAAAAATAAAAGTTTAATTATTAAAATTTTATTAAATAATATAAACATGTTATTAACATGTTTATATTATTTAATAAAATTAAAATTAAAATTAGTTGATAGATGGAGCTTCAGAAATCGCAAGATCTAGAGGGAAATTATGCGCATTTCTTTCATGCATTACTTCCATACCTAAGTTAGCACGGTTGATGATATCAGCCCAAGTGTTTAAAACACGGCCTTGTGAATCAACTACTGATTGGTTGAAGTTGACAAAGTTGTTCCTTTTTTTCAAAAGGCTTTGGACTATTTCATCATCTCTTGAATTTCTTAAAATAATAAAAGATTCAAAGATGCTGGGCGCTAATGAGCTAGTATTGTTGGGACTCAAGCTCTAGTCTCTGAACGTTCCAAGAATAGAATTAAATAATTAAATAATTAAATAGTTTAATTACCCATTCTTGGCTTCGCTGCGAATTATCATAGTATAAAAGTTACTAAATGTTTTATATAAAAATACCTAATACCTTCCAGCCCATAAATGAAAAAACACATTTACCTGTTTTTTTATCTATATGTCCTGTTAATGTTTTTGTTAACCCTGAAATACTGTAATGTTTATTTTTTTTTAAACAAATATGATTGTTTTCTATCCATCATTTGAGGAAATGTCATTAGATAATCAATAACATCAATTAAACTAGAACACGTAAAAGGTTCAATTATAACAATTTCATTAGTTTTAAGATATTGCAAAATCATACCTCTTTCGAGTGCAACTTTAATATAAATATTACGAGTGTAAGGTGTACGCTTTTTTTTAGGTCGCTTACCTAATTCTTTCTGTAAATCCAAATTCTAAAATCCCTTTCCCTCTTGTTTCATTTTTAAATGATTTGCTTTACACATCTTTTCAAAACCCTCACTACGTTGGCCTAAAAGCATATATGAAGCACTCAAATCATAATAATTTTTAGAGTTTTCAAAAAGAAGTTTATGGGCATATGAATGTTCATCAATAGAAAGAGTAACTAAATTCCATTTTTTATTTGGACCATTCATATGTAATGGGATAATAGGATGTTTATGAGTTTTATTATGTTTTGAATAGTTTTCTTGTTTTAAAAAACTTAAAATGTAGTTAGTATAACTATTATTTTCACTTTTTGAATAATCGATTAATTCTTGTCTATTAGTAATTAAATTTTTCATAAATGCATTTTTTTATTTTTTTATAATTCATTTTTTTAATCAATTAATATTAATTGTGATTTAAACTAAAGGCTTATTATATATTAAGGACATATTTATTGTAAGCGTTATTGTAATTGTAATTGGAATTGTATTCTTACAATGGGCTAAATTTTAGCCTACTTATTTGTATTTTTTTATTTATATTTATCTATTTTTATACATTTTTATACCTTAGACTTTTCGACAGTTCACCCAGTTTTCAAATATCTTTACAGATATAAGGGTCTCAAGTCGTTTTTGACGAAACCATTTAAGTTGAAAGCCATTGTTGATAAACCTAAAGAAGTGAACCAGATACCTACAACTGGCCAAATAGCTAAGAAGAAGTGTAATGAACGAGAGTTGTTGAATGAAGCGTATTGGAAGATTAAACGACCAAAGTAACCATGAGCTGCTCGCTAAATCCCAAAGTTTCCTACTTTTGCTTGACTTCGTCAATTGCAAAAGCAACTCGGAAGACAAGTCAAATGGGAGCGGACTATATTATGATCTTTTTATAAAAAGATCCTAGGCGCTTAATGTGCTATTATTGTTGAGTCTCAAGCACTAGTCTCTGAACATTCACGAAAACTAATCTAAGTAATATATTTATACTTATTAGAAAACTCTTTCGTGCTTTGCTGCGGATTACCATATTTACCTGTTTATTTAAGATTAAAATATGTGTAATTATACTATTTATAAATATATTTATGGATAGTATAATTACATATAAAATTTGTTTAATTTATTGTAATTTCTTAGAATTCTAGTTTAAAAGTGCCCACCCCCTAACTTTTTTTCCTTTTCCAGAAAGAACTCGGCAGATACCTTTAGAAAAAGAAATTTTATTTGTTTTTGACAATTCAATATAAGGTTCTGAATTTGAAGATAAAAATTTTAAAAAATAATCATAAAGTTCTGAAGGAAGTTCTACAGTATTTGGGGGTACACGAAGAAGTAAAGGAAATTTATTATGATACCAGATCATTTGTTTAGTCAATCTTTCTTTAATAATTAACGGGATCTGTTTTTGATGGACTTCTTTTGGAAAATAGTTAGTATTTAAATTATCGCTAAATCTCAAAAATCTTTCGTCACCGTCTTGATTATATACTAAATATCGCAACCTATGAGCCATTACATGATCTTTAATCGTAACCGTTACTAAATTCCAATCCTTATCAGGTCCACCCGCATGTAATGGAATGATATGATGTTTTTGTAAAATAACAGCTGTTTGACTTTTTTTACCTTTATTTACATTCAGCTCAGATTCTTTTTTTAAAAGATAAAGAATAAAATCATTATATTTATTTGTATTTCTTGAATCTTTTAAGAAAGCAATCAAAGTGTGTCTATTTGTGACTGACATAAAAATTGGATTTAGTGTTTTTGTCTTTGTTTTATTCGTATATCTTTTAGATATAGATTTTTGGTTGTTTAACTCTTCACTATTTTTACGTGAACGATCTTTCCAAAAATAACTTGTATTTTGTTGTTTGCAAAAAGGGCAACCGTTTTTAAGACCACTACGTCCTACACGACAAGCACGATAGGATTTTACAGTAGTTGTAAACATATGATTATTTGAGCATGTTGCAGTAATATTACCATTTCTAATATTTTCAAAATTTGATAAATTAATTAACTTGTGTTTACGTTCTTCACATTCAAACGTTATTTGTTCAATTGTTAGTTTTTTTGACATAAATAGTTTTTTTTTTAATCTTATATTTTAGGATAAACTTAGGATTCCCGACAATTCACCTAGTTTTTCCATAAATTCTTACGAATTTAGGTCGCATGCAAATTTTCTTGATACGATGTTGTAAGTTTCTTCTTCTTGACCGAAACGGTAACCAGCATTAGCTGATTCGTTTTCTGTTGTTTCACGGATTAAAGATGAAGTTACTAAAGAACCCTTAATTACTGTTTTCCTAGTTTTCACTAGGTGTCGGACTATATCATACTCTTACGTTTGTTTGACTTCACTTGACTTGTCTTCCGAGTTGCAAAAGCAATGCGGTTGTAGTTGCTTCGTTACAACTCCGAAAGAACCCTTGCTGTTGTCTGTTTCATTCAGAAACCGCAGAAGGGCCTTCTGAGTTTGAAGTAACATAGTTATCTAGCAAAAGAAGCTATACTTTCCAATTTTTTACATTAAAAAACGAAAATTCAAAATTAAGAGCCAGGGCGCTAATGAGCTAGTATTGTTGGGACTCAAGCTCTAGTCTCTGAACGTTCCAAGGTATCTTCACGTTGCCCCGAAGCAACGGGTAATGATAAAGCCCACCTTAGCTTCGCTGCTGATTACCTTAATCAATTGATATAAAAAGAATTAACAATTATTATTTTCTGTATTGAGTTTTTTGCAAGACCAGCCATTTAAGTTTTTTCTTGACCCGTTTAAAAGTTGAGTAGCCCTTTGAAGATTTGTAGGGACAGCTTTATTTAATTCTTTAAGTACATCCCCACCTGTTGAACAGTTGAAAATACAAAGAAATTCTGGACCGTTGCGGTAGAAAAGATAACGATCTTCCGGGCGGATAGCCCTTCCAATGTTTCTATTTCGACCCCCTAGCCTACCACCCCTGCTTCGAGTTTCTAAAGCGTCTGGACGACTTAAAGAACGTCGACCCATTTCAATTTGAAATTCTTGATTAAAAACGGTTCTTTGTTGAGATCGCATTAATTCGTTTGTTGCACGGGCACCTGCTTGTCGCCAAACTCGAACTGCATCATTCATACTACCTTGTAATAGTAGAATCGCTCCGTAGTCCTTTTGATCACCGTATAAATCGAAAAGAATTTGATGAGCTTTTTTATGATCTTCTATGCTTAAAACAATAAGATTAAAAGAACTATTAAAAAATTCTTCGGCGCTTCGTTTAAATAAATGTTTGGGAATAATGTGATGAATGTGTGTACGAGTTCCTGGGGGGTATTCTTTTACACTTACATCATTTAAAAATGTAAAGTAGGGGTTATTATGATCTTCGTTTAATAACCATGTTATAATATTTGGATTATCCTGTTTTAATGGTTTTGAAGCTTCCTGAAGAATTGTTTCTGTTTGAATTAAATCATCGGGATCCGTTATATTGTCTAAAGACATATTATTGAAAATGTCATCCTCTACTAAAGGAGGATCAATGGGTGCGGCATTTGTACTATAATCATAAAATAAATCTCCCGGGTCTCTATTTCCTAAAAGTCCGGAACTTATTATAGCATTAACTAAAGTATTAATAAAAAGTGTTTTTTGAATCATAATATTTTCTTTTTTATATTATTATTGTTTTTTTTAGGTTTTCAGCAATTCACCCTGTTTTTCTATTTTTCTTACTAAAAAATAGGCACAGTTCTTTTATGCATTGCAGAGAATGAAAGTAGGTAGTGAGATCTAATTTTTCCTATGTTAGTATCTCCGAACCCCTTCCCGAACTGTACGTGCGGCTATTAACTGCATACAGCTCTCCACCCAAAAACCCTAAACTCAGATTCCGGTGAATAGGAATCGTAGAGAAGGGCTAAGAACTGTAATTATTGATTAAAAACAAGTGTAAGAATTAAAGCCTCTTAGGGTAAAGGCTGTTAATTTTTTTTAATCAATATATTACAGTAATTTGCCGAAAAGCAAACCCGATCGCTTAACGGAGGCATCCACCTCCTTTGACGAGGGGTCTTCTGATTCAGATCGGCTGCTTGGGCTGCCCACCACCTAGTCCCTCGAGCCGAAGCTCCGTAACTATTCGCGTGGGCTCTTCTGACTTAGGAGTCGCCTCCCTTAATCAGCTATAAGGCTATCCATTACACCGTTTCTCAGAAACTCGCCAACAAAACGAGTAGTTGAGTATGCGTACGACATTCCCTTTCGGAACCGTTGTAGATCGACTAGCGATCATTTCATCTCCTGATAGCTAATCAGACACCATTATTCTATGTCTTGATTCGAGGAGACCTTGGCGATACGGAGTACCAAGGGGAGGCGGTCAACCCCTGATGGGCCCTAGGATTCAGGCAATACAGCTTTATGCCTTACGCACCTTAACACGCCACTTACGTCACCAGATTGTATGCGAGGGCCATACAAAATATCTATCCGTTTAGACTATAGGCTTGTTAGTGGCTATCGCGATCATGCTGCTGTCCTCGTTGGATTATCCCCAACCAAGTAAGATCGTGTTTTACCTTCTATAGCTACAAGAAGGAGCAAGTCCGACTTGCCGACGATGTAATGGACCTCGATATATCGCCCTAAAACGATATTCTCTGTCCTTCCGCACATAATGAACCACCAAATACACCAGCTACCATTTATGTTCAGTAAGGATCGCACCCTTACCCGGTTAAAAAAAATCTAACCAGCCCTATGTTACCATAGGGATCAGACCATATCTCATCCCTTATCTAACAAAAGATAGTGAGGATCTCGCCATTTCGACACACACTTGTGCCTACTCCTATTAGGATGGTCGTTTCACCGTTCCGTATGTCTAAAAATAAATAATAAATTCCCTTCGGCCTTTGCTTCGGAACAAAACTTTGTATACCTTTTTTTTTTATTTACGCCTTTCTCTAGTTTCTCTAGTTTCTCTAGTTTCTCTAGTTTCTCTAGTTTCTCTCTCTAGGAATAGGAAACCTTTTTAAGGAACGATAAAACAATTGTTAGGTTCGTTTCTTAAAAGACGTTGAATATTTGCACGAGAACAATTTCGCTGTCTAGCAGCGTCCGCTATACTTGTATAAGTCACACCGTAAATACTCACACGTTTAGCTAAACCTGTATTCGCAAGTAATGGATCTTGTGATAATAAACCTTCCGAAGATTGAATATTATGGGATTTACAAGTATCCATTGCTACACAATTAGTATTATTGGGGTCGTTTAACCACCGACGAATAGTATCACGTGAATGTGTTGTTTGACGTGAAGCTTCCGAAATGCTTGGGTAAGTTTTAGCTTTTAATAAAATAGGAAAACCTTCAAGACCATTAGTCTTGTGATTCTCGGCTATAGATTTTCCGATTTGTTTACGAGTTTCGTAGCTGTGCATACGTCCCCAAAAAGGATTGTTTTCTTTTTTACGATTATGAAATTTATTATAGCAAAGATTATTGAAACGACCGATTAACTCGATCTCAAGTGCTACACGTTCATCTAAACTACAATCTTTTGAAAGATAAATAGCGGAAAACTCAAAGTTTCCCTCTCCATATAAATTAAAATCATGTTGTAGTTCAGGAATTTCATGAATGTTTCTACGTAATCTTGATTTATGTTGAGATATTCTTGCAGAAACATTCTTTGATTCACCATAATATCTTTTATTATTTGCAAGACAAAGGATCATATAAACACCTGGTAATTGTCTTGGTGACATACGAATTGGCACGGGATTATTCTGAGTAAAGTCATTAGTATCCCCCGACCCGATGCCCAGAAACACTGCAAAAAAAGGTTTGCTTTTTGCTTTTTGCTTAGCTCCGTAGGAATAGGAAGGAGAATAGAATGTAAAACTCGTAGAATTTCCCCCGTTAAGACGAGTTTCAATTCCTCTCTTATCGTTTACTAAATTTTGTGGAATACAAAAACCTAGTAAAGTACATGAATCTAAAGAGTTCTGTACAGAGGACGAGGCATAAAATTTACCTAACATGTGGAATGGGTGCATTAAAATGTTATGCTCAGCTTGGAATACAATCCATCTGTTATGTATAAAGAATTTATTTTATACTCTCCTCATTTCTAAGGAGTGTCGGACTATATCATGACCTCTTTATTGTTTGGATTTTATTCCCTTAGGAGAGGCCCGGGGCACTCTTGGAAAGATTATTTCACCTTCTAGTCTCTGAACCTTCTTAATTTCTATTCGAATAATTAAGTTTGGCTGATGATTACCTTTAACTTTTAATTTTATTTCTATTTTTAAATAAATTCATTTTTTCGTCTATGCCAGTCTATGTTATAGTGTTTTAAACAAAAGTCAGCAAATTGCTCTTCTGTATTGTTTCCATATCCATATTCATCATGAAATTGCTTATGAATAGTTTTTGTAATACAAACACCGTTTTCAATAGCGTATCTTTTATCAGGATAACTATTCCATGAATATAAATGATG
>JACCDR012109302.1_pt1 | contig 26484 bp, 34 predicted proteins | sample 7446431 | NCBI WGS metagenome assembly JACCDR01 (sample SAMN15323443, study PRJNA562643) | freshwater metagenome | isolation source: river surface water | place: USA:Blue River Watershed | collected 2017-08-17 | reverse complement strand
ATGCCTTGTTCTTACTCTTATCCGTAGTATAAAAACCTAGCTTGTCTTTACCATCTTCCGATATCAGTGAACCGTGCACTTCACTTTCGTCGTTTTCATAAAGTGCTAATACTCCCGCACCAACGCCGTTTCTCTCTATAGTGAAATAGACCTCTTCGCTGAATTGACACAGATACTTCAACAAGCTCTTAAGCTTAGAGTATATTATTTTCTGAGAAAGTATATTGGATCTTAGTTCAGCGACTTGCTTTAGCGTGGGGAATTCAAAGACTTGAATCACCGTAAAGTCGCTTCCAGAACCCGTACTCGGGTCCACGCCAACCATGTATATTGCGCCCTTGGTTGGTTTGGAGAAGAACTTGAATTCGTGTATATCAAATTCCTGAGACTTTATGTAATCTGGTTTGTTCTGAATAGCGAGTTCTTGTTCTGTTATGAACGTGGAGTCTATAAGCGTCAAATCTTCGGTCAAAAATTTACATTCGTACTCTTGTTCCCACTTACGTTGACCAAGTAGACCTATAAATTTACGTTTGAATTCTTCGTCTCTTCCCGGTGGTGCATTCCAAGGAACGTAGGTTACACCATCCTTAAATTCATTCAACCCAGCTTGAGCCTGTCGCCACGTTTCGGCAAAGAGACCAATGTCCCCGTTTGGAGTGGACGACAGTATCACACCACCACCAGTGGAGATGGTAGGTAGTATTGAATCCCAGAATTTTTTTGCAGTGTGTGGTTTAACGAATGCTATTTCGTCACAGTAAAGTAGCGAAATGGACATACCGCGACCAGAGTCTTCCGATGTAGTAGTTGCGACTATTCTAGAAGCATTCTCCCAAGTGCATGTGTGTTTGTTCCAGTTAGACTCATCTATTCCGGGTTTCAACCAATCCGGCAACTCTTCATACGCAAACTGTATCTTTCTGATGATTTCCATTGCGTTGGAACCCTTGTTCGATGCGACCAATACGGTCCTGTCTTTATGGAAAATGGCAAACCATAATAGATAAGCACACGAGGTTTCGGTTTTACCAGTCTGTCTAGCAGACAATACGATATTGAAACGTTGCTCGTGATACTTCCCGACCATCTTGCGCTGATAATCGTACATGGCAAATTTTATACGACCGCGCTTTGCATGTCTAATATAAACATAGTTTTCTATAAAGTATACCGGATCATTTTGGCATTTTATCAATTCCTGAACTTGATCATATGTGTATGTCGTTTGCTGACCGGGCTTCTTTAAACCGGGTTTTCTTTTCATATAGAGTAACTCTTTTGATACACTATATATGACCGTTTAAAAATAGTGAGCGTAAAAAAGCCCCTTTCGGGGCTTTTCTCACTGTATGAAAACACTATAATTTGAAAGAGTAAATTTTTCTTCTTTGTTTACACAAATTCCGTATCTGGAATATAGGTTTATTCTTGGAGCAAATGACAGAGGATCAGCAGTTACACCGTTACTCATCAACAGCACATACGGGGAGAACACGTAAGGCTTATCTATCGTAGACTCGGCACTGCCGGTGTACATTAGAATAAATCCACCGTCTTTGAGAGATGACGCAAAAGAACTGTAGTATCTGACGCCCTCAAATTCACCCACATACTGCAGCACTTCGTTAAAAGTTGTATTGTTATCAATGCTAATGCCATTATCGGTGAAAAATTGAATTATAGTATCTGGAGAGGCGATGGCAACATTACCCATCCCGCGAACGGTGTCTTTCGCAATTTGAATTCTTTGACGACGTATAGTGTTAATAACATTATCGCCTTTTTGAGCAACGCTAAACGCTTTGACGGAGTCAATCAAGTCATTCGCTATCTCTAAAGCAACTTCTGACGAGAGAGCTTCAATTAGAGCGTTTACCACATCCACGCCATGAAACATTTGCATATCCTGCATTGCTTCCACAGACCATGAGGCGGTTAATTTTCTATATTTAGCCGAAACTAATTCTCTAAAGACTTCCATCGTTGCAGATTTGACGGTCATTGGTTGATCTTCCGTATTTCCCCCCGCATTCATGCGCAACACAAACACTTCACCCACAGGGCCGGTAATTGGCTGAATTCCAAACACTGCAAACAGAGGCTTGAGCTTGTCCAATATTCGCTTATTTGCTTCTAACAACGTTAGAGCCATTTCATCTGTCGTGTTGCTTGGGAGGTCATACTGCTCGTTGAGTGATTTAACCGCGTTGCCCAATACAGTAGAATATACCAGCTTATCGGTTTCGGCTACAGTAGAAAGAAGTTGTGCTGCTTTACGTTCCAGCAAACGTCTGCGAAGTACTCGCTTGCTAGCAGTAACTATTGTTCCAAGTGAACGCAGTAAAGATATCGGCGCTTTCTCGGCTAATAAATTTAATAGCTTGTTCTTAAGTGTTTGTATATACGACATAATAATTCTCGGTTATGTCGTATATAGTAGCACAAATTACATTTGAGCGCAATTAAAGCTTATGCTCGCCATTTACCATTTATTATGTTGATTAGAGTGCGTGTTCCATCCTGATAAACTATGGCATGCGTATGCATCCATCCAGAAGGCCCGGAGTTATAGTCCAATCTGAGCTTAGAACTTGTTCCAACTTGGTAAGCGCCTTCGTAAATTCCCGGAGTATGCGAGTGACCAATTATGCACTTCTCGGCAACTTTAGCAAAGCTCTTGATCGATCCGCGAGCGCCATTAGGGCCTTTATCGCCGTGGAACGACAGTTCTACACCGGCTACCATCAAAGATTGATCGCGCTTTAAGAATACAGTATTGTCAACGCAAGCTAAACCGCGTTCAGTTTCCGGATTCTTACACCAAAACTCGAAAGGATCGATAGTGCCGTAACTTCCATCCGGATTGTACTTCATGTGCTTAAGTTGGTTATACTTCATGTAGTAGTAAAACTTAGCGTTTTCTGGATCGCCTTTTGGCTCAGACTCACGCAACCAACGATCAAACGCTTCGTCATGGTTACTCTTGACTATGACATTCGCCGAATCTTTGTGGTTGTACCGATCAAGCAAATCTGCGGAAACCTGCAACTCGCGCTCTACGTTGCCCAAGTCAAAATGATACTTCGCGTATTGCGTCAAATCATCACCACGGTGGTGGTGATTTCGGCTGTAAAAATCCGTCAAGTCGTGGAATATCTTCATCTCAGGCTTGAGAGTGTTGCAGATAGAGTCAGCATTGGAATATGTTGCAGATTCAACTTCCTTATCCAAGAACAAAGCGTGAGTATCGCCAGTTACTAGCGCAGCAATTCTAGTGTCGGTAGTTACTGTACCATCCGATCCATAAAACTTATCGAGATCGTAGAACCCATCAGACCTGTAATGAACATGTCTTATGTGAAACTCAGTCTCAGTAACTTCGACTATTAAAGCGGCATAGCTGTGGTGGAAGTTTCCCTTAAAACCAGCCTTGGAATCAGTGTAGTTGGCCTGAGTCACGGCACCGGTAGTTACCAATATCTTAGGCAGCGAGGTACTTACGGCTGGAACGATAGACTGCTGAATTTTTGGATGGCCGAATATCGCAGACGATGTGCCGGTATATCCGTCAAATCCACTGAGTGGCTCTACAGCCGTTGGCTGAATTTTTACCGAACCGATAATGACCAATTCTTTGGTCAATCTGATAGTCTTATCTACGATATAAGGTTTTATTGAACTGACCCACCAGTCTGAACTGTCGGTGGTGAAGACGGATGTGGGGTTTTTGTAACGGAAAGGGATTACAAGAAGCTTGGCATCGTTGTGGTCAACGTATGTCATTATAGCCTTGAAAAAATCTTCGTTTACCGGCGTAGCATTTTGTGCCGACGTTATCACATATGTTCCGACCTTTCTTTCGCTATTGTCGAGTACAGAAGAGATGTAGTTATTTGGGTCAACAACTTTTTCTCTAATCTGCTCTACAGCCTTCTTAAACTTCTCTATTAGGTTGTCATCTATTGCAGCAGTTGTTGCAGCTATCGGTAGATCTACCATCGGAATGCCGCGTTCTCGCTTGATCGCAAAGACTCGACGCCTTACGGATTCTGCCTGAATTCCGAGTATAGCCGCAAAAGTCTGCCTACTAAGTTTAATCTTGTTGGCTGATTTGTGATATACGATGAAATTCAACGGATCTTTCTGATCTACCCTAATAGTATCTAGAAATTGCTGATTATTTTGTTTAAGCATTGTACTTTCCTGTTATTCTTTGGTTATTTCTTTAAATGGCGCATCGACAACATTATCATCCGCCGCCTGATCTTTCATCATATCCAAAAGCGCCTCTCGATTTATGATGAGCGTTTGATTTACATTTTTTGGTGTTGAAGCTTTTTCTTTACGAAGCAGGTAATTATCTTTACCGCTCTTGAGCTTAGCCTTCTTATCTACGGCACTCAAAGCCGTGTTCAATTGTTGGCCTATTACTTCGGCCAATCTAGCCATATATTTCGGTTCAGAATTTGCTAATTGACCCTTGAGCAATTCAACTATGTTAAGCGCAGAGTCGGCTATCTCCTGATAGTCTTTCTCTATTTCAACGTCTTTGTCATCGTACTGATCCGGCTTAACTAGATCTACAGTTTTTCGCTGAACGGATACGACTTCGGTAGAGCCTTTTTTTATTCCAAAGTGTTCTTCCAGTGGATGGCTTTGAAGTTCTATAAGTTTTTCTAAATTGCGTATCGCCATGTTATGCCCGTAGTAGTGATTCAGCTATTTATTCGGCGGATTCCTGATCGCGCTTACTGGATAGCTCTTCTCCTACCATCTTCGCTATGTTAGAACGCATTGACTCTAAAGCGTGATGTAGTACTTCTAGTTTATAAGCCGCGTCAATATATTCTTGACGCACACGATCAAACGTCGCTATCTCATTGCGTATCGGGGTCGGTAGATCGTCAACGGGTATACCGTTTATTGCTGTCGTAGGTGTGGCGTGCATCGTTGTTTTCATAGATATCCTTGTACTGATGACATCAAGTCCATCAATTCAGTATCGTCATCTTCACGGATTATTTTCCTGATGGACTGGTGGGTTAATGGTTCTGGAACGTTTACTGTTGCGTGGTCTTGATCCGGCAGTTCGTCGCTATAATCGAAATCGTCATGAGTGGCATCGTCGGTAACGGCTGTTGCTATTCCGGGGAATGAAAGCGGCTCGTCGCCATCGGATATTTCGCTCTTGCGCTTGTTTGCTATGGCCTTTAGAACCGAAACGCCGCTCTGCTTAGAATCGGAAATGATTAAGTTTTTCGGATTAAAGCTTAATAACTGACTACTACCTACGGCAGAAGACGATCTAGTTTTCAAGAAATAAACAATCATCTCTCCCTTAATACGCATAGATGGGTCCATGTATATAGAGATGTAATTGTCAACCGTGTTGATTTTGGATATGCCACCGGCAATTATGGATTGGTCTGGCGTGGAAGTCTTAATACCGTCACGATTTTGCTGTGATGCGGATACAACAACGGCATTGTAAGTGTGACCTATTTCTGCCAATTGCTCTGCTTTCAGCTTATCCTGTTCGAATATTCCCATGTCTCGACTGCCACCATTCGGGGTCATGAGGTCAAGATAGTCTACAATTATCACATCTGGACGGCGGTTGTATTCTATCTCGTAAAATTTCAAATACGAGCGTATGTCGTTTGCGGTAGAGCCATTCGGCATACGTTTTACAACATAAGTGCCAGCACCTTCTTTCTTTTGTTGTAGTAGTGTGCTAGTTATTTCAGGAATGCTTTCACGCCAGATATCAGTGTTCACCGCAGTCATGATAGAGGCGTTTCGCAAGAAGATCATTTCCTGTGAAAGTTCCAAAGATATGTAGACTACATGGTAGCCTTGACGTACATAATTTGCGCCCAAATTTGATAGCATCACTGATTTACCACCGCCAGAGTTCGCGGAGAATAGAGTGAACTGCTTTCTGGCTAGCCCCCCGCCTAGTGGACCATCTATACCTTTTATGCCAGTGGGCTCATAAGTTTGGCTCTGTAGCAACGATATAAGAAATGGTTCTGGATCTGCATACATTTCAACGCCAAGATCTCTCTGTAGAGATATCGTCAGAGCCTTTTGAACTCGCTCAAGTACTTTACCAAATTTACTTCTATCCCCAGCGGCTATATCCGGTGCACTGTCAGAAACGGCTTTGAATAGGGCTTCTTGCTGACAGAATAGTTCTATTTCATTACACGTAAAGTCGAATTCTGCCATAGTGACAGGTGGAACTTTACTAAATTTGACTTGATCGGTTTCGGCGTTCATCGTTCTGACCGATGGCAACGCGTTATACTTCTTGAAGTAATCTAACAAAAATTTGACCGGTACTCGCAACTCTTGGTTGAAGTACTCCGGCAGTATGATCGATAGACAACGAGAAGCGACATCCTTTGATGAAAGAATGTTATTGATTAGCAAAACCTGTTTTTCCAGATTCATAGATCTCCAAAGTTACGAAGTGGCACCCATGATACACGAAAGGCCAACCACAAAGCAACTGTCAGACTTCCTTCTTTATATCATCTATGTTAACACGCTTTCTATTCTTAGGGTTTAGGAAATCTTGCAAGCGTGGCTTGACTGCGTTAATGCTCTTCTTAACGTCAGACTGCACGAATAACCATCTAGACTTGGCGGCAGAGTACACATGCAGTCTGGCCGGTATATTAGGACTTATCGTGTCGTAAGTCAATCTGTGGAAATCCCCGTCTTTAGGGTTAGATGGGAAAGTGTCTCCCTGCGTGTACGGCAATCCGTTAGGTGGCAACGCGTCCTGCGTGTATATGCTATGGTATCTAGAAAGCTTTTCCAAATTCATATCTGGCTTACCATCGGAAAATTGTTTTAGTTCAGGGCTTATTACTGCCAAGTCGCCCACATCGATTCCTTTCTGCGGAACTTGAGTCAGCGCATCCGCCTTTATGGTCTGAGAAATGTCATGGTAATCCTGATACTTCTTACCAGAGTTTCCATCGTCTATATCAAATAGTCCAGAAGAATCTACAGTCTTGGTTAGTTTCCCCATGATATCCTGCGTCTCCTGTGAAGCAACTACCGGTTTTGCAACAACACGCTGCATTGTAGGAACCCACGCGGCTGTGAATGACTGAGAATCCCAGCCAACATCGGTCACTTCCAGATATTTTTTAATAGGAGACAGTCTGGTATTAAATTGTGTTTCACTAGGAAGTTCTAGTATATCTCCGATTATGAACGGTCTGCCCAAAGTTCTGACCACTTGCCTGAAAGAGAACTTTAATTCATAATCTTCTGAAAAAAATTCAAAGCCGAACTTACCCGCCGCTAGACTCTTATCAAATGGCGAATACTGCGCCTTTAATTTCAGAGGAGCTTCAGAGTAATCCCTGTCGCGGTTCTCCAAAAAAATTCTATCCTGAATGTTTTCTTCGGATGTTATTTCATAATCGGCAAACTGCAATGCCTGAATAGACCAGTAGTCGTTTTGCCCGCCGTTGAATTGTAACGGTCTTATTCGCCACCATCTAGACGGCACCGTCTTTCTGAAATTGTACGTCAATAGACCGTCGCAATCCTGTAAGTCTATTATCGCAACGCCAAACCACTTTTCTCCATCAGGTGAACGCTCTACTCGGATTTTCGTTGCTCTATTTTTTGAATCGCATCCTTGTTTAATTCGAAGTGTGGAAACGTCTCTGTGTATAAATGTAGTGTCGGTGTAACGCTCTCTGCCGTTGTCTAAACGTAGCGGCCCAAAATCATAACCGATATACGTCTTGGCAACCACATCGGTTCCAGTTTGTGCTGAGCGCCATTCTGTTATGAATTGGTCAAAAGCGTTTATTGCCGGGTTACCGGGTAAATCACCGGATGAAATCGCAAACCCGTTATTAGTTAAGTCATCTAGAAGACCCTGTTCATGGACCCCAAGAAGTTTATGTACGTTTATTTGTGCTCCGGCAATGTTAAGCTGCTCTTCTATAGCCGACTCAGCTAAGCAATTGACATCAGACATTGCCGTAATGTCCCAAGGGGAGCACAGGTTAACTGTGGGGCATATGCCTACACCAACTCTACTGGTGCACGACTTTCCACCATCGGCTGGTTTAGATGGTTGATTGGTGCCAGTATCTACACAGTTGCCTGCACTATACAGCGGATCATTTGAAATCTGGCAAGGTTTGCAATCGTTCATTAAATTATCCTATTACAAAGTGAGCCTTCATGCCCATCTCTGGAAGATTCTGCATACTCTCATCATGCAACTGCTCCATTAGAGAAGTTATTTCATTCTCGCTCTGAGTCTGAAGTTCTGCAGCGTTGAAAGCAGTATTGCCGCTTGGACCCGGAAGGGTAGAGTATTTACCTCTAATCTGAGCAAGCATAGCTTTGCAGCGTGCAATAGCATAGCTCTTGATCCAGTTAGACGTTTCCCTATCAACTAGAAGCTCCTGTTCAGGGCGCTCTAAGATTACTTCGAGTAATAGGCGCTCATTAGTCCGTATAGCTTGACGTAATGTTAATTGACGCGAGTGCTCGTTCCATTGATACATTATTCGTGCGGCAAATAGAGTTTCTAGTTCTTCGATATATGATGCAGATAGATGGAAGGTCAATATGTCGAATGTGCCTAGGGTGTACATTTGCTGCAAAGCGCTGAAAGCGAAAGTGTCGTTATGAGCATAAGCGGTTCTGAATGCTCCCATTCTAGACCTAATGACGTTTAAGACATTGACTATCTTATGGAATCCAACGCATTGATTCTTCAGTAGGTAGCGCTGTTGGTTTGGCACAACGTCCAAAAAGAACATTCCCTTTTGATAACCGTAACCGGAGAATTTGCGAATCAATCTCACAGCCGTATCTATGGCTTCGTCTATCTGTTCCTTAGTCAACTCAACCTTAACAACTGGGTCGCCAAAATGCGCTCTTATCTCACTATGTAATTGTCTACGCTCATCCGGTGTTCCGTCGGTACCTACACCCAACATAGATGTCATCGGTATGCCGTTTACGGAGGTATCACCCCATATAGGCTCACCGTATATTACACCGACCTGAAGAGACGAGAAAATGGAGTCTGTCGTAGCTTCTATGATAAGTTTCTCGGAACAACCTTTCTCCCTAGTGGATATTCGTATGTACTCTCTGTCTTCTAGGCAGGAACGCTGATTAAATGTAGCGAATATACTCGGAGTTCCGGGAATCCAAGCAGAGCCGTTCCACTCCAACAATTCATTATTGGAAGTGTTGAACCACAGTTGTCCAACGTTAGGTGCCACCGGTATTATACTAAACGAAACGGTGTTCCAATCTCCAGCTACGCTGTTCCAGACATAAAGCGTCTGATTGGTGGTGTTAAACCACAGTGTACCGGAATTTACCTGCGCGGGGTCTTCAACACTGGTGAGTATAGCTAGGTTAGACCAAGTTTGCGTGGTAGTAGACCATCTTCTATAAGTTTTGCCATCAAACCATATGTAATTATTTGGGATGTCAGTGGGATCTACTGGAGAGAATATGGTCGATACAATCGAGCAATCCACACTAGAGATTATTTTAACCAATCCGGTTGATGGATTGTACCATGCCACATCGTTGCCCAAAGTTGGCGGTAGGGATGGGTCCGTGCCAGTATTGTAGAAAGCTTCCGCTGCGACCCACTGATCGTTATAGGAATCCCATACAAATACAGAATTTATGCCAGCGGTAGTGTTCCACCAAACATCGCCGGAGGCGCGTACTAGTGGGTCAGTTGGGTACGAGACGTATTGGAGTTCATCCCAGCCATCGTTATCCACGTTTCTCTGCAAGAATCTCCCATCCGGTGTGTACCAGTATAGCCCAGCAACCACCATGTTGCCATTAGGATGGTTGCCGGATGCCGTTGGCTTAGCGTATGTTATTCCGGTGGTTATTTTGTTCCACTCGCCTGCGACAAAACCGTACATCTTAGCTTCGGTCTCATTAAACCAAAAATCACCAGTAAAATAAGTATTTGGATCTTTTTCACCAACTATAACCAAACTCGCATTCCATCGTTTCTGCGGATTATCCCAAGCGAAAAATAGCTGATTAGTAAAGTCGTACCAATAAGAGTTGCATGGTATTTCTGCACCCAGTTGAGGGTCTCTATCACTTACGACAGTTGTAAATTCTTTCCAGTAGACTCCATCGTAACGTCTTACGGTCACACCATCAAACCACACGCTGCCGCAAGAGAGCATGTTCGGTGGGGTAGATGATCTTATTACGTTAGTTTCTACTTCCCATCCTGCTGCACCGATATACACCTTAAGCACTCCATCATCAACCCAATATGTTGGTATTGGCAGTTGTGTGGGATCTGTCGGCTGATACAAGAAAGGAACATTATTATTCGTTAAGCCATTCCAAAAGTATAGCTTCTTATTGTTTTCATCAACATAGTATGTGTTGGCATCGGGAGCCGTTGCTCCGATATGCGCGTCTTGTTGTACTGCAAATTGACGGTTGAGTTCCGCTACTATAGCATTATAGGTCTGCGCAGAAGAACCCAATATAGAAAGATTTATGCGTTTGCAGTTATTCAATAATTGCAGTGTATATGTTTGCGTAGGAGACAAATTTGTCTGGTCAGATGCTCTTATTGGATTTATTGAATCCAAGTATACATCTTGATATGCCGGTGAAGTGTCCACTGCTTTACTAGGACCGGTCGGTAACGAATAGGCGTGCACGCCCTCTCTATGATAACGAGCAACTGAATCTACGGCGTATCCGGAAACATAATATGCCGTCTTTTCTAGTACGTCACTCACAATAAGGCTAGTTGTGGTCTTATCGTGGTAGAACGCACCTACAACTCGCGCCCCGTCTATAACATCTGCCGCATGCGCGTCTTTGTCAAAGGTAGGGTCTGCATTGTAATATGCACCATCTTTAGGCGAAGTGGATATGTAATTTGCCGGTTTGTCGCTGACGGTTATTACTATACCATCGTATGACTGTGTTGCCGTATCACAACCGGCACGGGGTGCCGGAATATTCCAAGATATTCTGGCCGTGCCGTTACCTAAACGAACGAATGTCAGTGTAATTTCCTGACCTTCTATACGAATACCATCTGGCGAATCTGCGAATCTGTCAAACACACTCATTTATTATTCCTCAATATTATTCTAGTGCAGCGCCGTTGTACAGCGTGCCAGTAAACTGCCCATTTAGGACATGTGAAAATTCTTTTGTAGCGTCCGCAACAAGAGTAACCACGTAAAGGTTTAGCAGCATCAAGAAAACAGACATGCTCTTATGCTGAAGCTGGAGATTAGATACATCGCTCATCCCTTGTATAAGGTGCTTATTCTTTTCCTGCATCCACTTCAGTGTAGAATGTATTACTGGCGTTGGTATGCCACGTTCGGTACACTGCACTTCAAAAGACACTAGGCTTTCGTTGAATTGATGTTGTAACTCTACAGCATTGTATACTTTACTGTCGTCGTAATCTTGTATAAGCGTTTCCGCATATTCCAAAATAGTCTTTACTCTCAGGTAAAGAACATCGCGGTACATTTTAAGTCTAACTGGTTTGTTTGTTAAATTATCAAACGCCAGTATTTTGATCTCTGTGTTCAGCCTGTATTTTGTATTGGTAAAAAATAAATGCTTGTCTAGAGGTAGCTGCGCTACTTCTTCTTCACCAAATATGCTGTCTTCTTCGTTTCTAGCACTTCTGCTGAAGCGAGATACGATCATTTTATATAGCAAGATTACGGCTCCTAGAATAACTAGGCCAGCCCACCCGTAATCATAAACTACTCTAAGTATTTCAAGCACGACATTTCACCATATTCTCCGTGTTTTATTTATCGGAAGGTGTTAGTCTAAAAGCTGATTAGTGTTGTTTAACGCCCAAGATTTCATTTTAACTGTGTACCATTGCGGGAGAGTCTGGATCGTTCCGTTTTTCTGGGCAATTTTAAGGTTTTCTATTATAGCCTTTCCGTCCTTTATCCCCCAAGATATCGTGATAATGTCTTTAGGTTTTAAAGAAACGTATTCTTTTTTATATGCACTTTCTATAAGAAGAAGCGGCACCTTACAGTATTTCGTAACTTCATGCTTACTCTCGAACGCATAATTGTTCTGCGCCATCTCTTTAAGTAATTTAGTACTTGTAAGATAGTCTTTGAACGATTGTGTAAAATGTTCGTTGATTTCGTCTTGCATGTGTCTCAATAAAGTATACAATTATTTATGACTATTATATCATCAGTCCGCATAAAAGAAAAGAGCCTTGGATTTCTCCAAGGCTCTTTGTTTTTACCGCAAGTCGTCTATTAGACGAAGTCGAGGTTGACAACGTTGATACGACCGTAGTAGTCACCGGAGTTGCCCAACGAGGTGGTTGGATCGGTGAATGCAACGCGTGCGTAACGAGTCATCAAGCTTACGACTGGCTGGAACGTGGTTGGGTTAACAACAACACCGCTCGACATCAATGGGATGTATGGGCAGTAGAAGTAACCAGCGTCGGTTTCACCGTTGCCACCCTTGTAACCGACAAGAATCTTGTCAGAGCCGAATGGAGCGGAGGTACCAGACTGAGCCTGATTCCAGATGTAGCTGTATACCTTGATGGAACCGTTTAGGGTACCGACAAGCTGCGTGTTGTTTGGACCCTTGAAGGAACCTTCAACAGCCGGTGCGAAGACGGACTTAGCAGCAGACTGTAGTACGGAAACGATCATTGGGGAAACAACGATGAAGTTACCAGCACCACGACGAGTCAAACGAGCGATTTCGTTTGCTACTTCGTTGATGCGGACGCCGAGGTTAGCGAAACGGTCGCCAACGAATGCCGGAGCATAAGTGGTACCACCGGTTGCTGCCAAGTCAAACGGACGAACGGTGCGTGCTAGAGCAAGCAAGTCGCCGATGATTTCTGCGTCGATTTCGTGTACGATTTCACCGGATAGAGCCTTGGTGACTTCGCTTTCGAGGTCGAGGCCGTGCTGGGAGTTCATGTCCTGCATAGCTTCGATGGTCCAACCAGCCTGTAGCTTACGTGAACCAGCTTCGACAGCCTGAGAGATGATTTCTAGGGTCATCTTACGGCCACCGGAACCTTCGATGTGGGAACCGTTACCGCCACGGAGTGAACCGCCGACAGGAACTGAGTAACCACCAAAGTTCATGGTGCCAGTGTCATAAGCCTGAACGTTTGGAGTACCACCCCAAGCTGCACCCTGACCGGTAGCGGCAGGAATGTTAGCAACTGAACCACGGTCGATACCAGAGGCACCGGCTGGAACAGCAGCACCTACGGTGCCGGAGTAGAACTGACGGATTGGCTTAGCGTTACCGAAAGCTTCGTCGCCCGGATTGATGTCAAAGCCACCGAACTGGGAACGTGCTGGGTTGTGGTCTGCTTCTTCAGCATACTTGTAACGCAGGGTGAAAACCTGACCAACTGGACCGGTCATTGGCTGTACGCCGACGATTTCGGTTGCGATGGTGCCCGGAATGATACGACGTATCATTGGGAGAAGAGTCTTGCGGAAGTTAGCAATGTCACCGGCAGTGGTTGCACCAGCAGCAGCGGTTTCATTGATAATCATGTTCTTCTGGTTTTCGAGTAGCGGAGCTACTATGTCTTTCTTGGACTGGGAGAGGCCCTCAAGCAATACTGACTTGGTGGCGTTCCAGTTTTCGGTCAAATCTTTAATTTCTAACATTTTTTTCTCCTTATGTTGTTAGTTTAGATTTATTAGTTGGTTATACCAGCTAGGCGCTTTAGCATGTTGGCCGTTTCTGGCTTAATTGCTACTGCATCTACCTTGCTACCTTCTTCGATTACAGTCTCGGTATCTCCGGTTACAACAACCGTCTCAACTACGACTGCTTCATCTTTACCCTCTGCTAGTACTGGTGCTGGAACGACACTCTCCTTCTGCTTTGATTCAGATTTAGTTGATTCGTGAAGAACACGAGGGATGTAACGCTCGTATGCTTCATCGAGTTTTTCTGTTGGAATAGACTCTAATAGAGCTTCCATTATTTCTCTTGGCTGACCGGTTAGGGATTCCAAGACCTTGCTCATCTTCAATTCACGGCTCTGCTCATCTAGACGGGTCTGTGCTTCAGCGAGCTTGGACTGAGCTTCAGCAAGCTGTGCATTGACTGCTTCTATCTGTGCGCCTACGCCGGATGCATCAAAATAGCGATCCTTGAATATGGTTTCGAATGTTTCGAACATCTTTCTACCGAACTCGACTCTACGTACATCTTCAATAGATTCACGCAATTCGTTGAATTCTTCCGTCAGGCGAGCTTCCAAGAAGCCGTCTAGGGTTTCTACTAGTTCTGCCATCTGGCTCTTTACGTTTTCAGCGAGCTTAGCTTTTTCCGTAGCTAGGCTAGCAGCAGCTTCGGCTTCCAAATCTCTGAAGCGTTCAATATCTTCACGCAATTCTTCGATTTCTGCGGTTAGCAATTCACGAACCAACGTATCGACTGATTCGATAAGTGCTTCCTTGTCTTCCATGTACTTAACTGCGAAAGCAGCCTTAGCATCAGCTTCACCCTGTGCTCTGCCCTCTTCGATAGCCTGTTGCTTAGCTTCTTCGACTATGCCCTTGACGCTTTCGACTAGAGCGTTCTTGGTTTCGTCAGTCAAAATTTCCGACTCTACCAACTTGTTCAATATTTCATCCATTTCTAAACTCCTGAAGTAAAAGGTTGAATTTACAGATAATACTTATGCTGTATTGAAAAATACTCTCAGAGATTTGCACATAATGCCCGGAAACCCTTATTTTTACTGGGTTTGCACTATGCACTTAATTTTGAAAAAGTTACACTTGCAAGCCAAAAACGTAAGTGTTATCATGCACTTACTGAAAAAAGTAACTACAATATGACCGCCGCCAAAGACAAAATTCTTCGAAATTACGTGATAGAAAATAAATCAGAAATAGAAATTCCCGCAGGTAGAAATTGCCAAGCAGAAATTAATAAGATAGATGCTATAATCAAAACCGTAGCCGCTGGGAAAATAGCCGCGAAGGATTTGCACCGCCTAGAAGGCGCATGCCTTAACCTATTGTCTAAAATTAGAGACCAGCGTTTCTCCTAAATAGAAGAAAAAGCGGTATACTGTATGTTCAAGCCAACAATTCTGATAGATTTCGACATAACCATAAGTCCGGTTCACGGGTTCTATGAACCGCCGTCAATAGAAGTTGTAACGGCTATTAAAACCCTTTCCGAAAAATATGACATCTGCATATACTCAACCAGATGCAATAAAGATTTGGCAGAGACGGAAGGGGTAGAAGAGATGATTAAGTACCTTAAAAAGCACAGCATACCGTTCAATAGCGTATGTGAAAATAAACCTATATTCTGCGCTGTAATTGATGATAGAAGCTTTAATCCCAACCGCGATGGCTGGGATAAGATCGTAGAAAATCTAATGCAAGAGATTACGTAATAAAACCGACCCTATTAAGCATCCAGCCGTAAATGAATGATTCATTTTGCTGACGAGCTTCGGTTATTTCTATGTATCGCATAGATTGCAACACATTCAAAGTATTCAACAGGACTCTCTCGCCTTCCGAACCACGGCGCTGAATAAAAGCTCGTAGCGCATTCGCGGTGGTTTGTCCTACTCGTCCATCCACAACAAGGTCGGAATAAGCCCTGCCAGAATCATTGAATAAGTTCAAAGAGCGTTGAATAAATCTGGATGCTACAGACACTCCCATGTTAACTCCGGTGTCGGTTAATTCTGCAGCTATTTTTGGAGACACTGCGAAAATAATATCGAATCTCGGAGTGATGTAATATTTTGTACGATATATATCAAAAGCTTCCTGCCTAGTTAATGCGCGTAGCTGCTCAATTGTAGCATTTGGTCGAACCTCTCTAAAGACCGCCAATGTTATGCCCCAATTAGTCGGGCCACCCCTATCATCAGGATGGTTAACCCAGCCACCCTCTTTGTCTATTATATCGTTTAATATTTGTTCTACTGTCTTAGACATGAAAATACCCCTTTCGGGGTATTTATTAAGCAGAGATTTTAGTAAGTTGTAAAGAGTCTTTACCGGATACCACGATGGGTTCCACTCCAGTAGCATCTTTAACTTTAGTCGCTATCTTTGCCAATACTTCTTCCGGTATATTCGGATTGGTAAGCGTGATTATCAAAACGTCGTTTTGGGTTAATTTAATTTCTGTGATCATTATCGCTTCTCCGAATTTATCTTATTCAATACCTCTATGGCGCGGGACTGGTATGTCATCGCATCTTCGGGGCGCTTTCTTGGGGCGCTTATCTTCTTGGAAAAAATAGGTACAATATCAGAAGATATCTTGAATATATTCATCTTATACACTTCTTCATTAGGCGAAAAAGATACTTCGGCGAGATATCGCTTATCTATTCTTGTAGCCCAGTAAAGATGTTCTGCATTTCTATTAAGCGTTCCAGCCATAAATTGGCTTGCATCTGTTACAGAAATTGGTTTAATTTGTAGCATTCGTAAAACTCCGTTGTTGCGTGGATCGTACTACAGCGAAGGGAGATTGTCCAGACATTGAAGAATTGTAGATCTATCCAACGTTGACACTATTACATGTCCGGTAGGCTGATTGATTATATTCAAAAATTTACAAATCTGAGCATTTTTAATGGTGTGCAACCAAAGCAACGCCTTAGCATCGTTAGACATTACAGTTACAATATTTCTCAAAGCCACTATTTGATCTGATAGGGATAAATGCTCCAACACGCTAACAGCAACTACGGCATCTACGCGCATGTGCGACAATTCAGAAAAATCGCTGTGAAACGACACATTCGTCATCGACACAGTTTTGCCCATGCACCGCTGCCTGTCCGTATACGCAACATCTATACACTCTTTAACAGGATCGTATCCTATTACGCGATGGAAAATATGCGACATTGCAATTGATATTCTTCCGGTTCCACACCCATAATCCAACACTTGCATGGTCTTCATGTGCGAGGGTTTCAAATCTAGTGCTCTTATTATTTCAGCAGCAACTTTCATACCATGATTATAGTAACCAAGGTCATTATTCTTGAATTCGTTTGCTATGGTATTTCTTGGATTTCTCCAATGATCCAAACTGAATGGCATTTTGCATCTCCAATAAAAAGCCCCCTATGATTAGGGGGCTTCGATATTACCACAAATTGGCGTTTGAATCAATTGAAGCTGTAGCGAACGCCGACTTGTCCAACGCTAGGAATGCTAGCAGCATTGAATGTACCAACCTGTTCTACGAAATCGAGAACCGTTTCGCCACCAACTGAATAATCACCAAAGACTTCAAGATTCTCAGTTAGAGCGTAAGAAGCTCCAACTTGGAAGTTGTTGTATTCGGCTGTGCCAGCTAGATCGTAGTAACGACCAGATGTTAGCACGGTAACGTCAAGCTTGTCGGTAAACAGGCCATCATACGCAACACCTACCGCTGCATACACATCACGACCATACTGCTTGTCGGTAGCTACGGCAACTTCGGCTAGAAGGTCTAGCTTGTCTGTAGCATTGAAGGCTAGTTCGCCGCGAACTTCATTGAAATCGACAGCACGCTCAACAACTGGATTGAATACGCGATTAACAGAAACAGCGTAATCAAAACGCCCAACCTGACCGGCATATCCAACACCGAGATCGGTACGAAGAGTCTTGTTGGCATCAACTGGCGATGCATCGATCACAGCCGTATCAACCTTGACAAATACACCGTCCACAAACACATCAGTGAAATCTAGTGTACCGGCTACGGTCGGCTGACCATCAGTTACAGACTGCCCGCGATAGAGCAGATCCGAGGAAGCTGATACCGAGGCGGTTACACTGGCGGCGTTAGCCGAAGCAGCGGCTAGTGAAAAAATTGCAGCAAAAATTACATTCTTCATATATTCTCCTTAAATGTAAGTACGCTTGTTTTAGCGTGAGAGTACTTATACGCTCAACAATACGATGAGCGCATGATACATGTTAAAGATAGATAGGTCAAGTCACTACCGAAATCAGAAGATCGACATCTTCCATAAGCCACTCGGATACGGTGTCCATGTCAGATTCACTGAGTTGCCTCACCCATGGGTCAAATAAAGCAGGGTTATTCTTTAACTGATTATACGTAGTCAAAAGAGTGGAGTACATATTATTCTACCGCAAAAACGTCATCGGTTCTGACCATTACATGGTCTTTGTCTATTCGCAGCCCGGTATTCTTGGTAATTAAAACTTTATCACCAACCAGAATATCAATAGCTTCCACGGTGCCGTCCTTGCACTCTTTTCCGGTGCCAACTGCAACAACCTCAACAGCGACCAAGTCCGATGTATCGCCCGCAATCAGGGGTATAACTAGACCGGAGTCTAGAACTCTTTCCTTTTTTTCTTCTTCTAGTGCAACAATTATTGAATCGCCTAATGCTCTCATTTTATTCTCCGTGTAAGTTGATAGTTAGTAAGTTTTCTGGGTCTGCTATGGCTAATGCACACTCTAGTCCGTCTGCAGCTAAAGTGATGTCATTGTGCCAAACACCGATGTTTATCACCGGTATATTGTATCTATGGGCTAATCTTATAGCGGTGGCAGTACCACCTTTCACCTCTGCGTTTTCGGTCCAGCATATAAGAAATGAACTTGGCGTATTTAGGTCTGCCCCCAACACCTGATGAATGTTTCTAGCGTGTAGCAATCGATGCGATTCTTTAAGTCTGTCCCATGCCGGGTGGACAGTGGAAGCTATATCATACGCACGCGCAGACGGTATATTAGTTGAGTTATTGGAATTGAAACCGATCCAAGGTACCCATATTTCTTTATTGCAATCGTGCACGACCCCTTCCTCAAAGGCATAATCGGCACCGGGTGCTCCACCAGATCGCAGAGTGTATCCGTGGTTCTCTAATACGGATGCCGTATGAGACATCAATGCCATGATACTAGAGGGCGTAGATCTAGAACCGACTCCAGTGTAATACAAATTATTCATACATGCTCAATATCGGCTTATTCCCAGTCAATTGTATCATAGCATTCATGCTACGAAAAGTGAGGCCGTCGCGGATGCACGTTTGAACGAAGTAGGGTTTCTGCTCTTCTAAAAAGTCTGAAGAATCATCCAGAATTATGTAATTTAGTATTTGTGGGTTTTGAGACAGCCACTCTTTAATTTCGTCGCCACGAGTTTTTAGATCGGTACGCCCCTTCGGCGTTGCCCCTATTATTATCTGAGAGGCATCATGAACACCATAATGTTCCGAAAACATCTGGTGAAAATCCCTTAGCGAGAAGGAATATCTCCAGCTAGTGCTCATTACTATCGAGAAATTGTATTTCCTACAAAACTGAAAAACGAAGTCTACCGCTAGTCTATCAAACAAGCCAATGTCTTCATTCTCAGTTGTTGGCAGCAATATCTTTTTCTTACAGGAAGCCGTATTAGCTATTCCTTCGTGCAGCGTTACAGTTCTGAAACTATTCAGAACACCGTCAATATCCAAAAACAACACATTATTGGTCATTTGCTTTTCTCTTGTGTGGTTAGAAAAGCATTGACCTGCTTTGTTGTCATTTCTTTACCATCTAAGTAAAAGATATCTCCATTTAATCTAAAAAGGCCAACATCTGTTTTTAGATTATGACCATCAAAATATTCTATCTTTATTTTGGTAGTTTTTGTAATTTTGTCTTTTAGCTCTGTGAGTGAATTCATACACTGCCCCTATCATTAAAAAGCAGTGTATGCTACTCACGACTTAGCTGTCAACGTAAAAAATCAAATAGCTTGCCTATGGTCCCGACCAAGTGCTGGAATCTAGAAGCTGGTGGCAATAGATCTTCGGTGTTGGATAATGCTCTTTTCTTAGCCTTCATAACATCGTAATCGGTTAGGAGTAATGGCTTCAATTCTCCAAACTCTTCAATATAAGCTATGTAATATTTTTCGTCTGCACCGGCTCTAGGATTTCGGTTTATTACTGTTTCATTCGCGTACAACAATGATTTAACTGTTTGCATATTGATGCTCCTTTATTGAAGTTATTTATCCATCGCATAAATAGATACAAACATATCTTATGGAGAGTTTATGAAGAACATACTGGTTGAAATGCTTGAGCTTGCAGAAGTTTTGAGCGTAGAGAAGGATTTGAACTCCTTGCATGCTATATTCCTTGAAGCTAAAGAGACGCACACTGCGTTTGTCAGCGAAGGACTTACCGAAAACTATCAGGGTAACGTAGATGCAGAATTCAACGAACTAGAAAGACTTTTTGCGGTTGCTAGAAAAGGTCTTTCCTTAGCAAATAGATTGGAAACCGAAGAACAGCGTAGAATGCATAAAGCTAGAATGATGAGTCACATGAATAAGATTAGAATTAGACTAGACCAGTTAATGCAGAATATGGGCATAGGCGACAGAGAGACTAGACAGAAATTAAACATTGCGAATTTCCCAGCATTGCGAGATGCGCAAGATAGAAGAATAAATTACAGAGACCGAAACCCAGACAACGATTTTAGATACAAAACTAGAACAGCATAAAAAAGGGGCCGCAAGGCCCCTTTTCATTAGTACGTCTTTCTGGTCTTAAACCATGTACCTTTAAGATGAAATGCATTATTCGTGAAACTCTCCACCCTAATCAATTTTGTAGGCGGTTCATCATCTGAGCATTTGCAGTACTGTTCATCTGCATCGGAGAAGTTCACTCTTAAATCCTGTGTCTTTTCGCACTTCTCACAATAGTATTCGTAAATCGGCATTAGTATTCCTCTATTAAAAATGGTTCGCACACTCCGGCAGAAAACTCGTCTGCTGCCTGTAGTGCTTTAGTTATTCTATCCTTGGGCTTCATCCCCGGAATGTTCTCTGTGGCATGAAGTGAGCCTAAAGCAAATCCGGCACCACATCCTATAGCATTGTAGTTTTTATGAAGCATGGCTATCTGATAATCGGTACTCATCACGTACAGTTCGTTATTGTATCCTATGATGAATTCGGCCTCGACAGATCTTTCGGAACGCTTGTTTATACCGTCAAATCCGTTTTTTTCAAATAGCTTCTGTACAGCTTTAACAAAATCTACACACATATACTGAAAATCGGTTTGACCGGTTTTCTGTTTAGGTAGCACTAGTGTACTCATAAGCTGTATGGCTCTAAACGATCCAGCACCACCAAATATGAATTTGTCGCTTTTATGTATTTTAGGATCGGCCCTGCGTTCTATAGTCAGATCGCTCGCAGATACTCCTGCTGAATCGGCACCTATGTAAATCTTTTTAGGTGTTTTTATTGCAACGATACAGGTCATAGTTTTTCTCATTAACTAACATAGTATAGCATACGGGTCAATACGGTACAAGTGCTCATTCGAATATTATACGGATTCCCTTTATTTTATTTGGTGGCAACCCAAGCCAGTTCTTATCATCAACCTTGTATATGACACCATTTCGCATAAACGATGATGCAGATTCTCGCACCTCTGCTATGGTCTGTGATATAAATCTGAAGCGAAAAATTTCATCGGAATCGTTCGTCTCTATCTCAAAGCGAACATTTCTTCGTTGGTCTTGACTCATGGGCTACCCTTGATGCAGAATGCGTTTTTGCATAACAGATACTTATGCGACATAAATAGAAACACTACTCCAACTCGGGATAATTAAAATGCGAATAGAACAAGTACTGAATGAATCACTCAACGATCCACTAGACCAACTAGCGTCTGAAAGAGAACCTGTCGAATATACTGCACCAAGTATAGATGTTTCTCTGGAAGATCTAACCAGCCTTCAAGTTAGAACTCTTAACAGAATTTCTAATGGACTAGTTACAGTAGACACCGCTTCAGATAAAGAATTTGAAATAATGCAAGAACTGGAAGGGCTCGGACTGCTGGATTCGGAATACGAGATTTCAGAATTAGGTACAAACGTGTTGTCCGGTGCTAAAGATGCCGGTGTTACATCAACACAGTCTTCTGTTTCCGACGCCATGGTAGACGTTGATCTAGAAGATGATGAACTACCCGAAGACGATGACGAATTCGAAGAGTTGGATCAAGACGAACCGGCTTCTCGCTGGTAAGTAAAAAGGCCCCGAAAGGGGCCTTTTTTATAGCTTAATACAAACCGGCAGTAACGCATTAGTCGTTATTCCGGAGTAGCGGTTGTATATACTGGCTTCCACTATTGGTTCAGAACAAAATCTGGTGCTTTTATCTGGGCCAGCGATGCTTATAGCTGCCGGTGTGGTAATAATCATAGCAAAAGTTAGTATAAAGACCTTATGGGTTTTGATGGTGAATAACATCAACGCCCATAACACGGCTGATACAAAAACGAAAAAAGTACCAATTGCAGTGGAAATAGCGTGTAAAGGTATCGAAGATCTAGCGTCCTCGGCTATCTGACGTATGACATGATCCGAAAGATAGTTTGCACATTCTCTACCAACGCAGTATTCGTTTCCTACAACAATGTTGTCCAAATTAAATCTTCCACCGGCAGTTGTCAATAACGAGGTGTTGTATGCAATCGAGTCACTTACAGAATTGTCTTTGGTTATCACGCCCCACATGTAAATTGGATATATGGCTAAAAGGAAGAACAGTACAAATCCCATGTTAGCTGATGTAATAAAAGAGAAAAGCTTGTCCAAAGATTTAGAAATGTCGCTCATAAAAAAGCCTCACGGGTTAGTGAGGCCATCTTATGTGGGTTACCACCATTTGTCAAGCATGTCAATTACTTTTTAAGTATAGACTGCACGAATTTAGTTATTTCATTACGCAAGTGGATCTGCGCCTTGTCGTCATTCTTAACGGACTCGGCCAATGTCAATATGCGACCGCCCTTATAGTCCTGCAAACCCTCATAAACAGGTGTTGGATATGCGCCCATTGCGCTAGGGGTAGCAACCAAATCTACGGTTATTATGTTGAAATTGCTTACTAGACCGCTTTCGTTTACGGTTCCTGCACCTCTAGATGAAACGCCGTATCTAACTCCAGACTTAGCTAATTCCTTAGCGATCAATCCCATCGGAGTATCCAGAATTCTGGCCTTACCTACAACGTCATTGCCTACCATTCTTACTTCGGTTATGACATGTGATATTCTATCCATGTTTATGGTCAGGGTTGTCGGGTGATCGAGTTCACCGAATACGCCACCATAAGCCTTTATGTTGCTGTTCATTTGTTCGACAGCGCGGTGCATTTCATTAACAGGGTAGTTTCTACCGTTTCTATTCTGAATATTCGCCTGCATGAAAACACCAGACAACCAAACATCCTTTCCGTTGGTAGCGGTTTCAGTGATTATGCTGCCTTCGGTAGCAGATACCGATTCAATTAAAAGTTGTTGTCCCATTATCTTACTCCGTATCTGTCAGATATAAATGCGTATAGTTGTTCCAGTGTTTCGAATTCTTTAGAGAACGAACCGTCTATAGAAATGAATTGAATTCCTTCCATCCCGTTTCTCTCGAAATCTTCTTCACCATATACGGCCACGCCGTTTACATTCTTGGAATCTTCTATAGCCTTAACGATTCCGATCTTTTTACCCTTGACGAATACAGCACCGCCTTGGCTCATTGTAATTTCCTGTTCGGTACCAACATTCTCATGAAGTCTCTTACCGATCAAGTTGAACGATTCTACTATTTTGGCCGATATCTTATTGGACAGTATATCTTTGCCCAAAGGTTGTACATATGCTGCAAAGTCAGCTTTAACAGCGTCTTTATTTCCAGCAACTAGATTGTCTATCATGCGTGACAAAATTTGTTTAGTATCCACTGTGTTTTCCTCATTTTCATTAACAGCATTGCTTATTTGCATGTATTGGCGAGTTTTCTTTGCCACAAGTTCTTCGTGATTGTCGCCTTTATTCTTTTTCTTCTTCGATTCCGGTTTCTTTTCAGAATCTACGAAAAGATCCTTGACTTTATCGTCTTGAATATTTTTAGGATCTGTGAATTCTTTAATCTGCTTCATATAGCTCCTCCAGCACCGCCACCGTCGCCACCGCCACCATCAGATGCTTCTCCACCGGTAGTGTCAGTTCCGCCCATAGGAAGAGGATAATAATACCCAACACCGCCATATGGACCTTTCTTTATTGATGGTACTTTTCTCTTAGCTTTTGGAGACTTGTTTACAAAAACATTATCCAAATCTTTACCGTCATCTACGGTAGTCTTACTTTTCAAGTTTACTATATTAGCAAGTTTCATTTGATTCTCATTTTATAGCCGACTATGGATTCAAGCTTATGGATTATTGAATCGCAAGCCTTTTTATCACCTGAGCATATTTTCTTAGCGCAGCTTGATATATCTTTATCGGTACAGTCTTTAATGCCGGAAGCTTTCGAAAGTGCCGATAAGAAACTTGCACGGTTGTCATCGGTTGACTTACCGTATAATTTGGTTATGTAAGAGGTCATTTCGGTCTCTGTCATAACTTTCTCGTGGTCTTCTGTTAGTGAAATGACATATGCGCTGAATGAGCCCAATTTGCCTTCTGTTATTACATCTGTGTATCGCATTAGCATCACCAATTTTATTATACGTTTATTTATCTAGGGGGATTGGTTTGCTTAGATTTATTGTCTGCCGGTGGTGTTTCGTTACCAGAATCTGCTTGTGCGTCGGAACCGTCCTGCGCATCAGCCTCCGCGTCGTCTACCGGTATATCTTCGCCACCGTCTCCCAAATCCAATTCACCACCCCCGAAACCACCGGAAGCTCCACCGCCAAGACCACCTTCGAAACCACCGGCTTCTGCATCATCTGGATAGTATAGCTTAGGCAGATCTCTATAGTCTCCGTCAACAGGTAGACCCTTTTCTTCACGAAGCATGCGCTCGTTTTCTATGATCTCGTCAGGAGTCATCTGTAGATACTTCTTCAACGCAAAGCGCTTCGATAGATGTGGTATTCCATCGGCAGTCGTATAAGTGTTTAGTAAATCGCTGTCCATAGCCTGCTGTTTGCTTACTGAATAGTTAGATGGCTGCGGTAATACAACGCGGAAAAGTGATGGATCTACGTTTATTCCACTGTCTCGCAAGAATTCTTTGAATTGCGAATCAAGCGTCGATTCTATGAAGGCTTGTAGCCTTTCTATATACAGCGAGAACTTGATTTCCTGCAGATACGCTATGCCAACTTTGCCATCACTAAATGTGCCACCTTCTGAATTCGGGTCGATATACGATTGTGGGATTCTGAGTCCTCTCCAAACTTTCTTGTAGAAGTATTCCAAATCTTGCAATTCGCCAAGACCCTGACCACCCGGAAGAGTCTCAACCTTGGCACCGGAACCATCACTGCGCTGTGCGAAGAAGTAATCTTCCGACATAGACATAGGGTTGTACACGGATTCGACGGTAGCCTGACCACCTTGGGTCGTAGGTATTTGCTTTTGTTTTATCTCATTTTTTATGGATTCAAGATGTCTCGGTATTAATGAAGCTGGCATCTTACCAGTATTAATGTAAAACACTTTTCGCTCCGGGGCACGCTGCACTCTATAAATTATTAGTGCGTCTTCCAGTAATTCTTTTTGTTTGAACGATCTATAGACTGCACGCAGTACCGAACTACCGAAGGGCGCTTCGTCAGACATATCATTATTAAGCGTGAAGCGTATAACTTCGGAAGAGTCATACACCTGAACGTTCTTATCACCGATATTATTTCCGACATTGTAGTATAGCTGACTGCCTACACCATGATCGCTGTAGTTGGAATCGACCTTTATATGCCAGCCGCGTATGTCTGTTACGTCTTCCTGTGCAACAACTGCACCTACGACATTTTTAGGGTGGATGAATACCAATCTACCCCCGCGCTTATTTTTCGGTTTGATGAAAAAGCAGTCGCCGTACTTGATTACATTTCTGGATATATCGTACATGCGACGCTGCCAATCGTGTATCATGCACCAAGTTTTCAATGCGGCCTTGAGAGTCATTACAGATCTACTCGGTATCTGGCGACCGCCATCTAGGGTCAATTTAATTTCTAACGGCTGATCAGTCTTAGGATTGTTGCCGGTCATTTCTTCCGCAATTATATCCAATGCTCTAGACACATCAACGTCAGCATCCATAACATCGTATTCACGATATCTAGTAAGACGCGAAGGTGATCCCTGAACCAAGCGGTGGTACCAAGTATAATTCCCATACATGTTTCCAATACCGACAGCATCGCGGTTGTCTGTGATGTCGGTCTGTAGTGACTTTGGATCAATTATTTTGTAAACTTTAGTTAACATGCATGTTCTCTATTTTCTTTAAGCCATATTTATGGATGCGCTGCCAGTATGAGCGTTATCCCAAGTTGACCTGAGCAAATGCACCGGATACATTGAAGCGAGATTCCACATCAGACATGAGCTTGGCACGCTGCTCTCT
>JACCDR010060762.1_pt1 | contig 26488 bp, 37 predicted proteins | sample 7446431 | NCBI WGS metagenome assembly JACCDR01 (sample SAMN15323443, study PRJNA562643) | freshwater metagenome | isolation source: river surface water | place: USA:Blue River Watershed | collected 2017-08-17 | reverse complement strand
GGTCATCTTCTGGACCTTGGCCGTGGCGTAGCGCAGGCTCGGGCCGATCTCGTCGACCTCCAGCTCGATGACCGTGCGCTTCTCGCCCTCGCGGGTCTCGTAGGTGCGCTGCTTCAGCCGGCCGGACACGATCACCCGGGCGCCGCGTTGCAGTGACTCGGCCACGTTTTCGGCCATCTGCCGCCACGCGGTGCAGGGCAGGAACAGCGGGTCGCCGTCCTTCCACTCCTTGGTCTGCTTGTCCATGAACCGGGGGGTCGACGCGACGCGGAATTTCGCGACCGCGGCACCGGACGGGGTGAAGCGCAGCTCCGGGTCATCGGTCAGGTTGCCGATGACGGTGATGGTGGTGTCTCCAGCCATTGCCCCTCCTTGGTTGGTGCTGGGTCAGTCCCGCGGTTCGGCGTGGACCCACTGGGTTACGACGCCGCCCACAACATCGCCGACTCTGGCACGGCCAGAGCCTCGGAGCATTCGAAGCGCCCGCTCGACCTGCTCGACGCTGACTTCCCTGTCCAGGCCTGCGCAGCGCAGTTCGTCCACAACCCCGGACCGGATCTTGCCCGGGGTGCCGCTGCCGCCCCGGACAAGGAACCGTTCGACGGCGCGGATCAGTTCGGCGTCGACGACCGGTTCGGGGACGACGACCGGGGGCGTGGGATACAGTCGCCGGTTCTGATCGGCGCCGCGGTGCACGGCGGTGGGCCAGTCGACCCACTCCCCCGTCCCGGCGACCTGCCACCGGCGGGGGAACCGGCGGTCCGGTTCGACGGGTACTTCGGCGTCGTGGCGGTGGAACACGTGGACACCACCGTCGTCGGTGTTGCGGGCAGGGATCCAGGTCCCGTCGCCGGGTTCCGGGGGCACGTCCGGCAGGACAAGCGCTGCCACGTGGTCGAGCCGGACCCACGCCGTGTACTGGTCGGTCTTGGAGAACAGTTCGACTTCGACCCCGACACCGTCCAGTGCCTGGACCACGGTGCCGCGGATGAGGACGGTGTCCCCCGGCTTCAGCTGCCCGGCGGCCCCCTCGTCCAGGTCGACCAGCGTCACGACCTGTCCGCCGTCGTGTCGATCCCGGCCCGCCGGTGGACGGCGGCGATGTGGTCGAACAACGCGGCGAGGCTACGGCCCTGGGCGCCGTCGAGGTGTTCGACGGCGCCGAGCGCGGTGACCGCGACGTCGAGGAGTTCCTTCTTGACGTTGTCCATGGTGGCGCAGACCCCTTTGCGGGGGTTCGCACCGGTGGCGCCGTTCATCGCGTCGACCACCTCACCGGCCTCTTCCGCGATCTTGGTGACCCGGATCCAGGTCAACGCCTCCGGGTCGCGGGCGGCGTTGGCCGGCGACGTGTCGAACCAGTTCGACAGGTCGACCAGTTGGTGGGCGGCCCGGGTCGTCGGGTCGGCGGCAAGGGTCATTCCGGGACGCCGATGCTGGTCTGGTCGAGTGTGCGGCCCAGTACGACGGCGGCGGCGGTGTGGCCGTCCGCGTCGACCCGGTCGACGATCGTCTCCGCGGTGGCCAGGTCGCCGCGGGCGACGGCGGCGGCGAGCTGGTCGCCGACGCCGGTCAGGTATGTGGTCTGGTCTGTGGTTGCCACGACGGGCCTCCGAATCCGATTTGCCGGGAATCTTGTCGACACTACCCGATGTTGCATTACGAGGCAACACGACGCGTGTTGCGAGTCAGGTCCCCGGGGCTTTGACCTGCGCATCCAGCACCGTTTCGTCGTCGACGCCGAGTGAATCGAGGACAGCGTGGGCGACGGTGACGAGTTCGCCGTACCCGGGCCGGGCCACCGCCCAGCCGGTGTCGGCCTGGACGACGCGGGCCACGACGTCCATCGTGTCCGCCAGCGACGTCGCCACCTTGGGCGGCCAGTTGCACAACTCCGGGTTGCGGAGCAGGCCTGCGGCGCGGCGGAGCACGTCGGCGCTCACCCGGTCACCGCCGTGTACCGCTCGACTAGGTGGTCCAGGAAGATCGCGCCGTTGCCGCAGCCGGACGGGACGGTGTTCCCGTCCGCGTCGACCCGGCGCCGGATGACGGTGGCGGTCCATCCGGACACCAGTTTGTAGATGCCGACGATGCGGACCACCTCCGACTGTCCGTCTGGCAGCCACGGCATCGGCTCGTCGCGCCATTCCTGGTCGATGTGGATCGGCTGGGTGAACCCCGCGCCGCGGAGCAGATCGGCGAGTTGGTCTTCGGGGACGTTCGTCGGTCGGTCGTTCACCGGGTCGCCTCCTGTACGTGGCTGGTCCACCATTCGGCGACCGCGCGCTGGTTGGTGGGGCGGACCTGTTCGGACGCGCCGCACTCGCACAGTGCAGTGATGCAGTTGTCGCCGTTGGTCCAGGTGAAGTCCGGCCGGTGCCCGGCCGGGTCGTGGGTGGGGCACAGCAGCGTCGTCGGGTGGTGGTGATGCATCCACCCCGGCTCGCCGACCGGTCCGGTGGTCGCGTCGAACGAACGCCAGCATCCGGGCCAGTCGCACCAGCGGAGCAGGGCCGGGTCGACCCGCTCGTCCCGGACCTCGCCGAGCCGGGCCCGCAGGTACTCGATCTCCTGCATCATCTGGCCGACGTCGCCGGACAGGTGCGCACCGAACACCGCGGGCAGCACCCCGTCGACAGCCTGGAGATGACGGGCCGCTTCCCGGCCGCGTGCCCGGACCTCGGCGAGGTCGACCCGCATCGGGTACAGGGCGTTGGCGGTCATGACATCGTCGTCGCCGCACCTTACGGCGATGTTCGGACCGTTTGGGTCGACCTGCACCAACGCGCCACCAGGGCCGGTGATGAACAGTTCGCCGCGTTCGGCGACACCGTCGAGTTCGGCGACCTCGTACGTGCCTGCGGGCAGGGTCATCGCGTGGCCCGTGTGGGCTATCGCCGTCGTCGCGGCGTTGACGATCACGGTTCGCATCGGTCACTCCTGGCCGTTGTGGTAGGTGACCGGCCGGTCCAGCGGTGTGCCCGTGGCGGCATGGTCGCGGAAGTCGTCGAGCAGGTTGTTCAATGCCATCCACGCCGGGTCCGGATCACCCGGGTACGCGTCCCGGACCCGGGTGATCCACGCCTCGACCGCGGACCACGCGACCACCGGTTCCGCGTCGACGAGGGCCAGAAGCCCGTGGGCGTGCGCCAGCACCTGCTGACGGGTCACCAGCCGGTACACCGAACCGGTCGTGGTGGCGTCGTCGGACAGATTCAGGTCCACCACCAGCCGGCCGTCGTCGACAGCGGCGGGGTGGAAGTTGAGCCGCGACCCGAACGACAGGTCCCAACCCGTCGACGGGACGTGGTGTACACAGTCCGGGTCGCAGTACTCGTCGCACGGCGTCCGGGCCACGAACTCGGGCTGGCCATGGACCGGACGGATCTCAGGGCTGGTGTTCGTCGACATGTAGGTCTGCCTCCATGTGGGCGTTGGTCAGATACGCACGGCTGTGGCCGTGCAGGGCAAACTTGGGGTGCTGGTCGCAGGTCGCCGTCCACATGCCGTCGTCGTCAGTGGTGAGGGTCACCCGGTGGGTGCGGTCGTCGGATTCGACGATCAGGTTTGCCATCAGCTCCTCCCCCTGGGGGTTAGGCGATCGCCATGTCGACGAACCGGGCCAGGTGCAGCTGCGCCGCCACGGTGACCGTGTCGGTCGGCCCGTTGCGGTGCTTGGCGACGATGAAGTCGGCCTCACCGGCCCGGCCGGATTCCTTGTCGTAGTAGTCGTCGCGGTGCAACAGGATCACCACGTCGGCGTCCTGTTCGATCGAGTTGTGCGCGACGATCCCGTTGGCGATGAAGTTGTGGGCTCCCTTCACCGTCGCGTCATAGACCGGCAGGTCGCCGATCTTCTCGATGGCGACCACCCGATCCCAGAAAACGTCGTCGGTGGCAGCCTGGCGGAGAACGTCCGAGTCGAGCACCTCGGCGCAGCGGGCCAGCCGCTCACGCGATGGGCACGTTTTGTTGAGGGTGGCGCCGCAGTAGCTGGTGCCGATCGCGGCCTGGAACTGGCGCTCGGTCAACCCCGCCCGGTAACGCTCCAACCTGACTAGGTCCCAGATCTCGCGGGGCAGCGTGTCGACATTGGTGTTGGTGCTCGCGGCGTGGATCAAGTAGGCAGCCGCTTGGGCGCCGCGCGCCCCGTGGACACCGACCTCGGCGCAGAATCGGCGCATATCGGCGGCGCCCGCGATGACGACGTTGTAGCCGGGCCGGGCCGACAGCTTGTGGCGCTTTTCGTACAACCGGGTCGCAATCCCGAGCCTGGCCAGCAGGGTAACCACCCCGTCCGCCAGCGCGCGGCTTGAACTGGCGTAGTAGATCCGGGCCTGCGACTTCGTTGCCTCCGGCTTGGGTACGAAGACGGACCCGTCTGTTGCCCAGAGATGCCTCAGGAACGTCCGGATCTCGGCGTCGCTGGCCGCGTACAGCGCGTCCGGTAGCCGCTTGTTGTATGAGCGGAGCCCGTCGATGCCGAGGTCCCTGAACCACTGGTGGATCGGGTTGCGACGCCCGTGGGTGAGGTGGTGCGGCGACGACAGGTACGTGTGCTGCCAGTTGCCCTGGGCTACACGGCGAGCGGTGATGCCGAACTCGGCGTTTGCGGCGGCGTCCACGAACGTCAGGTTGGCCTCATCCTCGGAGGTGTAGTGCAGTGGCTGTCGTGGCAGCACGCAACCGTCGCCGATGAGGTGCGCGAGCATGCCCAACCGGTGCTCCGACCAGCCGAGGCCGGCAGCGAGCGGCGCTGGGATCCGGCGCGGGGTGGCGACGCGTGAGCCGGGCTGGAGTGCGGCCAGTTCGGTCCAGCCCGCAAGGGTGAGGAACTGGTGGTTGGCGGATGCTTGCACGGTGCGGCCGGACGCCAGGGTCATCCGGTAGACGGTCTTCACCCCAGATGGGAAGACCGCGGTCAGTGGGGCCGGGACCAGGCGGCGATCCTGGTCGACCGCCCACACCACCACGCCCTCGTGGCCGTTGCGGATCAGGTCGCCGAAACTGATCGGCGCGCCGGTGTCGGCCCGCAGGATGGTGGTGTTCTCCGTCAGGCAGCCGGATTCACGGAGATCGGATAGCTGGGGGCGTTTGTCGTTGCGTTGCTCCGGCCCCCGGTTGAGCTGGCTCACCGCGATGACCGGGCACTCGACCTCCTTCGCGAGCAGCTTCAACCCGCGCGACAGTTCCGCGACCTCCTGCTGGCGGCTCTCGGTCCTCTTCGGGCTGCTCATGAGCTGGAGGTAGTCGACGACGATGAGCTTCAGGTCGTTTCGCTGCTTGAGCCGGCGGGCCTTGGCCCGGATCTCCATCAGCGTCATGTTCGGGGTGTCGTCGATGAACAGCGGCGCCTCGCTGATTTCGCCGATCCGGCGGGCGAGTTTCGTCCAGTCCTGGTCGCCGAGCCGGCCGGAGCGCAGGATGTGCAGCGGCACCCGGGCCTCGGCCGACAGCAGCCGCATCACGATCTCGACCTTGCTCATTTCCAGCGAGAAGATCGCGCTGGCCATGTTGTGCTTCACCGACGCCGACCGAACGAAGTCCATCCCCGCGGTGCTTTTACCCAGACCGGGGCGACCCGCCACGATGATCAGCTGGCCGGGGTGTAGGCCGTTGAGCAGCCGGTCCAGGTCGCTGAATCCGGTGGGTACGCCGGTCATGACGCCGCCCTGCGCGCCGACCGCCTCGATCTCGTCGAGTGTGGGCTGAAGCATCTCGGCCAGGATGGCGAAGTCCTCGCTGACCCGCTTCTCGGTGACGTTGTAGATCTCCTGCTGCGCCAGGTCGACCGTCTCGTCGACGTCGCGCCCGCCGGCACCCGCCGCACCGTAGCCGAGTTGCACGATGCGGGTGCCGGCCTCGACGAGTCGCCGCAGCACGGCGCGCTCGGCCACGATCCGGGCGTAGTAGGCCGCGTTGGCCGCGGTCGGCACGATCGACACGAGGTCGTGCAGGTAGGGGACACCGCCGATGCGGGCGGCGTTGCCCGCGTCGGTCAGCGCGGCGGCGACCGTGATCGGGTCGGCCGGCTCACCTCGGCCGTACAGGTCGAGAATGGCATCGAAGATCGTCGCGTGCGCCGGCCGGTAGAAGTCGCCGGTGCGGAGGATCTCCACGACGTCGGCGATCGCGTCCTTGCTCAGCAGCATGCCGCCGAGAACGCACTGCTCAGCGGCGATGTCTTGCGGCGGGGTGCGCTCCAGGACGGTGGCGGTCATGCTGGGCCGTCGACCGGTGCGGTGAGCGCGTCGCCGGTGCTGGTCCACCTGCCGACGCGGGTGTACCCGGTGCCGGTCAGGGAGTCGTCGAGGTTCACCCTGTGCGCCCATGGCGGGATGGCGTTGACTCCGGAGATGACGTCGCCGGGGCTGCCGTTGTCCGCCGGGTGATGGAAGGTCACGGTGTGGTCGTCGCGGTGGTATACGGCCAGGAACGTGGTCATGGCGTGCCCCATCAGGAAGAGAAAGGTGGTTGCGGGTTCCAGTCCCCAACCACCGTCGACACTACCCGCTATCAAGATACGGGGCAACTCACGCCTGGTTGGCGTGGCCTCGTACCTATGACATGACCCCCTTACCTGCCAGCCCTTCCACCAAGGGGGATAGGCCGAACAGGTGGACGACTACCCGACAACAGGGCAGGTCAGGTTGGGTTGTTGGCGTTTGTGTCACACCATCGGTCATAATGACCTTCGAGACGCAGCCGACAGAGAGGGTGGTGGCCATGGTCTACGTCGCAAGCCCCGAAGATCAGGACCGCTACCTGCGTCGCCTTCGGCAGGCCGCAGGGGCAGCATTCGACAACGGCATCCCCGAAGACCAGGTCATGGAGCAGGTCCGGGCCGGGCTGGACGAGGTGCGTGCCGAACGTTCCCGGGTCGCCGAGGCCCAGGCGGGAACGTCCCGCGACCCGGCGCCAGCCCCCCGCGGAACATCAGCCCTCGCCGCGTGGGCCGCGCAGGTCGCCTAGCCGGCCACCAGCTCCTGTCGACAGTGAGACGCCCCCCAGGATGATCCTGGGGGGCGTCTCACTGTCGAACGCGGGTCAGCCGGTGCTCACCGCGTTGTCGCGGGCCAGCACGTACCCACCGCCCACCGTCCTGCCCACCACCCCTTCCTCGGCCAGAGGCGGCAGCAGCTGGTACATCCGCTGCTTGCTGACACCGATCTGCGCCTCCAGCTCGCTCGCGGTCAGACCGTCCGGGCCGGCGTTGTGCAACGCCCGGACAATCTGTTCGCGGGCGGTGCCGCCACCGGTCGTGGGGGCCGGCGGCTGCGCACCGACCTGTGCAGGTACCGGGGTCTGCCGCCCAGGGAACTGGATCACCGTTGCCCCATCCGCGGACTGTGCCACGGTGGTAACAGTGGCGGCGGGAGTTTCGGCGACGGCCGGCTTGCGGACCGACGCGGCCCACGCGTCGAGGGCCGGGGTCGCCGTGGCCGGCAACGACGCCGCCACCGGCCGGGCCGCCGGGACACGCTGCGGCTCCTCCTCCAGGTCCTCATCACGCAGTTCGGCGAGCAGCTGCGCGGCGCGTCCCCACCGACCCGAGTACGCCCTGCCATCCAGGCAGTGCAGGTACTGGATCGAGCCGACCCAGCCGGGGTAGTCCTTGTCGCCGCCGGTGACGTCTTCCGGGCGGACCCGGGCCGCGACGGCCTGGCCGTGCTGGTCGAGGTCCGGACGGAGCGACGAGCAGGCGATGGCGTGGTGCTCGATCGCGTGCTCGTCGACGTTGACGGTCCGCCCGTACACCGGTTGGTCCAGCTCCATCGTGCGCAGGTAGCCGGCCCCCTTGTGCTTGAGTGGCGTCTTCGGCGGGGTCACGTCCAGGACGTGGACGTACTCGCCGTGCTCGTTCATCCGCAGACAGAGCCGGGTGCTGCTCTGGCTACGGAGCCCCTTGTCCATCAGGTCCGACGTGCCCCGCAGCACGGAGACCATGGCACGGACGGCCATTGCCCGGCCCAGCTGGGCGAGCTCGGTCAAGCCTGCGGCTGCGATCGCACCGATCGCGGTGAGCTTCTGCTGGATGGAGCCGCCTTCGTCGGCGAGGACGATGATCGCGGGGAGGTCGGCCGACACGGGCAGGACACCGCCGGAGCGGGCAGCACGGATCCGCTGACGCACGGTCGGGTTGTGCTTGCGTGCGGTCGAAATCGCGCGGGCGACTGCGGTCATCACCGCGAACTCGTTTTCGTCGCTGGCGACCCAGTCGACCACGGGCTTGCCACATTTGCCCCGGGCCCACGGCTCGATCCAGTTGTTGGCCAGGCCGCCGCCGTTGTAGTCGGCGACCCAGATCAGGCAGTCGACGCACCGGGCCAGGAACATGATGATCCGGTTCATCAGTGTGGTCTTGCCCGAGCCGGTGGCACCGCCGATCGTCGCGGTTTCGATCCGCAGGCAGATGTCGAGGTTCTGGCCGCGGGGCGTGGTCAGCACCGTGAACGAGTCGTTGATGCTGGCCGGCGTGGTCGGCTCGACGTGGACCCAGTCGTCGGTGTCGCCCAGGTTGTCGACCTCCATCACGTCGAGCACCGCGACGCCCTGAACATCGGACGGCAGGGTCTGGACATGGCACCCCGTCCTGAGGCGGGCCGACGCCGCGAGCTTGGTGCAAAGTTGCGCCAGGTCCTGCTCCGTGGTCCCGGTCTCGATGGGCAGCTCGACCCACAACCGGAATCCCTCGTCGGGGTTTTCCCACCGTTCCCAACGGGACACCGTCGCCGTCTTCCACCCGGCGACGGCGCGGATGTTCGCCTCCCACAGCTTCACGTAACTGGGGCGGCGGTCGTAGCCGGCCGATGCGGCTACGACCGCTCCCCGTTCGACGGCAGGTGGGACGGGGCAGAAGTGGCCGATGGCCGGCAGGGCGATCGTGCTGCCCGCCCAGATCATGATGGTGCCGGTGGACCAGCCACGTAGGTCGACCACGGTCTGGATCACCCCAAGGATGATCCAGACCGTGGACCGGTAGGTGAAGACCTTGCCCCAGCCCCGGGGGTTGCGGCCCTCCTGCTGGAGCAAGGTGGCCAGCGCGGTAGCGATAAGGCCGAGCAGGCAGGCCGGTCCCCATGCCCACCACACGACCAGCGGGTGGATCACTTGGTCGACGGCGCTCGACAACGCGCCGGCGAGGAACACGATGATCGCGAACCAGGCGGGCGAGGTGTTCTGCTGGGTGTGCATGGGGAACGGTTCCTTACCTTCCTGATCTAGTTGTCCTGCGAGGCGACAGTCACGTCGGCCCGCCTCTCGCGGTCACGGCCGCCGCGGCCACCGTTGAGCCGATCCTCGTCCGTCTCGTGTTCACGCCTGTACAGCCCTTGCAGGGTTGCGGCGGATGCCATGACCGCCCGCCACTCATCTGCGGTCCTCGCCCTGTTTGCGCGGCTGAGGAGATCTTGCATTTCGGCTTTGAGCCGTGGCGATGCCGGCATTTCGTGTTCCATCTGGTCGGTCATCTGCTTGAACGTTTGCACGTACTGGTATGCAGCTGCCTCGGCGCTGGCGAACGCCCGCTGCACCTCGCCGGCGGCGTCCTCGGCTGCGCCCAGGTTCGCCCCGGCGCGTTGCAGCGACTGGTCCGACTTGAACTGCAATGTGCTGTCTCCCACGGTTCCTCCTGATGTGCGTGGCCCGTCTGGCTGGGCCTGTGGTTGCTGCTGCCGGTCCGGAGCGGGCCGGTTGTGTCCATGTCGGGGGCCGTTGTCGGACCCGGCCCGTTCGGGTGCCCTGTCACCCCGGCCGGCCGGGCGAGCCGGGTCGCGCTGGGCCGGTTCTGATCCCGGCCGCTTCTGGGAGCCGGACGGGCCGGGCGACGGCTTGGTCCCGGCCGGCCGGCCGCCGGCCGGCCGGGGTGCTGGTCCGTCTACGGTCGGCTTCACCTGGGCTGGCTGCTTCGTGGCGGAGGTGACCTTGTGCGCCAAGCGATGCCACCAAGGGGTCTTGCCACCGGTTTCGCCACCGTCCTTGGCTGGCTTGGCCTTGCCCTGTCCGTCCGTGGACTTCGCCTTAGGCTTCCGGCCGAGACGCCACCACGGGCCCTCGTCGCCAGATGCGCTGTCCTTGGCGGAGTCGCCGGTTTCGCTCGACTTGGCCGAGGGCTTCGGCTTGGACTTGCGGCTGCTGAGACGCCACCACGGGCTCTTGTCGCCAGACCCGGCACGGCTGCCGGAGCCGTCCCCGGTGGCACCTCCACGGCCTGACCTGCGGCCCAGTAGGCCACGGATGCCGCCGGTACGGCGGCCGGGCAGCCCGCCGCCTGCGCGACTCCCACCCGTTGACCGACCCGCCCCGGTTGAGCCACCACGGGGCCGGCGGCCGAGCAGCCCGCGGAGGCCACCCGTCCTACCCGACCCAGCCGCCCGGCCGCCGCCGGGCCCACCGCCGGGTCGGCGGCCGAGCAGCCCGCGGAGGCCACCCGTCCTACCGGCCCCGGCCAGCCGGCCACCACCGGGTCGGCGGCCGAGCAGCCCCCGCGCCCCGGGTCGACCCTTGCGGCGCCAGGCAAGCGCGGCGACGAACGCAACGGTCGCGACGACTACGAGGATTGCGTTGACGATCAGCCAGCCGACGAGCCCGAGCCCGCCGTACAGGGCCAGCTCGGCCAGGGCCAGGGCCAGGATGAACCCGGCGATGAACTGTGGCTTCTTCCACCACGCCGGGGGCTTCGAGCGGGCAGTTGACGTCTTGGCGGCCGGTGTGGCCGTCGACTCGGGCGTCGCGGTGGGCGCCGCCGGGACGGGGTTGACCGGGGGCGCGTACTGCGGGCCGTGGTGCCGAACCTGGGTCACGGCAAACCTCCCTTCGTTACGGTCTGTAGCTGGTGGTCAAGTCAAGTCAAGAGGTCAAGACAAGGGGCTCAGGGTGGCTCTCAACGCTCCGGAAGGCGGTTCCTGGGGTTGCCTTGACCCCTTGACTTGACCTTGTCGTGGTTACGGTCCGTCACGTCTCGTCTGCGCGTTTCCGGGCGTAGAGCACCCTGAGGCAGCGGGCAACATTGGACGCCTTGGTGCGGTTGCCGATGCCGTACTTCCTCTGGACCACCTCGACGCTGAGCGGCTTCTCCCCCTTCCACCACGCGTCGCCGGCCCGCGACTGGACCAAGGCGATCAGGTCGGCGTACTCCTCGAACATCTCGGCGGGGACCTCGGGGACCTCGACGGCTTTGGTGCTGGTCGGGGTGGTCGCGGGTGGGGCGGACACGACTGGGATGCCGGTGCTGGTCCGCGTCAACGTGGCGGGAATACGGGGTGCGGTCGCGGGCTTGGGCGCGTCGGCCGGAGGTGTCCGAGGCGGGGGCGGCGGAGGGAGTTCCTGCTGGTCAGGGGTGGCGTAGCTGATCCGGCCGACCCGGATCCCGGTCCGCTCGATCACCGGCAGGCCGAGGAAGTGGTCGACGGTGTCCGCGGCCGTCATCACGGCGCGGCCGACCGCGGCGCGGCGGGCCCGACGCTGCCACCAGCGGATCTTCGATTCGCCGGCCGGGGCGAGCTGGACCACCATCTGGTCGGCGAGAACGTCCAGGTAGAGGCGTCCGGCGAGCACGGCCAGGTCGCGGACGCTGGTCTCCTCCTCCCCCAGGGCCACGCGGTGGGCCACGCCCCGCGGTAGGGAGCGGGTCGACGCGATCGCCCAGGCGCGGTACGCGAGCCGCCAGTCGATGATCGTCAGCCGCGACAGCAGCAGTCGGGGGGCCGCGTCGGCGAGATGTCCCTGGTCAAGGCGCCATTTCTGGTACTCGAAGTAGAGCGTGAGGAACCATGTGACGAATAGGACCAGCGACGCGGACGCGGTGATCCATGCCCCGGGATGCTGGGTGTTCGTGTAGATCGAGATGCCGGCGACGCCGGCTGCGCACGTCCAGAACGGCCACGGCGACAGTTCCTGGCGGATCACGGCCCGGCCGCCGTAGAGCAGGGCCGCCACCGACAGGTCGAAGACCGCGACGGCCAGCCAGGGGGTCAGGTCGACGTCGACCCAGGGGATCTCGATCATGTTGGTGAAGTGCTTGGCCCGGGCGGTCTGGACCTGGCCGAGGGCCGCGACAACCGCCACGACGATCGTGAGCCAGGTTCGGGCGGACTTCCCGCGGAGCCGGGGCTCCCCCGCCGGAACCGGAACCGTGGAACCGTGACCCGGTTCCACGGTTCCGTGGTTCCGGCGGTTCCGGCGCGCCCGGGTCGGGTGGGCACGGACCGGTTCCGGAACCGGAACCGTGGAACCGTCGTGACCGGCAGGTCCGGTCACGGTTCCATGGGGGAGGTGGTCACGGTTCCAGACCGGGATGGTCACGTCGGCGGGAACTGGAGCGACGGGAACCCATCCGGTTCCCCGGACGCCACCGGTCACGGTTCCGGCCGGCGTTGTGCTGGCGGAACCGTTCTGGGTCATCAGGCTGGTCACGGTTCTCTCCCGGTGGTGGTCATGGTCACGTGGAAAAGCATGGCACACTGATTGTCACTTTGGCAGTTTTGGCAGTTCCGGGGAACCGGGTTTGGTTCCCTGGAACGATCAACGTGCACGTGGAAAGGGGGCGGTTGTGGACATGTCCGGTACGACGGGCCTGAACGAGCTGTGGACGACCGGGCAGGCCGCCGACTACCTGAAAGACCTGGGGTACAACCGGCGGATGGTCGCCCGGATGGTCGACGCCGGGGAGATCCCGGGTATCCCGCGCCGGTCGGGGGTGGGGTGGCGCCGGGTGCCGGCGTCCGCCATCCGCGCGTACCGCACGTGGCTGTTGGAGCAGCTCAGCGGCGGTGTGCAAGACCCGGCCACCAGCGACCCGGCGCAGCAGGCCTAGAGGTGGCACGGTGCATCAGGGGCAACGTGGTCTCCCTGTACGCCGTCACCAGTTCGCCGCTGCTGCTGAGCGTGGCGGCGCTGGCCCGCAGCACCGCGTACCGGTACCCGAGGGTGCCGGCTCCCCGCAGGAGCTCCTCGACCAGTTGGTCCAGGGTCGCCTGCGTGTCCGCGGCGATCGTTACGGTTCCCTGGCGCAGGAGTTCCCAGCCGGAACCGGGGTCGACCTCGATGGCCCACGACGCGGTTCCGGTTCCCTTGGGAACGGAACCGCGGCCTCCGGAACCAGTGCGGAACGGAACCGTGCCCATGGTGGTCACGGGAACCGTGGGCACGGAACCGGGGAACCGGGGCGCGGGAACCGTGGGCACGGAACCGGCGGGGGTGGTCATGGAACCGGCGGTGGTCACGATGGTCATGGTTCGCTCCATCCTCGGGGAGGGCGGTTCCAGTTCCACCCTCGCGCAGTTCCGACCGTACCCGTATACGTAAAACGACGCAAGACCAACACGGAACTGAGGGCACCACCGTGGTCACGGTGGTGCCCTCAGTTCCGTGTTTCTGGTTCCCCGGTTCCAGGGGCGGTTAGTTCCCCGGCCCGCCGCTGCGGCGGGGGTTGGTCCGACGCAGGTACGTGATCGCGCACCATGCCGTAGAGGTCATGATCGCGGCGCGGAGCGCGGGCCCGTGCCCGAGCGGCTGTCCGTGTGCCGCGAGCCAGGCCAGCTGCGCGACGCTGACCGCCAGGCCGACGAGCGCTGCGATGAGGCAGGCCGTGATGAAACGTCGGCCAGTGATGGTGCTGTTCATGGTGATTTTCTCCCTCATGCTCATGAGTCGAATTTGGTGCAGATGGGGCCACAGGTCCCGCGGGCGTGTGGGCCGTTGGGGGCGAAGTGCTCGTCGGCGGCGCGGCGGCGGTCGGCGGTGAAGCGGTCCCGGCGCCGCTGGTCCTCGACCCAGGCCGGGGCGGACCGCGCGGGCGCGCCGGCAGCCAGTTCCCCGCACCGGGCGCAGCGGCCTTTGGGGTCCGGGCGTCCGAACGGCAGGGGGTGGCCGGGCTTTCTGGTGTTGCAGGTGTGGACTGTCGACGACTGCATCGGGTCCTCCGCGGCGGGGAACGGGCTGCGCGGTCGCGACGCTACCCGTTTCTCCGAATCGGCGCAAGGCGCCGACTGGTGGTTGACACGCCGAAGGGCCAGGCGGCTCTCGGCGAGCGACCTGGCCCTTCGGCGAACCTGGACGTCAGGCAGGCGAACGTACCGGGGGCTTCACATGCCCGGCCAGGTGCATCACGGACGGCAGGTCGCCCCTGTGCGCGGCGCGGACCGCGTTGAGGAGTATCAGCAGAAGTTCCATGAGGTCGGGGTAGCCGTGCCCGGCCACGGTCTCGATGCTCGCCTCGTACCCGACGCTGGTCGGGTCGGCGCCGAGGCGCAGCCGGTCCGCCGCGACGTGCTCGCCGTCGCCGTTGTAGGCCAGCCAGGCCTGCAACATCATCGCGGCGGTGGTGAGATGGGGCCGGACGAGGTATCGGATCTCCCCGGGGACGTCGGAACGCACGTCCGGCATCACCCGGGCCCGCAGCTTGTTCGGGTAGCTCAGCCACCACTGCGTTGTACGGCAGAAGCCCGCATTGGTGATGGCGTCGTCGGCCTGGTCGACGAGCGGAGGGCCGTCTCCGGCCGGGTCGTCCGGGTCCAGCAGTGTGACCGGGTCGCTGCCGCCGACGACGAGGGTCAACTCGTGGCGGTCGACGACGGCTTCCATCTCCGGCTGCTCGGCCGATTCCCGGAAGCCCCGGGTGTGGAGCCGGCTTTCCAACGCTGGCCACTCGTGGGCCGGCATGCGCTGGACGGCGGTACGCCCACCATCCGAGTAGAACACAACGGTGATCTCTTCACCGTAGGTCGAGGTCAGACCGGGGATGGCCATGTCGGTGCCGTCGTCGGTCTCGCGTATCAGGATCATCGGACATCTCCTTCAAAGGCCGGGCTGGTCGGCGGTGCCCGGGTACGTACCAGGTGCTGGCCGCCACCCCGGCGCGGGTGTCGGCCAGCACCTGGTACGGCTTGGTTATCGAACGACCGGGTACTTGCTGCCACCGATCCACACGTGGCTGCCGTCGTAGTGCCCGTCGTTGTCGTCCGGCAGGTCGGCGAGCACGTCAAGGGCGGCGGCAGTCAGCACTGCGGTGGTGCCGATCACGGCCACCCGGTAGCCGTTGCCGGCGAGCTGGGGCATCTCGGCGATGAAGGTCGCCTGCTCCGGAATACCGAAGACAATCACCGGGTTCGTGGACTCCGGGCCACCGGTTACGTACGCCGCACGGCCGGCAACGTCGATCTGCCCGCCGCGGCCGGCGTCAGACTCGGCGAGGCTGAGCAGCCACTCATCCTTGGATGCCGGGCGGATCTGCTGGCCGGTGGCGCAGTCGGTGAGGATGCCGTACTCGCTCATCTGTGGCTCTCCTTGGTCTCGTTCGGCGCGTCGCGTTAGGTCCGACCGTACCCGTAATCAAAAAGCGCCGCAATGCCCCTTAGGTGTCCTGGCACAGAACGCACGGGATCAGGGACTCCCCGCGGCAGTGCGAGCACCGGCTGCCCACGCCCGCGAACCGGTCGGCGCCCCGGCATGCGGGGCAGGTGATCCACTCGACGTCGCAGCACGCCGGGCACCCCGCAACCGCGGAGTCCGGGTCAGGTGGCGGGTAGCCGAGGCAGTCCCAGCACCGGCCGTACGCCGGCCCACCCTGCTGCGGGATGTAGTCCAGGTGGGCGTTGCATCCGCAGCACCGGCGCCGTGCGAGCGCGGCCAGCCACACCGCGCGCAGCTTCGCCGGGGTCAGCGTGAGCTTCGGCTTGGCCCGGCCGGCGTCGTACAGTCTCGCGACCAGCCCGCGGCGGCGCAGTTGCGCAACCGGTGGATGTCCGCCGGGGCGCAGGCCCTGGGCGGACAGTTGGCGCCTGGTGAGTAGGCCCGGTGGGGCCATCGTCCAGTGGTAGGTGGGCAGCCCGTCGTGGTGTTCGCCGGTCGGGTCGGTCGTGATCGCGGGTAGGCCGCGGTTGCGGGTCATGGGTGGCCGCTCCATCCCTGGCCGGCTCGGGGCGTTCCAGTCGCTCCGAGCCGGCCGTTGTCGGCTAGGAGCGGTGTGCCGCCGCCGGGGTGAACTTCAGCTGGTCGACCTGGCGGTAGGTCTCGACGACCACGTCCATGCCGCCGCCGTCCGGGCGGTCGACCCACCAGCGCAGCTCGATCACCACCTGAACGTCGGCCATCTCGGCCAGCGCCTCCGGGCCCGCCCATCCGCCGAGGCTCTCGGTGAGCGCGGCGAGCAGCAGTGCCCGGCGGGCTTGGGCGTGGCGGAGGACGTCGTCCCAGTCGTCGAAGACCGCCGAGGAGAAGTAGCCCTCGGGGACGGTGTAGTAGCGGCGGGCGATCGTGTCGCCCACGTCCAAGGCTCGCAGCGACATGATTTACCTGCCCTGCTGTTCGGCGCCGGCGGACTGCGTGATCGCCGTGGCCTCTTTCACGACTCGGCTGAGCGCGGCACGCTCGTCCCGTTTCGTCAGGTCGTTCAGCCTTTCGCGGGTCCGGTCCTGGACCCGCGCGATCTGCTCGGCGGACATCTTGCTACGCCTGGTTCCCATCTTGTGGACTCCTATTGGTCGGGGCATCCAACGACCCGACCATACTCGTTGACGGAATACGGCACAAGACGCTATGGTTCGCACGGACGGGGGAACGTCGACAACTACAGATGGGAGCAGCCCGTGGACGCGGACGAGGTACATCGCATCCTCCACGCCACGTACACCTTCTGGGTCGAGATCCTGCACTCCGAGGCCACCGGCTGGGTACAGATCCACCAGCCGGACTGGGAAACCACCGACAGCTACGCCGACGCGATGGAGTACGCCGTACGGGTCCGCAAGGACCACCCCGACTCCCGGGTCCGGATCGTCGAAACCAGCCCCGACTTCCCCACCACCTACATCAGGGTCCAGTGACGGGTGAGCCCCCAGAAGTTCGAACTTCTGGGGGCTCACCCGTCACTGCGTCCAGCTCACCGGTCGTTCAGTCAGCTGCGGCCCGCTCATCCTCTTCGTAGTTGAACACGATGGTCGCAAACGCGGCCTCGTCCTCGGCCGCTCGGTTTCCGTCTGCGATGTCCGCGTCACGGTGCACCTGGTGGAAACGGATCCGATCGGCCAGATCACCGTCGAGCTCGTCAGGGTACAACTCCGGCTCGGCACCCAGATCGCGCATGGCACGCTCGTGCTCCAGTTCGCCGATCGCGTCCTGCGGGTCGCAGGTCTCGACGAAACGGCCGGTCTGGTGGTCGTAGGCGCGGCGGTCGAAACTCACGGTCGGCCTGCCTGCGGGCGCCAGCCGAGGTCGAGCAACAGCCCGACCACCTTGGCCGCGACCTGCCTGGCCACTGCGTTGTCCAGCTCGGCCGGCGTCGCCGAGTACACCAGCGCACGGGCGGTGCTGATCTGGTCCGCGGTAACCCCCGCCGGTGCCTGGCGGCGCTCCGCCGTGGCTAGGTGCCGGTGTGCGTGCCGTGGGGCGGGCACGTCCTGCGCAACGTGGGTGTTGATGACCCGGATGAGATCGTCCAGGTCTCCGGCCGGGATGTCGAGGGCTGCGATGGCCATCTGGTCGGCGGCGGTAAGTCCGGCCGGGTCGAAGGCGAGACGTTGGGCGGCGACGAACTCGTCCCGCTGGTCGCTGGCGACCTGCTCCGGGTGTGTTCCACCCAGCCAGAGCAGGAAGGCCACTACCCAGAGCAGGAGAGCGCATGCGAGCAGGGTGGCGGGCCACCTGGTACTGCCGTTAGGGGGTACCAACTCGTTGGCGACGGCCGCGCCTACGAGTGCTACGAATCCGAAGCTGCCACAGATGAACGAGGGGACCTTCAGTGCGTTGGGTAGGTGGGCGGTCACGGCTGGCGCCTCCATGGTGTTGGGGAACGGCGGCCCGGGGTGGCAAGCTCTCTGACGTCCCATCACCCGTGTTCGGCTTCGTTTCGCATTTCCCGCCCGAGCGCACTGTGATTGTGCTCGGTCAGGGCAGACGCCTGCCGGGGGAGCGGAGACCGTGAAGGGCCGGTTCCTGGTGGGGGAGCCGGCCCTTCACGCCTTCCTGAATCTCGGATGCTTGCCACCCCGAGTACTACCGCCGACACTACCCGCTATCTGGTAACGCGGCAAGGCGTACGGGGTTATGCGGCGACCTCGGGCCGCTCCGGATCTCCCGGGTACGCCGGCTCCGGTCCCGGCACGTGGAAGCCCCACCGCTTGTCCTCCGGCTTGCGGAGGTGCGCGGCGAGCGCCCGCCGGTGCCGCTCCGCCTGGCACGCCTCTTCGGCCGCGGCCGGATGCTCCCACCGCAGGTAACCGACCTCGTCTACCCCGCGGCGGGCCGGGCGCAGCGGCTGCCCGCACGTCGAACACGGCGGCGGGTCAAGCGCCGCGTACCGACGCTTCCACGCCGCGACCGCGTCCTGCGCCCGATCGACCTTGCCCCCCAGCAGCTCGACCTGGTGCCGTAGCCGCGCCAGTTCCAGCCGCATCGCCTCCGAACCGTCTGCGTCGACGTCGGCGCCGACGTAGCCCTTGGCGCGGGCTTCGGCCCGCCCCCACCGGTGGAAGGCGTCCAGCACGATCGCGACCGGCAGTGGCCTGGCCACCTGCACGCGGGGGGCCTTGCGTGCCCACTCGCACGAGCGCCAGCCGCCGTCGTCACGCACGACGATGAGCCCCGAACTGTTGGGGACCTCGGCGAGCTGGACCAGCCCCTCGGGCACAACGTACGCGTGCCGGTGCGCAAGTTCCCGCCATGGCGCCTGCTTGCCGGGGTCGCGAACGTCCTGGAAGAAGTCGGCCCGGCTGACCTTGATTTCCAGGGCGAGCCGGTCGATGCCGCCGTCGTCACCGGCAGGCACCGGACCCGCGGGCAACGCCGAGGTCGGGGGCGAGGGTGCGGGGAACAGCGCATCGGGCTCGGCTGGCGCGGCGGTTGCCACAACACGGTCCGCCGCCCGTCGAATAGCGGCCTGGGCCGCGGTCGGCTGGCTGAGCGGGGAGCGTCGTACAAGCAGGACGTCGATACGGCGTTGGTGTTTGCCACGCCACCGTTCGTGGCCGGCGGAGGCGACCTCGAATACGACGGCGTACCGGTCGCTGAAGCGGGTGTACACCGCGCGCCGTACCTGGTCGGCGGTCATCCGCCCACGGTCAGCCATCGCCGCGCCCCGGGAGCAGGGCCGGCATCTGGCCGGACCGGTAGACCTGTTCCAACTGGGGTGCCAGATACTGGCCCACGGTCTGCCCGTTGGGCAAAGCTATGTCCGGGAGGAACTCACGTTCGACCGTGGTGAGGCCGGCGGCGACAGCTTCCAGCTTGGCTTTGATGATGAGTACGAGGGCCCGCCACCGGGCGCGGACAGCCTGGTCGTACGCGCGGCGGGCCTCGGCGGGGGAACGCCGTATGCCGCGGCTGGGGGTGTGGGTGAACTCCGGGTCGTCCCGGTCCGGCAGCGGCAGGTGCATGAGGACCCGCCGGTTGTCGACCTGGAAGACGATGACCTGGGCGGCACCTTCGCTCAGGTACCCGAACGCGGTAGCACCGTGGCGGGTCAGCAGGTGCTCGATCTCGGTGCGGCTGCGGTCGACCGGGACCGTGGTGCCGGCGGCGTAGCGGGGCACGTCAGCCCTCCATCATGGTTGCGGGTGGGTCAGCGACACGGATTCCGGGGCGGCGTAGCAGCTTCTCCTGGAGATGGCGGGCGGCCGGGTCGGGGCATTCGATGCCGGACATCCCCCACGCGGCGGCTTCGGTCCCGGACCGGAACAGCAGCACCGGCGACCTGTAGTCCCGGGTGGCGGTGATGTCGTCCCCCGTCATCGACCCGGTCAGTGCGGCGGCGCGCAGGCTCAGCAGGTGGTCGGTGTCGTGGCAGCCGGCCCAACCGGCGCAGACCCGGTCGCCGGCCTGGTGGCACAGGAACACCCGGGCCGGCTGCAACCCGGTCTCCGCGTCGTAGCGGGCCAGTTTCACGTACTCGCTGGGCGCCCACAAACCTGCCGGGACGTCGGTGCGGTACGGGCACGACTCGCACGGCCGTGGTGCCGGCCGCCGCGTCGTCGGCCGGCACCCGGCGGTCGCGCGGGCGTACGCCCCGGCATCCGGGTACGGGACGGGTTCGGTGTCGCCGCGCACGTACAGCGGGTGCAGCGGATGCCGCTCCTTGGTCTGGCCGAGACACAGCGGTTCGATCCCGTTCGCGTGGAGCCGGTCCACGAGCTGGGTGGCGCGGCCGGACCGCAGCATCGTCTGGTCGGCACCCCACGCCACGATGACCGGGCCGACCGGGCCTGCGGCGAACACCGCGTCGAACACCGCGTCGTTGTCCGGGCCGACCGGGTCCGGGTGGGTGCGCAGGGTCCGGGGGTCGGGGGACCTGGCCGCGAACGCGTTGAGGACGAGCAGCCCACCACATTCCCACCGCCGGGCGAAGTTGCGGCACCGGCGGATCGTGGGGTCGTCGTCGAACGCGTCGGCGGTGCTCGGGTTCAGCATGATGAACACCGCCGGTGGCCGGTCGACGTTCCACTGGCGGGCCAACGCGTACCGGTGCGCCCGGTCGGGGGAGAACACCGCGGTGCCGGTCGGGACGATCTGGCTGTCGTGCTCGACGTCGACCCGGTCCAGGACGGCCGGGTCGATGTGGTCGATCAGTCCCACCATGCCAAACTCTCCCGGGTCAGTAGCGGTTCGTCCGGGTCCTTGACGGCCCGGTCGTGGCGCAGGACCGCGGCGACCGCCGCTTCCCGCGCCTCCGTGGTCATTTTCTGGGTGGCCCACCTCCACTCCCCCGAGTCCAGCCACACCGTGTGCATGGCCTCGTCGAGCGGGTCCGGTTCGCCGGTCGGGGCGGGCCGGACCCGCAGCCAGGGCAGCGACACCGGGAGGCGGCCGGTGTGGACGAGGACCCGGCCGCCGAACAGCCGCCGGGTCCGGCGGACCTGGAACCGGGTCACCGCCGCACCGCCCGGTAGGTCGTCATGTATTTCGTGTTGGCGTCCTTGCAGGGATCGCATCGGGGCTCACCCTGCTGGCCGTGAATCCTGTAACCCCGCAGGGTGCCGCACTCCGGGCGTACCGGGGCGACGGCTCCCGGGGGTGGGGCGACGTCGAGCGTCGCCGCCCACGCGGCCAGGTTGCTGCGCCCCGGCCACGCGGCGCCGGACTCCCAATTGCTCAGCGACTGCTGTGTTACCCCGATCCGGGCGGCCAGGATCGTCTGGGTGATTCCGCGGCGGCGACGCTGGGCCGCCAGCTCGGCGATGAACTTTTCCCTGCTGACCATGGTGGTTCCCCCGTTCACGGCCACCACCGCTCCCCGTTGGCGATGCGGGCCAGAACGTCAACGTGGCACGGGTCCACGGGTTTGCACCAGCACCCGACGTCGGAGCCGGCCAGGTCGGCGCGGATCCGCCCGGCCAGACCGGCCTGGTGGACGAGGTCCCGGTACCAGTCCCGGGCTGCGGCCCGGTCGGCCGGGCGCTGGCCGACCCGTTCCGGCGGCACCGGCCAGGACCGGCCGCCGAGGCGCACCGTGGCCGGGGTCGGCTTCCCCGGTTTGAACGGGTTCGCCCACGGCGACCCGGGCAGGCCGGGTGCCGGCCGGCCGGCGTACACCGCACCGTCCGGCACCCGGCCGTGGAACCAGTCCCCGACGATCTGTACCCGGCTGACCATCAGGCGGCCATCCCCGCCGGGTACTGGTCGTACCAGATCGGGCCCAGGTCACCGACGACGCCGGGATTGGCGCGTAGGTTCGGCTTCCAATGCACCGGCACACCAGCTTCCCGGGCCTGGTGTGTGATCCGCAGAACCCACTCGGCCGGCGGCGCGAAGGCCGGGACCGGGCCGTCCGGCTGCCTGGTGCTGGTCTGGGAGCCGATGACGATCCAGTCGAACATCGACACGTCGCTGAACTTCAGGTCCTCCTTGAACGGCTCCAGCGACAACCACTTCACCTTCACGCCGGTAACCGCGCGCATCGCACGCTCGGCGATCCTGACCCGCTTCTGCTCGTCGACGCTGGTCCCCACCCACGCCGTAGGCGGCATGGTCAGGTCTGGGTACCGGTCGGGGAACTTCGTCAGATGCAGGTACTCCCACTGCGGGCTCGCCAGCTCCGCTGCGAGTACCGCCTCGATCCACTCTGCCGGCACCCACCGGCCGAACATGTCCGCCATCGAGCAAACGAACACCCGCCGGTACGCCGGGTTGCCCAGATGCTTGCGGGGGATCTTCGTGTTCGCCGGCGCGTCCAGCCGCTCCGGATGGAACAGCGGGGTGAACCCCGCCGGGAACGCGGTGGTGAACCGGTTGGCGATGGCGCGTGCGTAGCAGTTGTGCGTCAGCAGACCATCGGCGATGAACGTGCCGGTCGTGGTGGTGATGTCGACCATCTCCACGTCCACGCCGTACTCGATGGACGCGATCGTGGCGGTGCTGGTGCGGACCTTCCGCCCGGTCATGCCTGCGCCCTTGCGTACTAGCGTGGGTCGGACCGCGGCGAGGAATCGGGCCTTTTCCACCACGTCGCCGACGAGCCGCGCGGTCGGCGTCCTGTTCGAGGCCTTCTCGACCTTGAACAGGAATCCGATCCGGGCGGCAGCAGCGACGACGGTTTCCAGCACGCCGATGTCCTTCTGCGAAATTCGCAGGGAGCCGCCCGACGTACTGCCTTCGGCGTCGAACATGCCGGCCAGCCAGCCGATCCACCAGTCGTCGGCGTCACGTTCGTTGCAGAGGCCAGCGATGATCGGCATGTTCGTCAGCTCGCGGGTCTCGACCTTCGCCATCGCTCCCCGGCCTCCCCCGGCGAACGGGCGGACGTAGACGGTGACACCGACGTTGGCGAGGTACCCGGCCAGGCGGTCCAGGATGGAACGGTCGGATTCGAGCACGGCAACCCGCCAGTAGGACTGTGGGAAGCCGAGCTTGTCCGACCTCCAGTCGGGGTGCCAGCGGAACGTGCCGTCGCCCAGGGTGACTCCGGCGATGTAGCCGGCCTCGTAGTCGGCGCCGTGCAGGTCCGGCGTGCTGGCGAAGACCGTGCGGACGCGATATCCGGCCTGAAGTTGGTCGGTGGTGCGCCAGCGGTCCCGATCGCACAGCCACTTGTGCTCGGCCGACGTAACCACCTGTCGGCCGTCAGCGAACGTCACCCGGACGGCCCGCTGGACGGTCCGCCAGGTGTCGGTCACTTCGGCGATGCGCCAGCGCCGCTCGTTGCCCTTGCCGCCAGCATTGTGCTCATCGAAGGCCACCACTTTGTCGCCGGAACGAACTTTGCCGATCGGCCGCCAGGTCAGGTCGGCCATGAGTACCGGCGTGTCCGGGGTAAGGCAGTAGTCGCATCCGTGGAGGCATCCGGTGATCGGGTTGAAGGTCCAGCCGGCCCAGCTCACGCCGTCGCCGGTGGACTCGTTGAACGTGGCCAGGCTCTGGGGCTTCCGGTAGAGCACCGGTTCACCGGTGTGGGTGCGCAGGGTCAGCATCACCGGGTCAGGCATGGTCGTACTCCAGCCCGAGAAGGGTCAGGCCGGATTCGATCGCGGCGCGGCGGGCGCCCAGCTCGGTGCGACGCTGCGGGTGCCGGTCGCCGAGGTGGTCCAGTTCGACTGCGATCAGGGTGAGAATGGTCCGGAGCGGGTAGCCGTAGACCCTGTCCAACGCCCCCTGTTCCGACGTGTCGAACGGGGTGCCGGGCGGGCGTTGGTCGCAGAGTGCCTCGTGCGCGAAGCACCCGTCCTGTTCTTCCCTCCCGACAGTCGGCTGGTGGCGCGGCGGGGAGACGTAGACGATGCGGCAGTAGCGGCAGGCGAACCAAGGGACGTCTTCGGGCCAGCCGGGGATCGGGGTTGGGTCGCCGAACCCGATCCCGGTCGACGCGAACCGGGTCAGCATGCTCAGCGGGAACGACAGGTTCTCTTCGATGGTCCGCAACGCGGCTTGGGGCGTTGTCACAGCGTCACCCCCAGGTGCTGATTGAGGTCGAGCTGGTAGTGGGTGGCGGCGGCGCGGATCGGGTCGCACGGCCACTCGACCCGGCCAGCCTGGATCCAGTCCGGGCCCCACTCGCCGCCCGGGTCGTAGACCGGGGAGCAGGTGGTGCAGATCAGGTCGGCCGGGGTGAGTCCGGTGCAGAAACCGCGGGTGCGGGGGTGGTCGCATTCGTTGAGGAGGCACTCCTCGTCTCCCCGCCACATCCGGACCGGGCGGTGCGATTCCAGGTGGGCGATGAACGCCCCGGCGCGGGGGCAGTCGGCGCCGTCGTTGCGCGGGTCGGTTCGGATGTGGCGTCGCAGGGCGACGAACACGTCGGCGCCTTCGACCGGGTAGCGCTCGCGGGCCACGGTGAACACGTTCATGGCCCGGTCGATGGGGGTGATGTCCAGAACCCGGGGTGCCCACCCGGTCGGGGCGAGATGTTCGTCGACCAGGAGTACGGCCTGGCCGATGTCGAACGGACCGGTCCGGATCGTGATGCCGCCTGGGGATGTTGCCTCGATCAGGTACAGGACCTCGCTGTTGGTCATGGTGTTGCTCCCTCCTTCTGCGCTGATGTTGCCGTTGGGGAACGGATGTGGTGCCGGGTTCAGCCTGCGGGGTGCTCGCTGCCGGGCGTGTGGAACGCGTCGGGGCAACGGTGCGTCACCTCGCCGCCGCCACCGACCGCGGGGTGCATCGACGGCTGCGGGGACGTGCAGGTCGGGCAACGCAGCGGGTCCGGGTCGTCGTCGACGGCAGGGGTTGTGGGTTCGCTGGTGGGCGGGTACGGGATGTCCTCGGCGTGCGGGCAGCCACCGTTGGCGCCGATGTCGTCCACCAGCACGGCGACGCGGCGGGCCAGTGCCGGGTACTCCTTGCCGAGCAGCGACAGGATGGACAGCAGCGCCCAGCCGTAGAAGGTGCAGCCGTGTGCGACCAGGTGCTCGTTGACGTGCGGCCACGCACCCTTGTCCTCGGAGCGCATCATGTCGTCGCTCAGCTCGCCGAACCGCTTCTCACCGCGGTAGGCGGTACGGGCGATCGTCTGGCGGAGCTGCTCGAACGTCGAACCGGTGTACGGCAGCGGCTCGGCGAGCTTCGCCGTCCAGGCCCGCTCGACGTGCTCGGGGATCAGGTCCCGGCGGGCCGGGTTCGCGGCGGGGATGCCGTACTCGTTGGCGTAGTCCGCGGTCATCTCGTGGACGGTGCCGCCGTCCTCCCACGCCGACCACAGGCCACGTGCGGCGGCGTCGGCGGCGTCCGGGTCGACGTCGTGGAACTTGCGCAGCACCGCGACCAAGCCGTAGCCGTGCAGCAGCGCGGCGGTGTTAAGCGCGTCGATGGCGGTGCCGTCCGGGTCGTCCTTGCTGCGCCGCTTCATCGCGTCCCACATCGCCGCGCACCGGTCCAGGGTGTACTCGGTGATGACCCGGGCCACGGCGTCGGCGGTGGCCTGGGCCTCGCTGTGCGGGTACGGTGCCGGCCCGTCCTCACGCGTGACGTCGGCGTCGGCGGCGGGCGGCTCGGGGTACCGGCCGCGCTTGCAGGCACGAGCGAACTCCGCACCCTTGCCCTTCATCTGCTCGCCGATCGAGGCGATGTCGGCGGTCCAGTCGACGCCGATAGCGCCCAGCTCGGTCGCGATCCGCCGGGCGGCGTAGATGGGCAGACCACGGTTGTTGACCGGGACGATCAGTCCCGACGCGACGTGGGTGATCGTCCAGTCGCCGGTGAACCCGCACGCGGCGACGGCCGGGGTGATGACCAGGCCCGGCGTCGGGGTCGGCCCGGCGAGCACCTGCACGGTCCGCGGCTCAGCGTCCGGCGTGGGCCGGAGTGTGATCCCGACGACGGTGCGGTCTTCCTGCGCAATCAGCACAGCGTGTCCTTCCTGGGGAACGGTGTGATGGTGATGATGACCATGCCCGTGGTCGGGCTGGTCCGGCCGAGCGGCTCCCCAACGGGCATCTCCGCGCCGCGGGTGATGTAGCGCGGGTCGTCGCCGGGGACAACCCCCCAGCCGACCTCTTCCTGTTTCTGGATCTTCCCGTTGCGGACCTTCGGCCTACCGGAGGCCTTGTCCCGGATGATCGTGGTCTTCGGGGGTTGGAGCGCGTCGATGACCGGTTTGGCCGTGCCCTCGAAGTTCGAGGGGTCGCGGCGGCGGCGGTCCGGGAACCGGAACTCGACCTGCACGTGGACGTGGTCCAGCCCGCGGGGCAGCCGGTTGGCGCAGGACGCGTCGCGGGCCGCAGCCCGGCACGCCTTTGTCACCTTGTGCCGCCGGGACCAGTGCCCCCGGTCGTTCAACGACAACCACCCGACCGGCGTCCCACCCCGACCGGTCGGCATGGGGATCTCGACCCGCCACCCGTCAGCGACGGCGATCAGTGGGCCGTGGGGGGCGGGGGACGTCATAGCGGCAGAATCCCCGACTGGTACTGGACGAGCCGGGCCTCGTCCCGGCTGAACCAGACGGCGCCGGCGAACCGGGCAGCACTGGCGTCCTCCGCCGGGACCAGAACAGCGACCGGCCCATCGTCCCGGCTGGACACGTACATCAAGACGTAGTTCCCACCATCGGTGGGCAGGACCGCCT
>JACCDR010851179.1_pt1 | contig 26489 bp, 32 predicted proteins | sample 7446431 | NCBI WGS metagenome assembly JACCDR01 (sample SAMN15323443, study PRJNA562643) | freshwater metagenome | isolation source: river surface water | place: USA:Blue River Watershed | collected 2017-08-17 | reverse complement strand
GTGGGGGGGCGGCGGCGTGAAATCTTCATGGAAGAAGAAAGATTCAAGATTCAAGAGTTACGGAGCGACCGACCGGATCTCCGTCCGGCGTTGGGCCATGCCGCAGCCGGGGCAGGAGCGGGCTTGCGTGACCGTGCCGGCCAGCACCGCGGGCATGGGCTCCCATGCGGTCCATGTGTGGCGGTGTAGCGGCCAAGGGTTATCCGCGGGGAGGACGCAGCCGGTGGCGGCGAAGGAAAAGAGAAGAAGGAAGAAGGAAGATTTCATGGGGAAAAACGGCAGAGGTTCACCACAGAGACACAGAGGCACAGAGAGAGGCGGGTCAGTTGCGGCCGGTGGAGACGTCGGCGATGAGGGCCTCGAGGTGGGGGGCGATGGGGATCTCGAGGGCGCGCAGCTCGCTCACGAGGTTAGCCTCCTCGGCGCTCAGGAGCGGCGACTCGCCAGCGCGGTCGAGGTAGCCCACGATCGCCATGCGGGCCAAGGAGGAGGTCGGCAGGCCGAGCCGCCCGGCCGTGGCCATCAAGCGGGCCAAGACATCGGGCGAGAGGCGCACCGGGAGGACCGACGTCATTTTCGCTTTCGGCGCTATTTCAGTGGGGTGGCTCATTGGTATGGCATACATTCGACTACAAACATACACGGTAGGACAAGCAAAAACTTTAGGTTTTTGCAAAAAAAGATTTGCTGCCCTCTGTGGGCAAAGCACCGAACCAACCGACCGAGAAGAAAAACAAGCCGCTAAGCGTGCGCCTCAACGCCGCGGAAGAGGCCACGCTTAACCAGATGGCGGACCACACCACGCTTGGGGCAAGCACGCTGGTGCGCCTCGCCCTGCAGGCGATGATTGAGAGCTACCGGCAGGCCACCGAGCGGCTGATTGTGCCGGTGCCGCTCCGCTTTGAAATCGTGGCGAGCAATGAGCCAGCCCGTGCCTTCCTCGCCGCGGCGGAGGATCGCGCGCCCTACGGGGACGAGCCTAGTCCCGATGCTCCACGCAATCCGGGGCCGGGAACATCGGGCTCGATGGCGGCGGCGGTGGCACAGCAGACCCTACGCGACGGCGCGGCCGAGCTGCGGCGTCGCGCAAAGCGATCTGCTCAAGAAAAGAATCCAACTGCATCCCGCTCAGCCGACACATGAGTTGACGGATGATGCTACGGTAGACCCGATGCAACGCCGCGATTTCTTTCGACTGAGGGGTTTTTCTGGTTTTGGGTAGGGGCATACTCCTTGTTCAAGAGACATTGCTGGCTTGCTTAACAAGGTTTTTTTCTTCGCAAACTTACGAACATGCGCACCACGACCGCCTCCCCGAATGCCCGTTTGCGGGCTTGCCCCTCTTGTCAGAATACGATCGCCAAGGCAGCGGAGAGTTGCCCGCACTGCGGGCGGCGGTTTACCTCCACGCTGACGATTGTGGGCACGGTGCTGATCGGGATCATCGTGGCGCTGGTGGTGTTGGCGCAGGTGCTCTGAGAGACCGAGGCGGCGAGCAAGCTCGCGCCCTACGTCTGGCGGCCCGGACACGAGGTCCGGCCCTACAGTGAGCCAGAGCTCAGCTCGTGCCGCGGATATCGAACCAGACGAGATCCTTGCCGCTGACCTGTTTGCGGCGGGGGGTGATTTCAAACTCGATCCACCCGAGCGTTGCCGGCGAGCGCCCGGCATCGACATTGTAGCTCACGCGGCCGGGCTCGTAGGCTTTGAGGAAAGAGCCCGTGCGGCCCAGCCACGGCACGCGCTCGCGCACATGCACGTTGCTGCCCTTGCCTGCCGTGTGGAGGGTGAGGCGTGGGGAGCTGGGGATGCAGCCTTTTTTGTGGTCGTGGCCCATCAGGTAAAAATCCGCGATGGCCGTCGTGGACATCTTTTCGATCGTGTTAAACGTGGCGCCGGGGAGCGTGCCGCCGCCCTTGCCGTGGTGGGCAAAGATGTCGAGGGTGAGGCTGGTGTCGCGGCCTTTGAACCTCACATCGAGCCGGATGAAGGAGCAGACGCCGAGGAACTTGGTGCCGAGGGCGGAGGCGAGGAGGTGGTCCGTCGTGTTGCCATCGCCGAAGTCGAAGTAATGGTTGCCGCCTAGGAGGCCGAGCAGGCGGCCGCGCATGAAGCCGAGCTCGTTGACCATCGTTTTGGCCACGCCCTTGTAAACATCCTTCATCGTGTTGCGCGTGGTGTCGTGCACCGCGGCGTTGCTGAGCACGATGCGCTCCGAGGTCGAGATGCCGTCCGTATAGTCGCCCATGCCGAGGAAGAGGGCTTCCTTCTGCTTGGCGGCGTGCTCGAGGAAGGTGGCCCAGTGATCCGAGGCGTGGAGATCGGAATCGCGATGGACGTCGCCGAAGGGGATGAGCTTGAACGGGCGCCCCATCTCGGCCTCGATTTCGACGCGGTGGGTGGTGAATAGGCCGGTGGTTTTCAATCAGGCGGGGGTTATTCGGCGCGGCCGTAGACCTTGAACTTGAGGTGTTCGATCTCGACCCGGATCGCGGCGTTGTCCTCGCGGAGGTCGGCGACATTCTTGAGGGTCCATGCGGACAGCGCCAGGACGATGCCGATCAGGACCGTGTTGAGGTTGATGTTTTCTTTGATGGCTTCGCTCATGGGGAAGAAGTCAAGGGGTCGTCAGTTTATTGAGCACGCCCACGAGGTCTTTCACGGCGGCCATTTGATCGGACTTGGAACTGTCGAGGGAATCAGCGCCGAGGACGACTTTGCCGAGGTCGCGCTTCACGAGCACGGCGGTGGCGTCGAGCTGGCGCTCTGTCACGATGCCGTTGGGCTCGCGAGTGATCGACTTGTAGTGCGTGCGGACACAGCCGGAGTCGAGCAGGCTCACCACAGAGACACAGAGGCACAGAGAAAGGCGGGAGGGTTTCATAGGTTCGCTTTAATATGGATCTTCTTAATTAAGCGGAGGCGCGGAAAGGGTTAGGCATTTCGTTTTGCGGTTGGGCTTGCCAGAGGTGCAGGCGCTCGAGGCCTTTGATGAGCAGGCCGGCGGCAAAGCCCACGCCGCCGTTGAGCACGAGCGCATCCGGGGCGGTGGTCTCCGTCATGGCCACGGCGCCGATCGCGCCGCCCACGCCGGGAAACATGCCGGCGAGCACGCCGCGGCAGAAGACGGTGATGGCATCACTGGCCCAGAGTTTCCAGCGGCTGCTCGGGCGATCGGTCAGGCCGTTGCCGTCGCGGTCTTCGGAAGGCGCGGACGCGAGGTCCGGCCCTACTTTGGCGAATGGCCCGGACACAAGGTCCGGCCCTACGGGTGCGGGGGCATCGTTCATCGTCTGCGGAGGGTGCGGAGCTTGCTCGGCGTGTGCGTGGGCGGGGTGGGCGCGCCGCCGCCGCTGTCGTCCGCGGAGTAGCCAGCCGGCTCGCTGCCGTCCCAGGTGCCGTTTGTCTTGAAAAAGTTGTAGCGGTAGCCGGCGCCGTTGGCCGTGAAGCTGCGGTTCGGGCTCGCCGAATCGAACACCGGCCAGTTGCGATCCGCCCCCGAGGCACTGCCGAGAAAGCCCGGCTTGCTCGTGTAGAGGTAGCTGGTCGCGACGGTGTCGCCACCGAGCGCCTCGCTGCTGTGGATACCACCGCCGGCGAATGCCGTCCAGTTGCCCTTGTAGAGGCCGGTGCCATAGACATCCCAATCGAGTTCCTTGTAGACGTTCTGACCGTGCGGCACCCAATCGACGGAGTCGGGGCCCGGCGTGTCCCAGGTGGCGGTGCCAGCCTTGGCGGGATTGTTGGCGGACCAGCGGGTGACGCCGTTGCCGCCGTAGATGTAGGAGGTGTTCGCGGTATAGCTCACGGTATCAGCCGTGCCGCCGATGCCGCTGCCGCTTTGATTGTAGGTCGTGGCGCCGTTGTAAGCGCCGCGCTGCGTGAACGTGCGCCCGTCCCAATTGGGCCACCAGATCCCAAGCGTCTGCGGGGCGACGATTCCGCCGTAGCGGAAATGCAGGCCGCCCGCGCCGATGTCCGGGCCGCCGAGGGCGTAGATGAGATCGTTGCCGTAGCCGCTGCCGCCGATCATCACCCAATCGTTGACCGTGCCGGAGCCGTTGGCCCGCTGCACAGTCTCGAGGTAAAACGTGCCGGTGCCGCTGTTGTAATCGCGCACGCTGCCGAGCACCCACTTCGTCGGGTCCGCCGCCGAGTAGAGGATGGCGACCGTGCCGTTGTTATTGTAGCCGAGGCCGGTCTGCGTGGTGAAGGTCGGCTGCGTGCCGATGATGCCCGTGAGATTGATCGAGGTGGTTGACGTGCCAGCGAACTGCACGCCGGCGTTGGCGTATTCCCAAGTGATGCCCTGGTCAGTGCGACCGAGGAGATTGCCGACGACGTTGAACTTGCGCGTGAAGCGGTTGAGCGTCACGGGCAGTCGATTGTAGATCACGTCGCCGCCCCAGGGGCTCCAGTCCGTCGTGTAGACGCCGTTGCTACCGTGAATCCAATTACGCGCGATCGTCTCGAAAGACGAGGAGCCGAAATAGCCGTCCGGCTGGATGCGGGGGAGGATGTTGCCCTCGTAAAGATTGAACGAGTTGTGCCCGCCGTGGTTGATGTTGAAGGCGGATCCCACGGTATCGCGGACTGAGATGCGGTCGGCCATGTTGTAGACGAAGGCCGACATCGTGACGCCGGAGTTGATCTCCATCGCCGAGACGGTGTTGAAGATCAGGTTGTCCGCGAAAAGGATGCCGGTGGAGAACGAGATCAGCCAGCCGTTGCGGCTGCTGACGGCCGGGTAGGCGTCGACCTGGTCGCGCACCACGCAGTGCTGAAACGTGCAATACATGAGGCCGGAGCCGCCGTTGCCGTAGTTATCAAAGCCATCGACCTCCACGTTGTAGAGCCAGCACTCGCGGGCGCCCTGCATCACCATGCCACCGCCGGACGTGGCCTTCTCGACCGTCAAATCTTCGATGCCACAGCGGTAGGCGTGCAGCGTATAGTATGGCGCCCCCGTGCCGACCTCGCGCGTGAATCGACCACCTGCAGGAAGCCGAAATGGCAAAGCAGGCAAAAACGAGACAGTGTCGCCGCTGACCCCAGTGCAGAGCAGCAACGTCGAACGCACCTGAGCCTCGCCAAACGTCCACGCCGGGATCACCGGGTCAGCCAGGCCCTCGATGTTGATAAGCAGGCCCTCGCCGCATTCGTGGCCCGGCACGGTCATCGTGGTAGCGCCGGCCGCCACTTCGCTCGCGATGTAGGCTGATGAGGGATAGTTGGTCGGCCACGGCCCGCCGCCGCCATTGACACTCGAAATCTTGACGGAGCCGCCCGTGTAGGTCTTGAGGATTGTCTGGCCCATGCCCGCGCCGCGGAGCGTGATGCGCTTGCGGGCGGAGTTGTCAGACTTCAGCGCAATGTTGATTTCGCCCGCGATCTTAAACTCACCCGCCGGCAGCAGGAGGCAGACATCATCCGCCGCGCCATCGATCCAGGCCCGCAGGGCCGAGGAAACATCGGTCGCGCCGGTATTGTCGAGGCCCGTGACGTTGACGACCGTGCGGGAGCGGTATTGCCAGAAGCCGCCGGGCACGCCGACGTTGGTGCCGGCCTGCCAGTTGAAGCGGCGCTCGGTGGGAACGATATCTGCGGCGGACGCTAGGCCGAGGCCGCCGAAAAAGGCGGCGAGCGGTAGAACGAAGAAACCTTGCCGCGAGCGCCGAAGCGCGCCACGGTGGCAGGTATGCACTTCCTCTTGACCGCTATCCTTCGGTTTTTCCGCGACACCACGCCGCCGCAAACCGCCGCCAATCACGAGGCGGAAGAGCGCGCGCGAACGCAGGAAGATTTGGCGTGGTAGGCGCATCACTCAGGGCGTGGTGTAAATCTTGAACCTCATCGCAAATGTGCCGATGAAGTTGACCGTGTTGGCACCGGCGGAAGACCAGCGCGCCAGCGCACCAGCGGGCGGGAAAGTGGAATTGAAACCGACCGAAGCGTAGTTCGAGCCGCTCGAAGTGCCGCTCTCGCAGGTGAAGTGGTAGAAGGTGCTTGCGCTCGCTGCGTAGGGAGTCGGGAAAACAAATTCGACTTCCGTGCCGCTCCATGAGTTTGAACCAGCGACGCCGGTGGAGGTGGCGAGGACGGAGCCAAGCGCACCCGAGGAATCGCTCCAGATTTTGACGACGTAGGTGAGCCCGGAAATATCGCCCGCCGCCTTGGTCAGCGGAATAGCGACCTTTCCGATCGTGCGAGGCGATCCATCGCTCCAGCCATATTGGCCGACGTAGTATTGATCCGTGCTGGCATCACCGAACTCGAAGTTGCCGAATGAACCTACGCCGGTGTTGTCGGAAAAGAGGGTGTAGCTGACGGCGCTGGCGAAGCGCGAGGGCTGGATCCAGATCAGCGCGAGGGCGGCGCTGATCGGAAGGAAGAATCCAGAAAGAAGAAGGAAGAAACGAGGCATGGCGGGTTAGCTGCGCGTGACGTAGATCGTGATCTTGGCGCCGGTGGCGCCGGTGCCGGCGGTGTCGACGTCGATGGTCAGCTCGGCGTCGTCGGCGAGGGCGGTATCGGAGATCACGGCGGCGCTGGCGGCGGTGGTGCTCGTCTTTTCGCTGGCGTCGATCGTGAGCTTGGTCGAGAGTATGGTCGTGCCGGCTTCGTTGATGTCGAAGGTGGGCGTGCCGGAGGACGAGACGGTCGTGAGGCTGGCGCGCACGGCGGTGACGGTGCAGGCGTAGGGCGCGCGCCAGGTGACTTTGGCGGTGCCGGTGGTGATCGCCGTGGTCTCATCGCCGATGGGTATGACCCACGTTTCCGGCATCCCGGTGCCGGCTTTGATGGCCTCGATCTGATCGCGCACGGCGTTTTTGCTCGGGGCGTTGGCGGTGACGCCGTTCCACGAGGTGGCGTCGTAGGCGGTATCGTTGACCGCGGCGGCGACGGCGCCATCGGTGTAAGCGAGGAGCGCGGTGTCGGCGCTATCGACGTAGGCTTTGCGCGTGAAGCCGCCGGTGCCGTCCGCCGCGACGGCGAGGGCGGTGGCGACGTTGGCACCAAGGCCGGAGACGCCGGTCGAGATAGGTAGTCCCGTGGCGTTGGTGAGCGTGCCAGAGGCCGGCGTGCCGAGGGCGGGCGTGATGAGCGTGGGCGAATCGTTGAAGACGAGGACGCCAGTCCCCGTCTCGTTGGAGATGACGCCGGCAAGCTGCGCGCTGGTGGTCGAGGCAAACTGCGAGAGTGGATTAGAGGTGAGGGCATCGCCTCCGCCCGCGATGGTCTGCCACGAGTTGTCATCGCGCAGAAACTTGCTGCCCGTGGGCGTGCCGGTGGGGTAGCCGAGGAAGTCCGTGCCGGCCTCGAGGTCGAGAAGGCCACGCATCGCGGCGTAGTTGGCGGCGGAGACAAGGGAGAGGCCGTTGGCCGAGGGCGTGACGGTGGCGAAGCTGGTGAGGTCCGCATCGTAGGCTTGCACCGCGGAGCCGATCTGCGTGGCGACCAGGTGGGTGATCGTGTTTTGCCCATCGACCCCGGCGCTCACATCGCGAAACGCGATCAGGTCCGCGCCCGCGGCAGTGACGGTGGAGATGTCCGCGATCGAGTAGGGCTCGCCGGCGAGGAAATAGCTGGTGCCATCATACACCCAAGAGAGCTCGACCTTGGCGTTGGCCGGGAGGGTGAAGGTGGTGATCGCCGTGCCCCCGCGCGCGAGGGAGACAGAAGAGGGGATCGTCTGCGTGGTGGCGGCGCTGTGGCCGGTGAGCACGAGCCCGAAAGCGGCGCCCGCGGTGGGCGTGGCGGAAAACGTCCATGTGTGATCGCCCGTGGCTGTTTTGGTGTTGCGCGCCTTGGTGACATCAATGGCGAGGGCACCGAGGGCGTTGTTGGGCGCGAGGAGGACGGGATCGGAATTGAAGACGAGGACGCCGGTGCCGGTCTCGTTGGTGACGGCGCTCGCGAGGTTGGCGCTGGTGGAGGTGCCAAGGAAGGTGGCGATGCCCGAGGCGAGGCCGGAGACGCCGGTGGAGATAGGAAGGCCGGTGGCGTTGGTGAGCGTGCCAGAGGCGGGCGTGCCGAGCGCGGGCGTGATGAGCGTGGGCGAATCGTTGAACACGAGCACGCCAGAGCCGGTCTCATTGGAAATCACCCCGGCGAGCTGCGCCGAGGTCGTGCTCGCAAATTGCGAGAGCGGATTGGCCACCAGCGCATCGCCGCCGCCGCCAATCGACTGCCACGAGTTATCATCGCGCAAAAATTTGCTGCCCGTGGGCGTGCCGGTGGGGTAGCCAAGGAAATCTGTGCCGGCCTCGAGGTCGAGCAGCGCGCGCATCGCGGCGTAGTTGGCGGCGGAGACGAGGGAAAGGCCGTTGGCTGAGGGCGTGACGGTGGCGAAGCTCGTGAGGTCCGCATCGTAGGCCTGCACGTTGGTCCCGATGGCGAGGCCGAGGTTGGTGCGCGCGGTGGAGGCACTGGCGAGGTCGGAGAGGTTGCTGGAGGCGAGCAGCCTCAGGCCGAGGGCGGTGTTGAGGTCCGTTTGATCGCTGAGGGTGCCGGTGATGCTGCCCCAGGTGCCGCCGCCTCCACCGCCGCCGGTGCCGAGGGGGCCCACGGTCGAGCCGTTGATGCGGACGTAGAGGCCGGAGGTGGTCGTCCAGAGCTGGCCGTTGGTGGGGCTGGCGGGGGCGGAGCCGTGGGGGAGGAGAAAGGTGCCGGTGACGCTCAGGCTTTTACCGGCACCGAAGCTGAGGCTGTTGGGCCGCCAGAGGGCGCCGCTCGAGGTGACTTGGACGTTGGTGTTTTGCGCGCGACCCGCCGGGAGCACAAGGAGCGGAAGGAAGCCAAGCCAGATGAACCAAGGCATTTTTGCCACAGAGAGCACGGAGCGCAGCCCACAGAGGGCACGGAGTGAAAACCCGGGCGGATTGGCTCTGTGGCCTCTGTGTCGGAGCTCTGTGTTCTCCGTGGCCATGATTGAGAGAAAGAAGGGGCGCATTAGAGTTGCTGCCAGTGGCAGGGGTTGAGCGTGGAATCCGAGTTGTCGGGCTTGACCTTGCCGTCGTCGACATCGTCGGCGGCGATGTAGGTGCCTTTGAGTTTCCAGAGCTGCTGCACATCCGAGTAACTAAGGAGGACAACACAGCCTACCGGATACGAGGTGCCGCCCGCCTCGAGGCCATCGAGCGTGGTGGCGCCGCCACCCGTGAGGGAGGTGATGGATGCGAGGTTCAGGATCGTGCCCGCTTGAAACTGCGCGCTGGTGACGTAGCTCGTGGTCGTGGGATCGAGCGGGGTGGCACCGAGCACGCCGGGATCCACGCGGATCGGCAGGCGGGCGACGGTGGTCGTGATGCCGCCGGTGGTCTTGCGGACGTGGAGGGTGAAGACGCCGATGCCGCCGCGGCGCGCGGCCATCTGGTCGAGGAGGGCATCGCGGAGGGCGTTGGTGGCGAGGGAGAGGGTGCCGAGGCGGGCGTTGCCGGAGATGGTAAACGAGGTGGTGCTCGCGTAGGTATCCGCGGTGCGCGGATCCGGTGTGCCGAGGCCTACGGCTAAAGTGGTGGCGGAGTCCGCGGCCCAGCTGGAGGCGGTGGCGGCGGCATCGCTGCAGAAGTAAAGCTCGAGGGGTTCGCCGGTGTCGCCGTGGGTGAGCTCGCGGATCTTGGCGGTGACGCGGCTGATGACCTCGAGGTTATCCGCCTGGGACTGGTCGAGGTAAGCGGGGACGAGGAGCGCGAGGTCCGCGGTGGTGGTGGCGGCGACATCGAGCGCGCCGTCGTAAAAGTAAAGTTTCATGGGCCGGCTACGGGAGCCGGGGTGTCAACCGGCGGAGGTGCCCACGGAACACACGGAAGACACGGAAGAGACGGAAACGGAGGTGCCCGCTAATCGGCGCGAAACGGAACGAATCTCAGGCGGATGGAAATGCTTTGTTTAGGGCGGCTTGGCGTTTGGCGCAGCCGCTTTCGGGGCGGAGTTGATTGGTCGCGGGGTCGATGCACGGGAGGCGCAGGGCGCGGGCGATGGGCGTGGCAAGGCCGGCGACCCAATCGCCGAGGCCGCGGGGGGCGCGGCGGGAGACGAGTTGCCGGAACTCCTCCGGCGTGACCTCGACCACCTCCACGCCAGGCGCGAGGCGCGGGCGCAGTTGGCCCGCGAGGCTCGCGGGCGCGCGCGCGAGCAGGCGCGCGAGGGCAGCGCGGCGCAGAGGGATCATACGCAACCCACCGTATAGGTCCACTCGCAGGCACCGGAACAACCGGAGCTTGAAATCACGATTTGTAGCGATGTGGTGCCAGACGGGACAGTCACCGTAGCCACGCCCGTGGCATTGCACGAGGTGTTTGACCAGATCGGCGATCCGTTGGCATTTACGGTCATTGTGACGTTGATGACATCATAAAAAATTTCGATATCGTGAGCGATGATGAACTCTCCGGTGACATCATGAGTCTGTGTGTCGTTACACGATCCACCGGCGCCAACATCCGAGCGCGAGACAGAGAACGTGCACGGGCAGCCGGGATCGCAGGGATCGACGCCGCATTCCGGGCAATCGCAGCCGAGGTTTTTGATCCAGACAGCCACGGCTTAGTAAGGCGCGGAGCCCACGATCAGCATCTGCTTGGTGACGCCGGCGTCGCAGACATCGATCTCGCGCACGCTCATGTTGGCGGTGATGAGGGCGGGGTCGATCGTGAGGTTGTTGGTGCCGTTGCTGATAATCAGTCCGTTGTCATTGGCGGTGATTTGAACTCCATCGATGTCGATAGCGAGGCCGTTGCCGGAGTTGGCGTCGAGGCCGACTGCGTTGCCGCTGCTGGTTTCCTGCGCCTCGAATCCGGTGTTATAGAGGCTGCCGAAGTCGCCGTCTGCCTTCGTCGCGCGGATCGAGGTGGCATCCGCCGCCAGCGTGAGGGTGCGGCCGCTGGCGATGTGCGTGAGCACGAGGCCGCCGGCAGCGGTGACGGCGATGTCGAAGGCGGGCGCGCTAGAGAGATCGACCTCAATTTTGCGCGATCCTTTATACCCCCCGCCGATGCCCGTGACCGGATCATGAAGAAAATCCGCCGCCGCACCCTCGACGGAAAGGCCATCCACATCAAGCCGCATGGTCCGGCCGGTGTTGACCGCACGTAATTCCGTAGGGTAGGCCGAGGGACTTGACCACGTGGAATGCTTGGGGACGGTGTTGAGCTTGCCATCTGAGCCGACGACGGAGATCGGATCGCCTTCCGTGCCGCTGCCGGGCGGTGGATCATCGGCGGAGATGATCGTGTTGGCATCCGCCTCTACGACGCTGATGTTTTTACCGGCTTGGATCTGCCCGCGCCGGCGCTTGATCTTGATTTTCATGTCGCGGTGACGAGGCGGGTGGCGCGGACGTAGATATTGCCGAGGTAACGGCGGCGGATGGAGGCTTCGCCCGCGATCTCGGCGCGGTTGGCGACCATCGAGGCGTATTCCGCGCTCGTGGGCACGCTGGAGGCCGTGAGGGCATCCGTGGCGAGGCCGCCGGAATCGACCGGGCGGAATTGCTGCGAAATCGGCAAATCGGAATCAAGGCTCGCGATCGAGGTGAGCGCGTAGTCGTGCACGAGGCGTGAGCCCACGGTGAGCGGCGCCGCCGTGCCGCGGCCAGTAGCCCACTCGACGACCGAGCCAGACACCGCCGAGGCGGAGCCGACCGATCCCAGGAGCGTGCCGGGCAACGTGACGGAGGCGCCGCTTGAGACGGCGGTGGCGGCGCCTTGGAAGGTCTGCGCGTATTTCACGCCGCCGCGGGTGTAGACCACCCCGGCGGTGCAGACTTCGCCGACCGTGATGCCCGTGGCGGACGTGCCGAGGATGACGGTGCCGAGGGCCGCGGGCGCAATCGAGGTGACAGAAAACGAGGTGCCCGCGGACCCGGCGAGGTAGCCGGGGAAGAGGAAGGCGAAGCTCTCGAGGTCGCTCCACTGGTCCGGCACGTTGGCAAAGGTGCGGGTGTAGCGGATGGCGCCGCCATCGACTTCCTCGAGGCGGCTGTGGTCCACCAGGTAGGCGGGCAGCGGGGCGAGGGTGCCGGAGCCATCCGCGGTGATGTTGATGGCGGTGCCGGCGATGGCATCGGCCCGCGAGGCGGCGAGCTTGAACGTGGTGGCGGAGATGCGGATCAGCCAGACCGAGCCGGCGGTGAGGCCGGTGAGGCCGGAGGAGATGGCGAGCGTGGCCTTGTCGCCCGTGCGCAGGCCGGGGGCGGACGAATAGGTGATCAGGTCCGTGGCGGCGGCGCCGGTGACGGCGGTGGCGGTGCCGTGGTAGACGGTATCGACCGTATCCAAAGCAGGGAGCACAAACGTGGACGAGGGGCCTTCGTAGGTGCGGGTGAGGACAAAGTGATCGCCGCACCCGCGGTCGAAGAGCGGGTAATCGAAATGCGGGGCGGCGGATTGGCTATGCGTATCCCAGCCGGAGGTCTGATAAGGGAGGTTGGGCATCGGATAGGAAGAAAGATGGAAGAAGGAAGAAGGAAGAAACCGGACGGCCGATCAGTCGGTGTATTCGATGGTCACGTTTTTCAGCTCGGCGGCGGCGGCTTTGAGGTCGTTGCCGGCTTGCTTGAGGGATTCATCGGCGGCGGCAAAGGGATTGGCCTCGGCGGAGGTGAAGCCGGCGCCGGGGGTCTTGCGCAGGGAGAGGGCGCGGGCTTGGTAGTCGGCGGCGCTGAGGTTGACGTTGCGCTGGGTCTTGGCGTCGAACTCCGTGACGGTGCCGCCGAAATCGTGGCGGCGGAGGGCGGCGGCCTCGGCCTGCTGGATGCGGCGGGCTAGGGCGCGGGAGGAGGAGTTGCCGCGGTTGCCGGTGGCGGCATCGGCGACGGTGAAGCCGAGGGCATCGTCGAGCTGGCGCTGGCGATCGGCGCGCGCGGCGGTGAGGTTGCCGGCGGCTTTGTCGCGCACGGCTTGGGCATCCGCGATTTTCTTCTCGGAGGCGGCGGCGCGCTCGCGGAGCTCGGCCTGGCGGGCGATCTCGGCGGTGCGCTCTTTCTCCACTTCCGTGCGCTCGCGGGCGAGAGCGACCTCGGCCTCGACGGCGGAGCCGAAGGCGCGGGCGCGGGTGAGGGCGCCGGCTTGCTGGTTGTTGTAGGTGGCGAGGTGCTGCGCGCGCGCGGCCTCGAGCTGGGCAATCTTTTCCGTGGTGGTGAGATCGGCGATGCGGAGTTTCTCGCGGGCCTCGAGGGCGCCGTTGAAACCGCTGGCCAGCTCCTTCATGGTCTTCTCATCCTCGACGGCGGCCTTGCGCTGGTCTTCCTCGCGGCGCGCGCGGCCCACCTCAAACGCGGCATCGCCATGGATGCGGCGGAGGGTGGCCTCGGGGATGCCCTTGGCCATGTCTCCCGCGATGGCGCCGGGCTCCGAGAGGCGGCGAGTGGCGGCGAATTGCTTGTCGCCATCTGTGCCATACAGGGCGTTGCCGATCTTGCTGCCGATGTTTTCGCCGATGCGATTCAGGAAGCCTAGGCCAGCGATGGCGGCGCCGGCGATGTTTTGCTTGATCAGGTCCCACTTGTCCGCGTAGCGGGCGGCGGCTGCGGTGTTTTCATCGATGGAGCGGCCGAGCTCCTTGGCTTTGTCGCGGGCTTCCTGGGCGGCGTTGATGGTGCCGCGGAAGGCGGCGATCATGGCGCCGCCGCCGAAGAGGTTGCGGATGGAGCCGCCGACATCGCCCGCCTTCATCGTCTGTTTCCAGCGCGAGAGCATGGTGTTGGCGCGATCGAGACCGGCTTGGAAGGCGGTGGTCTCGAGGCCGAGGGAGGCGGTGATGCGGGCGGACATTCTGGAAGGAAGAAGGAAGATTGAAGAAGGAAGATGCTACGCGGAGGCGGGCGGAGCGTTCAGCGCGGCGAGCATTTCACCCCAGAGGCGGTCGGACTCGTCGAAGTGCGGGGGTGGGGTTTTGCCGGCGGTGATATACTGGTCCGCGCGGATAAGGCGGCGGAGTTGGAAGACGACGGCGAGGGGCAGGTCGAGGATCTCAGGCAGGCGCCAGCCGTAGGCGGCGGCGAGGGCGTGCACGTGGTGCGCCACAAAGGAGACGCGGAGTGGGTCGTTGTGCTCGACCGGGGGCGGCGCGCCATCCACGAGCGCGGGCGCGCGCGGGGCATCGAAGAACTGCTCGGCGAGATAATCGGCGAGGCCGGCGCTGAGCAGGGCGAAATCGAGCGGGGCGACTTGGTTTTTTAGGAAGGCATCGCGGGCCTTGGTATTGCCCAGCTTGGCGCCTTCCCACACAACCCAGAGGAGCTGCGCGTGGTGGCTCGACCAGAAGCGGGCGCGATCCACGGCGGGGGCCTCGGCGGGGGGCGGGGTGGCGCCGCCGAGGTGGGCATTGCCCGCGAGGGCCAGGTGGAGGAAATCGCGCAGGGTGAGCGGGCGGAGCTTGAGGCCGCAGACATCGAAGGGCACGGCGACAAAGGCGCCGTCGCGCTGCGCGGCCGCGGCGGCGAGAGCGGCGGCGATGCGCGCGGCGTAGGTGGACTGAATCTCCGCCGCGGGCGGCGGAGAGTTGAGAGTTGAGGGTTGAGAGTTGAAAGCCACGGAAATAAAAAGACCCGGCGGCGGGCGCCGGCCGGGTCGAGGGAAAGGGGATACAGGGAGCTTAGTCGGTCGGGAGGACCTTGGCCTTGTAGTCGATGTCCACGGTCCAAAACTCGCCCTCGGGCTTGGCGGGGGCGGCCTTGGTGACGACGTAGACGAGGGAATCGACCGTGAACTCCTGACCCATGGACGGGACGGCGGTCGAGGAGAGGGCGAGCTGCAGCTTGAGGCCGCTCTGGGTGGTGGGCTCGCCGCGGAGTTGGAACTCCGCTTCGTCGCCGTTGTTATCGTTGCGGCGGATCTCGCGGGTGCTTTTTTGAGGATTCCAATTCATCGCCCGGTAAGTGACCGAGTTGATGGTGAGCGTGAGGCCACCGAAGGGCGAGGCAGCGGCGGTGCCGGATGAAGAGTAATAAGGGAGATTGGGCATGGCGGGGGCGCGCTAGGCGCGGAAGGAAGAAGGAAAAATGAAGAAGGAAGAAAAAGGCCGGGGCGGCGCGGTTACACGGTGCGGGCGTGTCAACCCGCCGTCGCTCCGCTGCGCGGAGCTATGGCGAGGCTGGGCCCGCCTTCGATTAGGGGACGGTGGCGGGGAAGCCGCCAGGGAGCATGAAGAGCTCGACGTTGAACTCGATCACGGTGCGATCGATGTCTTCATCGGGATCCGGCTCGGAGCGAGGGGCGCTGGCAAGGCGGATGGCCATGATCTCGTAGTAAGGGAGATTGGTGGGCGTGTAGCGCCGCGCGCGGGGCTGATGCAGAAAGAGGATGCGCCCTACACGCCCGGCGTGAGCTGCAGACGCCACGGCCACAGCGCGGGGCGTCTGAACCTCGATCTGAAGCGTGCCGTTGAAATGGGCGAAAAACCACTCGTTGTTTGACGTGGCTTGCACTTGCTGATCGCTTGCCTGGGTGAAGCCGCTAGCGGTAACAGTGATGCGGTCCGGCGGCATGTCTTCAGCCGCGCGAGGTCCGAAGATAAAGGCGCCCGATACTGCGTGGGTATCCGAGCCGATCAGCGCGGACTCATCGGCATCAAGCACGGCCAGGGCCGCGGCGGCGACGTTGCCGGGGAAATCGTAGAGCTCAGCGTAAGAGGAGGCGGGCATGGGTTTTCAGGCGGCGAGTTTGAAGCCTGCGCCGCGGGCGTTTGCTGCGATGGTGCCGATGATGGCGCGCTTGACGCGCTGCGAGGTGTAAAAAAGAGCAGCAGATACGCGCCGGTTCATGTCTGCCACCGGCGCATGATCGCGCGCAAAAAGAGTCATCTCGACGATTTTTTTTGCCCCATGGACATCAATACGGACCTCCCCAGGCCCCGCGCCGTGACGCTCGACCCACGCGGGGCCGCGCATCCCGAGACGGCGGAGCGATACAACCCAGCCCGAGGCAAGTCGCCCAACACGGCCGCGAAGGGTCTTGGCCAGGGATCGGAGGTGCGCTGCATCCACGTAATACTTTTGCTTCCCGCGATCACAGCGCATGGGCGAGCCGGGGCGCTTGCGGATGAGGTGGCGGCGGTGGATGGCGGCGATATCAGGGTGGCGCTCGCGGAGCTTGTCCTTGATCGGGACGCCGACAAAAATGCGCGCCAAGTCGCGGGCGATGGTTTTTTCGCCCCGCTTCTTGGCGGCGTGGCCGTGTGTTCCCCCGCCGCCGGGCGGGGTAAGGTCCAGAATACCGACTCCATGCCGGTTGATCATCGTAGTCTTGGCGTAACTAAGCAGCAATTCCGCCATGGTTTTTCCATTAAGCGCGGAGAGACGGCGGACAGAGGCTGCGAAATGATCAGTGTTGACCTCGAAGTTTCTCATGTCGGTCGGCAGGTGATGCGGTAGTGGTGGCCGAGGGGCGTGACGGACTGGACTGACCAGACAGAACCGCGGGCGACGGCGGTGCTACGGGGGGATGCGGCCGGGGCGGTGGTGAACTGCGCGCGGCGGGCGACGATGATCAACTCGCGCTGGCGGCGGCTACCCGCAGGGTCGATGGGATCGATCTCATCCTGCTCCTCCATGACGCCGGTGAAGGTGCGGCCGGAGTGGGTGGAAAGGGTAAACTCGCCCTCGCCCGCGGGATCGCACATGGGGGCGAGCACGCGCTCAGCGGCGGCGGCGGCGGTGGCGATGAAGTTGGCGAAGCTCACGGGCAGCGGAAAAAGCAGAAGGGAGAAAGGAGAAGGGAGAAGGCGGAAAACAAAAACCCCCGGCGGCAGGGCGCCGGCCGGGGGTGGGAACTACAGGCAGGATGGGCTGGGAAAACCCGGCGCTAGGCGCCGGGGAGTGGTTAGCCGAGCAGGAGGGCGACGTGCTCGGGCTTGAAGACGCTCACGCCGTAGGCGCAGCTGATGATCACCTTGTTCATCCGGTAGCCCGGATAAAGGGCGAGCTCGAAGCTGAGGCCAGAGCGGGGATCCGTGATGACCTGGCGGTCGATCGCCATATCGCCACCATTCGGCACCGCCGGGAGGCGGGTCGCGAGGACGATGGCGCTGCGGGCGAAGCACACGTTGCGCACGCTCGTGGCGTTGACCGTGATGGCGGTGTTGTCCGCCACGACCGCCCGGAGGCCGGGGGCCGCGATCGTGAAGGTGCCGCTCGTGGACGTGGTGCCGGTGGCGACCACATACTTGTGCGAGCCGACCGTGATCACATCACCCGCGACGATGCCGGTGGTGTTGACCGTGCCGGTGTCGAATGTGATCGTGGTGTCACCGATGGCGCCCGCGCCGTTGAAGAGAGCACCCGTCATCGCGCCGGCTGTGGTGTTGGCCACTTGGGCGGACTCACGGATCGCCATGCCGTGCACATCGAGGAGCGTGCCTTGGCGGAGGAGGGAGGTGTCGCCCGCCTCGTTGGCCTTGGTGAGCTGCGTGAGCGTGCGGAGCTTGGCGGCCGCCGTGGTGTTGATGATGAGCGAGCGGCTGGAGCCGGGGGCGCCGTTGTCGTCGAGAATCTTGCGGATGTTGGCGGTGTCCGAGAGATCGGACGCGAAGGGCGTGGTGCCCGCGGTGCCATAGGCGCGCGAGGAGCCGAGGGCCGCCGCCGTGGCGACAGCGGACTCGATCGCATTAACGTGCGTGCGCAGGCCCTGCTCGATCTGGTCGCGGAGGATGCCGGCGACGCCGGGGCCGCCGGAGTTGAGCGAGTATTGCTCCTCGCCGGTCCAGCTGAAGCCATACTCCTTGAAATTGGAGATCGTGAGGGTCTTGTTGCTGATCGTCTGATCAGCCGCGGCCGGGATGGACATGGCCGGGGTGATATCCGTGAGCGAGCCCGCGGAGGTGACCGGGGAGCGGAGGGTCTGGTCTTTGGCGACGCGATCCGCATTGGAATCGCGCGTGACGGCCGGGATGAATCCGACGAGCTCGCGGCTGACGACATCGAGCGCCGCGTAGGCGTCCGGGATGAGACTGGTGAGGGTATTAGCCATGGTGGGACAAAATGAGGTCAAGGGGGTGGGGGGGGGGGGGAAATCAGTCGGTGAGGCGGCCGCCTTTGTTGAAGAAGTCGGCCTTTTCCTTGTTGGGGAGCTTCTCCCACTCGGCGCGCTTCATAAGCTGCGCGGCGGGGACCTCGACGACCTGCGCGACGCCCGTGGGGTGGCCGGTCTTGGCGAGGGCGATGGTGGCTTGCTTTTTGATATGCGCATCAAGCGCGGCCTTCACGGCATCAGGTGTGAGCGTATCGGCCGGGCCGGAAGCGTTGAGGCCGAGGGTCGCGAGTGTGCTGGCAAGGGCGAGGGACGCCTGCTCGCCAGCGGCGGCGAGGGAGGAGCGCAGGGCCTCCGAGGTGGCGAGCTCTTTCTCGAGGCGCTCGTTTTCGAGGAGGGCCTCCGCGAGGACTTCATCATCTTCGCCGAGGGAATCGATGTGGGCCTTGAGCGACTCCGGGCCGGCGGCGAGCATGGTCTCGAGGTCGAGGCCGGCGGCGGTGAAGAGGGCGGCGACGGAATCAAGCGTGGCCTTGGCGGGCGTGAGCGCGGCATGGGCCTCGGCGAGGTTCTTGGGGGCGAGGCCGAGGGCGGAGAGGACGTCGGAAAGTTTCATGCGGGAGTTGTGAGGGGGAGGGGTGTCAACCCGCCTTCGCTCCGCTTTGCGGAGCTATGGCGAGGCTGGGCTTTAGCGGCGGAGGAGGGTGCGGAGGGTGGCGAGGGCGGTGTCGCGCTCGCCGAGGGCGTCGATGAGGTTGGCGGCGAGGGCGGATTGGCCGCTGAGGGTCTGGCCGCGCATGGCGGTCGCAGGCACCGCGCGGTGCGCGAGGATATGGCCTTTGAAGGCGTCGAAATCTTGATCGACTTGCTCTTGCAGGTGCGCGCGCTGGGCCTCGCTCAGGCGGCCGCCGAAGCCGGCGGCTTTGAGGTCGCCGCCGGTGTTGACGATGGGATCGGGTTTGACTCCGGCGGCCTCATAGCGGGCGGAGGTGTCCATCCACGGGATGTAGACGCCGATGGAGCCGACCGTGGCAGAGGGAGAGGCGACGATGGCATTGGCCCCGGCGCCGAGGTAGTAGGCGGCGGAGCAGAGATCGCCCTCGGTGTAGACGACGGTGGGGAGAGTCTTGCGCGCGATGGCGGCGGCGGTCTCGGGGGTGCCGGTGATGGTGCCGCCGGGGGAATCGATCTCCAAGAGGATGCCGCGGGCGCCTTGGGCCTGGGCGGCGGAGAGATCGGCGCGGATGGTCTCGAAGCTGGTGGCGCCGCAGGATTCCTCGAGGCGGGAGAGGCCTTTGCCAAGGGGCCCGAGGATGTGGATGCTGGCGATGCCTTCGGCATCGATGGCGAGGGGGCGGCGAGCGGGGATGAGGGCGCCGAGCTCGGCGGTGAGATCCTCGGCGCTGCGGGTGGTGAAGGAGGACTCCGCGAGGGCGGAATCGAGCACGCGGGCAAGGGCGCCGTGGGCCGCCGGGGTGATGAACCAGGGGCGGTGGTGGACTTGCTCGGCGATGCGGAGGAACTTCATGCGCGCTTTGCGTAGCGCGGAGGTGTCAACCGGAGGAGCCTACGGAAACCAGAGCAGACTTGTTTTTACAGGAGACGAGCCGAGGGAAAGGCAGAGGCTCAGAAAAGGCCGAGGGCGAAGGCTTCTTCTTCGTTGCGGCCGGCGGTGGTCTCGGGCCAGGGGGTGGCGGTGAGGGTGCCGGTGGCGTGGCCGCGGCCGGTGAGGCGGGCGCTGCGGCTGGCGGCGTAGCGGATAACAATGCGGCGGATGAACTGGAACGGGCCCCAGCCGCCGCCGCCGCTGCTTTCGGGCGGGATGGCCTCGCCCGTGGAGGTGAGCGCCGCGCCGAGGGTGCCGCTGCCAGAGAGGCTGGCGGACATGGCGCCGGGCGGAGTCTCGCCCGCGCCGAACCAGGGGCCGAACCACTCGGCAAAAAAGGTGCCCAGCCAATTCATGGCGGGGTGGGACTAGCTCGCGGCGCGGATGGTGGCGGCGAGGGCGGGCTGGCCGGCGGCCTCGGCGAGCTGGGCATCCTGCTCCTTTTGCTCCGCGACGATCTGCGCGGCGAGGTCGTAGGGATTGCCCGAGGCCTCGAAGGCGGCGACGATTTCCAGGAGGCGGCGAGTGTTCATGGGCTAGGAGGCGTCGAGGGTGATGGCGGTGCGATTGCCGGAGCCGTCGAGGGTGCCGGTGATGCGGTCCTTGGTATCGGCAAGATCGCGGAAAACCATTTCGCTCGTGCCTGCGCCGCTGGTGAGGCCGGCGGCGGCGGCGAGGAGGATGCGCTGCGCCTCCGCGGCGGAATAGCCGGACTCGACGAGATAGGCCCAGACGGCCTCGCCGACATTGGCGGTGGATAGGCCGGTGCCGGTGACGACGAGGGCGGCCTCGAGGGTGCCGAGGGCGCGGATGGTGGCGGCGGCATCGCCCGCGCCCGCGAGGGCGGCGGCGGCGTGCGCGAGGGCGCCGAGGGTGCCGGCGAGATCGCCGGAGCCGGCCAACTCCGCGGCGAGCTGGAGAAATGCCTCGGCCTCGGCCGTGAGGGTGCCGGAGCCGGAGAGGGCGGCGACCAGAGAGACGATGAGATCGCCCACGGCGGCGAGATCGCCCGCCCCGGCGACGGCGGCCTCGATCGCGCGCCCGGAGACGAGCGGGAAGGGCAGGATCTCGCCTGTGCCGACAACCTCGCGCCGGCTGGCGAGGCTACCGGCGGTGATGGCCGGTTGCCACGCGCTGGGCGGGTAGTGGCCGGACGGCGTGGCGGCGAGCACGGTGACGCCCGCGACGGTGTGATCGCCGCTGAAGAAGAGCATCTGCGCCGTGCCGTTGAAGAAGACAAACGGATTGGTAAAACCCCCGTAGGAGCGGCCCAGGGCGCAGGCGGCGACGCTGTAGGTGGGGGAGAGCATGGCCTAGCGCCAGACAAACTCGAGGTGGCCGGAAAAGGCGGAGTTGGCAGGGGTTGCTACGCCGGAGCCGACGAGGAAATACAGCGCGGCGCCATCGTAGATGCGCGGGAGGCTGGGGTGCTCGAACATGCAGTTGCGCTCGATGGCGAGGCCGAGGGTGGAGAGCGGGAGGCGGGTGATCTCGCGGATGAGGGCGACGGAATACTCGCCGGAGACGTAGCTAGTCGAGTTTTGGATCGTGTTGACCTCGGAGATACCGGCATCGCCCGCCTGCAGGGGAACTTGGTAGTTGTATTTGCCTGTGCCGGTGGCGCCGGTGTAGAGGATATGGGAATTACTCGCGGCGGTCTTGCCGATCGGCAACACGGTGGGCGTGGCGCGCGAGGCAACCTGCGCGCTGTTGGTGTAGCCGAGGGAAAGATTGGGCGTGCCGGCGCCGAGGGCGGTGGCGTTGGGATTGAAGAAGATGGCCTGCACGCCGGCGCCGTTGGTGTAGCGGGGGAGGAGCCAGGTGATCGTGTGGGTGCCGGTGCCGGCGTCCGCGATGTCGATGGCGGTGCCGGCGATCGCGTTGGCGTAGGTGGTGGCGAGCTTGCAGGTGGAATCGCTCGCGCGGATGACGTAGTAATCTGTGGCGGTGGCAAGGCCGCCGGGGAGCGTGGTCGTGGTGGTGAGGCGGACGCGCGTGCCGGTGAGGAGATTGCTCGGGAAATTGGCCGTGGAGGTGTAGGTGAGGAGGTCTGTGCCGGCATCGGCCGAGAAAGTATCGGATTGGCCGAGGGTGTTGGTGGTGGCCTGCGCGGTGGTGGTAGTGACGGCGGTGAGGCGATAGAAACCGATCACATCGACCAGCGCGAGCGTGCACGGGACGACGGTGGCCGCGGCGGAGACGGCGGAGGCATTAAGCAGGTGCTTGTAGGCGGTGGGCTGCACGGCGCCACCGTGGGGGATGCTGGCGGCGTTGGACGTGGTATCTTTGACCGCCTGAAAGGTAAGCGCGGTGCCGGTGTTGAAGAGGGCATCGGCCGGGGGATTGCCACCCCCGCGGAAGAGGGTGTGCCACTCGTTAGCCACGGCAGCGGCCGTGGGGTTGAAGTTTTTGGACCAGTTGGCCCGGAAGGTTTGGCCGAGGCCGAGGGCTTCGATGACTTGATCGGTGGAGGCAATGCCGGGCATGGAGGGAGGTGGTGTTTAATCCCAGGCGACGTGGATGTCGCCGGTGAGAACAGTGGAAGCGAGCGTGCCTTGGGGCAGGCAGACGAAAGAGAGAAACGCATCATCCTCGATCCGCGGGAGGGTGGCGCCGTGGACGAGAAAATCCTTTTCCAACGGGGCATCGATGCCGCGGAGGTGGAGGGTGGCGATGGGCTTTACCAAGATGAGCGAAAAAAGGCCGAAGTCGCCGCCGAGCATGGTGACGGACTCGATGGAGCGGACGCCGGAGTCGCCGGACTGCAGGGGAAGGAAGGGATTGGCGGCATTGGCTGTGGCGGTGGCGGAGGAGACGACGGTGCCGACCGCGGCGGAGGTGTTTTGCGTGGTGGCAGTGGTGGTGCGCCCGGCGACGCCCTCGGAATTGGTATAGCTGACGGTGAAGGATTGGCCGCCGGTGCGGCCGGCGACGGAGACGGGGAGAATCTGCACGCCGACGCCATCCGTGGCGCGGGGGAGGGTGACGGTGTTGTCGAGGGGCTGTGGATCCGTGATAGAATCGTCGATACTCGGGTAGTAGAGCAGAAAATCGCAGAGAAACAGGGTGAGCGGGAGGGCAGTGGAGGCGCTGGCCTGGGCGCCGATGCGGCGAAGGTGCTTGCGCGATGGCGACACGGCCGCGCCGTGGAAAAGGCCGCCATCGGTGGACTGCGCGACAGCCTTGGCCGTGGCGGGCGGGGCATCGAACCAGTATTTGGCCTCGGGCTTGCCGGGGCTCATGGAGAGATCGAACCACAGGCCCGCAGTGGTGGTCTGCGACGGGGTTTTCCGCCACTGGTAAACGCGCGTCTGGCCGCCGGTGTGCGCGCGGGTGAGCTGGGCAACCGAGCGGATCATGGGCGGCGAAAGGCGGCGAGGATGCGGCCGATGATATGGGCCAGAAACGAGCAGCCGGCATCGCACCCGCCGGCGCCGCGCGCGTGGGCGCGGAGGTGGGCGGTGATGGGCGCCCCGCACTCGCAGCTGGGCGCCACCGTGCCGGCGAGGACACGGGCGGGAGCCGAGCAGCGGGCGCAGGTGTAGGCGGTCATCTCAGGCAAGCGAGCGCACGATGGCGCCCGGCGAAAAACGACTGTGGAGGAGAGGCGTAAGCGCGAACTCGACCGGATCGGCATTGACGGCGGACACCAAGCGGCCGCCGGAAAAGCGATACGACACGCGCGTCTTGACCACGTGATCGCGCCACCGCACCGCCCAATAGCCGGGGGTGGAATCATCCACGGCTAGCGCCAAGGGGCCGAAATCAGCCTCGAGATTGGGATCGGAAAAGTGGGCGGTGGCTTGCATCTCAGGTCTCGGTGACGTCGAGGGCGCCGATGGCGAATTGGGGCTGGATGCCGTTGGCCACGGCAAGGGATGAGGAGAGGGCGCCGGCATAGAGCACGGTGCCGGATCCACTGGAGGCGGTGCCGATGGCGACGTGCGTGATTGTGGCGCCGGTGACGCCGCACTGCGCGAACTGCACGAGGGCGGCGTTGCTGGTGGCGCCAGACGAGGGCACGGCCCAGCCGGAGGTGGTGCGGACGACGGCGACGCGCACGTAGTTGGTGTAGGCGGCCTCGTTGGTCGTTTGGTTATTGCCCACGCCGGGATCCGCGGTGTGGAGCGAGAGGTAGAGGCTGGTGGCCGGGCTTGAGCCGGCGTTGTCGGCGAGGTTGGCCCACGCGGTGGCGTTGAAGAGGAGGGCCAGGAGGCTATTGCAGGTGGCGGTAGATTTGGGCATGGGGAGGTGTTAGGAAGTGGGATCGGGCTCGGTGGCGGTGATGCGGCCGGACTCATCGCGGATGGCGCGGCGGCGACCTTCGCGGGGAAAATTAATGACCGGGGCGGCGACGGTGACGCGGGGGGCGGTGGCAGGGGCGACGTGGACGATCGGGGCGGCGACGTGGACATCCGGCGCGCGCGCGGCGGCGACGTGGACCGCGGGCGGGGCCACGTGCACGGCGGCGGGGTGGACGTTGACCGTGGGCGGGTGGACGTGGACGGGCGGGCAGTTGACGGTGATGGGCGGCGCGGCTGCGGCGGGCGCGGGGATGGGCGGCGGCATCAAGCGAATGACCTCGGCGGCGAAGGCGGAGGCGTTGGGGGTGCCGGAGCTTTCGCGGGGGTGGGCCGTGGCGCTGCGATCAGCCTCGGCCTGGGCGGCTTGCTGGGCGGACTCGGCGGCGATGTTGCCGATGAGATACTCGAGCGGGACGCCGGGGTGCGCGGCCTTGACCTTCTGCGCGAGGAGGTAGTCGTTGGCGCGGGCGGTGAAGACTTCGACGGTGGTATGGCCATCGCGCCCGTGCAGGGTGCTCATGGCGGTGCGGCCGGCGGCGACGTCTTCCAAATCGAGGCGGGCACTCGCGCGATCGACCTCGAACCACGGGGGCGGGGCGATATCGAGGGCGAAGGCTTCCTCGTGGTTGGGCAGGCGGCCGAGCTGGATCAGCTTGGCCGTAAAATAGCGGAGGACGCGGATCGCGGCGGGGCGGTCGATCTGGAACTCGTCTTGAATGGCGGTGTTGATCTGGTCCTGAAACGCGCGGGTGGCGGCGCCGCGGAGGGCCGTGGGATCGAGCATCTCGAGGCGCCAGCGGAGGGCGGCGGCGCCGCGCGCATTGACGCGCGCATCAAAATTCATCCACTGATCGGACGGGCGCGAGGATTGGTGCGGCTTGACGTCGAATCCGGTCTTGATGAAGCGGTGCGTGGCGCGCTCGATGACTTCCGTGGGGGTGCCGGTGGGCGTGGCCTGGGGATTGCGCGGGCCGGAGAACGCGGCGCCGGCATCGTATTTGCCGGTGGCATTGGTCTCGATAAGGGAGAGTTTGGAATCTTCGATCTGCTGGTCGAGCTGGCAGGTGACAGCGAGGTCCGTGGCGAGGAAGTTGAGCGCGGCGGGGGCGAGGTCCGGGACCGGGCGGCCTTCCGAGAAGCGGCGGGGGCGGCCGATGTGGATGAGGTCGCGGGCGGAGATATCTTCGTCTTGCTTGGGCTCGGCGCCAAGGACGCGATACGCGACCTCCTGGCCGGCGGCGTTGAAGATAATACCGTTGTGAATACGGAGGCCGCGGTAGGCGCCGCGCACGCGGGTGGGGTTTTCGCCTTGCTCGTCCGTGATGGTGGTAACGGCATCCTCGGGGCCCACGGTGGTGGCGGTGTTGTCGCGCTGGCCGATGCGGTGGCCCTCGAGCGCCTGCAGGGCGGGCCAGCCGGTATCGGCCCAGGTGGTGAGGAGGATGAAAAAGGAGCCATCCGTGGCGCGGGTGGGGACGGAGAGGCGCCAGGTGGTGCGCCAATCGTAGCGGGGGCCGCGGAGGTTGCAGATTTGCAGGGCGGACTCGAGCTCGCCGATGAGATCGGCGCCGAAGGCTTCATCATGGCCGGTGAAGCGGGCGCGGTAGTGGGAGGCGGCGACGTAATCGGCTTTTTGCTCAAGCAAGGCGGCGACCAGTCCGCGGGAGGCGAGGGAACGGCACTCGGTGACGAGCTCGCGGTAGCGGGAGGGGGCGAGGAGGCTGAGGTAGTCCGCGAAATGGCTGGGCGGGAGGGGGCGGAGGCGGTCGTCGTCCGCGGTGCGGCGATACAGGTTGCCACTCGACGGCGGGAGGCCGGGATTGTAGGTGTAGGGGCGGCCGTAGGGATCGAGGAAGCCGGTGACGGTGGCGGAGGGCATCGCGGGCTAAAGGAAGAAGGAAGACCGAAGAAGGAAGAAAGCGGAGGGCGCGGAAAAGGGTAGTCCGCCACCCCACCAGGCGCCTATGCCTTGGGAGGCTACGTGACCACGCATCGATCGTGGCCGTTCCGGGTAGGCAGGGAGGCGGAAAAGCATGGGATCAGCCTTCGGTGAATCGCTCGGCGCCGCCGGGGAAGCGGGCGGCGACGCGATTGCCGGCGGGCGTGCCGTAGTCGTAGATGCCGAGGGAGCAATACGCGGCGGCGAGGGCATCGCCGAACTCTTCGCGGGAATAGGTGATGCCGCCGTGCGCGAAGGCGAAGCTCTGGCCGTTGACCGAGGCGGAGACGAGGCCTTGGTTGAAGGAATCAGCCTCCGCGGTGAATTTGAGGCGCACAGCGTCGAGCTGCGCCTTGGTGGAAAAGCGGAAGGGCCCGAAGGTGACGGTGGGGAGGGTTGACATGGCGCGCGCTCACTGGCGCGGGCGTGTCAATTCCGAAGCGGATTCAAGAAAGAAAAACCAAGAAGGAAGACGGGGGCGCGCTCACTAGCGCGGGGGTGTCAAGCCGGCGCCTTGCGCCGGGATGGAAGAAGGAAGATTCAAGAAGGAAGAAAAGGCAGGGGCCAGCGAATCGGCGCGAAGCAAGGCACGAATCTATTCGCTGAGATGGTTGAGTGATTCGCGGGCAACTCAGTTTCGGGCGATGGCTTCGGGGGAGGGTGGGGGCGGG
>JACCDR010786575.1_pt1 | contig 26490 bp, 36 predicted proteins | sample 7446431 | NCBI WGS metagenome assembly JACCDR01 (sample SAMN15323443, study PRJNA562643) | freshwater metagenome | isolation source: river surface water | place: USA:Blue River Watershed | collected 2017-08-17 | reverse complement strand
GATAATCTCCGCAGGACTCTTTTTAGTTCTTACCTCATCAACAATATTGGCAGGTAAATCATCTTCACCTCCGGGCAAAACTGTATACACAACTTCTTTTGTTCCAGCATTCTTAGCTACAATCTCAAGATTGTATGGCATAGGGAAGCCGTTAAAAGAAAACCTCTCACTATTTTCAAAACCAATTATAGCTTCGTTAATAATGTTTGGAATCTTCATCAATTTAATCTTGCCATCTGTTCTATCCCAAATATGTGCAAGAAACTTCGGACTACCTTGAAACCCACAATCGTGATAACAGATACCCATTTTGAAGTCTTCAAACATTGGTGCTGGCTCAACTAAAAGTCGAATAACATTTTTACCCTCTTTAAACTTAAACCAATCATTACCCCCACTGGCAATATGCTCCTTATTCTTTTCAAGAGACTCATTTACTCGTTCACCGTATGACATATATTTATTTTTTTATTATTTACACCTTTTAAATTGTTACACTGTTTTCATTTGTGATAATCTGTTTATTACTACAGATTGAGCAACCCTATAGCAAGTAATACTGCTCCAAAGCCAAGCTGTATATCTCCTGCAACTTGTACAAGAAACACTAAGCCAGCAAGAGCAGTTACGATTGCTACTATTCGTTTGAATATTTTCATAGTTTTATTTTATATTTGTAATGTTGAGACAGGCTGACAAAGGGAAGCGGTGCTAGTTATTCCTACAGAGCTAGTCCTCCGTAACAACTTATCGTTCTCCCCATCTCAACCAATCTCAAAGAACTTCTAATCTCTCGGCAATTTCTTGTAGAGAAACAGCTCGGCAAGAAAAGCCTGCTTTCCCCCCTCAACATCATAGTTGAATTGAGGATATGGATTGTCCATTCCGAAAGGAACAATAACCAAGCAATCAACTTTCTGCCCAGCGTCAAATCTGAATATCTCATTGCCGTCTTTGTCGTACCCTCCGTTCTCCTCAATCTGTAGGGCATATCCGCACGCCTGCCAGAATTGTGATAGGTATGCCTCCTTTGAGCTTTTAAAGTCGATAACGGCTATTTTACCGTCATTCAGCAAGACTCCTGCGTCTGATATACCTCCCACCCAATGCTTCTCTGAATAACAATTTACTTCCGACCATAGATAACGCTTCACATTCTTGCGTGACCATTCAACATAACAGTGAATGCGTTGATGATACGCCTCAGGCAATCGTTTCTCTCCTGCCATTTCGTCTTTGATAAATCGTTCAAGCTCTGCGTGCAAGTCCGTACCCTCCTTTGCTTTTTCTTTGAGAGTTTTAGTGTGTGCTCGATATGCTCCGTCACAAAGTTTAAAGTATTCCTCAACCGTCATCTGCTTAATCTTCTCGTGTACAACTCCGAGTGAGGCAAACATATTTTTCACTTCTTCGGGTGTCGCCTTTTTGTTCTTAATCAGCGTAAGTACTTTGCCATCTGTAACTCCGAACTCTTTCACAGCGAGTCCACTTGCCCACCACGTCAAAGGCTTTGCAAGAACGTCTGCAACACTGCTTGTTCCGATAAGAGGGTTGCCGTCCAGTGTGTGCATATGCTCACCTTTCTCGTCAATGTATTTGTATCTATTTGTCATTTTATTTTTATGTTTAGTAAACTAATTATGCGGTATATATCGTAATTTGTAAATTAAGTTATCCCCTACAAGCGAGTCGGAATATTCAAGTCTCTCATTTTATCTCGCCAAACTTCCTGATTGATTCGCCTCTGTTTTACAACCTCAAGAGAAGTTGGAAGATACATAGACTTGTCGTTCTGAAAGTGAGCACGATAGCGTTTAATATGGTCTTCTCTCGGTAACTCATAGAGAGATTTTATGTTGATACCTTTTGCCCCTGTTGCCTTGTTCTCAAGAATATAATGAGAGTAAAATCTCTCCCACAATCGAATCATCAGAGTAACATCAGAGTTTCTTGAATCGACACAATCTCTAAGAATTATTTCCACTTGCTCTTTAAGTTTTGATAGTTTTCTACTCATACTTTTTTATGGATATTTAAAATTGTCTTAACAGAAGATATATAACCCAATAACATATTCAGACTTTCGCTATCTGTTCGTTTCTCGTATCTCTCAATATATCTTAGAAGAACTTCAAACCAAGAAACAGGAATTGTTATGTGTTTTTCTTTCTTTAGAGCTTTGTAAGTCCGCTCACCAATGCAACCCTCACACCCACATTCTTCTCCTTTGTATTTTTTCATACTAATATTCTGGCTGTTTTATTTTTACTAAATCTTTGTTCTCAAATATATTCCCAATTATCTCTACATTGTTGTACTCTCGATTAAGTGAACTATCACTCCAATGTTTCTGTAATTCTTTTGAAGCCTTTTCGTGAGGAAATGTGCTATACCAATGAGAACTTGCAGTACGTTGAGTATGGTCTCGACAATCAAACTTAACTCCCCAATTAACGTCAAAGTAAACAGCACCAAAGACTTTGTGATCACTGTACCACCCTCCACCCTCGGACTCTCGATAAACGGCTCTTACAATATCTCCCTCGTATATTTCCTTTCCATCTTTGTCTTTACATCCTGTATATTGCATAAGCACTACATCTTTTCTATCAGCCATATTGCAATCTCCGCCAACATAATTATATGTATGATCGATTGGCTCCAACATTCCGGTCATACTAGAAATTGAAAACATAATCCCTTTTTTCTTGTCCCAAGCTCTGAATTTTATTTCTCTCAATTTAAAATCTTGCATATATTTATTCAGTCCATTTAGATTCACAAATAAGGCAGTCTCCGACCACAAAATCGTCTGCTCCTATTTCATAACCATAGTAAATTACTTGCCACAACATCGTTGCCGATATATTCAGTTGCAAATTGTCTATCTTTCCCTCCTCGTTAATCCACATTTGCAATCCATTCGGGAGTACAATCAATTGCACATTCCCTCCAACAATTGCTTGCAGTTCTTCAAGAGTAAAAGATTTTTCATTCGCTGGCAGAGGGAATCTTATTGCTCCCTCTTTTGTAAGTACAGCTGGATTTTTTATAAAGTTTGGTAACATATATTATTTTTATTGTGTTATATTTGTAATTGATGAAAACTAAAATCATCACTGTGCTTGTCCTCGGACTGGCATTAACCGCAATCGCAACTCTTACCAAGAAAGGCAGGTGATCCAACATCTAAGCAGTTCCGGTGAACTGTGGGCGAGGCTAATCCCCTCGTAACAATGCACGAACTCGGGGCGTGCATTTCTTTTTTACGCAAGACTTTCATATTGAATTGCTCTTACTGCCTCTCGTGCCAAAGAGAGTCGCTTGTGAGCTTTTATTTTTCTAACCTTGGCATCGTCCTCGGCAATTGAGGCTGCTCGGACTTCAAGCATTGCCTCTCCTAGTTCCTGTATTACCTGTTCAATTTCTTTTTTTGTTGGTTTTAAGTCTGTCATTACATTATTTCTTCCATTAGTTTTGTATAATTTAATTGAAGTGTTTGCTCATCAACTTGGTAATAAGCAACACCTCTTTTATGCTCGACTCTCAGATATACTTTGCCGTCCTTCTTCTCAACTATGTATTGAGTATCCTCGTGGAAAGCCACATTCTCTTTTGAAAAAAAGATTTTGTTTCTTTCTTTAATATGTTCAAGTGTGCAATTGTTTGCAGTAATCATATTATTGTGGGAATGAAAGCTCGTTATCTATTCCCTCGTGATACTGTTCGTCTCCAGCATCAGCCTCTCGACCTATTCTGTCTTGTTCTTTTAAATTACTTGGCTCATCTTCGTTTGCATTTGGCAAATCTTTTATAAAGAGAGTTTTCATTCCAATTGAAGACAGTATTTTGATTGAACGTTCAGCAATGTTCAGGCTTACAATTGTTGCTATTCCACAATCTTTATCAAAAATACTTGAACCTATTGTGTATCCTTTCTGTCCTAGCTCCTCAATCAATCGTTCGTATAGAACGTCATTGTTTTTGTTAGACATATTTTTCCTTTATTTTAGTAAAGATTGTTTCTATCTCCGTAGCAGAGAGCATATAATTTGTCAGCTCTTTTTTAGTCAATTGCTTTTTCCAAAACTTATCTTGTACCGCCTCAGTAAACTTAGTCTTGCCAATCTGGCTTTTGAACGAACTACTAAGAAAAGCGAATAACTTTTGAACTTTCCTATTCTCGAACATTTTCATAATTTTATTGGTTAATTTGTTTTGTAAATTTGAAGACCTTTACACTTACAATTATATGGTATACACCGTATATTGTAAAGAAGTTATCCACATAAATTTAACCCTTTTGTTGCTCTGTTTTTTCCTCGTCAGTCGTTCCCTCAACACAACTGAAAGCAAGAGTCTGTAAATTTTTAGAGGCACATATTTCACCCATTCGTTTGACAGTAATCATAAAACCGCACGAGATTGTACACATCATCATTTCCTTATCACTCTGAAAGTCCAAAAACTTATTACACTTTGGACATCTATTACGCTTCAGATTGTTCTAATTCAAAGGTTTCATAATTTTGTTTTCTTAGTTTATTGTCCTCAAAATTCTTTCTTGAGAAATGTCTTTGAACACCCTCATTAAAGATTCCAGCCAAATTAAAGTCTCGACCCTCCCACATTAAGTTCACTTTCTTAGTAGTTTTAAGCATCTGACATTCCATTAGTATATCTCTCAAATCAGGTCGTACTTTACTGAATCCTTTATTTGCCCAAGTCAGACAACACATAGAATCAGTGCTAACTGTATCTCCAATTCCACATATTCTTAGAGCGTGAAGAATACCTAGAATCTCCCCCTCGTTGTTTGTAAAGCCCTCTTTGAATATCTCCTCCCTTATAATTAGTTCGTTCTTCTCATTCACAACTGTAAAACCTCCTCCGATTGGAGAGGGGTTACTACCTCGCACAAATCCGTCTGTGTAATATTTCATCTTCGTTCGTTAACTACTTCTGATAAAGGTCGTCGCTTAATTCCAATTATGCAGGGAATACAGATCGGAGCATTTTCTCTTTTATTCTCAATCTGTAATTTTGCAATCTTTTTATCCATTCCTCTCTTGCATTGACTACAAGTTGCAGGTTTCAAATGAAAACGTTCACCCCAGCTTCTTCGTAATCTTTTTTGAGCAGAATGCTTCTTAGCAAGTTTGTCTCTGACTGCAAAATCAAGTTGTTTTTTTCTTTGATGTTCAGAATTATAAATACTGTTTGTATTTCCTATACTCATATAATGTTGGCAACAGATTTCAACTTACATTGGTTACTTTCTGTTGTAGCTAATAAAATCAGGTAAATGAGGAGTCTATATCTCCTGTGTGTGCAGGTGATTTTGTTAAAAGCAATTGTTCCGTTTTCTCTCGGTTGCTTTTCTGAAAAGATTTAAAGTAGTTCCCTACCCGATGTGTTCGGCTTTGCCTAATTACATTCTTTTACAACGTTCCTATCAGTTCACTGGACGTTGGGTATCAGATATTTTATTCAGTATAAAAGTATCGCCTTTTTTCCTATCCTTTTTTAACGTCGCTCTAGGCCTAACGGTGCTCCACGACAAACAAAAAGACCTCAACGTATTGCTACATCGAGGCTCGAATTGAATCACTTTTTGCCCTGCTATTAACAGAATTAAATTCACAACCTTTTGCGAACTCTGTTCTGTTAACTGATAATAGCATACAGCAATTATGCCTCTACTGCAATAAAAAGAAAGTTGAGTTATCCACTTATGTGGATAAGTGTTTCCAAGGTGAATACCATTTTTTGTAATAGAAAGTATAGACAGTCGTCATAATATATGATACTGTAGGTATCCAGTTGTTCCTTAATGGAACTCACCTGTGAGAACAGGAAAAAACATCTTCTCAAAGTCTTTGGAAAAGAAAAGCCACCCTTTCGGGTGGTTTTTCCGTTATGAAATGTCTTCGTTCCTTTATACAAATATCCCTATGTGGAAAGATCAGCTAGTACCACTGTAGCACATCCACGCTGTAATACCCTGCTTTTTATACACAATTCGACCCATTGTTATATTGTCCTGCATTGAATGGAATATATCAAGCCTCAGGCGTTTTGCCTCGTCCCAATGCACTTGATTGATTTGCATAATCCCTACGTCACTGGTGGGCGAGAGTAGGGGCTTTCCTTTATCATCAAACTGCCGGAAGTCTGACTCGCAATCAACAGTACGTACCATTTGAGGCACATCTGCGAATACCGTAGCGATTAGACGTCTATTCGATAACTGTTCCGGTGTTGGGGTTGCGTACTCTGTACGAGGCGTATAGGGGCTTTGGGTAGGGGGTGGTAGTGTTTCACGAATAACAGGAGCCAAGAGCTGAATAAGAAACCCTACAATTGCCAGCAATACCGCAAAACCAATTACTCGGTTTGAGTATTTCATATAGATTTTTAGCCTTAGATTATTTAGGCTGGTCAGTCCAATTAAACCACTTTTCAGCAGCCAAAAAGACACCACCAAGACCACCTACTGTGCCAGCAAGAGTGAGGGTTTGGATAGCTGAACCCAAATCTGCCCAAGTTCCAATGCTTTGAAATTGAGCAATATAAGCAACTGCCACAACAGAAAAGAACCCAGCAAGAAAGGCTTTGAGGAATCGCTTAGCTATAGAGATAAATTTTGTCATATATTTTGAATTTAATTTAACGCTCCGAGGAGCTACTCACCATTATAACATCTACTCGGTAAGGTCACAGCCAATACTCCCCAGCCATTCTTTTATGTCTTCCCAGAATTTTTTGAAAAACTTAATCATTGTCCGTACATTTCGTTAAGATACTTAATTGTGTTTGAACCAACATAGCCAGTAGGCAATTTAAGGCCAGCAGGAGTAAGAATTTGAGCCTTATGTTTTAGCTGTAGTTTCTTTACGCCAGCAAGAGTAATTCCTCCAAAAAGTTTAGTTGTTACTGGCAAATCAATACAACCCTCAAATTTTAGAATCTCTTGCAAAGCTCTAACATCATCACCTGACATTCCTACTTTTAATGTTCTTGTGAATGTAAACCTTGGCTTAGGAGGTAGGGGTGAAGTATCTTTATCAATACCGTAACCAGCAGAATACAGTCGAGCATTCAACATCTCCTCACTTATCATTCTTAAATTCTTGTCTGCCCCAAATCCTGTACCAACACCAGCTGTATCTTGAACAATTAAAAATTTCTTACCCCCAACAAGAACGGCGTCTACAAATGCTGCCTGATGTCTTGACGTGTCGTTACCATATAAGTTTAGTTGAGAATTAACAACCTGAGGCTGATGTCTCCACCATTCCTCATTATCCTGTTCAGAATCAAAGAACCAAAATGCAACAATTGGAGTATGTTTTATAATCTTTGCAAGTGTATCAATATTCTTGAATCCTTTAATAGAAACCCAGTTATCAAAAGCATTTTTGGCTCGTTCAAGAAGAATATCATTTGTTACCTCATACTGCGTATTCATTGGAGTTTCTGAAAGTCCTTGAGACTTTACAAGCTGTTCACTGCACATTCCTTTGATAGCAATATTAAAAGCGTCAAACATTGCCATACCTCCTGTTGGATAGTTCATTCGTCGCAAGTAAATATCTTTTCGAGATGGAATAAAGACAAGTCCTTTCTTTTTGGCAAAGTGTTCTCGTGTAATTGCAATACCCCCAGCAACACAAGACAGAGACATATATTGGTCGTATGAAAAATAGTATCTATCTTTTATTGGTCGTTCTTCCCATATAAAATCATCAACACCTGAGGCCAATTCCTCGTGTAAAAAGTCTTTTAACTTTTCTTCTTCAACTCTTTTATCAAGTAATGCTCCTGTTGTATACATATTGTTTTAATTATTTTTAACCCAATCGTAAATGTATTTGAGTCCTCCTATAAATCCTGCAAAAGTAGGAACAAATACTAATATCCAAAGAATAAATTTTTTAATATAGCCACCTGTTTTTATTACAGTTCGCATCTCCTGTATGAATGCGTGGTGTGAATCTACAGTATCTTTCATTGCTAATATCATTGTACCCTGTTCAGACAGTTTATCATTTATTTGCCTATGAAGACCACTCACTTCTTCATCTTTATTTTTAGTCTGTTCATAAACCTCCTCTTTTATCTTAAGAGTAAGGCTTTCTGTTATGCCTTTTATAATTTGTTCAACGTCCGACATTTTATAAATAATTTTAATTCATCTGAGCTTTAGTTTTTACAAATGAGAATCCTGCTGCTGATGTACCCGGAGTACCGCAACTAGCCGCACTTGTTCCTGCACTTCCAGCTGTAACTACAATGCTTCCAGCCATTGATGTAATGGTATCTCCAATAATAGCCACACTTCCACCACCACCACCTGATCCACCTGATACACCTGAATCAGTGCCACCGTTCAAATTATGGTTTCCTCCGTTTGCTCCTTTTGCCCAAATAATACCAGTAAAGTTAATTGCTCCGTCACCTATAATTACAAGTCCTCCACCTCCACGACCTCCTACACCAGCAACAGGACCGCTTGAATTTGATGATGTACTGCTTCCGTTATTTCCAGTAGAACCGTCTTCTGTAACTGATGAAGCACCCCCCGGACCTCCCGGATTAGAAGCTCCGAACCCTACTGCTAGACCAGTTGCTCCACCTGAACCACAACCAATCCATAATGTTGAAAAAGGATTGTTTGAATAATTAGCACCAACTCCTCCAACTGTTCCTGTGGCACCAGTAGGAGATGCAGGAGCACCTGATTTGCGACAATTTGTGTTTCCTGCTGTAAGTGCAGCTCCTCCCATACTTGAGACATCAATTGCAGGACTAGCAGAAGAAGTACAAACAAAGCCGTCATTATATTTAAGAATAACAATTGTACCTCCTGCGTGTGGGTTAGAAAATGTTAGAGCACCAGTTCCGGTAATCGAAATACTTGTATAGTTTTTTATAAAAACAGCTACTCCTCCAACATCAATATTTGTTGTTCCTGATGTAATTGTTAAGGCACCGTCAGAACCATTTGAACCTGTTTCTATGACAGATAAATTTAATTTCCCAAGAGCATTTGTCTTTGGTAATTTCCCTGCGTCAGAGGCACCTGTAGTCTTATCAATTACATCTGCTGCCAATATTGTACTTCCTGCTTGAATTGTCATATATGTATTTAAGTTATTGTTATATCAAGTTGAACTGTAGTATCTTCACCTGTTGCTTTTGTATATGCAACTGTGAACAAAGCGTGATTAAAAATCTTACCTGTTCCAATTGTTGAAGTTCCGTCTACAAAGCTACCGAACTCGTAGTAAGTTCCGTTGGCCAGTGTTGCGTCAGAAAAGAAGAAAAAGAGAGAGGCTATGTTGCTTGAGATTGAGCCGTTGGCCAGAGCTACACGCACGGTCGGAGTTGTCAGAGCAACATCACTATCCGCAGGTGTTGTGCTACCTGTTCCGATCTCTCCGTACTTAATATTCAAACTATATGTGTTTGTTCCAATCAAACGCTGGAGAATGAGTGTTTTGCCTGTATTTGTTCCGAGCATTATTCTGTTCGGAGTGAACTCTGTTGCACGTAAAAATTTTCCTGTCTTTTTGCCAAGAATATGTTTATGCCAAAGTGTTGCCCAAAATCCTTTCGGCAGGGATTGTGTTGTGATTACTCGTACCTTTCCTTTGATTGTTGGTGTCTCAGATAGTTCCATATAAAAAAATTATAACACATTAAGACCACGTACTCCTATTCCAGATACCCACATTACCAGTTGTTGCACCCCATAAATATGGAGGAGATGTCTTAGTTGGAGCTGCTACTGTATCAGTAATTGTGAATGGCTCATCAAACAAAACATACCTCTGCACATTTTCATTCTCGCTAACATCAATATTTTCAGAAGGTCCGGTAATTAGAAGTTTCTTGAGAACATCATCAATTCCGAATGATGTATAACTTTCAATTCTAACTCTGTACTGAAATTCAGATGGTGTGCGGAGAGAAGTTTCAATTGATTGAATTAAATATGTTTCAGAAATGCTGCGAAGAGAAGATGTAATTGTAATCTGCTGTCCAGCAATTAAGCCGTCCGTGTAGGTAACAAACGAACCTGAATTGGTTGGAGAGGAATATTGTGCCAGTTCAACATCTGCTCTCTGTGAAGCTGCTGCTGTTGAGACAATTGTTTTGTCCACAATAATATATTGGAACGTTCCGTAAGTAAGAATTGAACTGTTATTTTGCTTTCTGAAAATCAAAGGGTAGTAGTATGTTCCTTCCACAGTAACGTTGTTTGTTCCGCTGGCAGGAGCAGTCTCAAATCGCAAAGTCTTTTGGTTGAAATCCCAATAGCAGTCATACGTTCCAGCAGGATCGAGGTACTCAATACCCACTGTCTTTGTTACAGCAGAAATCTTTACTGTTGGCTTTACGTTGTACTTCAAGCCAAGAGCAAAGATTGTCTTTGTTCCATCACCGCTAAAATATTCTGTTCTTGAAGTCGCAGAGACAATGTTTCCTCCTCTAATGAAAATATCGTTACGGAGCTGGTGCGTATCAGTCTTAACATCAAGACTTCTAAAGACAAAATTACCTGATGTATCAGTGAGATTAAAAGGTGCTGGGTTGAGTGTGCTGGCAAAGAAGTGAATGTCTTTATCGTAATCCACATACCACGAATAGCCGTTGAGCATTTTGGTAAGCTTCTCAAGACACTGTGAAACAGTAAGATAATTGAAAGCAATATAGTTGATAGTTATAGGAGCAACAACATTTGTTGTTGTGAAACCTGTTGTGAAAGTAGAAATCAAATCAGCAATAATAGCATTCGCTGTTTGACCGCTATATGCCTTACTCACAAGCTGTCTATCAAGAGTATGGGTATAATCTTTGCAAGTTATAGTGAAGAATTTTGCAAGACCTTCAACCATTTCTTTTGTTTCAACTACAAGACCCTCGAACTTCTTTGTGGCACCATCGCTCAAACGTACAACATCATTTACTGCTGGACGATATGTTTTTGTTCCATAGTTCTTAATAAGAAATTCAAGAGTGTCAGACTTCTTGCTTGCAGTCTCTGACTTTCTAATTGACCTCCAGTCAACTTGGTTTGTCTTATCAACTCCTCCTATAAGTAATGTAACAGCCATAATTAAATTCTTGCTACTCTCTTAAATCTTTCAATAATCATATCTCCGATCTCGTGAGCAACATCAGCAGAGAGATACGTGCCTCCGTTTATGTTCACAACAATACCGCCAGCACCAGCCAATCTGTTGTTTGGCACAATGAGTCCTGATGTTGAGGATGTAAAAAGTTCAGGTCCGTTTTCTCCCACAAGATATGTTGACCCTCCTGAAACATTTCCTCCTTGTGCTCGTCTGCCTGAAACTAAGCCTGTAACTGTAGAAATAGCACCTCCGACAACATTCTTCACGCCACTGGCAAGAGCAGAGAGCTTGCTCATTACCATTTCTATAATATCAATCAAAGGCTTAAAGTATCCGACTACTGCGTCAATTGCCTCTTTGAAGTATGCTTTGATGCCTTCCCAAATTGCCTTTGAGTCATTCTTGAAAAGATTGAAGATGGCAATAACGTTTTTCACAATCACAATCAAGCCGAGGATAATAGCTGAGATTGGAAGAATTACCGGACCGAGAACTGTGAAGGCTGTGATGATACCTGGCAATAGAAGCCCAAGAGTTCCTACCGCAAGCACCAACGCTGAAACACCTCCTCCAATAAGAAGAATTTTTGCAATTAAATCAGGATGCTGTTCTGCCCAAGCTACAAACTTTTCTATCAAAGGAGTAATCTGTTCTAAGAGTTTTGTTACTGCTGGTGCGAGAGCTGCTCCAATACTTTCTTTTAAATTATCAATATTTACCTTTATTACCTCGATCTGTCCTTTTGTGGTTGTTGCATAGCCTTGTGCAGAGAAGGCCACTTGCTTCTGAATAGCGTCAAGATTTTGCATTGCTGTTGCTCCGTCTGTAACTGCAATACCAAGAGACTTGAGTTCCTTTGTTGCACCAGAGTGAACCATAATCAACTTCTGTGTTGCGTCCTCAAGAGAGATGTTTTTAAATCGAGCCAAGTCCATAGCAAGAGAAACTTCCTTTTGTGCAGACGTTACGTCCTTTGTAACAGCAAAGAGTTTTGCAAAAGAGCGTGCTGCTGTCTCATCATCAAAACCAAGTTTTACCGCAGCCTTTCCTGCTTCATCTGAAATTCTTATCAATCCGTCAATTGTGCTTTCAGTTTCATCAATTGACTTTGAGAGCTTTTTAAATGCGGAGTCGCTCAAAGTCTCCACTGTATTCATTAAAGAGTTGGTTGTAATCTCCGTCTGTGCAGCTGCGTCCGAGTAGGCATTGAACGCATCAACCGCAACCGCTGCAAAAGTTGCAAATGCAATACCGCCAGCAGCAGCCATTGTCTTGAAGGCTGGCTGCATAGCTTTTACCCTGTTCGTAAGCCCCTGTACTTTTGCTGAGGCTTCGTCTTTGGCTGTTATGACAATTTCGAGTTGGCTATTATTTTGCATCTTTGTTTAGTTGTTTTTGGTAAATCCCTTCTTCGTTCCATTTTAGCAATAAAGCCTTAATAAACCAATCAGGCTGCTCAAGATATTCTTGATAAGTCCAAGACATCTTCTCGCAGAGAAGACATACAACAATTTCGCTAGGGAGTTCGTTACCGATGCCGTGCAGGTAATTCTTGAAGTCGTAGATTATGCTGTTTTTTTTTGCTCAAACGACTTATTGCTTGTGATGTCATTCACAGCTGCAACAACGAAGTCATAGTCTTCAGATCGCATATCGAGGATAGTATCAACAATATTTTCCTTGCTTCCGTTGATTGAGACAACGACAAGTGACCAAGCTAAATCCTGTGCCTTGTCCATAAATTCAGGCTTGATACCCTTTACATCGTGATTTTCAAGACTCACCTGTATATCTCCAGAGAGGTAGATATTTGTGAGCTGTCTTTTTTCTCGTCCGTTGAGATATGTTTTTACCTCAACCTTGTCTTTTCCTATTGGAGTTTCGATTATTTTTGTTTCTCTTTCCATAGTGTTTAGTAAGCTGATGTTACTGTGTTTCGTAATGTTGCAACAATCATCTTTGAATCTGATAGTGACCAGAATGCTTTGAACTTGAATGTCTGTGAGACAATTTCGTTGTTCTCAATCTTTCGAGCTACTTCCGTGAGCTTTGTTTTGTATAGGTCAATTGTGAGTGTTGGGTTTGATGTTGAGCCAATTGTTACTGATGTGTTGATGAATTGGAATCGGCAAGCCTGAGCCAAGTCTGCGAGCATATCTGTATCAATGTATGTTCGGTTATCGTACAAGAGTTCCACTGAACCTTCTACTGCGAACTGCTTGTTAAGACGATCTGTTGCGTTTACAGAGCCGATTATGAAGTCGTCCTCAACGTTCTTTGAGATTGTGAGCTGTGCTTTCTTGATTGCAATTGCAGAGGCAGCTCCAAGTCCTGACTGTGTAGAGGCGAACTTGAAGATACCGTCTTGTGGCCGGAATGCTGTTTCAGCTACAAAGGCAGCTGTTTGAGATTGTGTTGCTCCGACATTTCCTCGGAAGTCCACTTTGTACATTGCATACTGTCCAATTTCCACAGTAATTTCGAGAGTATCTACCATTGTGAGAGCGTGAGAGAAGCCGTTGCCAGAGTTTGAGTTCGGCTCAACAACAGCGAGCGTCACTGATTGATGTTGTGCTGACTGGTTTACATAAAAGCCGTGGTCAGCTACTCCTGTTTCTACAACAACCACAGAAGTTTCAGAGCCAAGAGTTGCAAGCAAAAGGAGGCCGAGGGACTTATCAGTAACTCGTCCTTCAAGAGAACCTTCAGAATATTTCTGCGTAATATCCTGTGTCTCCGCATCTTCAATCACGCCGTATGTACTTTCGTTTACGGCATAGTTGATTTTGTCATCAAGAGTCATCGCTGTTTTCGGCAGCCAGTATTGAGCTGCTGTAGCAACACCTCGTGATGTTTCTTTTCCAATACCTACATTAAATCGTCTACCAATAAATTTTGTCATAATTATTTTTTATTTTGTTTATCTAAAATTTCCTGCAACTTTTGCTGTGCCTCAATCAGTGACGCTGCTTCAATCACAATTCCGTATGCAGGAAATGTGAATTGTTGCAGAACTGGCTCGCTCTTGACAGTTTCCTTTTTTTGCATCTTGTTTGTTGGGGCTTCTTGCATAGTTTTATTATACCACTGTTTAAAATAAAAGTATCCACAAAGCTATAGAATTGTGGAAGCTATATTGCACCGCAGCTGCATTTCCTGATAAATGAAGTTGCCCTCTGGTGAAGATGTCTGAACTCGCTTGCCGATTATTGGTGTTACCCAGTCTACTGTATTCGAGAGGGTATCATTTGTTTTCTTCTCCACAAGGTTGATAATCTCCTTCACCGCATTGTCCAAAATAGTAGTAGCTCCATCGAGGCCTTTTACCTTAATCTCCGTAATCACATAGAGAGTAAATGTAATTATTCTCATATTGTTGCTGTCGTCCAGCATATCGTTTGTCTCGTCCGTAATGTCAAACACAATGGCAGGATAGCCGTCAATGTTCGGGTTGTTGTAGTCGTAGACATACTGAATGCTTGTTGCTGTTTGTAGCAACGTTTTAATCTGTGCTCGTATTGCTGCTGGATCGTATGTTGTCATAGTTAGTCAGTTAGTGATGTTAGCTCTTTAAGTGTATCATCAATTGCCTTTTTGAACTCAGCATTTACTCCCACCTCCGCACCTGCTACTGAACGCTGGAAGAATGGATTAGCCTTTGTTCCTTTCTTTGCAATTGACTTTGAAACAGCCCAGGGGTTAAGACCTCTCTTTCTTGCCCAGCCTTGTAGTCGTTCTGCTGAAACAAAGTGCGGACGTGTGCCGTACTCAATTGCATTTGCGTAGGGAGCATTTGAGCGGAGAGTTCCTGAAAAGCGAAGAACCTGCAAGAGCCAGTTGTCTCGCAAGTTTCCTGTATTCACAGGAGCCTCAACTTTTTCTTTTGCCCAAATTCTCACAAGTGAGCGATTGATTGCTGTGTTGACGTGTTTCTCGGTAGTCTTCGGAAATTTCTCGCCCAGCTTGATAAGTTTGTTTAGTCCTTTTATTTCAAGCTGTACCATATTAGCTTTGTGGTTTTAATAGTAAACATCGACGATAGGCCGTAACACCTCCTCTGTCGTGGTCAACAATACCTCGAACTGTATATGCTTGGCTTGAGATTGTTACTCTGTCTCCTTCTCTAATATCTGTGCCAGTTTCTACAATCAAAGAAAACCCAAGACCAAATTGTATGCCGTTCGCCGAGGCTTGTTCCTCCGTAAGAGGACGAAGATAGCCTGTGGTCGTAACACCAGTTGTGGTCATTGAAGCTAACGTACCAGCAAGGTTATATGCCTGCCGTTCAATAAGTGATATGGTTTTTTGTCCTGTAAAATATTTCATTAGATTGCATATCTGTAAGTCTTGTATTTATTGAGCGTTGCTTTTTGGTCAGCTGTGAGAGAACGAAGTGTTGTATCAAAGGTTACTGATTGTCCTTCTGTTGATTGAGATTGAATGCCTTCTGCCTGTGAATTGTTTACGTTCTTTGCAGCCAGCTGTGTGCAAACAGTAGTGAGATCGAAAGGAAGTGTGTGTGTTGCACTTGTTTCGTTGTTGAAGTCAATCAAATATCCAGCTGTGTAAGTTACTCGCATTCCTCTTGGAATATCTGGCAATTTTCCGTAAAAACACAAATAGCCCTCGCTAAGATATTGCTCATACGAGTCAGCATCATAAGTGTTCCAAGTTGGATTGCTTGGAGTTCCTGAACGATACTCTACTGTTGTGAGTGCTGTTACAGGAAATTGATTGAGAAACAATTTTGACTTGCCTCCGTCTTTTATTTCAACATAGTTTGTTGACTTAAAACGTCTGCCTCCACAATAGCTTTCTATAAAGTCGGTAGCTCCGTTAATCATCTGGTCAATAAGAGTATCTTTATCTGTACCGCTTATTCCCAGATAGTCCTTTACTTTTTGTCTTGTTGTGAGGGCATAGGCAATTGTTGTCATATACAGATATTATAGCCCCTTTTCAAAATCAGAGCGAGTGTCTGTTTCCTCTATAGGAGAAGCATTATTTATCTCTTCCCCAAGAACTGAAGACTCTTCTTTTTTTTCATCTACTGGTTGAGTATCAAGTTCAGGCTGTACTGACTCCTTCACTTCTTCCTTTAGAACTTCCGATGAGGCAATTTCTTCCTCTGTTGCGTCAACAAAGTTTGTTGCGTCAACATCTTTTACCTGCTCCTCTGTATAAATCTTTCCCTTCTCAAATTGTCTGTCACCTACAATCAAATTCGCAATTGCTTTCTTTGCCATAATGTTTAATTAAATTTTTAATTCGTTACTATGCTTAATATAGCACACATCATAATTATATGATATGCACCATATAAACACACTAAGCTAAGGTGCTTGAGTTGTTTGAAGAAGACTTCACAAATGGCTTTACCATCGCTACCACCGCAACTGTAATCGAAGTCGATCCAGCAGGGTTTAGGTTACAGTTAATGTTTGCAATACCAGCAAGGTTGATTCGCTGTGCTGCAATACCTACTGCTGTAACTGACGAGAATGTAGCAAGAGTCTGGTCATATGTTGAAGGTGTTGCTGTCTTTGCACCGTACACTGTTACAGGTGCAGTAAATCCAGCTGAGCCACCGCCAACACTGAGGATAACAAGAGCGTCATCATCGTACTGTTCAACTGCAACGTTTCCGCTGGTTGTTGAAGCTGTTCGAGCTGTCGCTCCCAAAAGCGTAAGTGCTTTATAGTCTTCAGAAAGGTTTCGTGACATATATGTGATATTTTACGTTAGTAATAGAGGCTTATGCTCCCCTGCTTTAGGTAATATCTAGGCAATGTCTAGGTAATATGTACCCAAGACAGGAGAGCAGAAGCTCCCTGTGCGTTTTTTAAGACGCAGCAGTCTTAAGAACAGCAAATGCTGCTGGAAGACCTACCGCAAGAGCGTGTCGAGAAATAACTCGAACCGCTGATTGGTTAGTTTCAAACAATGAAACGCCTCCAACTGTTGCTGACTCAGAGATGCTAATACCCATTTCCTGTCGAACACCCATATAAAGGTGCTTCAAGTTTCCGAAGATTACGAACTTCGTAGACACGGCTGTTGTAGAAGGCATCTTATCTGAAAGATACACTGGGTATCCCCAAAGAGTACCTGCCATTGCTGATGGATAACCTTGTGCAGCAATACCAGAAAGAATTGGATTAGCAGCAGAGATGAAGTAATCACCTCCTGTTGAAGACTTCTGTTTTTGAACATTAGCCCAAACAGTTCGATGCATTATGAATGCAGCACCCTGCAAAGCCCAAGGCTTTACATTTGAGATGAGATCTCGAAGGTTGTCGGGTGTCGCAGCTCCTGTGAAAGTTGAGAAACCTCCACCGTTAGCAGGCTGAACCACTGTAACGCCTGAATCTGTGAGGATTCCAACGAATGGTGAACCAGTACCTGTGAAGCCTTGATTGTCCAACATACCTGCAATAGCCTCTGCAAAGAGTTCTACAAGCAAGTCAACAACTGAAACATTCGCATCTGCGAGGAGTTCATTTGACATAGGTGTGATACCTACACAAGTCTTTGAAGCAAGTACAACTTGTTCAAATGTTGGCTGTGAAGCTGTGCCAGCTGTTGCTTCACCTGGGTAATAAACAGTAACAGTCGCAGACAATCGAGGCACATTCAATGTGTCTGTTGACATTGGAAACTTTCGAGCGAGTTTTGGTACAAGACCAAAGTCCTCAACAATTCGATTAACTTCCGCAGCAAATTCTTCTGGTACTACGAAACCACCAGCAGAACCGATAGCCTCTGTCATTCCCTTGAGGAGAGTGAGAGAGCTTGCGTCCTTGTGGTAAACAGCCTTCACGAATGAAGCCATTTTTTCTTTCTTTTCCAATTTTGCCTGTTCATCTTCTGAAAGCGAAGCAAAAGCACCTTTATAGTTAGATGCAAACTTTCGTGCTGTTGTCGCACTATCCTTGATAGACTTTTCGATCTCTGCTTTCGCAGCAACGGTTGCCTTTTCAGCAGCCTGATCCAAAAGACCTACAAGTTCCTCTCGTGAGAGAGTAATAACTTCTTTTTTATCTGTCATACGAATAAAGATTAAATTTCTTGTAATTATTTTGTCCTACGAGCGAGAAATGTGTTTATCAACCCATTCGCTTGCTCACTTGCCTTGTCGCTTGTACGAATATGACTCTGAATGCTCTTGAGAAAATCTCCCAAAGGCACTTCAACTATTTCTTCGTCCGTATCGACCTTTTTCTCATTCTTACTCTCGGCAGTCTTTGAGTCAGAACCATTTTGGTCGTCCTCTGTTATAAGGTGCTCCAAATGCGTAATGGCTGACTTCATTGATGCACTAGCTTCTTCAATGAGTGTCAATGACTTCTTTGATAATCTGCGACCTTCCTTAGCAATCACAGCAGTAAAGTGTTTTTCGGTGTTGTCAGGATTGATTGCTTCTTGAACAACTGTACTTGCTTCTTCAGACGTGCCAGCAGGAGCCAAGTTACCTATGAGTGTTGCAGTTTCCTGAACAAGTTTATTGAAATCTTCAACTGCTGTATTTTCATCAAAGTATACTGCATAGAAAGCTGAACAGATGTCCATTACTTTTGCATAATTCTCCCACTTCTTCTCAAACTTTTCTTGTGCTGACATTTCGTCAGAGATTGCACCTTTTTCAAAATCTTTCTGAATAAGAGAAACATCAAGACTTTTACTTGTAACTGCAAGTCGAAGTGCATCCTGATTAGCTGGTACTGGCACAAGAGAAAGTTCAAGCAGTTCAGCTCGTGTAATCACGTGGCCGTTTCTTTCTTTTGGAATAAGACCAACAGAAGAAGCGTTTACATATCCACCTTCATAAAGTTTCTGAATCTGTGCAGCCTTTGGATTAGCGTCTTCTGGTGCAAATTCAAACTTTGCTTTAAGTGAACCGTCAATCACTGCAATTTCAGTTACCTTTCCAATTGGAAATTCAGAGTAGTCGTGTGCCCAAAGGAGAACAGGATTTTGTTTGAAGTTTGTTAAGTCCCACCCAGCTTGGTCGATAGAGTCACCTTGTCTGTCAATTGAAGCAGTAGAAGCAACTATCTCATAGTATCCGTCGCTCCCCTTTGTCACCGATCCTTTTAAGTAAATCTTTTTCATTTGAAATTGTTTTTTTTAATAATACCACTATTTATCCGTAAAGTGTATAGGCTGTGCATAATCATATCAAAAAACAGTGGATAAAGTCGCTACAGAGCTAATCGCATTATCTCCATAAACCACAGGCGATCCGTCAGCCCAATACTTATAGCCTCTTGTATCAGCCACTGGTGTAGCAGACATTGTGTCTACATTTATCCAGCCAGTTGTGCCGTCACAATCAACAATAAATTCAAGTACACCATCAGCAGACGGCGAAGCAGTAACTCCCGAAATAACCTCAAATGCACCTTCTGATGAGGCTGTGGCTGTGGCAAGAACAGTATCAGATGTAATACCCACAGCATCGTTTCTCTTCACAATTAATCTTATTCGATTGCCATTATAATCAGTACCATCACCTGATACTGACTCTCGCACCTTTACCGAAATTGTTACAGCTGAACCGCTTGTACAAGCCACACGAATTGGAAGCGATTCCAACTTTCCTGTGGCAGAGCTTGGTGTCATTCTTAGGGAAGGAGTAACATCAAAAATTGTTGTGTCTATAATCAATGTTCCGTACTTTCTCCACATTTTATGTGTACCTCCTACAGCATCGTGCTTTGAAGAACCGATGAACGAAGCAGGAAGTAAAGATGATTGCTGACTAATTTCTGTTGAAGAAGCAAATGTACAATTATTAAATTTTGCATATACACCTGCAAGACTTGAAGTAACCTGCAAATCTCCTGTTGTATGTGCTGTTGCTCCTCCAAATGAACAGCTGTTTGCTTTGAAGTTTGCTGTTGGACCTTGGAAACGAATACCTACAGGAGAGACAGTTGTGACTCCTCCGTTGAATGTTGCACTATTAAGCTGTACTTCACCTCCTGCATTTGAAATATCCATATTGGCAGAAGAACCACCAAAGCAGGTTGCCGAGTTAATAATCAAATCACCAGCAGCAGTAATACCAATATTAGCAGTTGAGTTTCTCCACGCTGTAATCGATCCAATTGTGCCTGAGATTACAGCTGTAACAGCAATTCCATAACCGCTATTTGAGTGAAATGTATTTACAGCAATACTTCCTATTGTTCCTCCTACCTCTGATAGAGTAAGACCATTCTGTGATTGAGCACCTACAATTGTATTGTTTGTGAACGTTCCTCCAACATCGCCTAAAACAACACCAGCAGAGCCACCTCCCGATCCGATTCCCATAATTACATTTGCAGTAATTGTCCAAGTTCCTGTCGTTGTCGCTACGTTAATAGCATTGTTATTGAAGTTATACATTACGTTGTTGTCGATTGTAATGTTGCTTGATGTTGAGCCAGTGATTGCAAAACCTATTGCAGTCGGTTGAGTAAAATCGTGAATACTGCAGAATTGGAATGTACAAGAGCCTGTTGTTGTTTTTATATCAATACCTCTCTTATCAGTTGTGAATGAACCCATATTGTAGACTTCCGTATAATTGAAGACCACTGTTGATGTACCCTCAATCACAATATATCCATTCAACGAAGAAGAAATACCTCGGAAACGAACGTTACGAGTAAGGTTGATAATCTCGCACTTTGTTGGTGCTGTACCTGAATGTGCATTTGTAAGGCCAGCAGTGAGAGTAACTTGCGTTCCCGAATCCACTGTTGAGATCGTTTTCTTTTCTGTTTGAGAAGCTGTTGTAGTTGTTGAGGCAAAAGCAAGTTCATCTCCGTTTGCCCAGCCGACAGTTGAGCCAATAGCACCTATAACTGTTTGAGCAGCAGCCTCATCGGCATCAAGCGTTGTTTGAATTACCGCTTTTGTTGCAGCGTAAGAGTTAAATGTTGAGCCGTTTCCAATAATCAAACCAGTATCTACGTTAGCAGCAGAATCCATTTCAAGCACTGCCGTACTTGTTGAAGGCATACGTGTTCCACTTGTACCAACGTTCACAGTTCCCGAATCCCAAACCTTAAATACACCCTTCCATTTTAGATAGTAGTTTGTTGAGGCAGCTGTACCCCAATCAAGAGTTGCTCGTTTGCTTACTGTAATGCTTTGAGCCATTGAAGTAGCACCGAAACTTGTTGTTGCAGTATTATCCATTGTGACAGTAAAACTGTTTCCTGTTCCCGATCCTGTATGTTCACCTGCAATAATCAATTTATCTCCTGTTGCCAAAGAGCCAGGAGCTGTGGTTGTACGCAATTGTCTTGACCAGTTGTTTGATGTTGAGTTTCTATAAAGAGTGACTTGAGAAGAAGTTGAAGACTTTACACGTACTTGGTAGTTTGTAGCTGCAAGTAAGAGTACGTTTCCGTTGGTAGGGAAAACAACCCAGCCACCACTAAGAGGCAAATCAGCCACATCTACTGTTGTCTCCGTATTTGTTACAGAAGCACCAAGAGTTGAGTTATAGAGTTCAACCGAAAACGTACCTGTTGGAGAAGCGGATCGAGATAGAACCTTTACGGCAATCGCATTGATTGTAATTGCCCCAGATGTGAAAGCAGAAGAAGCCACATAAGACGTGGTTGTTGCTGTGTTTGCTGCTTCCGAATCAAGTTCTGCTGCTGAGTCAGCCACAAGCCACGTTGCAAGCGTTGTGAAGTTTCCTGTTGCTGCTGTAATTAGTGTTGCCATAAATTATTTATTCAATTCGTTCCATTCGTTAATTATTCTCTCGACCTCTTGCTCAATTATATCCTGCAAAAATGTGTCATCTATGTCTACTTCTTTCAAGTCAAAGTTCTTCGATATTCTTTGTTCAGGAATAATGCCAGCATCGTGAGTAACAATAATATCAAAATCCACGTGGTCGAGTTGCTCAATATAATTTTGAATTGTTACAGTAAAGTCTTTCATTTCTTTGTTTTAACTTCTCCCTTAAAACGAATTTTAAATACCGCATTTCGTGTCTTACCTTGCTTCGGGTCTTTTTGCTTTATATTCTTTTGTCTTAGGTTAAAGTTACTCATAGCTTTTATGTAAGTGTTCCTTCAATTGTAAGATAAACCTGCGTAACTGTCGTCGCAGAATCCACAACAAACTGAATTATATCCTCTGCTGCGACAGTAGTAGTCCAAGTTGAGAGTGTGTTATCTTGGTTTTTCTGTGCTGATGAGAGAGTTGGCTTTTCTGAACCAGCAATTGAACTGAAACTAGGGAAACTTGCATAGTCAATCTTCTTCACGTCCACAACAATTGAACCTGACTCTTTAGCAGTAATCGTCCAGCCTGTGATTGTCATAGCTGGCAGTTTGTTTCTTTGTGCAAATGTACCAGCAACAATTGCGTTAGTTCCATCTCCAATCGTGATACCAAACTGAAACTTCTTTGCAGTATTGAGCTGTGTTTGAATTGCAGATGTTACACCTGAAACGTAATTAAGCTCTGTGAGTGTGGTTGTCGCAGCAATAAGGTTTTTAGATCCGCTCAATGCAACAGCTCGACTTGCTGTCTGTCCTGAAAGAAGGATTGCATTTACTGTGAGTTCATCAGTTGCATCGTTATACGTAAAAGCTGAATCCTGTCTCATCGCTGACGCACCTGTATAAAGTACACCATTCTCAATCGGAGCACTGAAAAAAGGATAACCGTGCAAGGTAATCTGCTCTAAGAATGTATGTTCTCCTCCCCATTCGTAATTTTGATTTTGGTTAACCGAAACAACGACAGCACCAGTTGTTGGTGAAGCAGTAATTGTTCCATCAATATTAGAAACAGAAGTAACTGCTCCACCACCGCCATCATCAGGATTGCCACCACCAACAAAACTAGCTCCTTCTCTCTTTTTAAGACTAAGAGCGTCAAGAACTTCTTTAAGTCCTTTGATTGCATCAATATTCAATCGTGAATTACCCTTGAGGCTTTCAAGTTTGTCTCGAATATCTTCCGGTGAAATAACGTTGCCGTCTGCTCCCTTTTCACCTCGCTCTCCCTTTTCTCCTCGTTCTCCCTGCAAGCCCATTGGACCTCGTTCGCCCATTTCTCCCTTCTCACCTCGAACTTTAAGAGCCTCCAGCTGGTCAGCTGTGAAGTCCGCGAACGTAAATGGATCACCCTTTTCGCCCTTTGTACCTGCTTGGCCTGTCTCACCTATGTCTCCCTTTTCTCCTTTCTCGCCTCGCTCACCTTTAATCATCTCGATACCTTCAAGACGAAATGTTGCATTTTGTACAGACTCTTTTGTTTGAATTTCATAGAGCAAAGCGTTGCCATTTTCCAAGAGTTGCTTAACAGCCAAAAGATAAGGTCGCACTTCTTCCTTGAGTGCGTCCTTGAATACTTTTGTATCTGTCATTTTGTTTTCCTTCATTGTTATTATTCTTCATCGTCTTCAAATACAGGAATAGTTGTACATTCGCAGTTTGGGTGTGGGTCTGGTGGCTGGATTGAGCCGTCATTGAAAGGCTCTCCGATCTTCACAATCTGGCCGTCATTCATCAAGCAGTCCTCGTCCGTAGGGTCAACTACAATCCACTGCTGTTTTTCAATACCTGCCTGCTTGTATGCCTCGATAGAACCGAAGTTTGAGCTGGCTGATACTTCTGTTCGAGCAATCATATCTGTTCGTGAAGTTTTTGCGATATTGTACACGTCTGCAACTCTTTCAGAGATTGAATCTAGGTCTTCACCTTCTTCAATACCTTCCTGAATAGTTCTCATCAAGTCTGCTGCTGTTGTATCGTTCACTGTTTCTGCAAAATACTCTGCACGCTTAGGAATAAACTTCTCAATCTTTGGAGTCTCTGTATCAAAGTCCTCACCACCAGCCAGCACAGTAGCTTGTTCACCTGAACGTTTGATGTAGTCCTTAATGAATGGAGTAATGAGAGAGATACCAGCATCTACTGCTTTTTCCTTATCAAACAAAATATCGCTTACGCCCTTGAGTTTAAATTCGTGAGGATTGAAACCTTTTAACTCTTCTCTCAAATTCTTCTGCACTTGTTCTTCCTGTTTTTCAAAGTAAGTAACAAGTTTCTTCCGAAGAGCATTCCCTGAAATCTGTAGATGATTTTTCCAAAGTTCAATGTACTGCTTCTTAGCAAGAGGGTTAACTTCTTTTATTCCTTTTGTGCTTGCTTTAGGAAGTTTTGCTACAAACTTATCAACAATATCTGCACCTGCTGTTTTAGGCTTGCTATCTTTTACAGCTGGCTTTGGAGAAGGAATAGACTTCTTATCCTCTGGCTTGATTGAGTCAATTGGCATCTGGCTGAATGTACCAAAGAACTGGTCGCCGTTTTCTGTAGGAGGTAGGCCGAGAACTGCTCGAATTTCATTTCGAGTAAACCACTTGTCAATTCCAGCAGTAAAGTCTGCTCGCATTGCGTCCTTATCATCAGGTACAGGTGACTTAAAATCTAATCGCAAGCCTTCTTCATCAAATTCAGGCAGGAGAAATTCATTGAGAGTATCAACAAGTTTCTGCATAAGAGGCTTAATTGTCTTTAGAGAGAATACATAAATAGCTGCATCCGCATTCGCTCGATTAACATCTTCACTGATACCAACAAGAGTCTTCGGAACTCGGAACATTGCCAAAATCTCATCTCGATTAAATCGCTTCTGGTCAATGTACTGCATATCCACCTGTGAACTGCTGATTGGCTCCCACTTCAAGCCTCCCTGCATAATGGCAATCTTATGTGCGTTTTCCGATCCCTTATGTTCTTCGTTCCATTCTTCCTTGAGTCGTTTGTATTCTTCAGGAGACATAGCTGAATCACCAGCAGGAATAAGCATACCGTCAGGTCGTGCAGAGTTCTTAAAGAACGCAGCATTGTACAATCGCATTTGATTGTCAGTGTAGATTGTGAGATGAGCAGCTTCCACAATTCCCATACCTTTGCCTGGGAACGGATGATTGGCAGCAGGATTGAAATTCTTGTGATGAATTATTTCGCTCGGAGCAAATGGAATTTTCTTACCGTCAGGTTGTGTATAAACATATCCTTCAATCAGGAGAGGGTTTGTTTTGTTAGTAATAATCTGAACCTTATCAGGTCGTAGTACATAAATTTCTTTTATCTCTCCTTCGTTATTTGATTTTTCTTCTCGTGCCAAGAACCAGTAACAATTTCCGTCCAAATCTTTGTACGTTTGTGTTGCAGAAAACAAATCGTGCTTGGTCATATACGGATTGACTCTGTTGAGAAGGTCAAGTATAGGATGCTCGAATATTCTTTCATCATCTTTAAAAAGCATCAGTTCAATGTTTGCAACATCTTCTGATCGAGCGTTACAACAAGAATATACCCAGTTCTTATATTCTGAAATGTAATCGCGTCTTGTAAAAATTGTATTGTAAATTGAACCGAAAAGACTGCTAACGTTTGCTGAAAATGGTTGTCGAATTGCTTTTATTACTGTGCTATTGCCAAATATTTTTTGTAGTATTCCCATAGTTTTCTTTTATTGCATAAAGTATAACATAACTCCTATAAATTAAATCCACAAAACAGAGGGTCTGGGAACAAGTTCAAAGAACATTCTCATCATTAGAGTGTCAGAGAAATCAGGCGACCTGCCGATGTTTTCCTTCACCTCGTCCTTCGAGATAACAGCTAGCTTTCTGTCTCTGTCAATATCCTTTGCCTTTACCTGCTCAAGCTCCTGCATAATAAGCTCTTTGACAGTCTCGTTCTCACAAACAATAGCTACTTGGCCAAGGTTAATTCTCCGTGCCAATTCGTAGTAACACTGGCTCTTGAGATTGACATAGTTCTGTTTCATCTTCGGAGCAGAGTTGTTCACAAATCCTTTGCATTTGAGCTGGTCTTTGACACCACCTCCCACGCCGTCTTCGTCCACTAGAATGTTTGAAACTGTAACTCCGTACTTTGTTCTCCATTCATTGATAACTTTTACAGTCACATCAGTTGTCTGCCTTGTGTACGCAGCAATTCTTTTGCAGGTCAGCCCCTCCCAATACGTAATAACTGTTCTGTCATTACCCAAGCGTGCGATGTCAGCAATTATAAACTTCTGGTCGTTTGACTGTTTTGGAAGAACCAACGTAAACATATCGTTCATCTTTTCATAATCAATCAGTTTTGCAGGGTCAGCATCGTACTCCCAATTTCCATTCAAAAGACGCTCCCTTGAAACAGGGTCGAGGCCTTTCAACGTTTCCATATAGCTCGGGTCAATAGCAAAGTTATCGCCCACAAGAGACTGCACAAACTTTCTGTCGTTACGTAGTGTTTTTGCTTTATGCGGTTTATAGAACTCCGTATACAAATATCCTTTTGCT
>JACCDR012427002.1_pt1 | contig 26498 bp, 50 predicted proteins | sample 7446431 | NCBI WGS metagenome assembly JACCDR01 (sample SAMN15323443, study PRJNA562643) | freshwater metagenome | isolation source: river surface water | place: USA:Blue River Watershed | collected 2017-08-17 | reverse complement strand
TCAAGCCGCGCCCGCAACCGCTCGTTCTCCCGCGCCAACTCCCGCAGCGCACCGGGTAGCTTCTCCTGCGCAATGCCGGCCTCTTTCGCGGTCGCCCGGTAGTCCAACATGGCGCGGTCCTTCCGCTGCCGCTCCCGAAGTTCGGCCTGTAGCTCCGCGACGATGGCGAGCTGGTCTATGTACCGCGCCCGCCACGACAGCTCGCGCGCCGACGCGCCAAGGGAGCCGAGGACTTGCTTGCGTAGCCGCTCCACCTCCGCGACCAGCGCCTTGACGTCAGTCCGCGCCGCCGCGATGAACTCCGCATCCTCGATACTCATCGGGTGGCCGTAGCGCCCGACTTGCGCCGTGCACACCGATCCCTTCGGCCCTCTCACGCCGCCCATGTCGGGGCAGCACATCGCGGAGTAGGGCTCCCATGGGCCGCACGTTGCATTGGCGAGGCGCGCCTTGATGGGGTTCAGGTCAAGCATCTGCACTCTCCTTCGCGCTCACCAACACGAGCGCCGCCGTTTCAGCACACGCGCCGCCATCGTCTCGGCGGCTGCTTTCGCTTCGTCCATGGTCGGGCACACACCCTCCACGGTGAAGCTCCTCCGGTGCGCTCGGTCGGGGATCTGCCCGAGCGTCCATGGCTCCGTGATGCACCACACCCAACCGTCGTCAACGCGTTCGACGTGCAGCGCCACCCTTGGGCGCAAGCTGAACTGGTGGTCCTCGGAGCCGGTCCAGTCACTCACTTGGCACCCCTACCCCATGCGCCCTGCGCTCGAAGTCCGCATCCATAAGCCGCTCCTCCGCGTTTCGGCAGCGAGGCCGTAGCCCCAGGGACTCGTAGAACCGAGGCCAAAAGGTCTCGGGCGGCTCGCCTAGCCAGAGTGTCAACTCGGCGTGCGTCAGCTTCTCGCCGCGCATCAGCTTGTCGCAGATCGCCTCCTCTTCAAGCGTGCGGCTCACGGCGTCACCTCCACCCCATGCGCCCACGCGGCGCTCACCAGTCACCGCCGTCGTTCTCGATTCCAAGGACGGTGGCCACGACGTAGCTTTGGTCTACGCCGCCTACGGGCGTCACGGCATGTTCCCCGTCCGCGTCCTTCCTCAGCACCGAAAAGCTGCCACCCGCACCGGCATAAATCCAAAGCGACTTCGGCCACTTCTTCCCAATTCGGATCAGCGCATTGATCGCGCGCTTCTCCTCTGGTGTGAGGTCGTCAACGTGGATCATCGGCCACCTCCACCCCATGCGCCCGCAGGAGGGCCACGAGGAGGGCGCGGGCGATGGACTCCGCAGACGCGTCGGGCAGGCCGCACGTCCCGGTACGACGGTGCGCGTGCACAACAATCCGCTCGTCATCGAGTTCGGAGCAAAGCGCGTACTTCGTGACGTGTTGCTGCACCGCCATCGCGAGCGCGGCGGGGGAGTCATCCCAATCCCTGCCCAATGCCGGCGCCCATCCCGCGAACTGGCACGAGCACGGACTGAGAGCGAGCGTCCCCACCATCCCGGTGCCGCCGCAAATCTCGTGCGGCTTCGTCAGCCTCTCAAACCCCTCCACCTTGGCCGCCAGCGCGGCGAGGTCACTCAGCGTCATTGGAAACCTCCACGTTGTGCGCCTTCAGGAGTGCGATGAGCGCAGCGCGACCGCCCGGCGCATCGTAAACAGCGCGCTTGATTTCCAGGTCGGTAGCAGCCTTCACAGCGGCGAAGTGCAGTAGACGGGCGTCGTCGACAAACACTTGGTAGCGGTCCCCGGCCAGCTTCTCGATTCGAGTCGGTCGCTTGAACCCTTCGACGTGCGCTTCGGCCATCGCGGCGAGGTCTACAAGCGTCACGGCGTCACCTCCCGCGCCCACTGCGCCAAGAGGAGGCGGGCGCAGGCTTCGGCCAAGGTGGCGCCGCAGTGATTCGGCGGGAACCCGTGCGGCCCATTGCGAGCAGCCCACTCGTGGCCGCGCTCGCGGACAATCCACACGCTCGCGCCAGTTACGCCCCCGTAGTGCTCGACGTTGTGGCCCTTGCCGACCATCCCGAGCAGAACCCCGCCCGTCGCGTCGTCGGTGAGGTCGGGGAGCTTCTGATGCTCCTGCCCGTACTCCTTCCAATCGTTCCTTGTCAGGTTCAGGTACTCGGCATCGCCGGCATCCTCGCAACGGCCAGTGTACGGGCCGCCATAACCTCGGACGTACGGCCTCGTGTCCGTGTGTCGCATTCCGTCGCGGAACTCAAAGCGAGGATGCCCCGCCAACTCCCGCGCGACCTTCATCTGTTCGTCGTTCACGGCTTGGCCTCCCCTGCCTTCGGGCGCTTGAACACCGCCTGTAGCTTCTCGCATTGGCCGGGCGGGTGTTTGATGATCTGCACCAACTCCCAGCCGTCAGCGCCGAGCGGTTCCAGCGTGGCGTACTCCAGCCGCTCGCCCCACCAGAGCAGGTATTCCCACTTCACGGCTGCACCTCCACGCCAAACTCACGGGCGCGAGCGATAGCGGCTTCGATGTCCGATTTTGCCGCTTCGATGTCGCGCCGATACGATGCGATGCGGCGTTCGTACATCTCGATATCGAGTTGGCGCTGACGCTGCGCCCGACACAGCCTCTCAGCGTACATCCGAGCCGACGCCTTGACCGCCTCTTCTTCCGTCTCGTGAAGGTCTGTCGCGTCCACTTGGCGAGAGTACGTCCTCTCAGCCACACGAGGCGACACCGAACCGCCCGCCGCGAGCGTCACCTTCTTCGGCGCGTCATACTCCGACGCGAGCCACGCCGTCTCACCTTTCACCCATGTCTTCGTGCTCACGATTGCACCTCCCGCCGAACTTCCTTGTAGACGCGCCGAACGAGCTTGGTAGCGAGCTTCATCACCGACACCTCCCCCGGCGCGGACGCGCGCCGCATCGCCACCTCCACGGCCTGCTTCGTCCTGCCGTAGTCAGCGGCGATTGACGCCCACTTCTCGCCCTTCTCGCGGCGTCGCTTGATGTCCTCGAAGTCATACGGTCGTTTCTGCATGGAAGCGCCTCCTCGCGCTCCCGGCATAGTGCCCCGCGAAATCGTCATCGTCAACGTTGTTTTGTTGTTGACGACGGATTGCGAGGCGGCATCATGGTGGGGCAACCGAGGAGGTTTCATGATTCACCACCTGTTCCACGTCGCGTCGCTACTCGGAGAGTCCGAGGAGTTTGCGCCCAATGCCGAAGCGGCGTGCATCGCGCACGTCCGCGCTCATCGCCCCGTGACTCGCGTCACCGTCACCGCCCGCTGCGAAGGCGTCACGCTCGCCTACCGCGTCGAGCCGACCATCGCGTATCGCGCGTTCCCCATCGAACTCCCGCCGTGCTTCGAGGCTCGCCAATGACCGCCGCCGAGACGTTCAAGGCGTGCCCCGCCGCCGACCGCGAAGCGCCCATCATGGCGCTCGAACGCGAAGCCCGGTCGCTCACCGCAAAGGCGCTCGCCTGCCGAGACCACGGCGCGGACGCCATCGCGGACATTGCCGTCGGACAACAAACCGCCGTGCTCGCGGCGCTGGACGTGCTGCGGGAGATGCACAAGGAGTCCTCCAATGGCTGACCTCGCCAATTGGCACGACGTCCGCAGCACCGTCACCACCGCCTCTAACATCGCCGCGCTCGCGAAGCTCAGCAAATGGGAGACCCCGTGGTCGCTCTACATGCGCCGCAAGGGGCTCCTGCCACCCGTCGAGGAGACCGAGGCGATGTGGTTCGGGACGCACTTGGAGCCCGTCATCATGGCGCGGCTTGCCGTGGTTCTCGGCGTCGACGTGGTGCCGTGGGCGCGGTTCGTCGGCTCGTGGTCCTACGCAGACGACGTGCTTAACGACATCACCCCGCACCTCGCCGCCAACGGGACCGTCGTCGCGGACACCGACCGTGGCCCCGTGCTCATCAACGAGCGTCTCGGCACGGGCGGCACCCCTGACGGCGTGGCGCTCATCGACGGGAAGTGGTGGCTCGTCGAGTGCAAGACGGTGGGCTACCAAGCTCACTGCGCGTGGGTCAAGAGCGATGGGGAGGCGACCTTTGACGGGCTCAAGCCGCCGCAGCGCGAGCTTCCCGATGGGTACGTCACGCAGCCGACCATCTACTGCGGGCTTCTCGGGCTCGCCGGCATCGTGGTCCCGGTGCTCGTGGCGGGCCAGCGCCTCGACGTGTACCGCGTGGAGTTCGACCGGGAACTCTTCGACGCGCTGTGTGTGCTCTCGCAGGAGGCCGCGACCGCCGACGAGCCCCCGCCGTTCGACCCCTGCGCGGACGGCGAACGTGTGGGGCAGTGGGCCGCGATGGTGCCGACTACCGAGACGGTGACCATCGACGACCCGGAGTTCATCACGCTCGCCCGCGAGGCCAACGCCTTCGGGCAACTCGCCAAGCGCGCTGAGGTCGAGTCCAAGGCCCGCCGCGCGGCGCTCCTGCACCGCATGGTCGAGGCCGGTGTCGCCAAGGCCACGGTGCCGGGCGTCGGGAAGGTGTCCGTCACCACGCCCAAGGCCGTCCCGGAGCGCACCGTCGTCCAGAAGGCCCGCGCCGCGACCGCATACGCCCGTATCGCTCTCGGCAAGGACGCCGAGACCGCAACCGCCATCGAGGCCGCGTCCGAGCAGGTTCGGATGTTGGCGCTCAGCGACAAGGAGACCGAGGAATGAAGCTGCTACGAAGCTGGTCCAGGACCACCGACTCTCTCACTGCATACTTCGACCCGGCGACCCGAACCGTGTACGACATCCACGACACCGACGGAACGTTCGACGTGCGCGCCTTCGGTGTGTCGAATGGCGAAATGTCGCTAGTTCAAACGCTCTCCGCTGACTTCGCCACCCGCGAAGAAGCCCTCACCGAACTCGACCGCCTCGCCGCGCTCATCAGCGGGGAGGCTGCGCCCGTGGGGCAGGGGTGGGTCGAGGGGCCGCCGCCGCTTGATGGGAACCACTACCTCGTGCGGCTCACTGGTTACCCCGAGTTCCCGTTCGACGTCGTCACCAAGAGGCAGGACGTCGAGGGCACCAAGCCATACGAATCAAGCTGCTCCTACTACGACGCTGAAGATATCACCCACCACATCCCAACCCCCATCCAGCCCCCGAAGGAGACCGACGAATGAAGCTCACCCGCGTGAATCTGTACACCGTGAACTACCACGGCTTCGCTGCGCTCGACGAATCCGTAGTCGTATGGAGCGAGTCCGCATGGGACGCCGCGCGCTCGTTCGTCGCCACGTTCCCGAGGGACGGCGCCAAGGTCGTCCACGTCATGCACCCCGAGGGAGACGAGAACTTCCGCATCGACCCCGAGCCCGAGCCCGTCAAGGCGGGGTGGGTTCCGGGGCCGCCGCCGCTCGACGGTCAGCACTACCTCGTTCGGGTCACGGGCGATCCAGAACTTCCATTCGACGTCGTAACCAAGAGTAGTAGGTCCTTCACTGGCGCCGAGCCGTACGAAGCGGCATGCACTTTCTACTACGCTGAAGCCATCACCCACCACAACCCCACGCCCATCAGCCTGGAGATCCCATGACCACCGAGACCGCCATTCAACCCGTCGAATCCATCTCCCGCACCGACGCCCTGACCACGGGCGACATCTACAGCGACGGCGCCGCGTTCGCCCTGGCTCAGCGATGGGCGCAGGCGTTCAGCGCGTCGAAGCTCGTCCCGGAACACCTCCAAGGCAAGGCCGCTGACTGCCTCGTGGCGTTCGCTCTCGCGCGCACCATGAAGCTCGAACCGCTGACCGTGCTTCAGAACATCCACTTTGTGAAGGGCAAGCCTGGATGGTCCGCGCAGTTCCTCATCGCCCGCGCCAACATGAGCGGCAAGTTCGTCCACGGGCTCCGGTGGCGCACCGAGGGCAAGGGTGCTGACATGTCCGTGACGTGCTACGCCTACACGACGGACGGCGAGATGGTGGACGCCACCGCGTCGATGGCGATGGCTCAGGCCGAAGGGTGGACGTCGAACTCCAAGTACAAGTCGATGCCCGAGCAGATGCTTCGCTACCGTTCGGCCACGCTCCTCGTGTCGCTCTACTGCCCCGAGGTCAAGTTCGGAATCCCGACCGCCGAAGAGCTGGAGGACATGGCCGCCGCTGCGCCGCCTCCCCAGGTCTCGCGCATCAAGGACCGCGTTCTGTCCGCTGCGCGCCATCAAGCGCCCGCCGACGTCATCGACGAGCCCGCCGTGGACTCCAAGGCCGCCGCCCGCGTCAAGGCCACCGACGGCCTTGCGGACGGCACCATGGAGCCCGGCGAAGCCGTGGCGTACCTCGTGGGTGCGGGGTTCACCGAGGGGGAGGCAAACCGCGTCGTCGAAGCGGCGTTGAAAGGTGACGCGTGAAGCCCTGGTACTTGCTCGAAGACCCCCGCATCGACCCGCCCGACCCCGACCTCTGCGACGAGTGCGAGTGGGAAAAGGCGACCAACCCCGACTGTCCCGAGTGCCTGCGCGTCGCTGCTATCCGGGAGGATGCGGCGATTGAGCGGGGGCGGCGGGAGCCCGACTATGACTGATGAGGACATCGCGCAACTCGTGGCGACCGGGACGGGCGTTCCGGTCAACACGGTCCGCGACATCATCAGGCGCGTGGATACACTGCGAGCGGCCAAGCCGAAGCCGGAAGTAACCGTCATCGGCGTCACCCGTCGCCCGTATCCCGTCGTGACCAAGCACGCGCTGGAGCGGTGGCAGGAGCATCACCCGGCTACCGGCGCTGACGCGGTTGCCAACTCGTTCCACTTCGCCACCGAGATAGACCGTGGCGTCGCTGCCGCCGTCACCAACCAAGCGCGACGGTCTAGGGGTCCAAATCGGTTCTACGTCACATCAGACCGGCGCGGGATGTTCGTGGCGATCATGAACACGGGAGCCAAGCGCCCAGTGCTCGTGACCTACCTACGCCTCACCGAGAAGCACGTCGAGTGGTTCTTGGAGCACTACCCGATTGCGGGGGCGGCTGCGACGACGCACTAACCCACCTCGCCACCTCACCGCCGTGGACTCTTCTCGGTTCCTCCCTACGTGCGGTGGGGTGGCTCTTTCCAACGCTCCCGCTCCCGCTTCTCGACCGCGAGCAACGCATACCCCGCGATGTCGCGCCACGGCGATTCCCCGAAGGCGTCCCGGTCGCTGGCAATGCGGAACAGCTTGTCGAGCACGCGGACCACGGCGAGCGCGTCGCCCATCTTCTCGCGCGGGATGCCGTTGGGGTACAGAATCGCCATGACCTCGCCGGCCCGCTCGAAGCTGTCTCCGTAAGCGGCGTTCTTCTCCGCGACGGTGGCGGCGATGCTCCGGGCTATCTCGTCCCATGCGCGAGTCGGGGCGGGCTCCCCAACTATTGAGCGAGACTGAATAGTTGCCCCGCCGCGCACCACAGCGTCGTCACCCATTGGCCTTGTCCTGCACGCTGCGAAGGTCGCTCACGACCGCCCCGCCGTGCTCTCGGCGGTCCTCGATGACGACGCCGGGGGCCGAGATGTGGACCTCGCGCACGGCATCGATGGCCACCTTGCGAACGATGGACTCCACGAGCGAGAAGGCGAACGCGGTGCGCTGGTCTCCCGAGTTGGCGGCTTGCTCGCGGGCAAGGTCGACGATGCGCTCTGCGATGGCTTCGGGGCTCATGTCCAGTTCCTTTCGGTGTTGAGGCTTGCGTTGATGCGCTCGCGCTGCGCCGATCCCCAGACCATGGCTACCCGCACGCCAAGGCCCGAAGCAAGCGCGTTATCGGCCATGATGTCGCGAATGTAGCTCGCGTAGTTGATGCGCTTCACGGCTTCACCGGATGCGTGATGGTGACGGTCTTCCCATCGGACGGGCACTTGACCGTGGTCCGCGTATCTTCGAGCGTGACGGTGGCGGGAACCGGGCACGTCCACGAGAGCGCGGAGCAGCCGGTGAGGAGGAGGGTGAGGGCGAGTTTCATGCGAACCCTCCCGGCTTCGTGATGGCGCGGATTGCCCACATCGCGGCGGTCTGCGCTTCGGTGCGAGCGATGGCGACGCAGCGATGATCGATGGCGACGGACTCGGAGACCTTCGCGTCGTCCTTCCCGATGCTCGCCAGCTTGTCGAGGTACGCCCCGACCGCGTTGAACACGGCCTTGCCCTCGTTCATCAGGTCCACTTCGGCCTGCGAGAGTTGGCGGTAGCCCGAGACGGGCGGGACGGGGTACAGCTTCTCTTCCATGTCACTCTTCCTTCGCGGCAACCGCCGCCGTGGTCGAACTGTCCGGGATTCCCGGAGGGTTGATCAGCGCCGCGTAGGCCGCGACGCACTCGGGGGTTGAGGCAAGCGTGAGACCGTTGACACGCGGGCCTTTCGGCAGGAACGCCCCTCCGGCGTCCATGATGGCGCGGCGCAGCGCGTCTCGCGTGACGTTGGGACCGCCCCGGCCCGCGATGGGGTCAGGTCCCTCACTCGCCACGACGCCCCACACCTCGGCCTCGCAATCGCGGGTCCACGTCGAGGCGTAGAGTTCCGCGTTGTACTCCAGCATGAGGTCGAACAACCGCGTTACCGGCGCGGGCCACGTGCCCTCCGCGCTTTCGTCCAGCGTCACGCTCTCGAACGCGGGCGGGCTCGCAAGGAACGCCGCCCATTGCGCCGACAGGTCGAAAGCGGGCGACCACGCGGGGTGAGCGACTAGGCCGCACACTTGGCCCTCGCTCGCGCCACGAACTCGCGGAAGTACGCCGGCCAATGCAGGTCGCACGGCGGGACGGTGGTCCAATCGGGGTGGGTTTTGCAGGGGCAGGTCATCAAAACGCCTCCAGCCATTCCTTGAATGCCGTCGCGTTCCCGATGCGCACGCCGCATGCCACCTCGACGTCCTCGGGGCTCGCATCGGGGTGAGCCTTGGCGTAACGCCGCGCATGGGCGAGCTTCGCAACGTACGTCCTGACCCCCCTGATACGAACGTGAGCGCGCTCGACGGCGGCGTACAACTCCCGCTCCTCGCGGCCCGCATCGGCTTCCGCTTGGGCGATGGCTTCGATGGCGGTCATCGCACCCCCTCCAGCGTCTCCAGGTGCTCCCGCAACCGCGCCGCGCGCCGCGCCTTCGCGAAGGCAAGCGTCTCGGCTAGGAGCCCGTCCACGCGCCACGGGAACTCGTCGCCGGGAACGAACTGCACCGACTCCGCGATTGGGCCTTTCTGCACCGTGGCGACGTAGGTGCGCGACGTGTAGAGCGGGGACAGCGCCGCGTGGAGCACCGTCCATCCGGGGAACTCGGCTTTGACGGTGGCCTCGAAGGCGGCTTGCTCTTTCCAGTCGAAGGTCATGGCGTCACCGTTTCCGCTCGTTTCGCGGTGGTTTCGCGGACGTGGCGTCTATTGAGCGCATCCAACCTGCCCCGAAGGTCCTTTTGGAACCGGTCATTGAAGCTCAGCGCATCATCAATCGCGATGTCCTCGTGAATCATTGCGGCGATGAACATGAAGCCCAAGAACCCAATGAAGCCGACTCCCGGAAGAGGCATCGGCTCCACTATGACTTCCCATGCCGCAAGGGCGATGCTTGCCGCCCAAAGCACGAGCGAGACCGCTAATGCGGCGCGCTTCACAGCTGCTCCACCCGCTGAATCTCGCGCGTGAGGCGGCATAGGTCGTAGACCCACACCGCTGCCAGCGCCGACCAACATCCCGCGAGCAACCATTCGCCGCGTGCCGCTTCATGGCCGACGAAGCACGCGAGTCCCGCCGAAACGGCAAGCCACACGCGCCACATCCACACGAGCACAAAAGCGCGGTCGTTCACAGCCGCTCCTCCGCATTCTCGACCTTCGGCTTCCCCTTCGACAGCGCCTTCCGCAGCGCCGGGGTGAGCCAATGCGCGCTCAGCCCTGTCACAAGGAGGATGTCCACGATCTCGTAGAGCATCGCCACGTCGTCGGGGTCGAGCCCGAGGCGGCGCACTTGGGTGGCAAGGAGCGCCGCCAGCAGCGTCGCGAGACGCTTGGAGACGGCGGGAGAGACGGGCGTCGGAGTCGGGTCGCTCATGGGCGTAGGATGCCCGATGCGTCACGATGGGACAAGCCCTTACGGGATGAAAGCGATTGAATCCGGCGCAGAGCTGGATTGCAGCGTCGGCACGGCCACGCGCTCGCCGCAGAGGACGGAGCCGCTCCCGCCGAGAGAGACGCCCCGGCACTGCACCGGAATCCCCTCGGGACTGACCACCGCCGCATCGAGGTAGCCGCCGCCCTTCGCAGTCGAGCACGCCTCTCGGCACGCACCCGCATCGAAGGCCGGGTCAGACCACGGCGTGATGACGCCATCCGGCCCGAGCACGCCCACGCGCCACCCGTCCGCGCCCGCGAAGGTGACGGAGGCTCGTATGGTCTCGCGCTCCCATTCGTCGCGGACAGAGGCGATGTCGTAGGCCAGTCTCTTCGCGCCGGCTGCCATCGTCTGGGCGGCATCGGCTAATTCGACGAGGACTTGGGTATCGGGGGCGATGGACGGAATGGGCTCGGGGACTTGGCAGATGGGCGGCTCCGACCGCTGGCACCCCATCATCGCGAGGACGACGAAGACCCCGAGCGCCCACGGATTTCGCCCCGGAGTTCGGCCACCTCCTCGCGCAAGTCGCCCAAGAGCGCCGTCGTGTCCTTCAGGTTTTCGACGATGGGCCGCATCGCGGTATCGATCACGGCGGCATGGGCCTTGAGCGCCGCTGCGTCCTGCGCCGCGACCCCGGCCACCGCCGCGTCGAGTTGTTCGCGCATCACGACGTCGCCCCGGAGCATCCACGCCCCCGCGCCGAGCGCACCGCTCGCGCTCAGAACTGCCGTGATGATGGTCCCGAGGGTGCCGATTCGGAATCGAACCACTCGCTCGGGGAGATCGGGATCGGGCGCCGGGTCCGGCGAAGGCGTCGTCATGGGTCATTGCTTCACTTTCCCCCGTTGGTTCGGTGGGTCACGGAGTACGGGCGAGCGTCCGACCCTAGGGAGAACCCCAGCTTACCGTTAGTCGGGCGCTCGCGCGAGCCACGTCACTTCGGGGAAAACTACACCCTCGCACGCGCGCCCGCACGCGAAAGCCGCACCTTGTCTCACGGTGTCATAGCGTGTACCTTGCCACCATGGGCCGACGCATCCACCCTCCGCAGACTCACCCCGCACAGCAGGCGTTCGCTGAAGCTTTCGCCGTCGCAAGAGACCGCATCATCCTCGATGGCGGGTTGCGCAAGGACGTGACAACCCTCGTGGCGCAACGACTCGGCGTCTCCCGGAGGACGCTCTACCGATGGCGCGACGGCGTGACGTCGGCGCCTGCCGATGCCGTGGAGACTCTACGGTCACTAAAGGACCCGCTATGACCTTCGTCCGCGCTCTCAGCGAATGGCTGGCGTGCTACCAGACATCCATCGGCAGCAAAGACCCCGCCGAGAAGGAGGCCGCAGACGAACGCGGCCAGAACTTCGCGGTCGTGGCGATCACATCGGCCACACTTCACGCACTCGCGCTCATCGCATGGCTCATCGTGGCCCGCTGCGTCGGGGAGTGCATCGGGGCGGGGCTCGCCACGGTGGTCCCGGACCTCAGCGGGTGGGTCACGTCCGAGTACGTGAACACCGCGCTTTCGTCGGCGGGCTACGGGGCCTCGTGGGCACTCGCTGCCGTGTCTTTGGGCATCGCAGAGCGCCGCGTGTGCGGTACGATGATGACCGGGCTCGGGATGGGCTCGAAGGGGTGAGCATGGAAGCCGAACACGCCGACACCGTCGTCCCCGACATCGTCGTTCGCGCCCTCAGCGGGACGTGGGTGCCCTCGCGCCGGCACCTCGTGGCGACGCCCGAGCAACTCGCGACCATGCTCAGCATCACCCCCGACGTCGCCAAGCGGGTGCAACTCGCCGTGAGCGCGCGCCGGCTCGCGGTCGAGGCCAGGAGCGAGAAGCTCGCCGCTGACCACAACCAGTGGCCCGACGCCGCCGTCAGCTCGGGGCGCAAGCTCGCCGCCGCAGGGGCACAACTCCGCGCCGCCGTGGAGGGGCTCGCGTGACCACCGCCTACGTCGGGACGCCCACGCGGAAGCAGTACCGGAAGCTGATCGACGCGTTCGCCAAGGACCGCCTCGACTTCCAAGGCGCTGCCGAAGCCGCAGGCGTCCACATCACGACGGCGCGCAAGGCATACGACGGCTCTTTCGCTGCGTCGAGCCCGTGGTGCGTCTCGATTCGGGACTTCCTCGACGGCAAGGTGGAGATCGACCTCGACGTCTACAACGGCAAGAGCGCGATCCACTGCCGGATCAAGCAGCAGCGAGCGGAGGCCGCATCGAAGGCCGCGCCCACGGCGTCGGCGCTAGAGCTTCCCGAAGTGGTCGATGCGGTCCTGGCTCGACTCGGCGCGCCCGTCGAAGACAAGGCGGGTCGCGAGCAAGACCACCGCACCATCCTCGCCATCACGCGCCGACTCACGGGCCTTCGCCTTGGCTCCGTAGCCGAGTCCACGCTGCGGCTCGGCAAGCTGCTCGACTTGCTCCACACGCGCACCGAGGAAGTGCTATCCGGCCCCCTCAACGCCGAAGGGCTCGTCATGGCGTCTCAAGCGGCGCTCAACATCGGTCGCTTGCATCAGGCGATGACCGCGCAAGTCGTGGAGATCATCAAGGCCGAACGCGAGTTGAACCCCCGCGACGAGACCGGCGACGCCATCGAACCCGTGACGCCGACCGAGGGCGAACAGAAGGCCGCTGAAGCCCTCAACCGTTGGGGCCACCTTCTCGCGCGCAAAGCGAGAGGAGCGCCCACGGGGCCGTAATGTCGCCCCCCGTCACCGCCGCCGACCTCGCCGCCTTCGATGCTGCGCTCGCCGTTGCCGCCCGCGAAGACCTCGCCATCTTCGCGCAGTACGTCCTCCGCGATGAGGAGTCGGGCGACGAGATCGATCTTCAGCCGTACCACCTCGACCTCCTCGACCGGCTCGCGCTCGGAGCGCCCTTCCCCGAGAACGAGCACGCCCCGAAGTCCGCGCGCAAGCTGGTCTGCACGGCGCACGTCGAGAGTGGCAAGACGAACTTGGGCATCGCGCTTGCCCTCTGGACGCTTGGGCGCAACCCCCGGTCTCGTATCGTGGTGCTCTCGGAGACGCTCGCGGTCTCCGACAAGATCGTCTCGTCCATGGCGAAGTACATCAGTGACCCCAACTTCGAGGGGCACCGGGCGCTCCGTCGCGTGTTCCCGAACCTCGCCGTCGGGGACACTTGGAACGCGCAGAAGGGGTATTTCGTCGTCCGTCCGTCGGGCATCAAGGACCCCAGCTTCGTCGCGGCGGGCCTCGATACGGGCATCCTTGGCTCGCGCATCGACCTCCTGATCCTCGACGACATCCTCACCCTTCGGAGCTGCGCGACCGTCTACCAGCGCAAGCAAGTCTTGAAGGCGCTCGACGGCACGCTCTCGGGGCGTCTCGCCAAGAAGGGACGCGCCCAAGTCGTGCTCTTCTGCAATGCGCAGTACGACGATGACCCCGGCGCGGTCCTTGGCGCTCGCCCCGGATGGTCCACCTACGACATGACCGTGACGTGCGACGGGACGCCGACGGGCAAGAGCAACTGGCCCGCGCGATGGCCCCAAGAGCGCATCGAGGACGAGTTCGCCAACAACCCCGAGGCACCCACGCTCCTCCTCTGCCGCCGCCGCAAGACGGGCACGTATGGCCGCTTCACGAAGGCGATGACCGACGCAGCGCTCGAAGCGGGGCGCGGGATGGAGATGCGGGTTCCCGCCGAAGACATCCCCGAGGAGGTCGTCGTGTGCATCGGCGTCGACTTCGCGTTCACGCAGACGAAGAAGTCGGACCGAAGCGCCATCGCCGTGGTGCTGCGCTACCCGAACGGACGCCGCGAGCTGACCCACGTCGTCGCGGGGAAGTGGCGCGAAGCCGAAGGCGTCCAGCAGCTAGCCGAGGTCGTGCGCGCCTACCCTCGCCACCGAATCCGCGCCGAGTCGAACGGGGCGCAGCGGTGGATCATCGAGAATTGGGCCGAGAAGCTCGGGATCAGCATCGAGCCCTATCACACGGGCGGCTCGAAGTGGTCTCCGGTCAACGGAATCCCCGCCATGGCCGCTGACTTCCAGCTCGGGCGATGGATCTTCCCGTGCGACACCTTCGGCGCACCAGAACCCGTGGTCCGCGAACTCATCGAGGAGCTTCACGCCTTCGACGAGACGTCGCACACGGGCGACCTCGTGATGGCCCTCTTCTTCGCAGACGGCCTCGCCCGCGACTCCAAGCCCTTCGCCTACTTCGCGACCGCGATGGGCGAGTCGATTATCCCGCCCGCTGACCCCGCAGCGCCCGTAACCGCCCCGACTCCTGCGCCGCCCGCGCCGCCACCGGAGCCAGTACCGGCATGGTCCGTCGGGGACATGATGGGCGGCGGGATGTTCGGGTTCCAATAGCGGTCACGACGCCATCCTAGAAGAATCGTCGCCCTTGTGTCGTTTTTGTCTTGCGACAACATGCGACACGGGTATTCTCCTCTCACACCGCAGACGGGCCGAGCGCCCGGAGGAGCCGACCATGACCGACATCAAGACCAAAATCGCGCCCGGCACCCAAGTTCTCGTCGTGTCCTACTCGCAAGTCCGCGACGTCCACTTCAAAACCCTCCGGTCCTTCACCATGTGGAAGGTGAGCGCGTCGGTCTTCAAGGCTGACGTCTCGGTTGACCGTGGCGGGTTCGTGACCGTCGAAGTGAGCAACGAGGACACCATCACTGCTCGCGAAGCTGCCGACGCAATCGGTGTGTTCGTGGGTAAGCAAGTGACCGGCCCGCGCTCGTCGGTGATGAGCGCCAACCGCATGGGCCACCGCGTGAAGTGGGACGTGACCGATGTTGCGTCGGTGCCCGCGTAGCTCCGAGCGCCGAACGACCCCGGCTAAAGGGTCGGCACTTCGCCACTAAGGCGAAGCCCACCGCTGCAAGGATGCGGAAGCCCAAGGGGAGCGGGCGCAGGAGACCGACCATGGCAAAGCAAACGACGGAGTTTCGAGACGGATGGCGCAAACTCGGACGCAACGACATCGCGGACACGATGGACGCCCGCCAAGCCATCATCGACGCCGAGACCGGCACGAAGCGGGCGTCTGCGGACCCGGCTGAACGTGCCAAGCGCGCTCTCGGCGTGCTGCAACTCGCGATGGCGGGGAAGCTCCCGTGACCGACTACCACACCACCCCGCAATGGGTTTTCGGCGCCCTCGCCGCCGCCTTCCCGGGGTGCGGCGTGAGCACCGAGTCGATAGGCGCGCCAGGGCACACGAGCGGGACCGCCTTCGTGGCGATTGGCGGCCAGTGCGTCGAGTTGAACTGGCGAGACGACGGCGACTGGTCAAGCCACGAAGACGCGAAGTTCTTTCGGGGCGATGGACTGTGGCGCTACGGAACATCCGTGGCGGCATCGCCCACCGACCTCCGCGCCGACATAGCCGAGTCGCTCCGCGCCAAGGCCGGCGAGATTCTGATCGCCGCCGCGATGCACGCGCACGAGTACCTCGACGCGGCGAACAAGCTGGAGGCGCTGCCATGATCATCAAGAACCCCACCATGGACGCCGAGACCTTCGCTCGGCAATTCGCCCGCATCAAGGCGCAGGACGCCGAACGGGCATCACGCGCCCAAATCGAGTCGGTTTCGACTGAAACGGAGGTGCCACGCGCGCCTATGGCGTGCTCCGAGTTCTACGAGCGCGTGACGGGGCGCAAGCTCTCGGAGGCTGCGAAGGGCGTTCTCGACGCGGTGACACCATGACCCCCGCCCTAACCCTCGACGAGTTCACCGCCGCGCTCCGTGAAGCGTTCCCGGATGCGGAGGTCAAGAGCCCGCGCACGCACACCGAATTCGGGAGACATCACCATGTAGCGACGCTCGCGTTTGGTGGTTACGAGCCCAGCGCTACCTACTGCCTGAACCCGCTGAACGCCGACAAGCGGTGGGACACCGAGTTCAAGTGCATTTGCCGCGCCGCGACCGCTGCGGAGCTTCGCGCTCTGCTCGCCGCCGACGCCCGTGCTTATGCCGATGAAGATGCCGAAGAATCGCGTGCTCTTGCCATCAAGGCGGGTCGTCTTGAAGCCGCCGCCCGGCTCATCGAAGGTGGGCCATGACCCCCGCCCAACAAGCCGCCGCCTACATCGCTGCGCTCGATTGGACGCCGCAGAAGGTCGCGATGTTCACTCAGGTCGACCAACGCACCGTCAGAAGGTGGCTCGCGGAGGCCGATGCGAACGACGCGGGGACAACGACGGGCGTCAACGTCGAGATGTCCCGCGTGATGCACCTCCAGGCTCTCGTGGGCGTGGTGAAGCTCGCGCCGGGGATCTCGCTGCGGTTGCCGAGCGCGATGCCTGACCAGTGGCTGCGAGAGTTGGCCACCGCGCGACCCGTGATTGCGTCGTGGGAGTGGAGCGCCGATGAGCGCCGGCAGTTTGCAGTGGTGACGGATGGGGCCGAGCCAGAGAAGAAACCAAAGAAGCCGAAGAAGGCGAGGGGGAAGTGATGCTCGTTGACGCAATCGTAGGGGCCGTGTCGGGCGGCATCATCGTCGGTGTGCTGTTCCTGTCGGGACAACTCAGCGGCTCGTGGCTTCGGAACAAGTACGACGCTTGGAAGCTGCGCCGGAACCCGCCCCCGCCGCTACCGGAGCCAGTCCCCACACCGCCGCCGCCCGTCGAGAAGCTCAACGCGTGGTTCCCGGTCCACTCGGGCCAATTCGTGCCCGACGTTCGCTTGCTCGCCCGCGCCATGCACGCAGTTTTCGACCGGATGACCTTCGACTACGGCGCTGCTGCGTTCAGTCGTGAAGTTGCCGGTGAGAGACTGACCGACTTCGCCATCTTCGCAAGCGTGGCCGGTGACCTCCTCACCCAAGCGAGCCGGGACCTATGGGCCAGTGAGCTTGACGACAACTTCTTGCTGACGCCCGAATCAAGGTCTCGGCTTCAGTACCGCGAATACTTCGCCCGCGAGCCGGCCAAAGACGTCTACGCGCGCATCCTCGCGGACTACGACGCCAAGATGGCGACCCTGCGCGCCGCCGAAGCCGGCGACGAAGAGGCGCTCCGGTGCGTGCGGCTCACGGTCGAGCAGATGCGCGTCCGACACCGCGCCCGTCAAGTCTTGCAGGGGCTCGCTGCCATACAGGTGCAGGGATGAACCCCGCCGCCCGAATCAAAGCCGCCATCGCCGCCTACCCCGGCTCGCTGACTTCGCTCGCCTACGGGCTGAACGTGTCCCGCGCGCTCCTGTACGCATGGGCGGCGGGCAAGCGGGAGTCGACGGAGCAGGATGCGGAGCGCGTCGTCACGTTGGCGATGCGGATGACGCGGGATGCACTGACAAGACTGGAGGCCCTATGAGAACCATCGAACACGAACTCCGCGACCTTTACCCTCTGGACTGGCAACCGTCGTCGCTGCGACCTCATGGCTTCGAGTTGTTCACCGCCGGCTTGGCTCGCCGGGGGCTGGTCACGGTGCAGGGCGCTCGGGCCGGGGCCGTGCTCGTGGTCAAGGCCGAAGTCGTGTCCGCGTCGCTGCGGCACTACTTCGTGTGCGTCGCTGATGCGCACGGCGCCGGGATGGTCGCCAGCGGGCCGAATCTCGCGGAAGAGTTGCGGACGGCGGCGAAGAGCCACGAGGGCATCCGGGCGGCGTTGGCGGCACCGCCGAAGCCCGCGCGATTCGAGCGCCTCCCGACCCCATCCGACGGCGAGAACCTGACGCAGTACCTGATGCGGTTCTGTGACGAAGTGCGGGATGAGCTGCAGGCCGTGTCGCCATCCGACGCCGTGCCGAGACTCCGAGACCACCTTCTAGCGCGCATCGTGGAGTGCGGCGTGCGTGGTCTCTGGTTCACGTCGCGAAACGGGATGGTGCCGATTGCGGGCCACGGTGCCCCATCCCTCCCGTTCGCGTGTCGTGCGTTGGACGACGGGGATATTCGCGTCGGTGCGCCGGAAGTCATCCGCGCAATCCGGGGCGAAGGCGAGTTCACGGCGTGGCGCCATTCCAAGTACCCGCTCCCGCCCCCATCGGCGCAGTTCGCCCACCTCGCCGGCCTCCTCGCAGACCACGGCGGCGTGCTGTCCGTCGAGCGGGACGAGGACGGAAAGCTCTGCGTCCGCGTGTCGTTCGCCAAGGACGGCGTGGCGTTCGCGCAGGCGGGAGATGGGACGCTGCTCGGGAACGTCGTGGAGGCGGTGGGGTGTCATGTGGGGGTCGAGTGCCCGAAGGAAGGTGAAGGATGAACCTTGAAGACGTGGTGATCATTCACGAGTCGGAGCGGCTGGCATGGCGTAACGCCAAGAACAAGGACGCCCGCGCCCCGGCCTGCCTTTACTGCGGGCACCTGATCACCCGCAAGTGCGTCGAGTTCGATCACTTCCCGGTGCCCGACATCTGTGGAGGGACGCAAGTGGCGTCGGCGTGCGAGACGTGCCACTCCATGAAGGATCGATTCTCGCTCGCATCTTGGCCGATAGCCATGGTGGCGAGCATCTGTCGCGACCACGCGGCACTCGCCCCGTTGCTGTCAGCGGTGATGGCAAAGGATCGGGCTCAAATCGAGCGGGAGGCGGCACGTTGGCGCGAGTTCTGGGAGGACATCGGAACCGACTCGCGAATCGCTTTCGGGAAGTTCGCATCGGTGGGTCTGGGTAGATACGGGCAGACCCACGAACTAGCAGACGATGGCTTGACCCTAGTCCCGATTGGTGCGGATGAGGCTAAGGCTACTGGTGTGGTCCGTGCTCTTCTCGACGACGGCGTGACCATCAACGAGATCGTGTCGCGAGTCGCAAGCGGAGGGCCACGAGAGCCTACTCCACCCACCCCCCAATCCGACACCTGACCCAAACGCCCGCCGCGACCATCCGGTCAAGGCAGGCTTGGAGTTCGCCGTCGATGCTCCCTCCCGCGAGGTAGAGCGGGCGGCGCGTGTCCCCGCTGACCGTCTCCGACGAGACCATGTAGCCCCACGCATCCTGTGACGCGGGACGCTGGAGAAACTGCGAGTCCCCGAACGCCTGCCCGCGCACGGTCGCGGACACTTCGAGGTCTTCGTTGTCCACGTAGTACGCGGACGTGGCCGACGCGAGGTTGCTCGCTTCGAGGTCGTACTCCACGACGAGATAGCCGTCGGTGCCGTTGTCCTGAAGCCCGCGCACGGTCGAGATGGCGCCACCCGACGCGCCGGTCACGGTGTTGCCCACCGCGAAGCCGCCTCCCGATTCGCCGTCGTAGCGCACGAGCTGGTCGCCCACGGTCCCGTTCGCGAGCCCGGCCCACGCCACGGTGCCGCCGCTGATGAGTTCGCCCGCAATCGGCGTGCCTTCAAGGTTGTGAAGCTGCACCGCGCCCGTGGTGCCTGAGTTCGTCACGATGCGCGCGATGATGGCGGTGAACCCCGACGTGAACCCCGTAAGCGTGTCCCCGACGGCAAGCGGCCCGCCAAGACCCGACGTGTAGAGAAGCCACGTGGACGCGGGCTGCATGTAGTCGCCGGGAGTTGGCGTCCCGGTGAACTGCCAAATCCGCACCGTCAGCGACACCGGGATCTGCGGGTCCTCTTCGAGCGACCAGCCGAGTAGGTACGCGGTCGAGTTGTTCGCCGCGTTCCACGACGCGCCCTTGAGCCCGTAGCGGTCGCTGGGGATGTGGTTTAGCTCCACCGCCGAGTCGCTGATGTACTTCCGGATCTCGTAGTACCCGTCCGTCGTCGTGTCCGACCCCTGCGAGGCGAGGTAGACCCATCGGCCCACCATGTCGGCGCTGAAGGTGGACGCCGGCCCCGTGATGCGCTGCGGGAGCAAGGGCGACTGTGAGACCGTCACGGCGACCTCGCGGTCTGCGAGCACGGCGCGGAGAAACTGCATGATGGTCTGACGGCGGTCACGCGGCGCGTAGCACGCCACCCGGAACCCGCCCCGCGTCTCGGCGTCGCCCGCGTAGATGGGGAGGCCCCAAAGCTGCCGCGTGGCTTGGAGTACCGCGTCGCCCGTGGCGAGCATCGGGATCGTGTCGCGGAACGCCAGCTCGATTTGCGGCACCCACACGTCAGGGTCTTCGGTGTCTTCGGGGGTGAGCGCGGAGAGGTCGTTGACCACCTCGGTCCCGGCGTCGAAGGATTCGAGGTTGACCGTGAGGATGGACGCGAGCCCGTCGAAGCTGCCATCGGTGGTCGACGTGTAAGTGAACCCGACGCCGCCGAGCCAGAGGGTTCCCGCTTCGGGGAAGCCGTAGGTTGACTCCACCACCGCGCTCGTGTCGCCGGCCACGTAGGGGTCCACGAGGCGGGTGACGATGCGCCCGGCCACGTCGTTGAAGAGTTCGCCGGCTGCGCGGGTGAGGGCTTCGAGGTAGCGGAGATCGTCGTAGCCTGTGATGGCTCCGGTTCCGGTGACGGTGACGGTTGCGGTCATGGTCCCTCGCTAGCCAATGGGGCCGGTGGCTGCTTCTGCGTTGGGCGCGGCGGTGGTGTAGGAGACGCCCCGGGATAGGCCCGGATGAACCGTGAGCGTGGCGTTCGCTCCAACGATAGCGACGCCCGTAACCGTGACGTCCGCGCCCTTGATCGATGTCTTCGTCAACGTCCAGTCCGTCGGAGACGAGACGCCGCCCGTCGGGGGGATGTTGAAGGCGACCGCAATGGTACGATTGTCGTCGGTGGCCGTGCCGCCCGGGACGAACGTCAGATAGGGCACCGCGAAGTTAGCCAGCGAGTTCGACACGGGATTGAGCGCCGTGTCCTGCGGCCCGTTGACCGTGATCGTCGAGTTCGCGGCGGGGATGCGCTCCGTCATCGTGACGTCCACCCGGGTCGCGTCCACGCGAACGACGCCCGAGACCGTCATGCCCGAGATCAGGTAGTTACCCACCGTCGTCAGTGCCGCGTTGTTCGTCATGCTCTTCGAGAACACGACGCGGATGGTCTTCCCGGCCGTCATGGCAGCGCTCGACACCACGGGGGGCGTGGACGTCCCGGTGTACGGGTCATTGTCGTTCGTGATGTTCGTGAGCCCGGCCCACGCGATGTTGTAGCTGCCGCCGTTGGTGTGCTCCGAGGTGGTCAGCGTGATCGAGAGCCCCGCGTCGGTGATAGCTGCCGACGATACCGATACCGCGACCGCGCCGCCGCTGGCGGTGATCGTGTAGTTGCCCGCCGTCGTCCACGTTGCGTCGCTCGTGACGGAGCCCACGAGGTTCAATCGGATGGACGTCGAGGACACCACCGTGACGGAGCCGACTGTCGTTGATGCGATGGTCTCAAACGCGCCCTTGTCCGTGGGGTCGGAGCGCAAGGCGCCGTCGTAGGTGTCGAGCACCTGTGCCACCCGCGCGACGGTGCGGAAACACGGCGACGTCGAGGGCGTGGTCAGGTCGTAGGCGCCGGGGTTGTTGTACTGCGGGTCAAGGCCCGTGTCATTGCCGCCGCCGTTGGTGCCCGCATACGTCGTCGTCCACGTCCCGAAGGCGAGGTTTTCGGTGTAGGAGCCGCCCGTGGCGTCAATGGCGTTCGCGCCGCCCGTGCCGACGTTCTGGATGACGTTCGCGCGGTACGCCCCGACGCCCGAGAGGGCCTTGGAGCTACCGCCCGTGTTCCACGTCCCATAAACGCTGTTGTGGTAGGTGTAGCGCGTGTCCCCGCTCTGAAACTGCACGTTCGTGGGGCAGATCGCCACGTTGTCGATGACGTCGGAGTAGATGCTGTAGCACATGACGAGACCCTGCGCCCCGGTGCCCGTGCTACCCGACGTGTGGAACAGGCATCGCTTGACCCGAGCTTCGCGCGACGCGGAGCCTCCGAGGTTGCGCACGGCGGCGCGACCCGTGCATCCGATGAACTCGCACCGCTCGATGACGAGACCTTCGGTGAGGATGTAGACCACCGAGTTTGATGCAGCGGTCCACCCGCTGAACTTCAGGTCTTGCAGCGTGAGCTGACCCGCCGCCGAGCCTCGATAGATGCTCCCGGAGACCGCCTGCGCCGCACCCGTGGACGCGATGACGGGTTTGTTGTTCGGGTCCGCAGCCCGGATGATGCACGGCACCATCCACCCGCCCGAGAGCGACGTCGCGGAGAGCGATTCGGTGTAGGTGCCGGCGTCCACGACGATGACGTCCATCGCACCGACGGAGGCGGGGTTGTCGTTCGCTGCGTTGATCGCGGCCTGGATGGTCGCGTACATTTTCCCAGAGCCGACGGTGAGCGTTGCCATTAGTTACGCCTCGTGCTCGTCGCGGACGCGTCTAGGGCCGGGACCGATCCACTTGCCGGGGAAGCTGTTGCGCATCCGGTAGGTGGTCTGGGCGTACACGCGGCGCTTCACTACGAGGGTGTTGACGGAGTTCGAGTAGGTGGATTGGTCGTCGAGGTACACGCGCACCTGATAGACGCCCGGCTCCGTTGCTGGGAGGATGAACTGTAGCGTGTCCCCGACCTGCCACGGGTAGCACGCCGCGCCCTGTCCCGGCACCCCCGACCACGCGAAGCCGACGGACGGAGCGAGTCCGCCGCCGCCGTCGAGCAGTCGGATGTAGTACGGCCCCGCGCCGAAGTCCCCGGTGAGCGTGACGAGTTCGCCGCCGTAGTCGCTGAACGTGTCCGGCCCCGCGATGACCGGCGAGAGCCCGAGGGCCATCGACGGGTCGCCGTAGCCCGCGCCGAGACCGACCGACGACGGAGAGCCGTAGCCGGGGCCTAGGCCGACGCTGCTGGGGGAGCCGAAGCCGGGGGTACTCATGCGAAGGCGAACGCCTCCTGTTTGGCCTTGACCTTGCCACCGCCGTTGTGGAGTCCGACCTTGTAGCCCTTCGCCCGGAGCCAGCGTTTCGCGCCGTCAACGGCGTCTTCGCCCGTGCCGAGACCCAGCGCCTTGCCGAGCTTGTGGAGCGCGTCGTAGTGCGCTTGGTAGGCGGCGCGGTCGCCCTTCTTCTGCCCGTGCCCGGTCGCAGCCTCGCGCCACGCCGTGAGCGCCTCCGAAACCCGGATGTTGCGCTTAGCGCGCTCCGAGTCGCCTTCGTGGCCGACCCAATCGGACTGTTCGCCGCCCTTAGCGTCAGCGGTCCACGAGATCGTGTGCTCCGGGTCCGCGTACTTGCCGCCCTTGGGGCCGTAGTAGACTTGCGCGCCCTTCTCGACGGCGGTCTTGACCGCACGCCGCAGGGTATCCATGGCGTCGGGGCCGCCTCCGAAGAGGCTCCCTTGGCCTTCGGGCGACTCGTGAGCGCGCCGGTTGAACTCCCGGAACACGCGGGAAAGTTGCGCCGGCCCGCGCCCTTGGATGACGTCGAGCACCATGCGAGCGCGTGGGTTCTTGGCGACGTCGAGCTCCCCGACGATGCTCTTGCCGTCCACGTTGATCGTGTGCTGCCGAAGATGCTCCCCGATGTCCTTGGACCCGTGGATGTCCATCTCGACCATCGCGTGTAGCGCCGAACGGAGGTCGCCCGTGATGTCGTACTCGCGCCCTGCGCCCTTCGCCCCGAGGATATAGGGCGCGGACCTCGCGAGCGCGTTCATGGTGGATGTTGGGATGTCCCCGAGGAGTTGCGTGTCAGGGACGAGCTTCCCGACGAACAACCGAGCGACGTAGTTGCGCCCGTCTTCGTTGAGTGACCCATCACGTCGGAGATACTGCGACTCGTTGCGCCGGTCGATGGCGCCGGATTGCCGAAGCTCCTCGATGAACGCCTTTGTCGCGGCGGTGTTCTTGCTCAGGAAGTCGGAGACCGTCTCATCGGCCCCGAGGCTGCTGGCGAGTGAGACCACGGCATCGTCCGAGAGCTTCAGCGCCCGCGCAACCTGATCGGCGCGTGGGTCCATGCCCTGCGTGAACGACTCGTTAGCCTGCCGCACGAGCGTTTTTAGCTCGCCCTTCGACGTCTCATCGGCGCGAACTCCCTTCAGCTCGCGCACGAGGATGGGGTTCCGCATCGCGGCGATCTCCTTCTTGTCGAGCCCGAATTGGTGGGCCTCTTTCAGAAGGTGGTCCTTGACCTTGCTCCCGCGCTCCGTGTTGTAGAGGTGCTGCATGGTCATCGTGCGAGAGTTGCCTCCGAGCACCACGCCGTCCTCCGTCATCACGGGTGCCCCGTTTACGGCGTCGGGGTTCGTGTTGTGGACGATCTCGCCCCGGAAGCGATCCGCGTTGCCGAGCACCTTGTTCTGTTCGGCCTTGTCCGAGTGATAGACGCGCTCCTGTACGCCCTTGGGGTAGTTCGGATTCTCCTTGAATCCCGACGTCGGAAGATGCGACGCGTGGATGGAGTCCGCTTCGACGACACGCCACCGCGCCGCGTGGTCGCGAGGCTGCCCGCTCTTGTCTGCGAAGAACACGACGGTATCGGACCCGTGCCCATGGGGCCGGTGAACGTGCTCGCGGGCCATTCGTGCCATTCCCGCCGACTCGCGCGCCTTGACCTTGGCACCGTGCGCCGCCAGTGCCTCCTTGTGATGCGCGGTCAGCATGTCCCGAAGCCCCGCCTTCGATACGGTCTTCGTCTCGCCGGTCTCGTCGTGGCGAATGGTGAGTTTGTCGCCGTCCGTCTTCGTGATGTGGAAGTGGCCGCCCTCATGCTGGAACGCCGCGCCTTCGACAAAGTGATCGGTGTTCGCGACGCCGCCGCCGTGGCCGACATGGTAGAAGTACCGATATCCACCGCCCGCTTTGGGAACCCTACGAATGTAGCGATGCCCGGCCCCCTTCGCGAGCGCGAACACCCGCGCCCCGTAGGACTCGGGAAGCTCCACCATGCCGGGGAGGAAGGGCGTCAGGACGTCGATGAAAGGCTGAAAGAGCATGGCTACCATTTCCGCTTGCAGATGACCGTGATGGTCAGGTCCGACGCTTGATCCGCCGCGTCCGCGTCTGCCGCCGAGACTACCACCGAGAGGACGTCACGGGCGACCATGGCGCGGTCGAAGGCGCTTGACGCCCCGTTCTGCGGCTCGTTGTTGACCGACGGCGCCGCGACGGTGAACGTGGACAGCTTGTCGCCCACGTTGAAGGTGTTGGCGACGAACTCGGCTTGCGACTGATGGTAGAGGTCGAGGACGTAATCCGGCGTCCGCGTCGTCGTGCCACCGTCCCCAAAGGCGTAGGTCCACCCCACGGCGTTGATGGCCTCGAAGATGGGGAAGTGCAGCACCGATTGGGCGGGAGCGCCCGACATCGTGGTTGCCGCAATCTTGCCCGTCTTGCGCAGTGTCATGTAGACGCGGTCTTGCGTGACGGCCACCGGAGCGCCCGCCGAGACCGGGGACTCCGAGAGCTGCACGGTGCCCTGCGTGGTGGTGGTTGCCGGCACGAAGTCGCCCGTGAGTTCGTCGATCTTCGCGGCCCACCCGGTGAGCTTGTCCTTCCAGTTGCGTTCCGAGTAGCCCGGGATTTCGAGGTCCGCGTGCTCCGTCAACGCGCAGACGTAGGCGAAGGCCGCATCGGGGGCGTCGATGGTGGCCGACTCCGAGACCCCGCCCGCGTCGTCCGTGACCACGAGCTTGACGATGTACGTCCCCGGGAGGTCGATGCCGTTCAGCGTCGGGTTCTGCGCGGTCCCCGAGGATAGCGACGCACCGGAGCCCGTCGGGACGTCGATGAGCGTCCACGCGTACCCGACGATGGTGGTCCCGCCCGTTCCCGGCGTCCCGGAGCCCGAGAGGACTTGGGAGGTGGGGAGGGAGGAGTAGTTGATATTGGAGTAGGGACCGCCGCCGTCGGCCAATGGCAAACTCACGGTTAGACTCCTCCGATGACTGTGACAGTGAAGCCGTCGTCGTCAGGCGCGGTCGACACGTTGGCCGCCAGCGTCCAGAATCCGACGGAGAACGCGGTGATTCCGATGGTCGTTGGGGGCGAGACCGTCATGAACAACGTGTTGTTGACAGTTGGTGACGTCTGATTTCGGAAGTTCACATGCACCGCCACGATGCGCGCGACCGACGTGGGGAGCGCGGTCACGGCGAGGACGAAGAGCCCGTCCGTGCGCGACGTGAACGTGAGGTTGTACGACTCCGCGCCGATTCCCCATCCCGCCGAGTTGCGGACGTAGCCCGACGCGATGACGCACGTTTCGGTGCGGCCCTCGACAATCGCCATGGAGGCGTCAAGCTGCTTGAGCCCCGAGTAGGGGTTCGCGGACGCCTCCACCCAATTGTCCCCGCCCGTGTTGTCGAGGATGTAGGAGAGCCCTTGCCGCAGGTATAGGAGGATGAGCCCGAGGTTCGGCGCGCTGGCGAGCGAGTCCATGCGCGTCGGGATGTCGCCCACGAGCCCGCCCGTGAACGTCCCGTCCCACATGCTGATGGTGCCGACCGTCGGGACGCCTGCGGGCCACGCCGTGACCTTCAGGATCGGGAAGTAGTCCGTCGAGGGCGGGGCTGTCAGCGCCGTGATCTGGCCGCTCCCGTTGAACGTGGCGTTGGTGGCGAGGAACGCCGAGATGCGCTCGCGGGTCCGCGTGTTGCCCGAGAACG